>R21__coassemble_216_pt1 | contig 49110 bp, 41 predicted proteins | sample R21__metabat2_low_PE_003 | metagenome-assembled genome bin R21 | reverse complement strand
TGTCCTTGAACTGGGTCATGCGGCTGAGCTCGCCGAACATGGTGTAGCAGTTGAGAATCCAGCCTAGCTCCGCGTGCTCATGCACATGGCTCTGGATAAAAAGCGTGTTGACCTTCGGGTCGAGACCGCAGGCTATGTACTGAGCAAGCTGTGTTGTTGAACGGCGACGGAGCTCCGCGGGGTTCTGACGCACCGTGATGCTGTGCTCATCAACAATGCAGTAATAACAGTTATATTCATCGGCAAGTGCCACCCAATTGCGGATTGCACCAAGGTAGTTTCCGAGGTGAAGGTCTCCGCTGGGCTGAATGCCGGAAAACATTATTTTCTTTTCGTCCATGCTAATTACCTCTTTTCACAGCGTCAATAATATCTATTCTATTACACACGCATTCAAAGTATTTTACCAAAGTAAGTTCATCTTGACAAGAGTGGAAAACTAAAATAATATAGTGTAGTTCTAAAACTATATCTAAAAACGGAGCACAGCAATGAAAGAAATGTCATGGTTTGAAGAAAATGAGAAAAGGATACCGATTGGTGAAGTGCGTACGCGTTTTGCCCCCTCACCGACGGGATATATGCATATAGGCAACCTCCGTACGGCGCTTTACACATATCTGATTGCAAGGCATGCGGGCGGAAAGTTTATCCTCAGAATTGAGGACACAGACCAAAAACGCCTTGTGGGTGATGCGGTTGATGTTATATACAGGACTATGGCCGAGTGCGGGCTGGAGCACGATGAAGGACCCGATGTCGGAGGTCCGGTGGGTCCGTATATCCAGACCGAGCGCATGTCGATGTACAAGGAATATGCGGAGCTGCTGGTTGAGAAGGGGGCCGCGTACCGCTGCTTCTGCGAGAAGGCGGAATCGGAGGAGGATTCGGGAGAATTTGACCGCGGGGACGATCCCTGCCGCACGATGGGCAAAGAGGAGTCTGCCGGCAGAGCTGCTGCCGGAGAGCCGTACGTCATCCGTCAGCTCATTCCCCACGAAGGAAGCACTTGCTTCCACGACGAGATATTCGGAGATATCACGGTTGAGAACAGCAGCCTGGACGACCAGGTGCTTATAAAGAGAGACGGTCTGCCCACATACAACTTCGCAAATGTTGTTGACGACCATCTCATGGGAATCACACATGTGGTAAGAGGAAGTGAATATCTCTCCTCAGCCCCGAAATACAATCTCCTCTATGAGGCCTTCGGCTGGGAGATTCCGAAGTATGTGCACTGCTCCCCCGTCATGAGGGATGCGCACAACAAGATGTCCAAACGCCACGGTGACCCGTCATATGAGGATCTCATTGCTCAGGGATATCTCACCAATGCCGTAATCAATTACGTGGCACTTCTGGGCTGGAGCCCGGGAGGAGAGCAGGAGATATTCAGCAAGCAGGAGCTTGTTGACATATTCGATATTCAGGGCATCTCCAAGTCCCCGGCCATATTTGACATCGAGAAGCTGAAATATTTCAACGCCGAGTACATCAGGGCTATGAGCCCCGAGGACTTTGCAAAGGTTTCCGAGCCCTTTATCCGCATGGCGGTGAAGAAGCCTGAGATTGACGCGGCGGCAATTTCTTCGCTGCTGCAGCAGCGCACCGAGGTGCTGACGGATATCCCCGAAAAGCTCGATTTCTTTGATGAGCTGCCCGAATACGGCACGGAGCTTTTTGTGCACCAGAAATCAAAATCCTCCGAGGAGAGCTCAAAGACGGTGCTTGAAGCGGTTATACCCATGTTTGAAGGTTTGAGCAGCTGGGATGATGAGAGCATTCTGGCAGTCATGACCGAGCTGACCGAGAGGATGGAAGTGAAAAAATCCGTTGTGATGTGGCCTATCCGCATCGCCGCCGCCGGAAAGCAGGTTACTCCGGGCGGAGCTGTTGAAATATGCAGAATCCTGGGAAAAGAAGAGTGCCTCAGACGCCTGAACATTGGGCTTGAAAAGCTGAGCTGAGCATGGGCGGCATAGGGTTTAAGAATGCCTCCGAGATAAGGCATGCCTATATAGTGTGCTCCCAGAACCCCGATGAGTGCTTTGACACTGCGATGAACATTGCCAAGGCGGCGGTCTGCCGTGCAGGCTCAAATCTGCCGTGCGGAAGCTGCCCGGCCTGCCTGAAGGTTGAGAGCGGCAGCCATCCGGACATCAGGGTGATAAGCAAGGGCGAAGGGAAGGCAAAGCACGAGATTTCGGTTGACCAGGTGAGGTCGGTGATTCTTGATGCGGCCGTTCTTCCGAATGAGTCGGAGAGGAAGGTCTACATCTTCCGTGACGGGGATGTGATGAACGAACCGGCTCAGAACGCTGCGCTCAAGCTTCTTGAGGAGCCGCCCGCCGGCGTTATTCTGATTCTCTGCGCATCAAGACCTGAGAACTTTCTGCAGACGGTAAGGTCCCGCTGTGTTGAACTGATGTGCAATGCGGAGGATTCGGAACGGGAAACGGATGAGAGACTCTCCGCTCTTGCCGGGGAGTACATCAGAATAGTGGGCAGCAGAAATGCGCTTGAGCTTTTCAAATTCTGTGAGGTAAACAATGGGCTCTCGGTGCAGGAGATGAGCGCCTTTGCCACTCTGACAGCTGAGATGCTCACGGATATGCTCTGCGGCAGACGGCCATGCGGAGAGATGTCCCCGGAAAGTATTATGGACCTCGAAAGGCTTATGGAGAAATGCATCAGCTGTCTGAAGGTGAACGTGGGCGTGAAACAGCTTTTCGGACTCCTGGAGGTGGATTCCATTCCCCGTTCAAGACGCGAATGATGCGGCATAACATTTGAACTTGCATTTTTGAAGAATAGAAACTAAAATATTAAGACTTGATTTTTTGTAAGGATATAACAATGACCGAAGTAATAACTATAAAATTTAAAAGCTGCGGCAAGAACTACTATTTTGCGCCCGGCGGGATTGAAGCCAAGCCGGGGGATATGCTCATAGTTGAAACCGCAAAGGGACTTGAGCTTGCGGAATGCGCCCGCGGGAACCGTATGGTGGAGGATACGGCTGTAGTTCAGCCGCTGCGCCCGATTGTCCGCAAGGCCACTGCGGTGGACCTCAGGGCAAATGAAGAAAACAAGGCGAGAGAAAAGGAAGCCTTTGATATATGCCTGAAGAAGATTGCAGAGCATGAGCTGGATATGAAGCTGGTTAATGTGGAGTGCAGCTTTGACGGCGGCAAAATCACATTCTTTTTCACATCAGACGGCAGAGTGGACTTCAGAGAACTGGTAAAGGATCTGGCCTCCATTTTCCACAACCGTATAGAGCTCAGACAGATTGGCGTCAGAGACGAAGCAAAAATGATAGGCGGAATCGGAATCTGCGGAAGACCATATTGCTGCAGCCAGTTCCTCAATGATTTTGCCCCGGTGTCAACCAAAATGGCTAAGGTGCAGTCACTCTCCCTGAATCCGACTAAGATTTCCGGCAGCTGCGGCAGACTGATGTGCTGCCTGCGGTATGAGGAAGATGCATATGAGGAGCTTATTAAGACGGTGCCAAAACAGGGTGCATTCGTCGAAACGGTTGACGGATACGGTGCGGTTGCCTCCGTAGACCTGCTCCATCAGACAGTAAAGGTCAGGCTTGATAATGATGCCCCGGAGAACCTCCACCTCTACAAAGCGAACGAGGTTGCGGCGGTTCCCGGCGGCAGACCCAAGGACGGTGAAGAACCTGCTCATGTTTTAAACTACATCTCAGGGGAAGAAGAGATTGTTGAAGCCGAAGAGGACAGCTGGGATATGCCGGGACTCTTTGCCGATAATCCTCAGGAGCTTATAACTGTGGAAGCCGGAGACGGACAGGAAGAGAGCGGAAAACCCAAGCCCGAAAAGAAGAACAACAACCGCAGGCGCGGAAGCAAGAGCAATAAAAACCGCAACCCCCAAAAGCCGGATGCTCCCAAAGCCGATGCAGGTAAAGCGGAGACAAAGGAAAAGCCCGCTTCCCGGAAGCAGCAGCCCAAGCCCGAAAACGGCAAAAAGCCCGAAAATGAGGGGAACAATACGGGCTCGCAGGGGAAGAGCAAAAAAAACAAACGCAGATATTACCGCAACAGCAATAAAAAACCGAACAATGCGGGAAACTAAGGCGGAGGATACAAAATGGAACTGACAGCTGCAGCCGCAGGGCTGAACAAGATATTTGAAGCATACGACACTCTGATACTCAAGCTGCTGCACGGCATTGCAAACGGTGTGCTGACCTTCATTTTTAAGCTTATAAGCTTTATCGGTGAGAAGGGAATAGTGTTTTTCCTTGCGGCACTGATACTCATGTGCTTTTCAAGAACGAGAAAAACCGGAGTCTGCCTTTTCGGGGCTGTTGCCTGCGGTGCACTAATCACGAATGTTATACTGAAGGATATGATTGCCAGACCCCGCCCCTTCGAGACGGTTGACATGTTCCGCCAGTGGTGGATAGATGTGGGGGCTCCTGCAGAGGACGGATTTTCCTTCCCCTCGGGGCACGTCACTGCGGCTGCGGCGGGAATGATGTCACTCAGGCTTATGCAGGGCAGAAAATGGACCGTACCGGCTATTGTGTGGATTCTTCTAATGATGATAGCCAGGAACTACCTGATGGTTCACTATCCCTCAGACGTGCTCGTAGCTGCGATTATTGGCATCGTCTCGGCCTTCATTGCATTCCTCATAACAAGACTAATATTTGAATTCCTTGAGGACCACTGTGACAAGAGAGCCTGCGCTATGATTCTCGACTTTGATATCCCCGATTTCGCGGGTATCCCCTCAAGACTCGGTCTTATATCCGATGAGGACGAGGACGAGAGCAGAGAGTACAAGGCATATGCGGCTGCAAGAAGACGCAACGGCAACAGCGGCTACAATACGCTCTTTGAAGACGTTGACGACAAGCCCAAAAAGAGAAAAGCCCCGGAGGCATATGAAAGAAGCGCGAAGACAGCTGCAAAGACACCTTACGAGGGCAAGCGCGTTTCGCACGCTTCCTCAGGCAGCTCAGCAAAGTCCAAATCCAAGCCTAAAGCCGGCGCAGGATATGTCGGCAAGCATCAGAAATAATTAACAACCGGTGGTCCCCCCACCGGTTTATTATTTATTTCCTCGTTTCAACAAAGCCCATAGTGTATGCCGACGGCATTTCTCCTCGTTCTTTCATGGGAGAGGGCATACTTTGTGCAGGTATAGCATAGCAGTCTGTTTCCTGCCGCCCGGCTGCTCTCTCCTCCCATATATAGCGCGGGCTTGAGCTGTGTGTACGGGGTCAGGCAGTTTCTACCGCGCACCGGTATGCACCAATTACGAGCTACCGTGTTCTTTCTTTATTTACAAAATCTCCATACTTTATTTCAGTGTTGTGCTATATTACACGGGTCACTACAATTTATTGGGAGGTCCGGATGAAAAGAATTACAGCAATACTTCTCTGCCTCGCGATGGTGATGTGCCTCGCAGCCTGCGGCACGGCACATGAAACCCAGGCACAAAACAATGTAAACAGCGAAAATAATGCTATTAAAGTAAGCACAATTGATGAGTTCCTGGAGGCTATTGCCCCGGGAGCAAATATAGAGCTTGCCGAAGGCACCTATGATCTTACAAAAGCCAGAGGCTTCGGCGGCAAAAATGTCAGCGATTATTACTGCTGGGCAAGTATGGGCGACGCAGCACAGTATGCTCTTGAGATTGAAGATGTGGACAATCTCACCATCAGCGGAAAGGATGCCCTGATTGTCACTTCCAACCGCTGGTCAACCGTCCTGACTTTCAGACACTGTGACGGGCTGAACATCAGCGGCCTGAGCATCGGCCATACCGAGCAGGTGGAAGGCTGTGAAGGCGGCGTTCTTAGCCTGAACAGCTGTGATGACAGCACAGTAGCTTCCTGCGACCTCTACGGCTGCGGAACAGTGGGCGTCGAAGCCAATGACTGCTATAATCTGAGTGTCACCGACACGGAAATCCATCACTGCTCCTCATCCGCGGTCTGCCTTTCCTCCGGAAAGAACATAGAAATCCGTAACTGTAACATTCATGATTGCGGCACAAACTATGAGATGCATGCCTGGACGATTTTCAGCATCTACGATTCCAGAGCTGTCAGCATTTCAGACTGCACTGTCAGCAACAACCATTCGGACAGCCTTTTCTCCGGCTACTCCGGTGCCGACGCTTTGAAGGTTGACAATATCAGCGTAAAGGATAACCTCTTCAGCTATGTTTTAAGCTGCAATGGCCGGGTTGAACTGAACAATCCTGAAATAAGCGGCAACACCATCAATTCATGGTGCGACAGATACAGCACCGCTGAGACCGTGATAGACGGCAAGACTGTAACATTAACCGAAATAGACGACAAATTCGGCGAACAGCTTTCAATAAACGGCACAGGCTCCGCAAACCCGGTTGCCCTGGAGATAGATAAAACGGGCACTAAGGAAATACATGTAGAGACAGCAGATGAATTCCTCAATGCCATTGCACCGGATACCACCGTTATAATCGATGCCCCTATAGACCTCACCACCGCCTCGAGCTACGGCGAGAATACCATCGATGAATACTGGGGCGGCTGGGAGCCGCTTCCCGAAGGCAGAACCTACGCCTGGCAGCAGGTTTTTGACGGCTATACGCTTTGGATAAGCAATGTCTCCAACTTCCATATAGAGGGCGGCGAAATCATCACACAGCCCCGCTATGCCAATGTACTCGGCTTTACGGGATGCAGCGGGATCTCCATTTTCGGCACCACGGCAGGACATAGCCCCGAACAGGGTGAATGCATGGGAGGAGTACTTGTACTCAACGGCTGCTCCAATGTAATTATTGAGAGCTGCAATCTCTACGGCTGCGGAATATACGGTCTGCAGACCAACAGCTGCAGCGTTGTGAACCTGCAGAACACCTATATCCATGACTGCACTTACGGCGCCGCACAGTTCTTCTACACGGACAATGTCACATGCATCGGCAACTCAATCACCTCATGCCCCTCTCCGGAAATCAGCATAGATACCTGCGCGGATTTCATCTGGGAAGACAAATACATGCCCGATTACTGCGACTTTGACCCGGTCTTTGGTTGATTATAAGATTAGATAAATAACAGTGCAATCTCCTCCCAAGTGCGGAGGAGATTGTTTTTTTATGCGACCGGCGCCCTTGCCTGTTATGAGCTTATATTATCCGCATGAAATCGGCAACATACGCCTGTTTTTACACATTTTGCAGCGTATTCAGGTTAAATCTGTCCCGGAAACGATATTCGGATTTGTTATGATATTGTGCAAATTTGTACAAATATTAGTGCCAAAGTGGTACAATCTTCGACCTTTTAAATAGGCAAAATGCATTGACAAATAATTGTCATGATGTTAATATTATAACGACAAATTATTAACTATGCTGTGTATAATTTGTCTGAATGTTACCGAATTATTTGCTTGTTAACAAATGGTGAATGAGGTATCATTAACGTCACAAACTAATAAATTAATTAACCTGGGAAAGGGGGTATAGTATTGTCATTTGAGGCAATAACAAGCATTTCACAGGCGGAAAATGCTGCCGAAGTTGCTGTATCTTACGTCGAGTCGCAAGCAAAGCAGATGATTGCTGATGCTGAAAACGCGGGAAAAGCTGCGGTAGCAAAGGCTGTTGAAAAAGCAGAGAGAGAAATTGCCGAGCTGCGCAGGCAGTCGGCGGCAAAATCCGAACTGGAAGCCGGCGAACTGAACAACACGGTTGAAAACCGTAAAGCCGGTTTGCGCGCTGCAGCAGAAGCAAAGCTTACTGAGGCGGCAACTCTCGTGGTGGAAAGGATAGTGAACGGTTGAAATGGCTATTACAAAAATGAAACGCCTTTCTCTCGCAGTTGTCCGATCCCAAAAGGAGGCAATCCTAAAGGAGCTTGTGCAGCGCGGATGCGTCCAGGTTGAGGAAATTGACGAACTTGTGAAAGATGCGGGGATAGAGGATATCGTCAGCAACGAAAGCTCAAAGCTGATGAGCTGGAAATCCCAGTACGCAAGTCTCATGAATGCGGTGAATCTGCTGAACCGCTATGCACCTCAGAAAAGTGCGCTGCTATCTGCAAAACCCGAACTGGAGACGGAGGTCTTCCTCGATGAGACAGGTCTTCAGGGTTCGGTGGGCTTCGCTCAGGCAATCGAGGCGAACGACGACAGAATCAAGCGCATAGCTACTGAGGAAAGCCGTCAGAGAAGCATAGTTGAATCACTGAAGCCCTGGCAGGACCTCGGTATGAAGCTCAACTGTGAAGGCACGAAATATGCTTCCGTAATTATCGGAACAATTCCTGCCCGCATTTCTCTGAAGGATGTGGAAACGGCACTGCAGACTGTAACCGAGGAGTGTGAGCTTTTCCAAATCAGCGAGGACAAGAGTTCCCACTATGTGTCTGTCGTATGTGTCAGGGATGCTCTGCAGGCGGTTCAGGAGGTGCTCAGAGGATATTCCTTCACGGCATCAACCCTCACCGGCATGGAAGGCACAGCAAGAGAATGCCTCAGAGAGGCGGAGGAAACTCTGGCCAATTTGGATCTGGAGAAGAAGTCCTGCGTAGAGGCAATCAAGGCTGAGGAAGTCCGCAGGGACGACCTGAAGCTTGCCGCGGACAAAATGAGCGTAAAAATTGCCATGGCCGAGGCTGAGGAAAAGCTCTACGGAACTGAATCCACAGTCCTGCTTGAAGGCTGGATGCCCGCAGAGAGCGAAGGCGAGCTCGAGGAAATCTTTGAGGATTATGACTGCGCCTGGGAGACAAGAGAACCGGATGAGTCCGAGTATCCTCAGGTTCCGGTTAAGCTGAAGAACAACAAGCTTACCAACGGCCTGAACATGGTAACTAACATGTATTCGCTGCCGGCCTACGGAACTGTTGACCCGAACCCGCTGATGGCACCGTTCTTTATCATATTCTACGGACTTATGATGGCGGATATGGCTTACGGTATTATCATGATCATTGCAGCAATAGTCGCAATGAAGAAGATAAAGCCGAGAGAAGGAATGCTTTCCTTCTGCCAGCTGCTTCTGTGGGGCGGAATATCGACATTTATCTTCGGCGCACTGACGGGAGGCTTCTTCAGCGACATTCCTAAGCAGATGTACGATCTGATATGCGCAAGTAAGGGAATTGAGCCGGTATGGCAGGGATTGCCCAAGCTCTTCAGCCCGACGGAGGACAGTATTGTTGTGCTCGTTGGAGCTCTGGTGCTCGGAGTAATTCACCTGAACACAGGTCTTGTAATCTCCTTCGTACAGAAGAAGAAAGCCGGACATCTTGCCGACGGAATCTGGGAGGAAGGAACCCTCTGGCTGCTTCTCGCGGCAATCATAGTATTTGCTCTGAAGAAGGCCAACATAGTTCCCGCAATACCCGACATGTTCGCAACAATCTTCCTGGCTGTGAGTGTGTTGCTTCTGCTCTTCGGAGCCGGACGGAACGCAAAGGGCTTTGGAAAGGTCACTGCGGCATTCGGCTGTATATACAATACAGCCACGGGCTGGTTTGGAGATATTCTCTCCTATTCCCGTATCATGGCGCTTATGCTGGCAGGTGGAGTTGTCGGTCAGGTGTTCAACACCGTCGCAATAATGCCCGCACAGTCAAGCGGAATAAATGTAGTAACAGTTATCGCGTTTATTCTGATATTCCTTCTCGGTCATGCAATGAACTTCGGACTGAACCTTTTGGGCTGCTATGTTCACGACCTGCGTCTGCAGTGTCTTGAATTCTTCGGCAAGTTCTATCAGGACGGCGGAAAGGCATTCAACCCGCTGAGGATAAAAAGCAAATTCATTAACGCAAAAGAATAAAATAAAAATATAAAACTAATACAAATACTCTAACGGAGGAACAAAAAATGGAATTTTTAAACGCAATTAGCGGAAAAGCACTTGCTCTTCTCGGAGCAACTCTTGCAGCAGCTCTGGCATGTATCGGATCTGCAAAGGGCACCGGCATCACAGGTGAAGCTGGAGCAGGCCTTGTTTCTGAGGACCCCTCAAAGTCTGGTAAGGTTATGATTCTCCAGGTTATCCCCGGTACTCAGGGACTTTACGGATTTGTTATTTTCTTCCTTGCCTATCTGAAGATCAGCTCTGCTCCTTCAATAGATGTTGCAACAGGTATGCAGATTATCTCCGCATGTCTGCCCATAGGTCTCGGCGGTCTTCTTTCCGCTATCGCACAGGGCAAGGTTGCTGCAGCTTCTATAAATATTCTCGCAAAGAAAGAGGATGACTGGTCAAAGGGTATGATTATGTGTATCGTTGTTGAGTTCTACGCAATCCTCTGCCTGCTTGCATCCTTCCTTATGCTCAACGCAATCTGATAAAACGTAATCTGAAAGGAAACAGTAAATGAAAGGCACTGAAAAAATAATCGCGCATATTCAGGCTGACGCAAAAAGCCGGGCAGACGCGATACTCGCTCAGGCTGAGCAGCAGTGCGCGGGTATCCGTGAGGATTACGAAAAGAAAGCTGAAGAAGCATACGGCGAAAAGATTCGCGCAGGGGTTAAAGCCTGCGAGGATATTGCCGAGAGTAGGGAACGCATAGCCCAGATGGAGTCCAAGAAGGATATCCTTTCGCTTAAGCAGGAGATGGTGTCTGCCGGATTTGAGAAGGCGAGAGAGATGATTCTTGCCCTTCCCGCGCAGGATTACCTTGCATTCCTTACAAAGCTGGCAGTGCGCTCCGCTTCTACAGGTGATGAGCAGATAGTCCTCAACGCCAATGACAAGGCAAAATACGGCGAAGCGCTGATTGCAGCGGTAAACGGGGCAGTGAAAGGCGGAAAGCTCAGCATTGCCAATGAGACCGGTGACTTTGACGGCGGACTTATTATGCGTCGCGGCAGCGTTGAAGTTAACAACACGCTCAGCCTTCTTATAGACCTTTGCCGCAGCGAAATGTCCTCGCAGCTGGCAAGTGTTCTGTTTGAATAATCCCGGTAGGGAGGAATTGAATTGCTTAATAAAAGAGAAGCGTATCTGTGCCTGTCGGCCATGCTCCGCGCCCGTGAGCCAAAGCTTCTGAACTCCGAACGAGCCGAACGCATGCTCGATGCGGGAAGCTTCGAGGAGGCTGCCAAGCTGCTTACGGACTGCGGCTATGACGATATGTCACAGATGAACGCAAAAGAGATTGAAAACGCCCTATATGCCCATAAAGCTGAGATTTACAACGAGCTTGAGCGCCTTGTGCCGGACAGGGATATTCTCGATTTCTTCAAAATGAAATACGATTATCACAATGCCAAGGTTATCCTCAAGGCGGAGGCCATGAACACCGATGCCGAGAGACTTTTCTCCGGCTCAGGCAGGCTTACCCCCGACAAACTGAAGGCTCTCTACAATGAGGAGAAGTACAGTTCAATGCCGGCGGCACTTGGCAAGGCCATGGAAGAAGCAAAGAATGTGCTTGCCAGAAGCTCAAATCCCCAGCAGGCAGATTTCATTCTTGATGATGCGTATCTGACGGAAATGCTTACAGCAGCGAAGGAAAGCGGAAACGAGTTCCTTATGGGATATGCCAAGCTGCTTATAGACTCTGCAAACCTGAAATCCGCAGTCCGCACGCTCAGAATGGGAAAAGGCCCGGACTTTATGAGCATGGCTCTTGTAAAGGGCGGAACTGTTGATATCGACAGAATTCTTTCTGCAGGTGACAAGGACAGCCTGTCTGCCCTGTATGCGCATTCAAAGCTTGAAAAAGCTGCCCAGTTGGGTTCCGAGGCTCTGGAGGGAGGTTCCCTCACAGCCTTTGAGCTTGCCTGCGACAATGCGGTGAATGCTTACTTGTCGAGCGCAAAGCTTGTAAGCTTCGGCAGTGAAACGCTGACGGCATACCTGGTTGCACTTGAAAGTGAAATCACAGCTGTACGCATGATTCTCACCGGTCGTCTGGCGGGAATTAAGCCTGCAAGTATAAAGGAAAGGCTGCGTGATATGTATGCTTAAGATAGCTGTTATCGGCGGAGCCGAAACCGTTATGGGATTCAAGGCTCTGGGCCTTGAGGTATGTCCCGTAGCGAATTCCGAAGAGGCAAAAGGCGTCCTGAAACGTCTTACGGCCGAGGGCGAGGAATATGCCATCATCTATATCGAAGAGGCACTTTCCATAGAGCTTAAAGCGGAAATTGATAAATTCAAAGACAGCCCCACTCCCGCGATTATTCTCATTCCGGGCAGGGACGGCTCCATCGGTTTGGGCCAGTCGGCACTTAAGGCGGCTGTTGAACGTGCGGTAGGCACGAATATTTTGGGTGACTAAATAAGTTAGAAAGGATTTAGAATGGGTATAGTTACGAAAGTATCAGGACCGCTGGTAGTGGCAGAAGGCCTGGCTGACGCAAACGTTTCGGACGTTGTACGTGTCGGCTCCCAGCACCTGATCGGCGAAATCCTTAATATGACAGGAGACAGCGCCTCCATTCAGGTCTACGAAGAGACATCAGGTCTCGGACCCGGCGCAGAAGTCATAACTACAGGTATGCCGATGTCCGTTGAACTCGGACCGGGTATGCTTGATAATATCTACGACGGCATTCAGCGTCCTCTGCCCGAGATGCGCAGACTCTCGGGAGATTCCATCACAAGAGGTACCGACGTGCCGGCTCTTGACCGCGAAAAGAAATGGGAGTTTGTTCCTGTAGCAAAGCCGGGAGATAAGGTTATCGCAGGCGATGTTCTTGGTACGGTTCAGGAGACCACGGCAATCAACCATAAGATTATGGTTCCCTACGGTGTGAAGGGTGAGGTCGTAAGCGTTGAGAGCGGTGAGCATGTAGTAACAGATGTGATTGCCGTTGTTAAAGACGAAAAGGGCAAGGACCATGAGCTTACGATGATGCAGCGCTGGCCTGTCCGTATTGCAAGACCCTACACAAAGAAGTATGTCCCCTCCCGTCCTATGAACTCAGGACAGCGTATCATAGATACTATGTTCCCGATAGCAAAAGGCGGTACGGCTGCAGTTCCCGGACCTTTCGGTTCAGGTAAGACCGTTGTTCAGCATCAGCTTGCAAAGTGGTCGGACGTTGATATAGTTATTTACATCGGCTGCGGTGAGCGTGGAAATGAGATGACGGACGTTCTCATGGAGTTCCCTGAGCTCAAGGACCCGCGTAACGGCGAGCCTCTGATGAAGAGAACCGTTCTTATTGCAAACACATCCGATATGCCTGTTGCAGCCCGTGAGGCTTCAATATATACAGGTATTACCATAGCCGAGTATTTCCGTGATATGGGTTACGACGTGGCAGTTCTTGCAGACTCCACTTCACGTTGGGCAGAGGCTCTGCGTGAGATGTCCGGACGTCTTGAGGAAATGCCCGGTGAAGAAGGATATCCTGCATACCTGGCATCCCGTCTTTCCCAGTTCTATGAGAGAGCCGGTGTTGTAGAGTGCCTCGGTGCGGATGACCGTCAGGGCTCCGTAACCGCAATCGGCGCTGTTTCACCTCCGGGCGGTGATATTTCCGAGCCTGTTTCCCAGGCAACGATGCGTATCGTCAAGGTTTTCTGGGCACTCGACTCAAGCCTTGCATATGCCCGTCACTTCCCCGCAATCAACTGGCTCACATCCTACTCACTGTATCTCGACACACTTGCCCCCTGGTACACAGAGCAGTTCGGCGAGAACTACATGAAGAACCGTGAAAAGGCAATGCATATTCTCCAGGAGGAGAGTGAACTGCAGGAAATCGTACGACTGGTCGGCCAGGATGCACTTTCTCCCGCAGACCGTCTCACGATGGAGACAGCTAAGATGATCCGTGAGGACTTCCTCCAGCAGAACGCCTTCGTTGATGAGGATGCATATTCTTCATACGCGAAGCAGTTCAGACTTCTTGATGTCATCCTCCACTACGATACGGCTTGTAGAGAAGCACTTACAAAGGATGCGGATATGGAAGCACTCTTTGTCATTCCCAGCCGTGAAAAAATTGGTCGTGCAAAGATGGCAGATGCAGGCACCTTCGGTGATGACTATGATGTGATTGAAGCAGAAATGATCCGCGAGATAATCGCAATCGCAGAGGGAGGTAGCAACTGATGATTAAAGAGTATAAGACAATAAAAGAAATTGCCAGCCCTCTAATGATAGTAGATAACGTAGAAGGCGTTACCTACGATGAACTGGGTGAGCTGGAACTCCCAAACGGCCAGGTTCGCCGCTGCAAAGTTCTTGAGGTTGAAGGCAGCAGAGCAGTTGTTCAGCTGTTCGAATCCGCTCAGGGAATCAACCTGGCGGAGACGAAGGTACGTTTCCTTGGTCATCCCCAGCAGCTTGCTGTTTCTGAAGACATGCTCGGCCGTGTATTTAACGGAATGGGCCTTCCTATAGACGATGGTCCCGAAATCATTGCCGATGCCCATATGGATATCAACGGACTTCCTATGAACCCCGCCGCACGTGCATATCCTGCAGAGTTCATTCAGACCGGTGTTTCCACAATTGACGGTCTGAACACCCTGGTCCGTGGTCAGAAGCTGCCTATCTTCTCCGGCTCAGGTCTTCCCCATGCAGCTCTGGCAGCTCAGATTGCCCGTCAGGCAAAGGTTCTCGGAGACAATGAGACCTTCGCAGTTGTATTTGCTGCAATTGGTATCACGTTCGAGGAATCCGAGTACTTTATCAATGAATTCCGCCGCACAGGCGCTATTGAGCGTACGGTTGTCTTCTCCAACCTGGCAAATGACCCTGCTGTTGAGCGTATAGCAACTCCGCGTATGGCTCTGACAGCTGCAGAGTATCTTGCATTCGAGAAGGATATGCAGGTTCTTGTCATCCTCACCGATATCACAAACTATGCTGAGGCTCTCCGTGAGGTCTCCGCAGCTAAGAAGGAAGTTCCCGGCCGTCGCGGATATCCCGGATATCTGTACACCGACCTTGCAACAATGTATGAGCGTGCCGGACGCCGTCAGGGTAAGAAGGGCTCAATCACCATGATTCCTATTCTCACTATGCCTGAAGACGACAAGACCCATCCTATCCCCGACCTTACGGGATATATCACAGAGGGTCAGATAATCCTCAGCCGTGACCTGCACCGCAAGGGCATTGTTCCTCCTGTTGACGTTCTTCCTTCACTTTCCCGTCTTAAGGATAAGGGAATCGGTGTCGGCAAGACCCGTGAGGACCATGCCGGTACGATGAACCAGCTGTTTGCAGCATACTCCAGAGGTAAGGACGCAAAGGAACTTATGACAATCCTTGGTGAAGCTGCCCTTTCCGAGGACGATAAGCTGTATGCAAAGTTTGCCGATGAGTTCGAAAAACAGTACGTCTCTCAGGGTAACAATACAAACCGTTCCATAGAGGATACACTGAATCTGGGTTGGGAGCTTCTTTCAATCCTGCCTACCAGAGAACTCAAGCGTATCAAGCCGGAGTTTATAGAGAAGTACCTTCCTAAAAAGGAGGGATAATCAATGGCATCAACGACCATAACCCCGACCAGAATGGTTCTGAACCAGCTGAAGGGGAGATTAAAGACAGCCAGAAGAGGACATAAGCTGCTGAAGGACAAGCGCGATGAGCTTATGCGCCAGTTTATGGATGTTATCAAGGTCAACAAACAGCTGCGTGAACGTGTGGAATCAGGCCTGACAGATGCTTTTGCATCCCTGCAGGTTGCTTCCTCGGTCATGTCCCCGGAAATGCTGGAGCAGGCGCTGCTCTATCCGAGACAGAGCGTTGAGCTCAGCATGAAGTACAAGAACATCATGAGCGTCAATGTTCCCCAGTATTCATTCCGGACAAAGAACAATGACCCTTCCGAAATCTATCCCTACGGCTTTGCCCAGACATCTGCCGAGTTGGATGACTCTCTAGAGAAGCTGGCAAAGGTCTTCGAGGATATGCTGGAGCTGGCTCAGGTTGAAAAGACCATGCAGCTACTTGCGGAAGAGATTGAGAAGACACGCCGCCGCGTTAATGCCCTTGAGTATTCAACCATTCCTACTCTGGAAGAGAATATCAAGTATATCTCAATGAAGCTGGCTGAAAACGAGAACGCCACAAAGGTCCGTCTCCTGAAGGTGAAGGACATGGTTCTCCAGAAAGCCCACAACTTCGAATATTGATGAAATCAATCCTGCAGAAGGACTTGCGTCCTCTGCAGGATTGCTCTTTTCTGATTGTTTTATACTTCCTCAGGTGGTAAAATATAGAAGAATAAACTGATACAGGGAATGAAGAACATGGATATAAAGCTTAGAATTGAAGAACTCGTTGCCCAGCTTAACGAAGCGTCAGAGGCATATTACGGCGGTAAAGACGAGATAATGTCAAACTTTGAGTGGGACTGGAAGTTTGATGAGCTTCAGAAGCTGGAGGAGCAGAGCGGATATGTTCTTCCTGATAGTCCTACACGGAAGGTCAGCGATTCTACAGAGCCCGACAATCCGGAAGGCCGGAAGGAGGAGCACGAGTATCCTGCACTGTCCCTCGCAAAGACGAAAAAGATTGAGGACCTGCAGAAGTGGGCGGAGAACAGGGAAGTATGGCTCAGCTGGAAGCTTGACGGGCTGACCCTCGTTTTGAGCTATGATAACGGAAGACTGAGCAAAATCATGACCCGCGGCAACGGAACCGTTGGGACGAACATCACATATATGAAGGATGTTATCCGCGGGTTTCCGCAGAGCCTGGAGTATAAAGGGCATCTTGTGGTACGCGGGGAGGCGACGATTTCCTATACCGACTTCGAAATGATAAACGATTCCCTTGGTGACGATGAAGAGAAATATGCCAACCCGCGTAATCTCGCCTCGGGAACACTTGCGCTTGACTCCAAAAATCTGAACGTGGTAAAGGAGCGCAGACTGACCTTCAATGCCTTCACACTTGTGCATATTGACACCGATATCCTTTCCTGGGGAGCCCGTATGCAGTGGCTGGAGGACAACGGATTTACAACGGTTGAGCGGGAGCTTACTGACGCCCAAGGACTTCCTGGGGCTGTTGAGCGCTGGACGAAGAAGGTCGAAAGCGGTGAAATGGATATTCCCGTAGACGGTCTTGTAATCTCATTTGATGATACGGAATATGCCTCAACTGGAAGCGTCACAGGGCATCATGCCACCCGAGCGGGACTCGCCTTCAAATGGCAGGACGTTTCGGCAAGGACAATTCTTGACCATATTGAATGGTCATGTGCTGCATCAACAATCACCCCGGTCGCAGTTTTCAATCCTGTGCAGCTTGAAGGTACGACTGTTTCCAGGGCCTCTCTGTGCAATGTGAGTGAGCTTGAGCGCCTCGGTATTGGGGAAAACGGAAAAACGGAAATCGAGGTAATCAAGGCTAACAAGATTATCCCTAAATGCGTAGCAGTTATAAAAAAAGAAGGCAGTTTTACAATACCGACGGAATGTCCCGTGTGCAGAGCAGAGACAAGGATACATGAGAGCCCGTCGGGTATCAAGAGCCTCAGATGCAGCAACCCGGACTGTCCAGCTAAGAACCTGAAGAAATTTGCCCGTTTTGTAAGCAAAGACGGTATGGATATCGACGGGTTGTCGATTGAAACGCTTCGGGACTTCGTAAACGAGAAATTCATCAGCGATTATGCGGATATATTCAGTTTGGAACAGTACGCAGACAAAATAAAGAGCATGGATGGCTACGGGGAGAAGTCCTGTGCCAATCTTATGGCCGCTGTTGAGAAAAGCAGAAATGCAGATCCGGTCAAACTGATTACAGCCCTCTGTATACCGCTAATCGGTGTGGATGCGGCAAAGAAGATTATTAGAACCTGCGGTTGGCAGGGATTTCTTGATAGAATCCGTTCGGGAGAAGGCTTCGAGAATGTTGACGGTATAGGCGCAGAGAAATCCGGTGCAATTCTGAACTGGTATCGGAATGAGGAAAACCGCAGAGTCTTTGAAAAACTGCTTGATGCTCTGAATATTAATGATACAGAGCCACAGAATTCTGCTGAAGGCAGCTGCATCGGGCTTTCATTTGTAATAACGGGAGATGTTCACAGCTTTAAGAACCGTGATGAATTCAAAGCCTATGTTGAAGCCCAGGGAGGAAGCGTAAAAAGCAGCGTCTCAGCAAAGACGGATTTCCTTGTAAATAACGACTCCCAGTCCACCAGCAGCAAGAATTTGAAAGCAAAGGAACTCAACATCCCCATAATAACCGAGAATGAGTTTATAGAAAAATTTGGGAAATAAACAAAATAGATATAGAAAGGAACAAACGCATATGAGCAAATTTGATGCTGTGGTCATTGGTTCGGGTACCGGTGGAATGTCAGCGGCGCTGAGCCTTGCAACCGCAGGCAAGAAAGTTCTGCTTCTCGAGCAGCACAACATACCCGGAGGCTGTGCATCCAGCTTCGTGAGAGGACGTTTTGAGATTGACGCCTCACTTCATGAGTTCTGTTCTGTAGGTTATCCCGGCAACTGGGCACTTACAGGTAAACTCCTGATGGAAAAATACAAACTCAACGTCGACTGGATTCTTGTGCCTGAGCTGTACCGTTGTATAGGCACAACCAGAAGCGGAAAGCACTTTGACCTGACGCTTCCCTGCGGAAAGCAGAATGTAATTGACAAGATGGAAGAGATTGTCCCTGGTTCTCGCAAACCCATGGAGACTTTCTTTGAACTGGCTGAGGAATGCAACTCTGCATATAACTACTTCAACGAGCACATATTTGACGGTCTGGATAAAGACGGTTTCACCTACGTTGATGAAAGTCTGTTCATGAAGAAGTATCCAAACTTCCTTAAGGTTGCGGAGTATCCTTTCAATACCGTGCTTCGCAAAATCCATATGCCCGAGGACGCAATAGACATTCTGAACGTCTACTGGACCTACATCGGAACCGACTACGAGAGACTCTCCTTCGTTCATCAGGCATGGATGATGCTTATGTACATTGAGTACTATCCCGCAATATGCCGCTATACGGCTCACGGACTTACAATGGCCGCTGTTGAAAGGTTCAGGGAATTGGGCGGAGAGCTGTGGCTCAACACCAAGGCCCTTGAGGTGACAGCTGATGAGAACGGCAAAATCACAGGTGTTCAGACTACAGCAGGCTTTGTGGAGACAAACTATGTCATAGCAAACATGAATCCTCAGGATGCATATAACAAGCTACTGAGTAAGAACATCAAGGTACCGGAGCGTGAAATCAAGAGAGCGGGCATCGAAAAGCACGGCGTGCGTTTCTTCAATGCCTATGTCTGCCTCAACAAGAGCGTTGAGGAGCTGGGCATCAAGGATTACACGATATTTATGCCGGGCGATCTTGACACCGAAAAGAACTACGCATACTCCAAGTCATATGACCTGAACAACCACAGTGTTGTGGTAATATACAATGTCATAAATCCGGAGGCATCTCCTGCCGGAACCACTACAATGACATTTACGATTACATATACCGAGGATGTGTGGGGCGATTTCTCACAGCGTGAATATGTATCTAAGAAGCAGGAACTCTTCAAAAAGGTCATGGAGAATTTTGAGAAGGATACAGGTATAATCATCCACGACTGCATTGAGGAGATTGAGCTTGCATCTCCCTGGACCTTCTGCAATCTGCTGGGAACTCCTCAGGGTACTGTTTATGGCTATGAATGCTCAGAGTGGGATACCATGGTCTCAAGACTTATGGCAATGAAGAAGGACCAACCGATTCACGGTTTCAAGACCTGCGGAGCATCAGGCGCGAGAGGTGACGGTTACAACCAGACCTATCTAAATGGCGATGATATGGCTACACTTCTCCTCATGGATATGGCTGAGGACGAAAAGGAGGGTAAATAATTATGGCTAATGTACATATTAAACCCATCGGCCTTTTTGATATGCTCTACTTTAAGGGCAAAAAGGTGACCCGTGAAAAAATGATCCAGGCCAGTGAGCTTAAGCCCCTAGTTCAGGATTACAAATCCAACCTCAAAGCTATGGAGCGTCACCCTGACAGCCAGGAGTTTATTATCGATGAGATTATTGAGCGCGGCAAGGGAGATGTAAAATCCTATATTCTCAAAAAGAAAGACGGAACAAATCCGGCCTTCTTCCGTGCGGGACAGTTCATGGTGCTCCGTCAGATGATAGACGGAAAGCTTATCTGCCGCCCTGTTACACTTTCCTGCGGACCTGCAATGACACTCGAGGGAAAGTGCATGGTAACCGTGAAGCGTGTTGAGCCTGACGGATTCCTTTCGGGATACATCCACGACAACTGGAAAGTAGGCGATGCGGTTGAAACCTCAGGACCTCAGGGTACCTTCTACTATGAAGGTCTCCGAGATGCGGAAAAGGTAGTTGCTGTAGCTGGCGGAAGCGGAATCACTCCGATATTCGCCATGGCAAACGCCATTGCAGACGGCGATGAAGATTTCACGCTTGTAGTTCTCTATGGCAGCCGTACAAAGGAAGACATCCTCTTCCAGAAGGAATTCGATGAAATTATGAAGAGGACAGACAAGGTTAAGCTTGTTAATGTTCTGAGTGAAGAGGAGTGCGAAGGCTGTGAACATGGTTTCATAACTGCAGAACTGATTAAGAAGTATGCGGGTGAAGGTGAATTCTCGCTGTTCGCGGCAGGCTCACACGCAATGTATCAGTTCCTTGACGGAGAGGCGGAAAAGCTTGGTCTTGTAAAGAAATTCTACCGCAAGGAGCTTTACGATAACGTGTGTAAGCCGTGGGAGTACGAAGGCTATCCCATGGAGGCAAAGGATAAAACATTCACCGTCAAGGTTAAGATGTGCGACAAGGAATTTGAGGTTCCCTGTTCGGCTAATGAGAATATTCTTGTTGCTTTTGAGCGCGCAGGCATTGCCGGTCCGAACCGCTGCCGTGGGGGCATCTGCGGATGGTGCCGTTCAAGGCTCATTGAAGGCGATGTGTTCATACCGGAGGATGTTGACGGACGCCGTGCAGCTGACAAACTGCTGGGTTATGTTCATCCCTGTGCAAGCTTCGCAATAAGCGATCTGTATCTGGAGGTTCCGTACAGGAAGTAATACGGGAGATTTATGCTGACTGATAATCTGAAAATGGCAGAGCTTGTTGCCGAAAGAGTTTCGGATGCGGGCGGACGCGTGTACTATGTGGGCGGTTTTGTCCGTGACGGAATTCTTGGAAAAGAGAATAAGGATGTTGATATAGAGGTCCATGGGATTAGCTGTGAGCAGCTTGAGAAAATCCTTGGATCTATAGGAAGCAAAACAAAAATGGGCGCAAGCTTTGGCATTTTCGGTCTGAAGGGCTACGGCATAGATATCGCTATGCCAAGAACTGAAAAGGCCACCGGGAGAGGGCACAAGGATTTCGAAGTTTTTGTCGACCCTTTCATAGGTCCAAAAAAGGCGGCGGAACGCAGAGACTTCACAATGAACGCCCTCATGCAGGACGTGCTGACGGGTGAGATTCTGGATTATTTCGGAGGTATTAAGGACCTCAGAGACGGTATAATCAGGCACGTGAACGATGAATCCTTTGCCGAAGATCCTCTTCGCGTCCTTAGAGCGGCTCAGTTTGCAGCAAGATTCAACTTTGAGATAGCGGATGAGACTGCGAGGCTGTGCTCCGGAATGGGTCTGAGTTCGCTATCCAGGGAGCGGATAATGGGAGAACTGGAAAAAGCGCTTCTGAAAGCGGAAAAGCCATCCGTTTTTTTTGAGGAACTCAGAAAGATGAATCAGCTCTCCTATTGGTTCCCGGAACTGGAAGCGCTCATAGCGGTTCCTCAGGACCCCAAACATCACCCGGAGGGAGATGTTTGGAATCATACAATGCTCACCTTGGACTGTGCCGCCAAACTAAGAGAAGCTGCTGTCAACAAGACGGGTTACATGATATCGGCTCTTTGCCATGACTTTGGTAAGGCTGTTGCTACAGAGTTCGTAAACGGAGGCATTCATGCATACATGCATGAGTACAAGGGGCTGGAGCTGATAAGGAACTTTGTAGGGCGGCTCAGCAAAGAAAATGCGCTGATGAAGTATGTTCTCAATATGGCAGAGCTTCATATGCGACCCAATATGATGGTGCATCAGCATTCATCGGACAAGGCATTTATGCGGATGTTCGACTCATCCCTTGAGCCTGATGATCTTCTGCTGCTTGCGGAGGCCGATTATCACGGTTCAAAGGGTCTGGGAAACTACGATGAGATAAAATCTGTTCTGAAAGAAAAGCTTGAGATATATAGAGAGCTTATGGCAAAGCCTTATGTCCAGGGGGCAGACCTTGTTGCGGCCGGAATGAGTCCAGGACCTGAATTCAGGGAGGCTTTGGATTATGCACACAAGCTCCGTCTTGCAGGCATAGAAAAAGAGCTTGCGTTAAAGCAAACTCTAGGGTTAGTAAAGACCTCAAAGGGGCGGAATTAATACATGTATGAATAAAAAGCAGGTAAGAACCTGGAGACAACTCCGGTCTTACCTGCTTTTGTTTTTGAGTTTATTCAGCTATTATCCGACACAGAATGCAAGAGCCTGCTCAGCGGCTGAGGTTGCGTCGCTTGTATAAGCGTCAGCGCCGATGCTTGCTGCAAATTCAGCGGTGACGGGAGCTCCTCCAACCATTACTTTTACCTCGAGCCCGGCCTCTTTAAGAGCTTCGATGGTGTTCTTCATCTCAGGCATTGTTGTCGTTAGAAGGGCAGACATTGCAACTATATCTGCATTGTTCTCTTTTGCTGCGGTGACAAAGGCTTCCGCTGGTACATCCGTGCCGATATCAATGACTTTCAGACCTTTGCTTTCCATCATCATGCCGACAAGATTCTTGCCTATGTCGTGTAAGTCACCTTTTACGGTACCTAGAACCACAGTGCCTTTTTCAACAAAGCCTTCGCCAACAAGCTTTGTTTTGAGAACAGCCGTGCCTTTATTCAAAGCACGCGCACTTACGAGAACTTCGGGAACGAATATCTCGTCATTCTTGAATTTTTCGCCAATAATTGCCATACCGGGTAGGAGCCCCTTCTCAAGAATCTCCATAGCGTCTATGCCTTCATCCAGCGCCTGCTGAACAAGCTGCTGGACGATTTTTGCCTTACCGTTCTGAAGATTTATACTGATTTCGTTTAATAGTTCGTCCATTGTTTATCTCCAATATCTGATTTAATAGATTCGCAATTGAGTGAAATCATTCCGATTCGAATTTCTCGCGGTTTATCCATAGCCCAAGGGCGGGATTCGGAATGAAATAGACTTCTTCACCATCCGGCATGGTATTATAGCCATAGCTGAGGTTTGCAGGATTATATCTTTCTGCAAGCTCATCGTAAGATGCGGGAATAAAACCTACGGATTCTATCTCCTGCTGAGAGATGTTCTTAACCGCATATGTGATGCTGAACCGTCCGTCGGATGAGCCGTGAATCAGATGGGCTGCGGCACCCATATTATCGCGCAAATCTTCATTTTCGGGTTTGTTGAACTCCTCTAGGGTGTGTAAACGCCCTTTGTATCCGTATTTTCTGATCAGGGTGTCGCATTGACTGTCTTCACCGAATTTTTCAATCCCCGGAGCCAGAATTATGAGCTCGCCGCCGTCCGCCATAGCCATACGCGTGCGGTATACTGCCTTGTTCCCAAGCCAGGTGCTCTTGAATTCAGAAGGGTCAAGATACACAACGCATTTCTTTATACCGGTCTCGGTGAAATCAATGTTTTTTTCCTGAGCCAGCTTCACCGCGTTTGTAAGGCAGTCTCTTCCTTCACCGATGAAAAGTCCGTGAGTGCGGATTTTGCCGCCGGGAGCGGTTGTTACGGTAAGGGCGAAAAGTATGGGCCTTTCGTTAAGAAAATGCTCCATGCCGTAGTCAAAAAGCTTTCTTACAGGAGTATAGTCTCTGCCCATCATACGTTCCATGTCATAAACCGCACCTATCATATGGGACTTATTTATCATATCGGAGCCGCCAACACCAACGAAAATATTCTTGGCGTGGTTGCTCATCCCAATAACCTCATGAGGAACAACCTGACCGGGTGAAATGATTAGATCATACGACTCGTCCATGATTCTGCGGTTAACCTCAACACTGACAGGATCCTTCCAGAGCCCTTCCGTGATTTCAGAGATATAATCTCCCGGAATCTCCCCAAGCTTCATAACGTCGTTGCGCCAGTCGTGAACGAGCACTTTTTCAAAGGGAATGTCACCGTACATGGCGGCAAACTGCTCCTCCGTCATGGGAACATGAGTGCCTAAAGCAGGCATTATATCAACTTCAGCCCCACTATTGACGAGAGCGTGATAGTAAACATTGCTGATGAAGCCGGCGTTAGAATGGAATCTGGTGAAATCGGGAGGAATAATAAGGGCTTTTTTTACGTTTCTTCCCTCAAGCGACTGCAGAACAGCGGACCTGATTTCTTCAGGGCTGAGACCTGACTCTATCTGAGCAACTCTATATATATCCATGCTATATCCCCAACTTATGCGTTATAGGATGAAGACGCTGTGTTACCGCCGTGACCGGTCCAGTTTGTATGGAACATCTGCCCACGGGGAGCATCAACTCTCTCATAAGTGTGAGCCCCGAAATAGTCTCGCTGAGCCTGAAGCAGGTTTGCGGGAACATTTTCACATGTGTAACCGTCAAAATAGCTCAGGGCAGAGGAAAATGCAGGCATTGGAATACCGGCCTTTACGGCATATGCAACGGTTTCTCTCCACGCAGGGATGAGTTCCCTTATTACTGAACTGAAATATTCGTCAACAAGGAGATTCTCAAGCTCAGGATTCTTTTCAAAGGCGTCCTTTATTTTTCCGAGGAATACACTGCGGATTATACATCCGCCTCTCCACATGAGTGCTATTCCACCATAGTTTAGATTCCAGCCGTAGGTTTTTGCTGCAGCGCGCATAAGAGCATAGCCCTGCGCATAGGAAATGATTTTGCTGGCATAGAGAGCCTTGCGTATGTTCTCAATAAACTCTTTCCGGTCACCTTCAAAGGCAGGTATCTCGCGTTTGTAAATTGCAGCAGCGTTAACGCGCTCATCCTTCTGCGCGGAGAGGCAGCGGGCAAATACGGCCTCGCTGATAAGCGTGAGAGGGATACCTTCGTCAAGGGCGGTAATGCTTGTCCACTTGCCGGTGCCTTTCTGTCCTGCACGGTCAAGAATCTTTTCAACAGTGATTTCACCATTTTCATCCTTGAAGCCGAGAATGTCTGCAGTTATCTCTATCAGATAGCTTTCAAGCTCAGTTTTGTTCCAGCCGGCGAAGACTTCATGCATTTCATCGGCAGTCATGCCAAGACCGTCACGCATAAGCTGGTATGCTTCGCAGATGAGCTGCATATCACCGTATTCGATTCCGTTGTGTACCATCTTTACAAAATGACCCGCACCGTTCTCGCCGACCCAGTCGCAGCAGGGGGTTCCATCCTCAACTTTGGCACAAATACCCTGAAATATGGGTTTTACATGTTCCCATGCAGCGGGTGAACCGCCGGGCATCATGGAAGGCCCCTTCAGTGCACCTTCCTCACCCCCTGAGACGCCTGTTCCTATATAGAGAAGACCCTTGCTCTCAACATATTCGCAACGGCGTGCAGTGTCCGGATAATGGCTGTTTCCACCGTCTATAAGGATGTCGCCTTCCTCGAGAAGGGGAATAAGCTGCTCAATCAGTTCGTCGACAGCTTTGCCGGCTTTTACCATCATGAATATCCTGCGGGGCTTTTCAAGGTTTTCGACAAGCTCCTCTGGGCTGTGACAGCCAATAACGTTAAGTCCCTTCGCCCTGCCTTCAACGAAAGCATCAACCTTCTCAGTTGTCCTGTTGTATACAGCTACGGTGAAACCCTTGCTCATCATATTCATGGCAAGGTTCTCTCCCATAACCGCAAGACCAATAAGACCTATATCTGCTTTTTTCATCCCGTCTTACCTCTTATCTCTGAACACGGGCATTACCCGCGTAGATATCCCAAATCTGCTTCTCGTCCGCTGGTTCACCGTAGTCGTTAAGGCTTGTTACTGCAAGGACACCTGATGCCCATCCGAACTGCAGCCATTTCTCATAATCCCAGCCCTTCAGAACAGCATAGAGCAGACCGCCTGAGAAGCCGTCTCCGCCGCCGATACGGTCCATAACGGGAATCTCCCGAGGTTCCTCAACGAACCATTTACCGTCGGCATACATGATTGCACCCCAGAGATGCTCGTTGGCAGAAATAACCTGGCGCAGGGTTGTTGCATATGCCTTGGCATTGGGGTATTTCTCACGCACCTGGTCAATCATGACCTTAAAGTTCTCAATCTTTGAGCTGAGGTCCTTGCCTCCTGCCTCAGGCCCCTTGAAGCCCAGGCAGAGCTGGAAATCCTCTTCATTTCCGATGAGGATATCTGCAACAGAGGCTATTCTTTCAAATGCGGAACGGAGCTCCTCCTCGCGGCCTTTCCAGAAAGTTGCACGGTAGTTGAGGTCAAAACTCACGATTGTGCCGTATTTCTTTGCAACTTCGGCAAGCTTTACGCAGGTTTCGGTTGTCTGCTCGCTCATAGCACCAATGAGACCGGAAATGTGGAGAATGCCTACGCCTTCTTCACCGAAAATACGCTCAAGATCAAAGTCATCGGCGGAGATGGTTCTTCCGACCTCACCGGCCCTGTCATTCCATACACGGGGGGCGCGCATACCGAAGCCGGAATCCGCAATATTGAACTGATGACGGTAGCCCCATGGACCGCCCTGAGGGACCTCGAGTCCTTCATAGTCTATGTTGCGTGCCCTGAGCTGACTCTTAATAAAGTCGGCAATGGGGCTGCCCTGAACGAACTTTGTAAGTGCCAGGCACTTCATACCAAGGGAGGAAGACACATTAAGAACATTGGTCTCGGCGCTAGTTGCCTGAAGATAAAACTGATTGCTGTTGTGTACGGCCATTCTGTCCGCGGGAGTGATTCTCACACCCATGCTTGTAACGCAGGCCATCGCGTATTTGCAGCCTGATTTTACTATTTCCATAATATTCTCCTCTTTTCAGTTGATTTCAAAATATCTTTCCGCATTGTAATAGCTGATGCCTTCAACAATACGCTTCAGAGCCTCATCGTCATTCGGGTATTCGCCCTTCTCAACCCACTCACCGATGAGATTGCACATGATTCTGCGGAAATACTCATGCCTTGTGTATGAAAGGAAGGAACGGGAGTCTGTAAGCATTCCAATGAAAGTTCCTAGCAGACCAAGATTAGCCAAGGAAGTCATCTGGTCAATCATGCCCGACTTGTTGTCGTTAAACCACCATGCGGTTCCGTGCTGAATTTTGCCGGGAATTTCATCGGTTTGGAAAGCACCAAGTATGGTATCTATCTGCTCATTATCTGAGGGATTGAGTGAGAAAATAACAACCCTGGGACAGGAGTCTTCATTGTCAAGAGCTGAGAGGAGCATGTTTATCTCTCCACCGCAACAGTTCTGACCCATAACATCAAAACCGGTATCGGGGCCCATCTCTCTGAAGCGCTTTTCATTTACACAGCGCAGGCAGGAATAATGTATTTCCATAACAATGCCAAGCCTGTGGTATGCTCTGCCGAGGCAGAGAAGTAGAGTTGTCTGATACTTTTCAATCTGCTCGGCCGAGAGATCTCCACCGGCCATTTTCTTAGCATAGATTGCGTCAGCTTCTTCCATGCTGCAGGGTCTGAAAGGAACATAATCCAAACCGTGGTCGCTTGCACGGCAACCGTGGTTCTTGAAGTACTCAAGACGCTCCAGGAGCGCATCACAGACATCCTGCGCGGTTTTAAGCTCATCCTTTCCAACGCTTTCTGCAAGCTTTTTCATATAGTCCTCAAAGCCTGCCTTGCCTATGTTGAGTGCCTTGTCCGGACGGAAGGAAGGACAGACAGTGAATTCAACGGACTTGTCGTCGGCAATTTTCTCATGCCACTCAAGTGTGTCTGTAGGGTCATCGGTGGTGCCAATGTATTTGACATTGGACTGCCTTATTATTCCGCGGACTGTGAGATTGGGGTCTTCCCGCAGCATTCTGCTGCATTTTTTGTATATTTTGCGTGCATTTCTGCTGTTGAGAGGCTCTTTTATTCCAAAGTATGATTTAAGCTCAAGGTTGCACCAGTGATACATGGGGTTGCCGATGGCAAGCTCCAGAGCAGAGGCAAGTTTAACAAATCTCTCCTCAGCATCCTCCTCTCCGGAGACAAAATCTTCACTGATTCCCGCGGAACGCATCAGACGCCACTTGTAATGGTCTCCCGAATAACTGCCGTCGGGGCTCTTTCCGCCTAGCCACACCTCGGTGAGATTGTCAAAGCGTCTGTCCTCATAAATCTCTTTCGGAGAAATGTGGCAGTGGTAGTCAATAATAGGGAGCTTTTCCGCATAGTCGTGGTAGAGATGCTGTGCGGTCTTGTTTTCCAGCAGGAAGTTCTTACCCATAAATTTTTTCATGTCATACCTCTTTTTATATATCATTCAGGCATACTGCCCGACAAGACTACGCAATACTATATCAATCTGAACCGGTTCCACATCGGATGAGGGTGCGATGTCCTTAACCAACATGTCCGTCAGTATGGAAAGAGCTCTATAGCATTGTTCATAAGGGTTTTTATGAACCAGCGCCGTAAGTGTTCCGTTTTCAAGATGTTCTCGTGATTCGGGAAACAGACCGTTACCTATCACAGGAAAGAAACCTACACGGTCCGCCTTTTGGATTGCTTCGGCAAGAGCGAGTGTTGAACGGGAATTCACAGCACAGGCACCCGAAATGACATTCTTTTTTAGGGTATCGACCAACTTTGAGATGCAGTTGTCATCTGCACTGTCGAAATCCATAAGAAGTGTTCTGCTCTCGAGACCTGATTCCTTCAGCATGCTGCAGAGCGCATCTTCCGTCTGCTGCCGGTTAACCCTGGAAGGACCTGCACCGAAAACAAGAATATTCCCGTCAAGGCGGTGCATCGAATTTAAGAGCAACTCTGCGGTAGCGTTGCCGGCCATTCTTGTATCTGCGTATACACAACAGAGCCTTCCTGATTCCGGCACATCCGTGTCCACTAGTATGAGCGGGATATCAGCTTCCTCTATTTCCTCAAAGCTTGCAGCATTTATATATTCTGTGTTGCCAACGGCCACGATACCGCTGAAGCGTGATATATCCAGCCCCGGAACATTGCCGGATTCATCGCAGCTGAAACTGCTGATTTTGAGATTATAATCGACGGCTAACGGTTCGAAATCCTCGATCGCCTGCCACATGTAATCGTAGTAGAGCCGGGACACACTGTCTCTGGGAGGGAGAATTACGGCCAATGATCGGGTCTCTCTCCTGAGATTGCTTGCAAGTATATTCGGCTTGTAGTTGAGATCCTCTGCACAGCGCTTGATGCGCTCCCTTGTAGCCTCACTGACTCCACTCTTGTCGTTAAGAGCCATGTGTACGCTGCCGATAGAAACTCCCGCGGCTTCGGCGATGTCTTTTATTGTAGTCTTATTAGGCATAGCTCAACATCCATTATGGCAACTAAAAGGTTTTAGTAAATTCACAATAGCCATTTTATATTTTGCGATAATATATGTCAATGCCGTGTTAAAGCTGTATGCAATTTTCGTTTATTTAGCTAAATTGGGCATAGCCGGATTGTACAGATTTCACAAATTATTCCAAAATCACAAAAAGGTTTTAGTAACCCGTTTACCTTTGTCTGTTTATTCGCTATAATAAAATCAAACAACAGGCCATCCGCGGGTTTTACAGTATATTTCTGCTTCGCGGAACCTCTTTTTGCGTAAATACTAATTAGTTATGCTACGAAGAAAGGAATCAAAATGAAGCTTAATCTAAACTCTCTCAAAGACCCCGGCTGGTCGGAAATAGGTGTAGCCGTTCCTAAGTATGATGTAGGAAAAATGGTTGCTGCAACGAAGCAGGATCCTATATGGGTGCATTTCGGAGCCGGTAACATCTTCCGCGGGTATATTGCAAACCTTCAAAATCATCTTCTGAATGAAGGTCTTGCAGATAAAGGCATTGTCGCCGTGGATTCATCTGACGGAGACCAGATTATAAAGGTATATAATCCTTTTGAAAATCTTACTCTCCTCGTCTCCCTCTATGCGGACGGCTCATCCAAAAAGGAGATTGTGGCATCTGTTGCCGAGGCGGTGCACGCCGACTGGTCAAAGCCGGATCAGCTTGCGAGGCTTAAAGAGATTTTTGTCAATCCCGGACTACAGATGTGCTCATTTACGATAACGGAGAAGGGTTACGCAGTACGCGATTTTGATGCAGAGAGTTTTGATTTACCAAAATCCGTCATGGCAAAGGTCACGGCATTGCTCTATGAGCGCTATAAGGCCGGCAAACTTCCAATTGCGGTTGTAAGTATGGACAACTGCAGCCACAATGGGGAAAAGCTTAAGAACTCCGTAACGGGAATAGCTGAGGCATGGCTCAGAAAAGGTTTTGTTGAGCAAGACTTTATAGACTATCTCAATGATGAGTCCGTTGTCAGTTTCCCCTGGAGCATGATAGATAAAATCACTCCGAGACCTAATGACGGAATAGCCAAAGAACTCACGGAGCTTGGAATTGAGAACATGGATATTATTCCCCGGGAAAAGGGAGCGCCGGTGGCACCGTTTGTAAACTGTGAATCCTCCGAGTATCTCGTAATCGAGGACCGTTTCCCCAACGGACGACCTGCACTTGAGAAGGCGGGCGTATATATGACCGACCGGGAAACCGTTAACAAGACTGAACGCATGAAGGTTACAACATGCCTCAATCCTCTACATACAGCCCTCGCCGTGCTCGGTTGTATGCTGGGATATGACAGAATCTATAAGGAGATGCAGGACGATGACCTCAGGACACTCGTTGAACAGATAGGTCATGTTGAGGGTATGCCGGTCGCAACGAATCCGGGAATACTGAATCCCGAGGATTTCCTCAATGAGGTTCTCACCCAGCGTCTTCCCAATCCATATATACCGGATATGCCTCAGCGCATTGCCTGCGATACGTCCCATAAGGTTCCTGTCCGCTACGGTGAGACGATTAAGAGCTATCTGGCATCCGACACGCTCGATATTTCCACCCTCAGGGCAATACCGTTTGCAATTGCAGCCTGGCTGCGTTACCTCAACGCAACGGACGACAACGGAAATGCTTTTGAACTCAGTGAGGACCCGAGAATTCCGGAGCTTCAGGAAAAGCTGAAGGACGGTATCGACGGGATTTTGAGCGATGAAACGATATTCGGTGCCGACCTTACAAAGACTGCACTTGCGGATATAATCAGAGAATACTATAACAAAATGTTCGAAGGCCCGGGAGCAGTCAGAAAGACTCTCCATGAAGTGGTCTCGAAATAATACAAAGATACAACTAAAGCACAGGAAGGAAATAACACCTGCCTGTGCTTCTTGCATTCTTATGTAATATAACTGTTAAACGTGGCTTTCAAATATTTCTTTAAATCTTTCAACATCCTGTATGCCGAAAAGGACTGCTCTGCTGATCATACCTGTATCCGGGTCCGGAACAAAGGGATACGAGCCTAAGGAGCGGTATGAAGATGCGGTTTTTTTAATGGTCGAATTGCCCATGAGCAATGTAGTGATGCCGTTTTCGTCATCTGCAAAACGATACTTATCTATGTTTTTGTATTCGACGGACTGAGGATAGCGTGAGAATGAGATAACACGCTTATCCGTCAGATAGTATTCGTATTTTTCAACATCTCGTTTATCCTTAATATTTCTGAAGACGACATATGCATTAATTGCTATCATTATTAGAGCGACTCCAATAACCTTCGGATTGGCTTCGGCATTCTTAATACATATAATCACAACGAGTAGTGTGAGCGCTATGCATATAACAAGCTTAATGATAAAATTGATTGCATATGGTTTATCCATAAACGAAGTTTTAACACTCTTGCCCGACCATAGTATTCTTTCATCCTTTTCGAGATAGTCGTTGATAGTTTCTGTTTCCATATAACATCCTCCCTTGATTTGTTTAAGTCTAACATATGAGTGAGTAAAATAGACGTAAAGAAGGGATTGAAAGCCGTGAAGATTGTGTTAAGCGCATGTTGTAAATTTCTTAACGGCGTTTTAACGGAATACTGTGATATACTATATACAAGCAAACTGAATGGAGCGATACCGGATATGAGCGTAACTGATAAAATCCTTGTTGTTGAGGATGAGAAGACAATTTCAGGATTTATTAAAACAATCCTTAGTGCTAACGGGTATGATGTTCTGGTGGCCCATACGGGTTCTGAAGCCTTCTTAATGATAAGCTCCCACTGCCCGGACCTGATTGTGCTGGACCTCGGACTTCCTGACATTGACGGAATGGACATAATAGATTCGGTGCGCCAGTGGACGCAGATACCCATTATTGTGGTTTCAGCGAGAAACCATGAGGACGACAAGGTTTCAGCGTTGGACAGAGGGGCGGACGACTATATAACCAAGCCCTTTTCGGCCCAGGAGCTTCTAGCCCGCGTGCGGGTGGCGATAAGGCATACCCGCCTTTCGGGGGGCATGGCAAGCAACGGCCGCTTTTCGGCGGGAGAGCTTGTGGTGGATTATGATAAGCATATAGTCACCGTAGACGGTGAGAATGTGCATCTGACCCAGAATGAGTTTAAGATTGTATCACTTCTGAGCCGCTGCGCGGGAAAGGTGCTGACATACGACTTTATCATGAGAGAGCTGTGGGGGCCGCAGATCAAGGGCAACAATCAGATACTTCGAGTGAATATGGCAAACATTAGAAGAAAGATAGAAAAAAACCCCGCAGAACCTAAGTATATTTTCACTGAGGTCGGCGTGGGTTACAGAATGATAGAGGGAGACTGATGATGTCCCCCTCTTAATTTATTTGTGACAGAGGAAGAGATAATGTGAACTCGGCACCTGAGCCGTCGATGTTCCGGGCGGAAATTGCTCCTCCGTGGGCGTCCGCAATGGTTTTGCAGACCGTAAGTCCTATTCCCATGAATCTGTTGCTGTCACCGGAATTGTGCCCCCCATACTGAAGGCTTCCGTCAAACAGGTGCGGGAGCAGTTTTTTATCTATTCCGGTTCCGTTGTCAGCTACAGAAATATAGGCGTTCCGGTTGTCGGAAGTGATTCTAACATTTATTCTATCCGTTGTGTTTCCATGAATGACCGAATTGTCCATCAGGTTGATAAGCAGCTGCTCGACGAGCATGGCATCCATCGGGACGAACAGCATCTCATCAGGGATGCTGACATCCACATGAATCCCACGATTATGATTCCGGAACTTCAGAACCGCTTCGCTGACAACTTCCTCCAGAAGCTCATCGGTTTTGCAGATTTCTCCGGAGCCTTCGCCGCTGATTCTTGTAATGGAGAGCAGGTTCTCAACCATAGTATAGAGCCAATCCGCATCCTTACGGACATTTTCCAGCAACTCGCGTTTTTCGCTATCGCTCATACTTTCCCCGGAGTCGAGGATTGCAGAAACCGAACCGCTTATGCCCGTAAGCGGTGTTCTCAGGTCATGCGACACGGAGCGCAGAAGGTTGGCCCTTGTTTTTTCCTTCTCTGTCTCAAGCTTGAGCTTTTCCTGCTCCTTCAGGCGTGTGGCAAGAGTTGACGTTGCAATTCCGACAGCCAGCATGGTAATGAATGTGAGAGGATAGCCGTAAATTGAAAAGTCCAGCTTCATATAGGGGTAGGTAAAAGCCCAGTTAACCGCAAAGACGCTTGAAAGCGCAGCGAGAGAACCCCAGAAGTAGCCATCGGTAAGCAGTGAGATAATAAGAACTACAAGAACAAAAATGAGCGGGACATGGACATCGGACGTGGTAATCCTCTGGAGTGCGAGACATAATAATGACCCGACACCCATTGCGGCCAGGAACAGAAAAAAATCCTTTAATGATAAAGGGAAATACTTCTTTATTACTTTCATGCTTCTCCCTGAATTATGACATATGAAACAAAGTTGAAGTCAAGACACAGATGCATCTTAAATTCAAGTTTATTAGCAATGCTTTAATAATTACAAAACGCCGAAAGACATGAGGATAACAACAAAAACCGGCAGGGTGATTATCAGAAGCAGAGAGGTGAACAGAACAAACTGTCTTGCAAGGTTTGCATTGCATTTCATCTCAGCTGCCATTGCGACTCCGGAGACACTCACAGGACCGCCAAAATGTGCAAGCAAAGCCGCGAACTGACCCGGAGTGAAGTTCAGGACATCGGCTTTCTGCAGGACTGCAGCACCCACCACGAAGAACAGTGGAGCAAGAAGCATTCTCCATATACAGCCGAATGCGAGACTGCCGGGATTGGATTTTTCAAAGTCGAGAGAGATGAGCCCACCGGCATCCACAAGGGCAAGAGTTGACGAAATTGCCCCGAGGGAACTGATTACCGAATACACGGAGGGCAGATTTCGCTGGAGCGTCCAGACCGGTTCACCGCCTGCGTTAGTGGGAATCAATTGCCTTATCAGAACGGCAGCTATGCCGACAAAACAGCTTATCAGCAGAGGGTTCTTTAATATTCCCTTTAGAATTTCCTTAGAGGATACGCTGCTCTCCTTTTCATTTTCGGACAGTACTATGACGGTCATTATATTGAAGATAGGGGTTGCAACTATAAGTGTGGTTGCCATGGCAATAGTGCCGGAAGGTCCTCCAAGTGCTGCGGCAAGAGGAAGCCCGATGAAGGCCGTATTGGCACGGAAGGTCTCCATGATGCACACCGGTCTGTCAAAGCTGTCCTTTATCAGCAGCTTGCCGCTGAGCCAGCCAGGTCCGATGAGGATTAGCGTGCCCAAAGCCACATAGAGGAGAAAACCCAGATTTACATCCTGAGAGAGGTCTATGGTATAAAAGCTGCAGAACATTGAGCAGGGGAGGAAGATGTTGAAAAGAAGTTTGTCTCCCATGCGGAAGTAGTCCTCAGATATCAGTCCGCTGCGCCTTATTATATAGCCCGCCAGCATGGTGAGTGCTATAGGCAGAACGGCCTTCAGAGCGAATTGAAAGTTTTCAAGCATTAACGATCAGCGTCCTTCTATCTTGCAAAGGTAATATATCCCTCAGCCATTTCGCCGACGGAAACCTTTTTTTCGTGGTAATGCGGCATAAGCGATGCCTTGCCTTCCGCGGTATAGAACGGGTCATCCTTCTGCATCGGGAGAGCAACCGCACTGCCTGTGTATGCGGATTTATACACGGCGGTTATCAGCTCAATGACCTTGCGGCCTTCATAACCGTCAGAAATAAGCTTCTCTTCTCCGGCTATTGCACGCAGGAAATTGAGCACCTGACCGGAATGGTCCTGAAATTCACGTTCGGGGATGGCTTTGAATGCCGCATCCAGTTCCTCACAGCCTTCGCTGTCGTCTTCAGGGAAGCCGTTGGGCATGGCTTTCATCACTGCGGGGTCCCAGGGGATGGCAAGCCTTCCACGCTCAGCGTAGAACTCGAGCTGCTGATGCTCGCCGTGGGCAACCTGAGCGGCGGAGAACTGGGCGAACTTTCCGGGATACTCAAATATTGCCGTGACAACATCCTCACACTCCGAATTGAAGTGTCCCACATTTGCCTGGACCGCGGTTACCTTCTCGGGCATTCCCAGCATATACTGCATGAGGTCGAGGTGGTGAATCGCCTGTATTGTAAGCACTCCGCCGCCTTCCTTTGCCCATGTTCCACGCCAGTCAAGGTCATGGTAGTTGCTTCCGCGCCACCACATGCTTGTGCAGTTGGCGTAAACGATTTTTCCGAAACGCTCCTCTTCAATAAGCTTATGTATACGCTGCGCCGTGGTTGAGAATCTCAGCTGGCACACACTGGCGAGAAGCACGGAATTCTTTTCGGCGGCCGCAATCATCCTGTCACAGTCAGCAAGGGAATTTGCGAGAGGCTTTTCACAGAGACAGTGCAGACCGTGCTCAGCGGCTGAGATTGCGGCATCGGCGTGCTGATCGGGAGGCAGGCAGATTGAAACAGCGTCAATCTCACATTCCAAAAGAGCATCCTCGAGGCCGGCATAAGCTTTGGCATCAAGCTTTTTGGTGTCGATGAGCTTCTGAGCCTTTTCAACATGCCTGTTGCATACTGCGGTAATCCTGCAGAGCTCGGGGTGGTCAAGGTATGCGTCAATGTGTGTTTTCGCTATGTTTCCTGCTCCAATAATTGCAATGTTTATCATTTCAAGTATCCTCCCGGTTTTGGTTTTTCATTTTAATCTGAAACTGTTTTGGACTCATGCCGACCCTATCCTTGAAAATTCTGCTGAAATGTGCGAGATTGTTGTATCCGCATTTTGCACAGGCAATCTCAACAGAGTCTCCCGACAGCAGAAAACTCTTGGCTTTCTGAATCCTGTAGTTGATAATAAAACGGTTGGGCGTAAGCCCGGTTATATTTTTGAACGACTCTGAAAGTGTGTACTTGTTTACAAAAAAGGCCTTCGCGATGGATTCAAGTGAGAGGTCTTCAGCATAGTTGCTGTATATATAGTCCATAATGCTGTATACAAGACTGCGGTCACCGGAATCGGAAGGTCCGCTGAGTTCGTAGCGATCCATGTAATAATCGTTGATATCCACAAGCAGCTGGGCAAAGCAGAGCTTGATTTTCAATGACCCGTTGGGAATCTTTTTGCCTGCGTGCTGCAGCTCCAGCATTCTGTCCATAAGTTCCTTAACATGCTCAAGCTGCTCAGCATTCAGATTGAGTGCGTGACCGCAACCGTCAGGCCGGGAGAAAAAGCAATTCATCATTTCGGGTATATCCGTGGCAAGAAAATCGAGAAAGCCCGGTTTGAAGCAGAGAACATAGCGGATGTTGTCTCCATCTGGTTCCTTAGGGCCGAAATAATGGAGGTCAGAGCAGTTGAAGAGCAGAAGAGTACCCGCACCGATATCATAGTTCCCGGTGTCAGTCCGGCAGAACATGTTATCGGAAAGACACAGTAGAATCTCATATGAATTGTGGATGTGATAATCACTGTTCGCTGTGCCCTTCGAAACTTTGTACTCAAGGGAGAAGTCGGTGTCAAAACTTACGGTATACTGTTTTGAACTGTTCTTACTCATGTGCTGTATTCTACAACAATTCCGGCGCTTAGGCAATAAACGGAGCACATTATATTTTACTTTTTAATTGCCGGAGTGTGTGCTATAATATACGGACAACATTTTATGGGGTATTCTATGGTTAAAGTTGAACATCTGACAAAAAAATACAATAATTTTACTGCTGTGGACGATCTGAACTTTTCTATAAAGGAAAACGGGATTGTGGGTCTGCTGGGACCGAACGGTGCAGGAAAATCAACGACAATGCGTATGCTCACAGGCTACCTTGCCCCGACATCAGGCAGTATTACGGTCTTTGGCAAAGACCTGAGAGACAACCCTATAGAGGCGAGAAAGAATATAGGCTATCTCCCTGAGATACCACCTCTCTACACGGATCTCACAGTAAAGGAGCATCTTGGCTTTGTGTGTGATCTCAGGGATATCCCGTCAGAAAAGAAGAGTGCCGAGATAGAGAATGTCTGCAGAGAACTGAACATATCGGATGTCAGCGGAAGGCTGATTAACCATCTTTCAAAAGGATACAGGCAGAGAGTCGGTTTTGCTGCCGCTCTGATAGGAAGCCCGAAATTTTTGATTCTTGATGAGCCCACGGTTGGACTTGATCCGACCCAAATCAGGGAAATAAGGTCTCTTATCTCAGGCCTGTCGGACAGAATGTCAATTCTGATTTCCTCCCATATCCTGAGCGAAATCTCATCGGTATGCGACAGCCTTCTTATAATCAATAGGGGAAGACTGCTGGCGAAGGGAAGCAAGGAGGAAATAGAACGCTCACTGAAGCAGAGCAATACCGTCGAACTCCTTGTGAAGGGAAGCAGAGGAACTCTGCTCGAGGCTGTTAAATCTGCAGTGCCGGGTGGCAGCGTTGAACTGGCAGACGCAGGAAACGGCTGCTGGAGATGCACGGTCAGCTGTCCCAGCAGCAGAGATTATAGGCAGGAGCTCTTTACTGCAATGGCGGACAGGAAGAGCAGCCTTTCAATGCTGTCAATGCAGAGCGTTGACAAATCCCTTGAAGATATATTCTTCGAGGTAACAGGTACGGGAAAGGAGTAGGCAATGGCAGGGATTATAAAAAAAGAACTGTCCCAGTTCTTTAGGACAATGTCCGGCTATATTTTTCTGGCGGTGTTCGTTGCCATCTCAGGCTTCTACTTCCTGGCGGTGAATATAGTAGGCAAAAGCGGAGATATAAAGGACTTCTTCTCAGCTATTTCTCCGGTTCTGCTGTTTCTTGTACCCATAATTACAATGAGGGCATACAGCGAGGAGCGCAGGCAGCATACTGACGAGCTTCTTCTCACATCCCCGACCGGGATAACAACAATCATTCTGGGCAAGTTTTTCGCCTGTATGATAATGCTCCTGATTGCGACAGCGGTAATCTGGATATATGCAATCATTCTCGCGCTTCACGGAAGCCGCGCACCTATGGATACATTCGCGAACTGGTTCGGCTTTGTTCTACTGACGGGTGCATATATCTCCATAGGCTTATTTGTGTCTGTGCTTGCGGAAAGCCAGATTATTGCGGCGGTTGTCAGCTATGCGGTTCTTCTGTTCATGTATGTGATAGATTCCTCCGTTTCGGCGGATACAGGCAGATTTGCAGCCGTGATTATGCGCGCGGTTTCCCTTAAGGGACATTATACGGATTTCACCTACGGGATTCTAAGTGCTGCAAATGTGGTGTATTTTCTCAGCATCACGGCATTTTTCCTGTTCCTGAGTGTATTTGCCCTTGAACACAAGCGCCTTGACTGAGAATAGTCGGAAGTAATCGGAGAATAAAGTGAAGATATGAAGATATTTAAGTCAGAAAAAAACATATACCGTGCCGTTCTGCTGGCAGCTGCAGTACTTCTTGTGCTGGTGAATGTTTTCTTTGCGGCTGCGACGGACAGGTGGAATCTTAAGATTGACACCACGGCGGACAAGCTCTACGAGCTGTCGGATACGACGGATGCTATTCTGAAAGGCCTCAACAACGAAACGGACATCTATGTAATACAGGACAAACAAAGCTATCCGACGGTGTTTTCGGAGATTATCAATAGGTATGCACAGCTATCGGATATGATAAATGTGCAGTATATCAGCCCCTATGAAAACCCCGTTTTTATAGACAGCTGCAGTCAGAAGGGTATTAACCTTCAGGAGTCAGATATCCTTGTCAGCGGCGCAAAGGGCGACAAACAGATTACCTACGATGATATGCTGGTGTATTCAGGGGAAAACTTTACGGGAATTGACCTTGAGCAGAAGCTTACAAGTGCCATAATGTATGTTAATACGGAGGAGCGCCTCAATGTGCTGTTCACTACAGGGCACAATGAGAGAGCTAGTGCTTCCCTCGAAAGCATCTTTTCAGATAACAACTACACATGCACGACCTCTTATATTAGCTCGGAGAACCTTGATGATTACAATATCATAGTTATTGCGAGCCCTACGAAGGATTTCACCAACGATGAGACAAGGGCTCTCAGCTCGTATCTGGACAATGGCGGAAAGCTGATGGCGTTTTTTGAACCGGGTATAAATTCCTATGACAATCTTTCGGCGCTGATTGAGAAATGGAACATTGCATTGCACGACAATACCGTTTTCGAGTCGCAGCTGTATACCGACGGAAATCCCATAAACATAATCCCACTCTATACAACCCATGCAATCAACACATATTTTGAGACAAACCAGTATTATGTTGTTATGCCGTCCTCCCGCAGCATAGACATGCTGACGGGTTCTGCGGATGTAAAAGTTACACCAGTTCTGCTGACATCCTCTGCCGCATATTCCAAAGAGGGGTCTCAGTATTCTGATGTGCTTCCTGAGGGCGAGGATGAAGAAGGAAACTTTGTTCTTGCCGCCGTTGCCGAGAAGGATTCCTCGGGTGGAGCGATTTTTGTTGCAGGCTCCCGTTATCTTTATGCTGACGATCTGATGGGGATGGAGAACTATGCAAACAGTGCATTCATAACTCAGGTTGTTAATTATCTGTGCAGAAGTTCAACTGCAGTGGATATTGCTCCCAAGACTTTGAACGGCAGCAGCATTGCCGTCACTAAGGTTCAGGAAGTGATTATTGCAGCTGTGTTTGTAGCCATCATTCCCCTTGCAATTCTCGGATACGGCATTTCGGTTAAGACGAGGAGGAACAGACTGTGAAAAAGAAGATTCAGGCGTTATATATCCTCCTTGCTCTGATAGTGCTGTTTTCCGTTGGAATAGTATTATGCGGCAGAACGGACAAAAAGCAGCAGACTGCCGGAAACGAGGAGTCTGAGCCGGTTCAGGTCACGGATATTTCTGTGGCGGATATAGGTGCGCTTGCGGTAACCAATGACAAAGGCACCTTCGGCCTTATGATTTACGGTGACAGCATAGAGCTCATACCCGTCGACGACGGAAAGGAACTTGAGTTTGACGCCGCGGCGGTTGATTTGGGGGAGATGCGTGCCTTTGTATATGCCGTCTGTCATATGAATGCAGACAGGCAGATAGAAAGTGACGGTAAACTTGCTGAATACGGCTATGAAAGTCCAAAGTCCACGGTGAAGCTTTTCAAAAACAACGGCGATACGGTTGAACTCAAGCTGCTCAATCCCGGCGCCTTTGATGGTGCATATTACCTGTACTCCGAGGAGAACGGATCCCTTTATCTGGTGGATAAGAGTACCGCTGATTTTATGCTCCGTTCTGCTGCGGACTTTATGAATCACTCGCTGTTCCCGGAAATAGGTTCGGCAAATCTGAACAGTCTGGAAAGCATCACCTTGAAAACAGTTGACGGAAGCGGATTTGAAATTGAAAACAAAGGCGGAGTGTTCTTCCTTTCAGACCCAATTGAGCAGAGACTCAGAACCAGCCTGATATACAGCAATCTTGCAGCTCCGCTGGGTGCCATATACGGAACGGAATGCATCCAGGTGGCAGGAGACACTTCAGCTTTCGGCTTCGATTCAGCCGACTGCCGTGTGGATATGCGCTTCTCCGGAGAGGAGTATTCGGTTGCCTTCTGCTCAAATGAGGATGGATATCTTATGGCGGATATGAACTCCGGAATGATATATTCAATCTCCAAGGATGAATACAACTCATTTTCCAAGGATTACATGGAACTTCTGGGCGGAACCCCATTCTACTATTCCCTTGCCGACTGCAGAAGCATACGCATCTCCTCAGCAGACCGAGAGGCATACTACGAGGTCAGCGGAACAGGTGAGAGTATGACCCTGAATTGCGATGGCGAGATTTTGGACGCGGAAAAAGCGGTATCCATATCCTCTCTGATAAACGGAGTGAGAATATCCGGGCCGCTGGCTACTGAAGTAAACGGTGACCCCGAACTGACAATAGTTTTCACGCTAACAGGCGGTAGCAACGAGACAGTGGAGTTCATAAAACTCGAGAATTCAGACAATTATGCTGCAGTGGTGAATGGAAAAGCCAATTTCAGCGTTCCGGGTACCGATGTGCAGGCCATTCTTAACGGTATTTTTATAGAAAACGCATAAAACGCAAAAAAATTTATTAAAAACATCAAAAAAAGCAAAATATTTTATATATAATTATCATTTAGAGTAGTTTCGACTACCAAAATAATAACTGGAGGAAAACCAAATGAAAAAGATCCTTGCACTTGTTATGGCACTGGTAATGATTTTTGCTATGTGCGCATGCGGCAAGACAGCGGCTCCTGCTGAGCAGGCAGCTCCTGCAGAGGAAGCAGCTCCCGCAGAGGAAGCAGCACCTGTAGAAGAGGCAGCACCCGTAGCTCTTACCGATGTAACAATCTGCGGCACAAACGGAAAGGGCGATACTCAGTCCATCGCTCACGAGAATTTCGCAGCATACCTGAATGAGCTCGGCGGCTGGAATGCAGTTGCTATGGTCAGCTCTGAAATGGGCAGCACAGACGACGTTCTCGAGCAGGCAATGGCAGGCGCAGCTGTTACAGCAGCTACTGACCCTGCACGTATTGCAGCATACTGCCCGGGCATTGGCATTCTCATGATGCCTTACATGTTCGACAGCTACGATCAGCTTGACGGTCTCATGGAGACCGAGCTCTACAAGGGCTGGTGCGAAGAGCTGAAGGATCAGGGACTTGTTCTCCTGACCAACAACTGCATCACAGGCTTCCGTATGTATGTTACCAAGAATCCTGTAAACGCTCCTGCAGATCTGAACGGTGTTAAAATCCGTACAATGGGCAGCGCAATTGCTCAGAACTCCATCAACGCTATGGGCGCTGTTGCAACAGCTCTCAACCAGAACGAAGCTTACAACGCAATCGAGACCGGTGTTGTTGACGGTGGCGAATGGCAGATTCCTACAATCTACTCTCTCCGTCTTTATGAAGTATGCAAGAACATCTCCTTCACAAAGCACTTCCTGCTTACCGGTTCTATCGTTTGCGGTTCCGCATGGTTCGACACTCTGAGTGAAGAGCAGCAGACCCAGATGACCGAGACAGCTGTCAAGGCATACGGCGAGACCAAGGCAATGGTTCAGGAATACGAGACAAAGTACATCGATGAGATGGTTAAGGATTACGGTGTAACCGTTAACGAGAACCCCGACATCGAAGCTTTCAAAGAAGCAACAGCATTCCTCTACTCTGATGATGCTACCACCGGCGGTCTCGACTTCCTCGCACTCCGTGATGAGCTCTATGCTCAGATGGGCATTGCATAATCAGGAAATACCTGACGCGTTAAAAAACTGCTAAGTTTTAAAGCGGCATATCATTTTCAAGCGATATGCCGCTTGTTTTTAATCTCTCCGGACAAAGGCGGGCAATTAAATGAAAAAGTTTTACAGGGGTTATTGCCTTGTTGAAAAGTACATTACCGCTGCAGCCTTCTTTATGATAATAGCGCTGACATTTTTCAACACGGTAATGCGTATCTTCAATCACCCGATAGTATGGTGTGATGACATCAGCCTTCTTCTTTTCAGCTGGTGTGCTTTTTTGGGCGCTGATGTCGCCCTCAGGTCCAACCGTCTAGTCGGTATGGACATCCTCACAATGAACCTTCCCGTTAAGGCTCAGAAAATTCTGCAGCTTGTGGTTTACGCTTTTATGCTTGCAGTTCTCGTTATGTTTGTCATTAAGGGCTTCGACCTTGCAATTATGAACTGGAAGCGCTTTATGAACTCTCTTAAACTCTCTTACGGCTGGGCAACGCTCAGCTTGCCCATAGGCAGTATTCTGCTAATAATAACCATTCTGGTTAAAGTGGGCGTAACGATAAAAAACTTCAATAATGATGATTTCACTATCAAGATGCATCATCCTGATACTGATCCTGTAAAGGAGGCAGAGGAATGAGTCCGTTAATGATTCTTGTTCTTGCATTTGTCATTCTCCTGCTGATAAATGCCCCTATCGCTTTCGTAATCGGCGGCGCAGGTATATTCTGGTTTATGAGCAAGGGGACTTTCCCCATGAGCATAGCAATCCAGCGTGTTGTCGCCCAGACACAGTCAATAACCTTCCTTGCAGTTCCCTTCTTCATTCTTGCCGGCAACCTGATGAACAAAACGGGTATCACCCCCCGCCTTATGAAGTTCTCCCAGATTGTAACCCGGAAAATGATAGGCGGAACATGCCAGGTTTCAGTTCTGCTTTCCACACTTATGGGCGGTGTTTCAGGTTCTGCCGTTGCTGATGCAACTATGGAAGCCAGAATCCTCGGTCCCAGCATGATTGAAAGAGGCTATCCCAAGGGATATGCAGGCGGCGTTCTTTGTCTCACCAGCCTTATTACTGCCACGATTCCCCCTTCCCTGGGGCTTATACTCTACGGTTTTATAGGCAATGTTTCCATAGGCCGCCTGTTCTGCGCAGGTATCGTACCGGGTCTTCTCATGTGTGCAGCCCTTATGATTACTGTTCACATCACCAGTAAGCACAAAGGCTATGATGTCCCTGCTGATGATGTTCCTGCACCAACAAAAAAGGAAGTATGGGGTGCAGCTGTAGAGTGTTTCTTCGCACTTGTGTTCCCTATCCTTCTTATTGTTCTTATCCGCTTTGGTCTGTGCACATCAACGGAAGCCGGCGCGGTTGCGGTTGTATATGCTCTGTTCTGCGGCACAATAGTCTACCACGAACTCACATGGAAGGACTTTGTAAGTGCCTTGGTGGACAGCGTTATCGATACTGGCGGAGTTATTATTATCATAGCAATGTCCGGTATCTTCTCCTATGCAATAACAGTTGAGCAAGTTCCTACAGTTCTCGGAAAGTACCTCCTTGGTATGACGGAAAGCCCCCAGATTATGATGATAATCATAATCATCTTCCTGACGATTACAGGTATGTTCATAGACTCCAATGTTAACATCCTTCTCTTCACACCGCTCATCCTTCCGGTTCTCACGAACATGGGAGTTAATCCGGTGCATTTTGGAATCATAATGATGACAATAGTTACTATGGGCTGCATGACCCCGCCTGTCGGCACTGCATGCTACAGTGTCTGCGATATCTTGGACTGCCCAATTTCGGAATATGTCAAGCATTCCTGGCCGTTCTTCCTTGCGGTTATCCTGCTGGATATTCTGATGGTCTTTATACCGGATATAATTCTGGTGATTCCAAACCTGATTTACGGCTGACAAATAACCAAAGGAGGCGCTTACAAAGCGCCTCCTAATAACTTGTATGAAAATTACTCTTAATACAAACAAAAAAGTGCTCCTTTCGGAACTGCTGACAGAAAACGGCATTCACGTTTCCATGCCCTGCGGGGGTATGGGAAAGTGCGGTAAATGTTTTGTCAAACTCAACGGTGAAACGGTCAGAGCCTGCAGCACATACGCTGAAGGGAGTTGTGTTATAGAAGTTTCAGATGACTCCGAAGGAACTATCCTTCAGGGCGGGGACAGTACCGTTGTGCCGAATCCCCCGCGGGAAGGCTTTGGAGCAGCAGTGGACCTGGGCACAACAACTATTGCCGTCAGCGTCTTCAATCTGCTCACAGGGATAAAAACAGGCGATGAGAGGGCTTGGAATGCCCAGAAAAGCTACGGTGCGGATGTTATTAGCCGCATTGATTATATCAATAAGAATCCGGACGGTTTGCAGGAGCTTTCATCACTTGTACGCAATCAGGTTAGGGAAATGATTTCAGCATACGATGTAACAGAAATCATGATTTCCGGCAACACAGTGATGCAGCATATCTTTGCCGGAATATCCCCAAGCGGAATAGCTGTCGCACCCTTTACCCCAACAACGCTTTTCGATGACTTCAGAGATGAATTGGACGGAATCCCCGTGTATTACGCCCCATGCATAGCCGGTTATGTTGGAGGGGATATTGTTTCAGGTTTGCTTGCCACAGGCTTATATGATAGCGAAAAGCCGGTAATGTTTATAGATATAGGCACAAACGGTGAGATGTCGATAGGAAACCGGGACGGCATTTTCTGCTGTGCGGTTGCCTGCGGCCCTGCCTTTGAAGGTGCTGAAATAAGCTGCGGCATGCCGGGTCTTGCAGGTGCAGTAAGTCATGTGGAAAATGAAGACGGAAAGCTGAGCTATGAAACAATCGGAAACACAGAAGCCCGGGGTATCTGCGGCTCAGGACTGATTGACCTTCTTTCAGTCCTGCTGGAAACCGGAGATTTGGATCAATCCGGCAGACTTGAGAACAAGCTTTTCAGACTAACCGACACGGTTTCAGTCAATCATGCGGATGTAAGAAAGCTGCAGCTTGCAAAGGCTGCCGTGCGGGCGGGAATATCTGTCCTGATGTCAGAGACCGGGTTGAGCTTTGATGATATAGATGCCCTGTATCTTGGCGGTGGCTTCGGCACGTTCCTTAAGGGAGAGAGCGCGGTGGCAATAGACATGCTTCCCGCTGAGCTGCTGAGAAAAATAAAGCCGGTAGGGAATGCATCGTTAAACGGGGCATCAATCGCACTGCTCTGCACAGAGCAGCGGAAAAAGCTTATAGAAATACAGAGAAAATGTCGTTATATTGAATTATCCGGAAACAGCATGTTCAACGATGAGTTTGTTGAGCATATGCTGTTCGGAGAGGAGTAAAAAATGGGCAAATTAACATTACTTGATGGCGCCAGCGGCACATTACTGTGGGAAATAGCCGAAAAGAACGGGGTGGCAAAGGACCCTGTGTGGAAGTACAATATTGAGCACCCCGATTTTGTCGCTGCTATAGCCAAGCGATATATTGAGGCAGGTTCCGATATCATATTTACAAACACTTTCAGTGCCAACCGCAGTTCGGTTGCACGCTCAACATACTCCGTTGAGCAGATTGTGACGGAAGCCGTTAAGATAGCAAAGTCCTGCACTGAAGGCACAGATGTAAAGACCTTCCTCGATGTGGGTCCGCTTTCGGAAATGCTTGAACCATACGGTGATCTGGAAGAGGACGAAGCGGAGGAAATCTACCGCGAGATAATCGAACCGGGTGTTACAGCCGGAGCAGACGGTATTGTTCTTGAAACTTTCATGGATCTGGAAATGCTCAAGATTGCAGCCCGTGTTGCCTGCGAATCGGGTCTTCCCGTATTCTGCTCAATGTCATTTGAAAAGCACGGAAAAACAATGTTCGGCAACAGCGTTGAGCAGATCGTTGAGGAGCTTTCTGAATTTCCGGTTACCGCTATTGGCATGAACTGCTCGCTCGGACCGGATGCTGCTGTTTCAATTATCAAGCAATTTGCAGAAAACTCTAAACTTCCCGTGTTTGCAAAGCCCAATGCCGGTTTGCCGGTAATGGCTGAGGACGGAACTATGGTTTCACCATACACCGCAGAAATGTTCTTTGAGGAAATACAGCCTGTTCTCGACACTGTCTCATATGTGGGTGCATGCTGCGGGTCAAACCCGGATTACATAAAGGTTCTTAAATCATGGAGGGACAACTGAACATGGAAATAAATATTCACGAATACCTTGTCGACCTTGAAGGTAGAATTGACGAAGTGCAGGAGGAAAAGCTCCTTGCAGATTACTATGCCTTTGCGGACAGGAAAATGGATGACCGCAGCTATTTTGAGCCCAAGCGTAACCCGGCTCCAAGCAATCTTGACTGGCCGGATATCTGCTTTAATGACACCTTCCGTGAATTTGACAAAATGATATATAAGCAGCTTCGCCGCTGTAATGACCAGCTCACAAAGGGTGGCGGAGAGCTTCTCGTTGTGAGACCGAGCTACGGAATAGGGCTTATCCCCAGCATGTTTGGCTGCGAACTGAAGTTTCTGCCTGATGAGCAGGATTATCTTCCATCTCCCGTAAAAATGGACTGGGACAGCATCATGCAGCTGGTGGAAGACTATAAGTCCGGAAAGAAGCCGGATGTACGTTCAGGACTTGGACAGAAATGCATAGATGCCGGACATCATCTTGAAGAGCTGCTTGAAAACTATCCCAAGCTCAAAAAATATCTGCACCTCTATACGCCTGATACCCAGGGCCCCTGCGATGTTGCGGAGGCACTGATAGGAAGCGATTTCTATCTTGATCTCTATGATGAAGAGGATGCGATTCACGACATCACGGATATGATAACGGACACATTTATCCGCTTTGTCCGGGTTTGGAAAGAGGAGTTCCCCTGCTGCGGCAATGACTATTCCTTTGATTACGGCCTGATTTACAAGGGTGGAATACTGATTCGCGAAGACTCGGCATGCAACATTTCGGGCACAATGTATGATGAGTTCTTCTTCGAATCCGACCAGAAGATTATCAGCGCATTCAACGGAGGTCTCATTCATTTCTGTGGCAGAGGAGACCATCTTGTAAAGAGTTTTTCAAACATTGAAGGCGTGACAGCCATAAACATGTCACAGCCCGATATGAATAAAATGGATGAGATAGTATATCCAAATACGATTGACAAGGATATTCAGATTATCGGTATGCCAAAGTTTGAAATCCGCCGCTGTGACAGGCATGGTATCAATCTCAAGGGAATGGTTCATGTGGGCATCTGCGTTGCTGCATGGATGGGTGAACCGGAAACGGATCCAAGAGGGGAAGACTGCTGACGGCTATGGATGGAGAGAGAAAGCCAAGTGCGCTTACTAAAACTTGTACCGTCGTTCTGATAGCTCTATTCTGCTGCCTGCTCTGGGGCAGTGCCACGCCATGCATAAAGGTCGGCTATGGTCTTTTCAGCATAGCCTCCGAAGATACCATGAGTCAGATTCTCTTTGCGGGCATCCGCTTCACTCTGGCGGGCATTCTCACGATACTCTTCAGCAGCCTTGCGGGTAAAAAGATGATTGTTCCTGAAAAAGGCTCATGGAGCATGGTTTTCGTTCTTGCACTCTTCCAGACCATTATCCAGTATTTCTTTTCCTATATCGGGCTTGCCCACACTACGGGGGTTAACGGCACGATTATCATCGGGATGAACGCTTTTTTTGCGGTTCTGATTTCAAGCCTGATATTCAGAATGGAAAAGCTCACACCTGCAAAGATAATTGGATGTTTAATAGGTCTTGCGGGTATAGCCGTAATTACCCTGAAGGGAAAGGATTCACTCGGTTCAGGATTTAAACTGAACGGGGAGGGCTTTATGCTGGTATCATCCCTTTCCTACGCGCTATCATCAGTGCTTATCAAACGCTTTTCCACAAAGGCGAACCCGGTGGCTCTCAACGGCTACCAGTTTGTGATAGGCGGACTGGTAATGGTTGCGGTATCTCTGCTTCTCGGGGGAAAGGTTGAAGCAGGGAAGCCAACGGACTGGTTCCTTATGCTCTATCTTGGCTTTATATCCGCGGCGGCATATACACTTTGGAGTTTGCTGCTCAAATATAACCCGGTATCAAAGATAACGGCCTTTACATGCACCACACCGGTCTTCGGCGTAATTCTTTCAATCATACTGCTAAATGAGGGAAGTCAGGTTTCAGTACTGAGATGCGTACTTGCACTCGCCCTTGTAACAGCAGGTATACTGATAGTCAACAGACAGAA
>R21__coassemble_211_pt1 | contig 49654 bp, 46 predicted proteins | sample R21__metabat2_low_PE_003 | metagenome-assembled genome bin R21 | reverse complement strand
GTTCTTCAACGAGAAGCATCCGGACCCGAATGATCGGGATGCCGGAGAGGACGATGGCATGGACGGAATGTTCCGCTTTGAAAAGGTAATCAAGATAAACGACAGATAAAAAATATAATTTGTTGGAGAATGATATGAAATATAAGGGCACACTTGTGGCTGTTAAGAACTGTACCCAAGCTCTTGCGTTTTATAAAAATGTGCTGGGGCTTGAACTGCTTCAGGACAATGACGGTAACATGGAGCTGAGCGGTGGTATCTATTTGCAGGAGGCTCAGTACTGGGAAAAGTTTACCGGGAAAGAGATTATTCAGCGGAGCAACAGCTGCGAATTGTACTTTGAAGAACCTGATATTGAGACCTTTGTCATGAAACTCGAAAAGCTGTATCCGGATACGGAATATGTGAACAGACTTATGACCCACAGCTGGGGGCAGAAAGTGGTAAGATTCTATGACCCGGATGGGAATCTTATCGAAGTCGGAACACCTGTATAACGTAGAAAATATAGTTTGTTATACGGAAAGTTTTCCAGAAAGCTTCTGCCCGAACCGGTTCATGAGAGCAGTGCATCAGAATATGTTGCTCCATCAAATGACAGAGAAAAAGCAATCTGTGAAGCCATGGCCAAGATTCTTAATCTTGAAAAAGTTGGCGCGACGGATGATTTCTATGAAATGGGTGGAGATTCAATTATGTCTATCAGTAGAAATTGTTAATATTATAAATAAATTATAAATATTTGGAAGATGTTATGAGCAAGAATACACGTGAAAAAAACAGAGAACTGACAGAGCAGGAGAAAAAAAGAACTGAGAGAACAGAAAAGACAGTCCAATCATATGTGGACAACGGGTATAGCGTTACCGAACTGACGATAGGCATTGTTAAAGCAAATCTAATGTCTTTGATTGTATGTCTTCCTGTGATTGCCATATTTGTACTGTGGTGGTTTCTGAGGAACACTTTTTCTCATGAAGTCATGTCAACAAAACCTTTAACCATAGTTGTTTCGCTGATAATCATAACAGTTGTACATGAGCTGATTCATGCCTTCTTCTGGGGAGTTTCTGCTCCCGGTCATTTTAAGTCAATCGAACTGGGGTTCGTAAAAGAAATGATGACACCGTATTGCGCCTGCCTTGAGCCTTTAACCAAAACACAGTATATTATCGGCTCAGTGGCACCCGGTGTAATTCTCGGAATAATTCCATGTGTGATAGCAGTTTTAACAGCTAATTTCAGTCTGTTTCTGTTTGGCATCATTGGATTTATCTCGGGAGGCGGAGATTATCAGATAGATCTTAAGCTTCTCGGCTATAAATCCGACAAGGAAAGTTTGCTCTGCCTTGACCACCCGACGAAAGTTGGACTCATGGTGCTTGAAAAGTAGAAGAGAAGCCGAATCCCACTGCATATTTCAGTAAGAAATACTTGACTATTAATAAACGATCGTTTACAATAGTAAACGGTCGTTTATTTAGCTTGTGGGGGTTACGTATGAAAACTACAAAAGAGGATATATTGCTGAAATCGTTGGAATTGTTTGCTGAGAGAGGATTTGAGGCTGTATCGACCAGTATGATTGCTTCGGAGCTTGGAATCACGAAAGGGGCCTTATACCGACATTTTGTGAGTAAACAGGCCATATTTGATTCCATTATTGCGAAGATGTTTGAACTGGATGAAAAGCAGGCAGATGACAACAATGTTCCTGCCAAGGAATACAGCGAGGATGCAGAATCGTATGAGAATACAGCTTTTGGAGATCTGTGCGAATTCGTGAATGAGCAGCTTATGTTCTGGACGGAGAATGAGTTTGCAAAGCTCTTCAGAAGGATGATAACAATTGAGCAGTACAAAACGCCGGAAATGAATAAGCTGTATCAGGATGTGATAGCTTTGGGACCGGTAAGATATACGGAAGACCTTTTCAAGGAAATGATTCGTAACGGGCAGCTTAACAAAGAAGCAGAAAAACTCGGAGCCTGGAATCTGGCAGTGGAGCTTTTTGCACCGCTTCAGCTTTCAATCCAGTTTTTTGACGGAGGTTCCGACAGCGAAGACATTAAAAAGCATTTGAGAATCATGACAAAGAATTTTGAGAACAGGTATATGACAAAAACCTATAGGGAGAAATAAGATGGAAAACACAACAATAAGATTAGAGAAAAAAGAAGAATACACAGAAGTTGAGAACCTGGTCAGGGAAAGCTTTTGGAATGTATACCGACCGGGTTGTCTGGAGCACTTCACACTAAAAAAGCTGAGGGACGATTCTGACTTTGTACCGGAGCTTGATTTTGTTATGGAGGAGAACGGTAGAATTATCGGGCAGAATATCTTCGTCAGGGCGGTGATTGAAGCAGATGACGGAGAGCACATTCATATTCTAACCATGGGCCCAATCTGTGTTGCAAACGATATGAAACGTAAGGGCTACGGCAAGAAGCTGCTGGACTATTCACTTGAAAAGGCGGCGGAGCTTGGCTTTGGCGCGGTATGTTTTGAGGGTAACATTGATTTCTACAGCAAAAGCGGCTTCGGCTATGCAAAAGACTTTGGTATCCGTTACAACGGCATGCCTGCAGATGCGGATACTTCCTTCTTCCTCTGCAAAGAGCTGATACCGGGATATCTTGATGGTATTACGGGTAATTATGTGACACCACAGGGTTACTTCGCCTGCGAACAGTATCCGGAAGAATTCGTTAAATATGAAGCCGGTTTTCCGTACAAGGAAAAACTCAAGCTGCCCGGCCAACTTGAATAACAGTAAAAAAATGATAGCATTAGTTTCAGATTAAGCTCGTGCCTGACCAAACCACCCGGTATTTTATCACGCCAGGTGGTTTTGCGTAAATAAAGGGGCTTTTTGTGCGAAAAATTGTCTTGAAATTATGTGTATCAGCCATTATTATTATCTTAAGAGATTTGTTAAGTATCATATGTGAAGTTGCATAAGAATTACACTATTCCGGAGGCAAATATGAACCAGAGTTCTGGGAAGAAAAACCGAATATCGGGAAAGAAGAATCTTGGAACGACTATCGGCATCTTTGCCTTAACCGTGGTTATTATTCTGGCAGCCTCATTCGGCGCAATAATTCTTATGGAGCGAAATGCCCATAATGCTGCGGAGAAGATTGTTACAGACTGTGTGGAACGAATTGACAAAAAGATAAGCGATGTTGAAAGTGTCACTCAGGAAACAGCCTTGGCGGCGGAAGGAAAAATAAACAGTCCTGCAGAACTGGAGCAGCTTATACACGATTTCGTCAAGCAAAATGAAAGCATAATGGGCAGCACAATAGCGTTTGAGCCGGACGCTTTTCCCGAGTTTGGCCGTTGCTTTGCACCATACAGCTGGAGAACCGCCGATGGTGAGATTCATGACCGCCAGCTGGGTGAAGAAACCGATTATTACGCGGAAGAATGGTATGTTGAGGCAAAGACAGGTGGAACTAATTACTGGTGTGAGCCTTACTTTGACGAAGGCGGCGCAAAGATTATGATGTGCACGTTCTCCGTCCCTATAAAGGCTGCAAACGGGAGACTCGCAGCCGTGTTGACGGCTGATATCGGACTTGATGACCTTGAGGGATATATCGATTCAATTAACCCCTATACCGATTCATTCATCATTCTGCGCTCGGCAAAGGGTGAACTGCTCGTAAACGAAGGACATGATTTCTCGGAGAACAAAGACAATGTAATTGTCAAGGGTGAAACCCCAATAGGATGGTCGGTTGAGCTCGTTCTGCCCATTACGCACCTTCTGCGCGGTAATGTAAGTATTTTTGCCATTATTCTGGTTCTTGTGCTGATTGCCGTGGGTCTGGTTGTCTTTGTCTATAACATTCTGCGGAGGACGCAAACCAACGCTGCGAACGAATATATAAGCAAACTCGAAGCGCTTACTGAACAGCTGGAAGAGGCCGTTTCTGCAGCCCAGAGTGCAAACCGGGCCAAGACGGACTTCCTGTTCAATATGTCCCACGATATCCGAACACCTATGAACGCAATAATCGGATATACAGCAATGGCGAAAAAGCATGTCGAGAATCCCCAGGTCCAGGATTATCTGGACAAAATTGACATCTCCGGGAAACAGCTTCTGTCCCTCGTCAATCAGGTGCTGGAGATGTCCAGAATTGAATCCGGAAAGATTACGATAGCAGAAGAGCCTGTGAATATAGTTGAAGTTGCGAAGAATCTGGAAACGATAGCTGCCGCAGACATCGGTCTGAAGGGAATATCATATACATTGGACACAGATGGAATAGTACATCAGGAGGTGTTCACCGATGTTTCCAGAATTAACCAGATTATTATAAATATAATTGGAAATGCTGTGAAATATACCCCTGAAGGCGGGCGTATAGACTGCACTATCAAAGAGCAGCCATGTGAAAAGGAAGGTTACGGACTCTATGTGACAAGTATTTCAGATACGGGAATAGGCATGTCCGAAGAGTATCTTGACCACGTGTTCGAGGAGTTCACCCGCGAACAGACATCTACGGTCAGCAATATCCAGGGTACTGGCCTTGGTATGTCGATTGTGAAGAAGCTTCTGGACCTGATGGACAGCACGATTGATATCAGATCAAAGCAGGGCGAGGGAACTACTGTGACAATCTCAGTGCCAATGAGATGGAACACGGGCTCCTCGGAAAGCAAGGACGAAGTTCAAAAATCTGCGGATGTCTCCGTTGAAGGTATGCGCATTCTCCTCGTTGAGGACAATGAGATGAACCGCGAAATTGCACAGGAGATTCTTGAGGACGAAGGGATTGAGGTCCATACAGCAGAAGACGGCGATAAAGCTGTCGATATGCTGAAAAAGGTTGCGGAAGCCGGAGACTATTTCTATTATAACGCTGTGCTGATGGACATCCAGATGCCACGTATGAACGGATATGAGGCAACCAAGGCTATCCGTGCAATTGAGGTGCCCGATGGTATCCGCCTTCCGATAATCGCCCTAAGCGCCAACGCCTTTGAAGAAGACAAAAAGAAGTCGATTGAAGCCGGTATGGACGATCATTTGGCCAAGCCAATTGATGTCCAGCAGCTGAAAGAAACCCTGGCAAAATATTTATAACCTTAATAAAGCTTCTTCCCTATATAAAGAATGGTGTGCAATAGGAAAAAGACGCAGGTTGAGCACTAAACGTTTGCTCAAACGATGCGTCTTTTTTTGTTTTCTTAGAAATTTGAAAATACCGGGACAGTTTATTCAGGGAGTGAGGCTGCAGCGGCAGACTGACCCAGTCTGCGGAACTTCTCGTCCGGAAGATCAATATGTACGAGGCTGTTTACCTCAGGGTATTCATCAGCAAGATCTGAGCGTTTCAGGCCCGAGCCTTGCATTATTCATATGTTGGAATTATAATCTATCTTATGCTTTCCCGCAAGGAAATATGTTATGCCGCAGGATACGGCTCACAATAATATTACAAATTAGGGGTTTTGTTATGAACTTTAAAAATGCTTTAATATACTCAGAGAATTTTTCATTTGAATCCGGCGCATTTTCCGTTGAAAACGGCAGATTCTCCTCTGTTATGGGTGAGCCGGCGGCAGATGCTGTTGACCTGGATGGTGCACTTGTTATACCCGGACTCATAGATATTCATAGTCACGGAAACTCGGGACACGACTTCTCAGACGGCGACTATGAAGGGCTTAAGAAAATGGCAGCTTACTATGCTGAAAACGGCATAACATCCTTTGCCGGCACTTCGCTGACATTGCCGTACGAAACCCTCTCCGCAGCTTTTGCAACCGGAAAAAAGCTTTTCGACGAGAAACCTGCTGCATGCTCCAGACTGCGGGGTATATATGTGGAAGGCCCATTCTTCAGCAGCTCCAAGAAGGGCGCCCAAAATCCGGCTTATCTCCGTCTTCCCGACAGCGGGGCTTTCAATAAACTGAATTCGGATTGCGGTGAACTCATACGCATAGTATGTATTGCGCCAGAGCTTGATGGAGCACGGGACTTTATCCGCGAGGTTTCCGCATGTATCAATGTTTCCCTTGCCCATACGGACTGCAGCTATGATGAAGCACGTTCTGCCTTTGAGGCAGGGGCCACAGAGCTTACACACCTTTTTAATGCTATGCCTCCGCTCCATCACAGAAATCCGGGTCCAATAGCGGCAGGCGCGGAAAACAGCAGCGTTTTTGCTGAGATTATCGGGGACGGATACCATGTTCATCCGGCAATGATTCGCCTTGCATTCTCTCTATTCGGCCCTGAACGTATGATTCTCATATCAGATTCCCTTCGGTGCTGCGGAATGCCGGACGGGGAGACAGACCTTGGCGGGCAGAAAGCTATCTTGTCCGGCGGCGTTGCCAGGCTTCTTGACGGAACAATTGCCGGTTCATCTACAAATGTTTACGAGTGTATGAAGAGAGTGGTTTCCTTTGGAATAAAGAAGGAAGACGCTATCCGTGCGGCAACGTATAATCCTGCTGTTCAGCTCGGCTGTATTGAAGAGGTTGGATCGATAGTACCGGGAAAGCAGGCGGACTTTGTCATTGCAGATAGCAATCTGGAGATTCAATCTGTATACATTGCAGGAGAGAAAATCTAAAGAATCCGTAGATTGAATATTCTAATATCAGCCCTAAGGGCGGTGGTACGGGAATGTATCACCGCCCTTCTGCCGGTATTAATAATCATTTTAACGTCTGTTATCAGGGCGTTTAAGCACTGTGCATAGTGCGCATGCCGGTACGTAACCAAAGATAACAATAATACAAGATATCTGTTAGCTTTAGTTGGTTGATTATTATGCAACTAAAGAGTACAATATTCATACATTTCGAACATTTTGTGTTTTTGGAGGCAATTGTGAACATTGTAGATGTAAATGGTGTCATAAAAAACTACCCTGCATTCAAACTGAAGAATGTCAGCTTCAGTTTGGAAGAGGGGAAGATTACCGGATTTATTGGCAGAAACGGTGCCGGGAAGACAACCACCATTAAGGCTATGCTGAATCTTATTCATACGGATTCAGGCGAAATTCACTACTTCGGAATGCCGCTTTCTGAGCATGAAAATGAAATTAAGCAACGCATTGGATATTCCACAGGCTCCGTAAACTGGTATTCCAGAAAGACAATACGTGAAATTACCGATGTCACCAGACTGTTCTACAAAGACTGGGACGAGGATGCTTACGGTAGATATCTTGCTATGTTCGAACTCGACGAGAATAAAAAGCCGATAGAACTGTCCGAAGGTATGAAAGTAAAGTTCAACCTTCTGCTGGCACTATCCCACCGCGCGGACGTTCTCATTCTCGATGAGCCCACCAGCGGGCTGGACCCCTTCTCCAGGGACGAACTTCTTGAACTTTTCTCAACATTGAAGAGCCATGGTGTGACGATACTGTTTTCCACCCATATCACCTCGGATATTGAAAAATGTGCGGATAATATTATTTATATAAGCAACGGCGAAATCAAGGCAAACTGCTCAAAATCCGTATTTCAGAAGAATTACGGACAAGCAGATGAAACCATTGAGGAGACCTTCCTTCGCCTGGAAAGGAGCGTGAGAACATGAGCGCACTGCTGAAAAAGGAGATACGTCTTGCCGCATCACCCCTGACATATTATTTCATCGCCTTTGCAGCGATGACACTCATACCAGGCTACCCGATTCTCTGCGGAGCCTTCTTCATATGTCTAGGAATGTTCCAAAGCTACCAGAGCGCGCGGGAAGCGAACGATATCGTATACTCCGCATTGCTCCCTGTTGCCAAGCGTGACATCGTAAAGGGCAAGTTCATGTTCGCCATCTTTATTGAACTTGTCGGCTTCATTCTGATGCTAATCCTTACCCTGCTCCGAATGACGATATTTGCCGACTCTCCGGCTTACAGGTCGAACGCACTTATGAATGCTAACCTTTTCTTCCTGGGAATGGCTCTTGTGATATTTGCTCTGTTTAACCTCATATTCATCGGCGGCTTCTTCAAAACAGCATATAAATTTGGGAAACCATTTGTGCTTTTCATCATAGTAAACTTTATCGTAATCGGTATTGCGGAGGCCCTTCATTACATTCCGGGGCTTGAAGTGCTGAACTCCTTCGGATTTGACAACATTCCGCTGCAGATTTGCCTTTTGGTGGGTGGCATACTGTTTTTCGCGCTTGTAACTTTGCTGGCATATAGAAAGGCATGCATCAGTTTTGAGAAGATTGACTTATAATGGAGGAAGCAACAGATGCTCAAAGACAATCTGATTATGCTACGGAACCTGAACGGATTTTCTCAGGAGGAGATTGCCGGAAGAATTGGAATATCAAGGCAGGCCTATGCCAAATGGGAGAGCGGGGCAACAGTTCCCGATGTGGAAAAAGCTGCTCGACTGTCAGAGATATACGGTGTTAGTATCGACAGCCTGATGAAAACACAGAATATGGAGGGAATTGGTATGATTCCACCCGCCCCGGCAGGAAAAAACCTCTGGGGCTCCGTCACAATGAACGAGCGGGGGCAGATAGTTATCCCCAAGGCTGCAAGGGATAAGTTCAATCTGAAGGGCGGAGACAGGCTTATTGTTGGAAGCGATGAAAACGGAATTGCGCTTCTCCCTGCATAGATATTCGAGGAGAATATCCTAAAGCTAATGCAACAATTGTAGAATGTACTATCATAATAACAGCCGGTGGGTTCCCACCGGTTTATATTTTGTGTTTTGTGTTTTTCTGTTGTTGTGATATAATTAAACATTAAATAGGAATATTCAAGCTCAAAAATGATAGGAGGTACCGGCAATGACGAATGCCAATCTGGGTGCGATTCCACTTTCTGTGGATATCCTTGAAAAGGCGAATATCGGTCTTTGGGCATTTGAGCTCGATGAGGGTCAGGAGCCGAGAATGTATGTTGATAATGCAATGCTTGGCCTTATCGGACTGACCGAACAGACCACACCGGAGAAAACCTATCACGCATGGTATGATAATATCGATAAGGACTCCTATGCTCTGGTGGCCGACACCGTTGAAAAGATGACCGGCGGGGAGCACGCCGAGGTGCAGTATCCCTGGCACCATCCGGATGGACGGACTATGATAGTCCGCTGCGGTGGAGTGAGGAACTTTGCCTATACCAATGGCATCCGCATTGAAGGCACGCATCAGAATGTTTCGGACGTCATACACTTTGATCAGCAGCAACAAAAGAATGAACGTGAAGCTGCCTCCAAGAACGCGATTATCGCTTCTCTGGCTGCTGACTACGATTACATTGTTTCCATTGACGCGGAGACAAAGGTGATTACGGAATACCGAAGCACGGGAAAGACGGAAGCGGTAATGCGTACCTTAGACCCAAAACTGGAAAACCCGTACCGCTTTGATGCTTTTCTTAACGAAATCATCTACCCCCAGGATCTGGAGTATTTCAGGGAGTGTTCTGAATTCAACTATGCGATGGGTAAGCTGAACGAGAGCGGCGTTTATTCCTTTGACTGCCGTACGTTCTGGAATGGTCTGGCGGAGTATTACCGGTTCAAGTTCGTTCTGGTTCCGGAGAATCCCAATCTGGTAATCCTGGGACTTTCAAATATAGATAAACTGATCCGCAGCGAGCAGGAGAACGTCCGGCTTGAAGCGGAAAAGAAACGTATTGAACAGAATAACCAGTACAACAAAATAATAAATGCTCTTGCTGCAGACTACTCCTCAGTCTATGTTGTGAACCTTTTAGATTCGAGCCTGTACGTCGCAAAGATGAGCGGGCGAATTATCGGTATGTTCGGTGACTCATTCAGGAGATCCGATTATATCCAAGCATATAATGCGTACATTGATTCCGCCGTCGCTGAAGACCAGAAGGACGAGATGCGCGAAGTGTTCTCTGTTGGGTACCTCAGGGAGCACTTAAAGGATGTTTCCTCATTTATAAAATACTATATCAACAACAATGGCGAATACACCGAGATGAAAGTCGTCAAGACCAATGATCAGAATGAAGTAGTCATGGGTTTCGGTGTAAAGGATGCAGAAATCCGACAGCAGCTTGCAATGACAGAGGAAATGAAACGAACGAATTCCCTCATCAGCATCCTTTCGGACGACTATGTGAGCATATTCTCGCTTAATCTCGATACGGGTGAAAGCCGTGTTATTGCTTCTCCAAGGAAGAGAGAGGAAGCAGATCAGCTGATAAGCGAATTCGCGCTTCGCGATGCGCTGAAGATATATACAGAAAAGGTAGTTCATCCGGACGACAGAGCAAATTTCAGAAAAGTTTTGGACTATGAATACCTCAGGAATAAGCTTGCCCATACTAACCGCTATAGATTCACATACAGGGCACTGATAGACGGAAAATATAGGTATACGGATTACATTATCGGAAAAGAAGGGGATCCGGACAGCCCCGTTTCTCTGGTTGCCGTCGGCTTCCAGGACGTTGATGAGAGCGCAAGAACCGAAAGACAATATCAGGAGCAGCTTGAGCAGGCCCTTGCTGTATCCGATTATTTCATCAGTTCATATGTTTCGGCGTACTACGTTGATCTTAATACTTCAACCTACACAGTTCTCGGAAGTGCGGGAGAGTCGGATGAGGCATATTCATTCCTCAACAACTACACCGCCTATATTAACGACTATATTTCAAAAGATGTACACCCCGATGACCGCGAGATGATGTATGAGATGGCAAGACCATGGTACATCAAGGAGCGCCTCGAAAAGGAGGGCGCATTCTCAACCGTTATCCGCGACATATCTGGTGGCCGTGAAAAGAACTACAGATTCCAGGTTATCCGCGGTGCGGATAATGACCATGCGGCTTTCGGCTTTATGGATATCACCGAGGAACTTAAAGAGGAAAAAGAAGCACAGGAGGCTCTTGAGAAAGCCCTTGCAGCTGCCCGCAGCGCAAACAATGCAAAGACGGCTTTCCTCAACAGCATGTCCCACGATATACGTACTCCTCTGAATGCCATCACCGGCTACACTGCAATGGCGAAGAAGTATATCAGCAATACAGAATCCGTGGTTGATTACCTGGACAAGATTGATGTTTCAGGCAAGCAACTGCTGTTGCTTATCAACCAGGTGCTTGAGATGTCAAGAATTGAATCCGGCAAGATTGTCCTCCGAGAGGAGCCCTGTGATGTAATAGATAGAGCATATAATGTTAAGACACTGACCGGTGCGGACATTGAGAACAAGGCTTTGGATTATTCGGTCACATTGAAGGAATTGCCTAACAGACGCGTTCTTGCAGACCCTTCGAGAATCAATCAGATTATTCTCAATATCATCGGCAACGCAATAAAGTATACCCCGGAGGGCGGAAGCATTGACTTCACGGTGGAAGAGCTGCCGTATGACAGGGAAGGCTACGGACTGTACAGATTTACCGTTACAGATACCGGCATTGGTATGAGTGATGAGTTCCAAACGCATCTGTTTGAGGAATTTGCCAGAGAGAACACCTCAACCGTTAGCCATATTCAGGGTACCGGCCTTGGCATGCCTATAGTAAAGAAGCTGGTTGACCTCATGGGAGGGAAAATTCAGGTAAAATCAAAGCTCGGTGCAGGTACTACGATTACAGTCACAATACCGATGAAGCTGGATCAAAACTCCGGAGAGGTGCCCAAGGGAAAAACAGATTATCAGAATATCAGTTTCAGCGGCAAGCGTATTCTATTGGTTGAAGACAACGAGATGAACCGTGAGATTGCGAAGGATATTCTCGAGGAGTCGGGCTTTGTGGTTGAATGTGCGGAAGATGGTGATGTTGCTGTGGATATGGTGAAAAAGGTTGCTGATTCCGATGACCATACATACTACGATGCTGTTCTTATGGATATCCAGATGCCCAGAATGAACGGATATGAGGCAACAAGACTCATAAGGGCAATACCGCCGATTGAACATCATCTTCCAATTATAGCCCTCAGCGCAAACGCCTTTGAGGAGGACAGACAGAAATCCCTCGAGGTCGGCATGGACGACCACATCGCCAAGCCTATAGATGTTCAGCAACTGAAGGAAACCCTGGCGAAATACTTATAAATTTCTTTATATGTAAAAAACTCAGACGGTTGCTAATAATCGTCTGAGTTTTTATATTCATTATTTAAGCGAGACCTGGGGGACAGGGCCGGCCTATTTCCCTACGGTGTGCGTAGTACAGTTCTTCGGTGGCTATTGCCATCTTGGTTACCGAAAAGTCACAGTCATAGGGGTATACATACCAGGTATCAGTAAGAGTGTTCAGGTCCACACAGTCGCCGTGCTTGAACAGATACTGGTATTCTATATGGCAGGAGTACATGCTTGGAACAGGTTTCTCCATGATGTATTCTGTGCCGTCCTCACCCTGAATGCAGACCTTGAAGCCGTTCATGTCGTGGACGAGTGTACCTTTGCCAAGCTTGATGAATTTTATCGCGTTCGGCAGACTTTCAACTTCCACAGGTAGAACACCGGAGGAATAGGTTCCGGCTTCAACCTCTTTCTTTATATTCTCACGCTCCCATTCGTACCAGTCCGGTATATGAGAAAATTCCGTTTCACCGTCCTCTGCCTCCAGACTACCGTATTCACTCATCTGCCAGGACTTTCCGCAGTGCGTACAGCTTAGTTTTGTGCCTTCGCTTGTCATCTTGAATTCTGTCCCGCAATGGGGGCACTGATATAGTATTTTGTGAAGACCTTCAGCTCTGTCGGGACAGTCGACCCGGATGCGGTTTTCCTCCTGCCATCTGAAATCGTCATACTGGAAATCCGCCAGAATTCTCTCGTTTATATCAGCAGGCGTCAGGCTTTCCACATCATCCTTTGAAAGCAATAGCTTCATAGTGGCTTCCGTGGGCTTTACGCCCCTTTCATGGCGGGTGTTCCAGAAGGGGTGATTGATGTGATGCCCGTGACAGATAACCGTCACCACAGGCACATCCAGCACCTTGCACAGCTTACCGAGAGATTCAGGTAGTGGTGCGGTGGTTCCACATAGAGAATAACGGGCTTCCGGATAGATTGCCGCAACACCGCCATTTTTAATGACGGTCTTCAGGTGCCTGATCAGCGTAACATCGTTTGTGAATTTTCGCTTACAGATGCAGCCTATGTTTCTAAGCAGATTCTCCCTGCCTATGAATCCGTCAATTGCAACCACATAGTTTCCGAAAACCGGGAATGTGGCCGCGGCAGAAACGTTCATATCAAAAAAGGCATTATGGTTTCCAAGCAGCAGATAGGGCGGCTTAACGTCCTCCATGCCGATCTTTTCGATGCGGGTCTTGTGCTTCAAGATACCGGGGAAGCAGATGAGCCATGCTACAGGCTTGAGATACCATCTGCAGCTTATTGGCGCCTTGCTCATATCATAGCGCTCTATATCTTCGTACATGCTAATTTCTCTCTCTCCAAAAACAGCATTCGGCAGAATTTGCCGTGGGGAATATTCTACAATACTTAGCGGCCCGATGTCAACCGGACCGCATGCACATTATTTATACTTATACACAGGCCGCTTTGATGACATTCAATGCGGCTTCAAGCTTTTCCATGGGGATATTCAGAGCCGGCAGTAGTCTAAGCCTGTCTTTGGCGGTCAGGCAGAGCACGCCATTCTCCATACAGGCGTTCAAAACCTCACTCACAGGCTTGATGGGCTTTACACCAATCATAAGCCCCATGCCGGTGACAAATTCAATTCCCTCGGCTTTGCTCAGGGATTCAATCGCATACTGCCCCTTTGCGGTAACCTCTGCCATAAACTCGTCATCCAGTCGCTTAATAATGCTCAGGGCAGCTGCGCAGCACACGGGATTACCTCCGAAGGTTGAACCGTGGTCACCGAAGCCGAGTACATTCTGCGCCTTCTCGCCAATCAGTGTGGCACCCAGAGGGAGTCCGCCTGCGAGACCCTTTGCCGTAGAAACCACATCGGGCTTTATTCCAAAGTTCATATAGGAATACAGCTTGCCTGTGCGTCCGTTCCCGGTCTGTACCTCATCAACCATGAGGATGATATCCTTTTCATTGCAGAAGGCATAGAGTTCCCTAATGAATTCGGGATTAAGCGGCATAACACCGCCCTCACCCTGTATGCACTCAATAAGAACTCCCGCAACAGTACCGGTTTCGGCAAGGTTGCGGATTGAGCCCATGTCCCCGGCATCCACACTCAAAAAACCGGGGGTGAGAGGCCGGAAGAGCTCGTGGTAGTGCTCCTGCCCGGTGGCGGCAAGAGTTGTCAGGGTTCTGCCGTGGAAGCTGTTGTTCATCGTTATAATCACGTTGCAGTTCTCACCGTGCTTCTCAGCGGCATATTTCCTTGCAACCTTGATGGCGCACTCGTTGGACTCCGCACCGGAATTGGAGAAGAACACCTTCTTCATTCCTGTTCTCTCGCAGAGCTCTTTGGCCAGCAATGCGCAAGGGTCAGTATAGTAGAGGTTGGACATGTGCTGCACTTTTCCAATCTGCTCCACGATGGCCTTTTGCCATTCATCATCGGCAATACCGAAGGAAGTGACTCCTATACCGGAGCCCATGTCTATATATTCCCTGCCCTGTTCGTCATACACAACAGAGCCTTTACCGGAGACTATTTCAATAGGGAAGCGGTTATATGTCCCTGCCACATATTCCTTGTCTATTTCCTTAATATTCATCTTTTCCTCCTGTAACCAAGGTACCGGCACCTTCGTTTGTAAGTAATTCCATTATGATTGAATGGGGAACGCGCCCGTCCATGATAACCACTTTGTGTACGCCCTTCTCAATTGCACCGACGCAGCACTCCACTTTTGGTATCATGCCACCTGATATTATGCCTTCATCATAAAGCTCCTTGGCTTCAGCTATTGTGATTTCAGGAATCAGGGAATCGGGGTCGTCCTTATCCTGCAGGACACCGGGAACATCAGTCATCATTATCAGACGTTTTGCCTTCAGGGCTCCGGCTATATGAGCTGCCGCTATGTCACCGTTTATATTGAATATGTTTCCGCTTCTGTCACAGCCCAGGGTGGAGATTACAGGGATATAACCCTTCTCAAGAATATCCGAAACGGTTTGAATGTTCACCTTGGTGATTTCACCCACATAACCCAGTTTCTCGTCCTTAAACTCCGCCTCGATTAGGCTTCCGTCTATACCGGAAAGACCGATAGCCTTACCGCCTTTCATCTCAAGAAGGTTTACCAGGGTCTTGTTGACCTTCCCGGCAAGAACCATCTGGGCAATGTCCACGGTCTCACGGTCGGTTACTCTCAGACCGTCGATGAATTCTGATTTCTTTCCGAGCTTGTTCATAAGGTCAGATATCTCGGGCCCGCCACCGTGGATGAGCACCACTTTAACGCCTATCAGCCATAGGAGTACGATATCCTCCATAACCTGCTGCTTCAGCTGCTCATTTATCATAGCGTTTCCGCCGTATTTCACCACAACGGTCTGCCCGTTATAGCGCCTGATATAGGGGAGAGCCTGAGTCAGGACCTCTGCCCTGTCTGAGTTAGAATAGCTGTTGTACATGATTAATTCCTCTGTTAAGTAATTAGGTCCTGTAGTCGCCGTTAATCTTCACATATTCGTATGTCAGGTCGCAGCCCCAGGCTGTGGCACAGGCATCACCGTCATTTAGGGAGACAAGTATATATATCTCGTTTTCAAGCAGAATTTCCTTGGCCATCTCCTCGGAGAACTCAACACCGGCACCGGCCTTGCATACAAGGATCGTACCGGCCTTGCTTTTGAAGGACACATCAATCTTGCTTACATCAACATCGGCTCCGCTGTAGCCTATCGCACAGAGCACACGTCCCCAGTTGGCATCTGCCCCGAACATTGCCGCTTTCGTTAAGCTTGAGCAGATAACGCTCTTGGCAACGGTCTTTGCAGTGGAAATATCCTTTGCGCCGTCCACGGAGCACTCAAGCATCTTTGTGGCACCCTCTCCATCTGCTGCAATGCAACGGCACAGATACACATTAACTGTATTGAGTGCCTTCATGAAGGCATCAAAATCTGCTCCCTCGGAGCACACGGTCTCATTACCTGCAAGCCCGTTGGCGAGTACGGTGACCATGTCGTTTGTGGAGGTATCTCCGTCAATGCTTATCATGTTGAAGGTCTCTGCTATGTCGGAAGATAGGGCTTTCTGCAGCATTTCAGGGGAGATAGCTGCGTCCGTGGTGATAAAAACCAGCATGGTGGCCATATTAGGATGAATCATCCCGCTGCCCTTGGCAATTCCTCCGATTCTGCAGGTTTTTCCGCCGAGCTCGAATTCAACTGCAATTTCCTTCAGAGCTGTATCTGTGGTCATTATTGCTTCGGCAGCCTCGGCGCTGCCATCTGAGGACAGGCTTTCAATAAGACATGGAATTCCGGAACGGATAGGCTCAATGTTCAGAGGCTGACCGATAACGCCTGTGGATGCCACTACCACATCATCGCAGTTTATATTAAGTGCACCGGCCAGCAGTTTACAGGTCTGCTCTGCTATTTCTAAACCGTTTGCGTTGCATGTGTTTGCATTTCCGCTGTTGCAGATCACTGCACATGCAGTTCCGTTGGTGAGGTGCTTTTTTGTTACGGTCAAGGGCGCACCCTTGACAAGATTCGTTGTATATACGGCGGCTGCCGATGCGGGAACCTCGCTGTATATAAGTGCAAGGTCCTTCTTCGTCTTATTCTTCCTGATGCCGCAGTAGATGCCTCCTGCAGTAAAACCCTTTGCCGCGCAAACTCCACCTTCGATTATCTCCATTTTCAACTCTCCTTTATCTTCAGCCCGGTGGTCTCATCGATACCGAGCACAATATTCATGTTCTGAATAGCGGAACCGGATGCACCCTTGCCCAGATTGTCAAAACGGGAAACAAGAAGGATTCTGTCCTCATTTCCGTACACGCTTATCTCCATGTTGTCATATCCGGAGAGCGCCCCGGAGGACATGAAGCCGTTCTCATCGGAATCATCTACAAAGCTGACCAGTTTCTGCCCCTGATAATACTCTTTGTAATATTCCTTCAGTTCCTCAATACCCACGGATAAATCGTCTTTGAATATAGGGACTATGGATTCCATGCCTGAATAGAAGGAGGAAACTACAGGGCAGAATACCGGCGTGGTGCTCAGACCGCAGACTTTTTTCATCTCCGGCAGATGCTTGTGATTCTGGCTGAGTCCATACATGCGTGGCGCCTGAAGAGCTGACGCGTTGTCCCCATTTTCATAGTCGGCAACCATCTTTTTGCCGCCACCTGAGTAACCGGTCAGTGAGAAGCAGGAGAGCTTGGCATCCGCATTTAGGAAGCCGGCCTGAACCAGAGGCTGAATCAGTGAAATGAAACCGCTGGCATGGCAGCCGGGGTTCGCAATTCTCTTAGACTTGGAGATTCTCTCTCTCTGCCCGTTAATCTCGGCAAAACCGTAAGTCCAGTCATCCAAAGTTCTGTGGGCAGTGGAGGTATCTATTATCACTGTATCAGGATTGCTCACCAACGTAAGGGATTCAACTGAAGCTGCATCGGGCAGACAGAAGAACGCTATGTCTGCGCTGTTTATGCATTCAGCCTTGCGCTCCATATCCTTTTTTAATTCTTCACTTATGGTAATAAGTTCAAGGTCGTCACGGTCTCGGATTCTGTCGTAAATCTGCAGACCTGTTGTTCCGTAGCTACCGTCGATGAATACCTTAGTCATATTAGCCTCCCGCGCCCTGGCGCATACAATCCGCTGAGCATACAGTTTTAATGCTCAGATAATAGCATACAGCATGAAAGAATTCAATAGAAAATTGCATAAATATTCACTTAATGATAAAAAATGGCATAATGTATACAGACAATATTCATTTTAGGGTGAAATTATCAATCTTGACCAAATATTTTTGCATTTTCGGAGGCAGCAGGGACTCTGTTCTGCAAAGTAGAAAATATAGTTGCTGTTGAAAGAAATTTTGAGTATAATAACAATTTAGTTGCTTGAGAGCGGCAAATCCCCGGAGGGGAGACATTAATAATGGAAAAGAACGAAATAATCAGAGCATACGGAAGTGACTGCAAGGCTATCACAAAGCATGTCCTTGAGGCGGCGGAGCTTGAAGCGGAGCTCCTCGAAAAAATGGAGGGTATGGGCATTGACAGAACCGACCTGAGAATCGGAATCAAGCCAAATGTTCTGGGCCGCTGCCCGGCAGAGTTCGGGGCCACTACCCACACAGGGATTGTTGCGGGCATAATCGAGTACCTGCAGGAGCGCGGTTTTTCAGGTATAAGTGTGCTTGAGGGATCCTGGGTTGGAGACAAGACTGCCGAGGCCTATGAACTTTTGGGTTGGAATGCGCTGGCAAAGGAATATGGTGTGGAGCTGACGGACAACCAGAAGGAAAAGGGCTTTGAGGCGGACTGCAGCGGTCTGAAACTGAATATATGCGAGAGCTTTAACAGGGTGGATTATCTGATCAACGTGCCGGTGCTCAAGGGTCACTGTCAGACAAAGATGACATGTGCGCTTAAGAACATGAAGGGTATGTTGCCCAACAGCGAGAAGAGACGCTTCCATTCTATGGGACTGCACCGCCCAATAGCTCATCTCAACACATACATTCATCAGGATTTCATCGTCGTTGACCATATCTGCGGTGACCCGGACTTTGAGGAGGGCGGAAATCCACTGGTGAGAAACTGCGTTATGGCGGCTAAGGACCCAGTGCTTACTGATGCTTTCGGTGCATCACTTTTGGGTTACAAGCCATATGATGTGGAGTATATAAGGCTTGCAGAGGAACTGGGCGTTGGTTCTGCAGACCTTTCAGAGCTGAAGGTGATAACGGTTGAGGGCGAGGGCTTTGAAGATATGCCGCGCAGCCGTAAGATATTGGAGGTTAACTATGCGGTTGCTGATGTAGATTCCTGCAGCGCATGCTACGGTATGCTTATAGGAGCGCTCAACCGCCTGAAAGACGAAGGTACACCGTATAACTCTGAAGAGAAGATATGCATCGGTCAGGGCTACCGGGGGAAGACCGGGAAATTCGGTATAGGAAGTTGTACTGCAAAGTTTGATTTCAATGTGCCCGGATGCCCGCCCGAAGAGGAAGAAATTTACAGAGCACTGAAAATGCAAAACTCAAAATAAAAAGTCAAAAATACAGGAGTATATAATGAACGACGAGCTCACAAGAGAAGATATAAAGATAATGCAGCAGGAGCTTGACAGACTCCGTGCCGAGATGCCGGCAATCCTTGAGGAGGTAAAGCGCACAAGGGCTTTCGGCGACCTGAGCGAGAACTTCGAGTACAAGGCGGCAAAGCAGGCACAGAATAAAAACCGCTCAAGGACGAGATATCTTGAAGGAATGATAAAAACTGCAAAGGTAATTTCCGATAAATCGGGCGAAAATGAGGTCGGTCTTTTCGATAAGGTTGAGATATATATCCCCGAGGACGATGAGACTGAGACAATTCAGGTGGTAACCACCGTCCGCTGTGATCCGAGGAAAGGGCTTATAAGCAAGGAATCCCCCTTCGGCAGGGAGATTCTCGGTAAAAAGGAAGGGGACAGGATTCGCGTTGTCGTGAGCGATAGCTACTCATACGATGCGGTAGTAAAGAAGATCACCAAGTCCGAGGACGACGGCTCCGCCCCGCTTATGGAGTACTAAAACACTTGAATAATGCTTGTAAAAGGTATAAAATAAACCTCTATGGAATTTTGAATTGATTTGAAGTTATTGGGAGTTTTTATGGATAACAGGCCGGTTGGCTTTTTCGATTCAGGGCTTGGCGGACTCACCGCAGTTTCAGCGCTGAGGAAGCTTCTGCCCAATGAAAACATAATATACTTCGGTGACACAGGCCGTATGCCATACGGTACCAGAGAGAGAAAACAGCTTAGGGGCATGGCAAGGCAGAACCTTGAATATCTTATGTCGTTTGATGTCAAGGCAATTATTGCAGCCTGCGGAACAATGTCCGCCAACGCTACCGATATTCTCGATTCATGCCCTGTGCCGGTGTTCAATGTACTTGTGCCCTCAGTTGAGGCTATGAGCCACGTTGAAGGGGACCAGCCTCTTGCAATCATTGCCACGGAGGCCAGCATCAGGGCTGCGGCATTTCAGAACAGGCTGCAGGAGCTCTGTCCTGGAAGAGAAATCCTCGGAGTGCCCTGCCAGGACTTTGTTATTCTATGCGAGACCGGACACATAAGCCCTGATGATGAGCTCCTTAAAAAATCGGTTGAGGGATATCTCAGACCGGTGAAGGAGAAGAATGCTGCTGCCCTGCTTTTAGGCTGTACGCATTTCGGAATCATTTCAGAAGCCATCTCAGATTATCTGGGAAGAGGCACTGAAATTCTGTCCGCATCTGAGTGTGCGGCAAAGCGCCTCGAGCAGTATCTCATAGCAGAGAATATGACCGGTGGAAACAGTGAAAGCAGATACTTCACATCCGGATTGGAGAGGGAATTCGATGCTCTGGCGGCTGAAATTATGGGAAACGAATATTGCGGGCATGCTGAGCATGTTCCCGTTATGACAACGGAGGTTGAGGAATGCTGAAGGATGTGGTCATCTCTCTTAGGGCAGTTCATGATGTTGACACCAAGAACCCCGACAGACTGGATTTTATGACTGACGGATACTACACCTATGACGACGGTATAGGTTGTGTAACATATATGGAAAGCAATGTCACCGGCATGGACGGAACGCGCACAAGCGTATTCTTTATGCCGGATCAGGTTGTAGTTGACAGAGACGGAACGGTGAGTTCCCGTATGGTCTTCAAGGAAGGGGAGAAGAGTTCTTTCCTTTACAGCCTGCCATTCGGAGAGGCGATGATGGGAATCGACACAAGACGGGTGTTCCAGAGCTTTGACGAAAACGGAGGCAACGCGGAGATTGAATATGTGGTCAATGTGGATCACAAGGTTTTCACAAAGAACAAGCTGATTATGGATGTGAAACAGGAGGAAATGCCCAATGCGTGATCTGGTAAATGAGGCAAAAGCCAAGATAAATGAAATACTTGCTGCAGCCTGCGAGGAAGCGGTTAAAGCCGGAGAACTGCCCGAGGGCGCAACACTCAGCGGCACGGTAGAGATACCTAAGGATTCTGCGAACGGCGATTTTGCGGCAAACCATGCTATGACGGGCGCACGTTCCATGCACATGGCACCTAAAAAAATCGCGGAGGCTCTCGTTTCACATGCCGACTTGAGTGGTACGTGGTTTGAGGGAATTGAGACTGCAGGTCCAGGCTTTATCAATTTCAGGCTTAATCCCGGCTGGTATGCCGATGTTCTCAGTGCAATCGCCGAGGAGAAGGCTGATTATGGCAGAGTTGATGTGGGCAAGGGCAAAAAGCTCATGGTGGAATTTGTTTCCGCAAATCCCACAGGCCCCATGCACATGGGCAACGCACGCGGAGGCGTTCTCGGTGATGCGCTGGCTTCTGTGCTTGATAGAGCGGGTTATGATGTATACCGCGAATTTTATGTGAACGATGCAGGCAACCAGATAGAGAAGTTTGCCGAGTCCATAGACGCAAGATACCGCCAGCTCATTCTCGGTGAGAATGCCGTTGAGTTCCCCGAGGACGGCTATCACGGCGATGATATAAAGGAGCTTGCACGTCTGTACCGTGAGGCGAACGGAGACTCCGCACTTAACGAGCCGGTTTCCGAGAGACATGCCAAAATGGCAAAATTCGGTCTTGAGCACAATATACCCAAGATGCAGAATGACCTTGCAAGATACGGTATAGTCTATGACAAATGGTTCTTTGAGTCGTCTCTGCATGAAAGCGGATTCGTTGAGGATACCGTGAACCGCCTGGGAGAGCTGGGCTACACCTACGAAAAGGACGGGGCTCTATGGCTCCGAACATCTCAGATTCTTGCCGACAGACTCAAAGCCGAGGGAAAGAGCGACGCGGATATCGAGAAGCTTGAACTCAAGGATGATGTTCTTCGTAGAGGCAATGGCTTCTACACTTACTTTGCTGCAGATATTGCATACCACAGAAACAAGCTGGAGACACGAGGCTTCGATGTTGCAATAAATGTCTGGGGAGCAGATCATCACGGTCATGTGGCAAGACTGAAGGGCGCTCTTGATGCGCTGGGCTTAGACGGCTGGAACCGCCTTGAGGTGGTGCTTATGCAGCTCGTAAAGCTCATGGAGGACGGACAGGAGGTCCGTATGTCCAAGCGTACCGGCAAGATGATATCCCTCTCCAATCTGCTTGACGACATCCCTGTTGATGCGGCGAGATACTTCTTCAATACACGTCCGGAGTCTCCGGTTATGTTCGATCTGGAGCTTGCAAAACGCCAGGACAGCGAGAATCCGGTGTATTATGTCCAGTATGCCCACGCAAGAATCTGCACTATGATTTCCAATCTCGCGTCAGAGGGCTATTCCGTCCCCTCCGCGGCAGAGGCAGACATGAACCTTTTGAATACAGACGCTGAGAGAGAGCTCATTAAACAGCTTGCACTTCTCCCGGACGAAATTAGGAATGCCGCAAAGACATACGACCCATCAAGAATCAATTTGTATGTCATGGAGCTGGCTACCCGTTTCCATAAGTTCTACACCGTCTGCCGCCTGAAGGGCGAGGAGGACAGCCTGCTCAAGGCAAGGCTGCTCCTTGCAGACAGTGTGCGCACAGTTATAGAGAATTCACTATCCATAGTCGGTGTTACATCCCCGGAAAAAATGTAATATAATAAATAGAAAAAGCCCTCCTGATGGAGGGCTTAGTTGTTATTCATCCTCTGTCAAATAGTGGGTTCTTGAAGCGTACGGACACGGGGATTCCCATGATAGTCTCAACATCCTCGCCCAGAAGCTTCTGCTGCATTGCTGCCTGGCCGATTGTGTACATTACGCGGGTATCGGTTCTCATATCTGCCGCAACTGAAACTGCACTGCCTATTGCAATGCCGAGGTCGATGTCGTCAAATGCACAGTGCCCGCCCAGTTCGGAATTGTTCGAGCAGTCCTTCAGCCCGCAAAGACCGCAGGGATTAAGACCTCTTCTTATACGCTTGGAGCCTATGAGCACAACAGCCTCGCTCTTTCTGACGCATTCTGCGTCTCTGGGGAAGATAACTGCAGCCTTTCCACCGGCTTCAGCGCCGGCTTCCATAGCTTTTGCAAGGCTTTCCAGCTCATCGCCGCAGATATAACCCACAACTACTGAGTCCTTTCCGCAGGCCTTGGGAGCTGTTATTGCCGCAGTGCACATGCGTTCCGCAGTATCGATAGCGGAGGCATGCAGAGCTTCATTCTGATAAACCATAATTAATACCCCTTTCATCTGTTTTGCTCAATATATCATTAATCACTTCGACTGTCAAAGGTCCGGCCCCGATGCTGTTGAAAGCAGCTGGCAAAAATGGTATATTATAAACAATATAGTTTTGGAGAATATCCCACAGAAACGGAGAAAAAATGAAAAAGACGCTGGACGAGAAAATACATTCACGCACATTGCACAAGCCGGGATTTCTGCTCTACTGGATTCTGATGCTTGTGATAAAGATATGGAACAGTAAGCTGCACACGAGCTTCAGCTATAAGGCATATCCGGGCAAGGATAAGGGACCGTTTGTGCTCATCTCAAACCATGCCTCAAGGTGCGACTATCTGTTCACCGCACCGGTATGCCTTCCCAACAGACTCAACTATGTGGTGGGCTACAATGAGTTTCTGCGCTTTCCTCTCAACATAGTGCTCCGGCTGATGCAGGCCGTCCCAAAGAAGAATTTCACCCCCGACACCTATGCCGTCAAGCAGATGATGGGCATAATAAAGAAGGGCGGACATATCTGTATAATGCCCGAGGGCATGAGCTCCATCACGGGCATGTGTCAGCCGGTGATTCCCGGAGGGGCAAAGCTTCTGAAGAAGCTGGGTGTAACTGTTTACTATACAAAGATTTCCGGCGGATATCTTACATTCACAAAGCACTGCCTCGATGAAAGACCCGGTAAATGCGAGGTCACTGTAGACAGAATGTTCACTCCCGAGGAACTCAAAAGTATGAGTATTGAGGAGATAGAGGACACCATGAACAGGCTCCTCGCCCATGACGATTACATCTGGAACAAACGTGAGCAGAACGTGTTCAAGGCAAAGGGCGGCATGGCAAAGGACCTGGATACACTACTTTACATGTGCCCGAAGTGCGGCGCAATGCATAATATGAGCTGCAGTGGAGACACGATGGAATGCCTGAGCTGCGGGAACAAAATCACGATAGACAGCAGTTACAACATAACTCCTGCCAATGAGAATTCGGTCTGTCCGGAACTGGTAACCGACTGGACGATTGCCGAGCGCGCCCGTGCGGCGGAGGATGTGCGCAGGGACGGATTTAAATATGAAGAGCATGTCAGGGTTGGTCTGCTTCCCGACTACAAACCCCTTAAGGGGGACAACACCTCAATAATCTGCGGTGATGGTATGCTGAGCCTGACGAAGGATGGGCTGCATTTTGAAGGTACGGTCAAGGGAGAGAAGCGTGAGTTCACAATAAATCCCGTCAACCTGCCCACCTTCGGTATGTGCACAGATATAACAAGGTTCTACACTTTCGTTGACGGGGAGTTCATTGAATTCTTCCCCGACAGCAGGGATGTCCTGAGATGGGACCATCTAACTGAGGAAATGCACCGGTACTGCGGCGGAAAATGGCAGGACACGCCCTACCGCCACTGTGAATGATCCCCTAAAATAATAGCAAGCCACCCGAGAGGGTGGCTTGCTTTATATTATATCTCAAAGTGTGCGTTCGTCACCGTAGAAGTACAGTGCGACGGTACCGGGACCCGTGTGTGCACCGATTGTGGTGCCAACCCAGTAGATCTCAACCTTTCCGTTGAGTTTGGGGAAACGTTCCTCAATAAGGTCAGCTACAGCCCGGGCATCCTCGTAGCATGCGCTCTGGGAGATGTAGCACTTCCCACTGTAGTCAAGTCCGTCACTGGCATGTTGCTCCATACGGTCAACTATGGCTTTGATGACCTTTTTCTTGGTGCGGATTTTCTCTCTGGGAATGAGTCTGCCGAGAGTATCCATATTCAGCAGAGGGCAGATTTCAAGCATTCCTCCGAATACGGCTGCCGTTTTGGAAATCCTTCCACCCCGTACATAGGCACTCAGGTCGGTTGAGAAGAACCAGTGGTGAAGGTGAAGCTTGTTTGCTTCAAGCCATTCAACCAGTTCTTCAGCCGGCATCCCTGCATCGCGCTTATCTGCGGCGGTGTCCACAAGAAGTCCGTAGCCTGAGGACGCGCCAAGGGAGTCAACAATGTGAATTCTGCGCCCGGAGTACTTATCCTCAAGAAGCATTGCGGCATTGCGGGCAGAGTTGATTGTGCCTGAAAGACCGGAGGAAAGACATATATGGACTATATCCTTTCCTTCCTGAAGGTACGGCTCCCACAGAGCTTCGTACTCGGACACATTGACCTGGGATGTGCGTGTCTCAACGCCTTCCCCCACCTGCCTGTAGAATTCTTCAAAAGGAACGCTTGCACCTAAATCATCGGTGTATTCCTTTCCGGCAAGGGCAAAATGGAAGCATGTGTACTTAATATCTCTCGCGGCAAAATGTTCCGCGGTAAGGTCTGCTGTAGATTCACAGCTAAGTATATAGTCACTCATGAAACTATCCCTCCTCTCAAGTGGCAGGACTCATTGTATTCTGAAACGGATGATTAGTCAAGGAATGAGATGGCATAACCAGCTTAGGAGCGCGTTTTTTGTTGAAAACTCACATATCATTTGATAAGATATGTACAGACAATCTCGCAGGAGGATGGAAATGAAGGACCTGAAACACCTTATATACTTTGAGAAGCTGCTGGACGATGCGGCAAACGAGCAGGTGCTGGCAGAAATAGCAGAAGGAAAGCATGCCATAGGATATACCTGCTATCACATGCCCGAGGTTCTGCTCAATCTTGACAACTGCTTTTCGGTAAGGCTCAGAGCACCGAGAACAGGATCAATGGATATCTCCACATACTATATGACGAATTACCTCTGTGGCTATTCCAAGGCGCTGGTGGAGAGAGGAATTGAAGGCGGGTATAATTACCTTTCGGCGCTGGCCGGAGGGGAGACCTGTACGGAAATGAACCGCGCGCTTGAGCATTTTGTACTGCTGAAGCTAGTGGATAAACCTGATTTCTTCGTTTCGTTCATTGATGTGCCGTTTAAGGTCACAGAGCACGGACTGAAGCATTACGAGCAGCAGATTACAGAAAAGGTCCTCAAGCCCCTGCACGAAAGATACGGAACTGACATCTCAGACACCGCTGTGAGGAATGCTGTAAAGGAGCACAATGAGGTCTGCCGGATTCTCACCGAAATCGGAGATATGCGCAAGGCTGAGAATCCAGTAATCACGGGATATGAGTACCATGTGCTGTGCATGGTGTCATACTGCTGCCCGAACAGGCTGATTCTGCCATATCTTCAGGAAACTCTGGAGGAACTGAAAAGCCGTAAACCGGACAAAAAGAGCCCATACAGGGCAAGAGTTGTGGTTTGCGGCTCGGAAATTGATGATACGGATTTTACAAAAACAGTTGAGCAGTCGGGTGCCCTAATTGTAGCAGACCGCTTCTGCTTTGGTTCTCTGCCGGGAAGGCAGGAGATTGTTCTGAACGACGAAGAGACTGCCCTCACCCAGGTTTGCAGATTCTATCAGGAGAGCAGCCAGTGCCCCAGATACATGGCAAGAGACAAGGTGCTCAACAGGCGCGAGTTCGTAAGGCAGCTGGTGGAGGATTACCATGCCGAGGGCGTAATATATGAGCAGCTGAAGTTCTGCGAGTTCTGGGGCTACGAGAGGCCACTCGCCTCGCATATCCTGACGGATGAGTTCGACATTCCCACAGTCTGCGTTGACAGGCAGTATACCGGAAATGCCTCGGGTCAGCTCAGAACCCGCGTTCAGGCCTTCGTTGAAAGCCTTGAGATTAAACGCATAAACAGGGAGGGAAAGTAAGATGAATCTTGGCCTCACTTATAACGACAAAACCGGAATACGCAAGCACAGGGAGTGGCGCGGAATAGCAGACACCCTGTACGATTTCAGATGGTGGCTCAGCACCTGGAAGGACATGATAGACTTCGTGCTGGCAAGCCCTCTGCAGGTTGTGAAAGGACTGTGGAAATACCGCTGGATGGAGACATACCTCACCGTTCCGGCCTTCATCGACCGTCAGCTTGAAGGAAACCGGGGTGCGCAGCTGAAGTCAGGGCACATTCTCTACGATGTAATAGTAAAGCACACTATAGACATCATCGCGACAGAGTTCGATGCGGACCAGAGCATTGGGGGAGACAAATCCCTTTCCGACCGCATTGTTTGTATGGATGAGCTTGTTCCCACAGAGATTATGGCGGGCTTCCCGAATCTTATCGGAATCCCGGTGCAGACGATACCAATTTTCCTCTCCTCAATGATAAATCAGAAGCTGCCTCCCGTCTATCTTGACAGCATAGAAAACTACGGAGTGCCGGCAGATGTATGCCCGCTGCCTTCAGCGGAAGCCGGTGTTGCCCGTGAGGGTGATTATCCAATATTCGGTAAGTGCTTTATTTCCTGCAATATGCCCTGTGACGGATCTATCATGACATCGGAGTATCAGGACAGATACTTCAATCTGCCCACCTACGAACTGGGAGTGCCACTGAGGTATAATGACGACGTGGACGCCCAGGATTATGCCGTTGAGGAGCTTTTGGGCTGTATCCGCTTCATTGAGGAGCAGACCGGCGAGAAGTTCGACTGGGATGCCTTCTACAGAGGCATGGAGCAGTATAACGAGGTTACACGCTTCCATCTGGATTTGTGGGAAATCAACAGAACGCCCTATCCCCAGGTCACAGGAGCAACACCCTGGCTCTGGCGCATGTACTCCTTCCATCTTCACGGTGGAATGGACGAACGCTTCATAAAGGCTGACAGCAAGGTGCGGGAGATTATGAACGCCGCGTATGAAAAGAGGCTTCCCTGCGCAAAGGAAATGCGTCACAAGGCACTCGTGTGGTCCTGCCCGGCAAACTATTACACCTCCTTTGCCAACTGGCTTGCGGAGTGCTGGGGAATCGTGTGCGTTATGGATATGGAGACCCATATCTCCCAGCAGATTATTGACACATCCTCTCAGCGCAAAGCCCTTGAGGGGCTCGCCCTCACCTTCCAGAGAACCACTATGCGCAAGCATACAAAGGGCGGATATCTCAATGCCGTGGATGAGATGTGGCGGGTCTGTGAGGAATACGCTTGCGACACAATCATTATGTATGACCAGATTTCATGCAAGGGCATGGACGGACTTCAGGGCATTTTCGACGACCAGGCGAGGGAGCGGAACATCAACTTCATCTGGGTTCAGCAGGACCTGATGGACTGCCGCACCATATCCAGAAGAGACATGCGCAATCAGGTGAATGCATATATGACGTCCGTGCTCAGGGAAGAGCCTCTTGACCCCACGCTTGTGGACTTCGATGACTGCGAGGCATGGTAAGCTATGGTATGTGACAATCTGAGTGTAAATAGTAACCGCCTGCTTTTTGCGGGGCAGGATGCCTGTGACCTGGCGGAAAAGTACGGCACGCCCCTTTATCTCATGGATGAGGAGCGAATACGGAGAAACTGCCGCATGTATACCGAGGCATTCAGACAGAATTTCCCCGAGGGATCCATGCCCCTGTATGCAAGCAAGGCCTGCGCCTTCAAACAGATGTTCCGCATAGTTGCCGAAGAGAACATGGGTATTGATGTCGTCTCTCCCGGTGAGATTCACACCGCACTCAAGGCGGGCTTCAACATGGCAAGGGCCTATTACCATGGCAATGTCAAGACGGCAGAGGATATACGCTATGCTATGGACTGCGGAGTCGGCTTCTTCGTGGTGGACAACTGCGAGGAACTGCTGGCTCTGGAAGCCGAGGCATCTTCAAGGGGCTGTGTCCAGAGCATTTACCTTAGACTCACCCCCGGAATAGACCCCCATACCTACGAGAAGATTTCCACAGGCAAGGTGGATTCAAAATTCGGGGCTGCGATTGAAACGGGTCAGGCAGAGGAACTCTGCGCCCTCGCATTGAAGCAGGAGCATCTCCTGCTTGCGGGAGTCCACTGCCATGTGGGTTCAATGGTGTTCTATGAGGATGTCTACGAGCGCGCTTCAGATATAATGCTAAAATTCATGGCCGATATCCGTGAAAAATACGGCTTTGAGATTAAATGCCTGGATTTGGGCGGAGGCTACGGGGTCAGATATCTTGAGACGGACCCCTATGTGGACATTCCCAGAAAGATATCCGAACTGGCCGCTCACATGAGAGACACCTGTGCCGGTTTTAAGATAGAAATGCCTGTTATAAACATGGAACCGGGCCGCAGCATTGTTGCCGACGCGGGACTCACGCTGTACACGGTGGGCGGAGTAAAGAGGATACCCGGGTATAAGAACTATGTAGCTATAGACGGCGGAATGGGAGACAACCCGAGATACACCCTGTATGAGGCAAAGTACACCTGCCTTGCCGCCAACAGGATGGATGAGATTCCGTACATGCACTGCTCACTCGTGGGCAGATACTGCGAGAGCGGAGACATAGTGTGCAATGAAACCGATATGCCGGAGAGCATCCGGAGGGGAGATGTTGTTGCCGTCTGCACAACGGGCGCATATAACTATTCCATGGCCTTCAACTATAACAGAGTGGGCCGCCCTCCCGTGGTCATGCTGAAGGATGGGGAAAGCTACATAGCCGTGAAACGTGAAAGCCTGGATGACCTGATACTGAACGATGTATGAACTGATGAAAACCTACATGGCCTTCGGTGATTCCATCCTGAAGGGAATCATCAACAATGACGGGCATTTTTCCATATGCCGTGAGAGCGCGGTGCGGCTGTGTGAAAAAAGGCAGGATATACGCATTGACAATAAAGCCAGAATGGGCAGCACAATAACCGACGGAATCAGAATCTTCAAGCGCTATACCGATGCCGTCCGCGAGGCGGACGGAAAGTGGGTCCTCCTGAAATTCGGAGGAAACGACAGCGACCATGACTGGGCAGCCGTATCGGCACGGCCGGGGGAGGATATACCTCCCAAAACGGAGCCGGAGCGCTTCATAGAGCTTTACGTCTCGCTCATAGATGAAGTGAGGAAGCTGGGCAAGGAGCCGCTGATTCTCTCCATGCCGCCCATGGATTCCGACAGATACTTTGAATGGATTTCTAGAACCTTCGACCGCGACCGCGTGCTTGCCTTTTTGGACGGGAACATCCGGCGGCTGGGTGAGTGGCACGATGAGTACAATCTGTATGTGTCCGATATTGCAGCACGATGCGGGGCGGAGCTCGTAGACATCAGCACACCATTCTTAAATCTGAAGGATTACCGCAGCCTTCTCTGCTGTGACGGCATACACCCGAATCCCGAGGGTCAGGCGCTTATTGCCGAAACCCTGATATCCTTAAATCTGCTATGAATAAACGGCTTGCGGTTTTATCGCAGGCCGTTATAATGTCTGAACATCAGGGAGTTGAATTATTTGAGAAGAAAATATTCAGATCACTGATATTTTTAATGGCAAATGGGAAGACGGTGTGGTATACTGTCCGGGTTATGACGGAAAAGGAAAAGAACAAGTTAATATTTGAGCAGATGCCGGTCAGAAAAGCGCTGGCGAACATGGCATTACCCGTGATTGTAAGTCAGCTGATAATTCTGGTTTACAACATGGCGGATGTGTATTTTCTCGGCAGGACGAATGACCCGCTGAAGATTGCGGGAGCATCACTAATTCTCCCCATATTCAACTTGAGCATCGCCTTTGCCAATGTGGCGGGCACAGGAGGCGGCACGCTTATATCAAGGCTCCTGGGTGTTGAGCGAGAGGACGAGGCACGCAGGGTGTCAGGATTTAGTGTGCTGTTCTCATGCGTTTCGTCGGCATGCTTTGCACTGCTGACTGCCATATTCATGAAGCCCCTGCTTTATTTTCTGGGTGCAAGCGGAGACACCTTCGACTATGCCAGAGATTATGCCACATGCGTAATCGTAATTGGCGGAGTTCCCACAGTGCTTTCCATGACGCTCGGAAATCTGATAAGGAATTCGGGCTACTCCAAGCAGGCGGGCCTGGGGGTATCTATGGGCGGCATCCTGAATATAATCCTTGATCCGCTGTTCATGTTCGTGCTGCTGCCTAAAGGAAATGAGACTCTTGGGGCAGGAATAGCCACAGCACTGTCAAACTTTGTAATCTGCCTATATTTTATTATCTTCATTGCAAGGATGGACAGCGAGATTCTCAGTTTCTCCATGAAGAACGGCCTGCCGGAGAAGCAGAGCATACGCTCCTTCTTTTCCGTGGGTATTCCTGCAGCACTGGGACCGCTGCTTTTTGACATCGACTACATGGTTATAGACAAACTCGCGGCATCCTACAGTGACACCGCGCTCGCTGCGATAGGCATTGTCCTGAAGGTTGAGCGCTTCCCACTTAATATCGGGGTGGGTCTGTGCCTCGGAATGGTCCCAATTGCGGCGTACAACTTCTCGGCGGGTAACTACGGAAGGGTTAGTGACACGGTGAAGTGCACGAGGAGAACGGGAATAATAATCGGAATAGTGAGCATTATCCTATATGAGATTTTCGCGGACTATATCATCCGGTTCTTCATCTCCGATGCGGCAACAATTGAAATCGGCTCCAAATTCCTAAGAATAAGGGCCATGGCGACGGTGCTGATGTTCATGAGCTTCATATACGTACATTTCTTCCAAAGCGTTGGTGAGGGCAAAACCGCACTGTTTTTGATTGTTCTGCGCTGGGCGGTGTTCAATATTCCGATGCTCTTCATTCTCAACCGCCTGATTGGAATGTACGGCATAGTTTGGGCTCAGGTGGTGAGCGATGCTTTTGTTTCCGCAATTTCCTTCCTGGTGTATTATAGATTCAAGAAAAAGATGAGTATATAAATAAGCCGTGCCGGGGTTTGACTCCCGGCACGGTTTTCATATCATAGCTTGTGCATAATTCTCTTGATGTCCTCCGTCGCGGAGTGGAGGATTTTATTTGAAAGCCCCTCGGAATTCTTGCATTTTTCAAGCAGCTGCTCCGCAGCTCTGACAAGCTCGTCGAATGCTGTTTCGGCGCGCTTTTTCTTTTTTGCGGCTTTCGTGTCGGTACCGGAGACGGGAATGCCTTCCGTTATCTTCACGAACTCACCCGAGAGAAGATCAAACTGTGTGCCGCTGTATGGTGCAAAAGCATTGAAGCCAAGTTCATCGTTAAGGCAGGCTTTAAAGCTTTCCGCAGATTCGGGGTCACCGTGGTTGACGAATACCATGGAGGGTTTCTTCTCAAATGCGGTAATCCAGCTTATCAGACCGTCCTTGTCTGCATGGCCGCTCACTCCAGGGAGGGTGTCTATTTCGGCATTTACCAATATTTCTTCACCGAAAAGCTTTACCTTCTTAATCCCGTCAACAATAATCCGACCCAAAGTTCCAACGGACTGGTATCCGACGAACAGTATCATGCAGTCTGCACGCCAGAGATTATGCTTGAGATGATGGCGGATTCGGCCGCCCTCACACATTCCCGAGGCCGCGATAATCACTTTAGGTTCAGGGTCGTTGTTTATGGCCTGAGAATCCTGCTGCGACTGGGTGAACTTCAGATTTGGGAACACCAGAGGGTTGACACCCGAGCGGATAAGAGCACGCATCTCGTCATCCACATAATCTGTGTCGCACTGGAGAAAGACACTGGTAGCCTCAGTGGCAAGCGGGCTGTCGAGATATACAGGGAAATTCCCGACTCCCTTTGCAAGCTTATCTTCCTTGATCTGCCTTATGAAATAGAGCATCTCCTGGGTGCGGCCGACGGCAAATGAGGGAATTACGATGTTGCCACCACGACCGAGGACCTTTTCAATCCTTGAAGCGAGCTCTGTAACATAGTCGGTATCCACCAGTTCATGGTTTCTGTCACCGTAGGTGGATTCAATGACGACGTAGTCGGCGGAACGGACATACTCAGGATCCTTAAGTATTGGCTGGTTGATGTTGCCCAGGTCACCGCTGAAGCAGATTGACCTGCTTTCATCGCCCTCTGTGAGGAAGACTTCAATCGCCGCTGAACCGAGGAGATGTCCTACATCGGTCAGGCGTATGCTGACGCAGTCGTTAATCTCTATTATCTTACCGTATGGGCAGGGATGAACAAGCTTCATCAGCCCTGCAACGTCATCAGTATCATACAACGGTTCCACGGGTTCTGCACCGCTGCGCTTACCCTTGCGGTTTTCGTATTCGGCGGAAGACATCTGAATATTAGCGGAGTCATTGAGCATAATGTTCATCAGAACAGCTGTTGCCTCGCTGGTATAAACCGAACCGGCAAAACCGTTCTTAAACATGAGCGGGAGAAGACCGCTGTGATCAATATGCGCGTGGGTCAGCAGCGCGAAATCCAGCTCTGACGGGGCAACGGGCAGGTCCTCATTCACGTAGATATCCTTGCCCTGCTGCATTCCGTAATCCACAATGCCTTTTTTATCACCGACTTCAATGTATGTGCAGCTGCCGGTGACCTCATGAGCTGCGCCTAAGAATGTTATTTTCATTTCAAAACCTCCTGCTTTCCTGCATGCAGCAAGCTGTTATTAATAAAGCATATCAAAGCAGCGAAGAATAGTCAACAGACATATCGTCGCTGTCTATCACTCTGATACCCGCATCGATGAGCATCTGAGCAAAGACACCGTGACCGGGTATTTTTGTTCCGCTGAATGTGCCGTCATATATCTCATTGACCCCGCAGCTTGGGCTTCTGGACTGGAGTATTGCCATATCAACCCGGTTTTCGAGGGCTATCTCAAGGGCTCTTGCCGCACCGTCTCTAAAGTTCCTGTCCACACTGACACCTTCACGGTTGGTCACCACTCCGTTCAAAATCTCTGAGGGTATTCTCGGTATTGGAAGACCTCCCAGAACCTCCGGGCAGACCCCAATTACCTCATGACCTTCAAGAAATCTTAGAATAGCTTCACTGCGGTTGTTGCCGCCGTTATACTTGCAGTTTTCGCCCAACAGACACGCGCTTACCAAAATCTTCATACATACTCCCGTTTATATCAGTTACCACAAAAACTATATACCAACACAGCAGGAAAGACAACAACAAATCATGACATTTCAAACAAGATAAAAGCTTGAACAATGCGGGAAAATACTTATAATAGTAATGGATACTGAGAGAAGCGAGGTATGAATATGGCAAAACTTGGATTTATAGGAACCGGTAATATGGGAGGTGCGCTGGCAATTGCGGCAGCGAAGAACCCCGAAAATGAGCTTATGCTGTCAAACCGCCACAGAGAAAAAGCAGAGACGCTGGCAGACAGCATTGGCGGAACCGTTACGGATAATGTAAACATTGCCGATTCTGCGGACTACATTTTCCTCGGTGTGAAGCCGCAGATGCTCGACGAGATGGCAAAAGAAATCAGGGATACTCTCAAAAAAAGAAAATCCCCGTTTGTGATTGTTTCGATGATTGCAGGAAAGACTATGGAAGAAGTCCGCAGAGCCCTTGGGGGAGAATATGCGCTTATCCGAATTCTTCCCAACATTCCCGTGAAGATAGGTGAGGGAATAATCCTTTGGGACCGCAATGCAAAGCTGTCTGAAAAGCAGCTGGAGGGCTTCCTTTCAGCAATGAAATATGCCGGACTCCTCTCTGAAATAGGCGAAGGACAGATGGATGCAGCCTCGTGCATATCCGGATGCGGTCCTGCATATGCGGCTATGTTTATTGAAGCCCTTGCCGACGGGGCGGTTACCTGCGGACTGCCGAGGGCGAAGGCGATGGAGTATGCGGCTCAGATGGTGAGCGGGACGGCAAAGCTTCTTCTGGAAACCGGGCAGCATCCGGGGCAACTAAAAGATGCTGTATGCTCCCCCGGAGGCACTACTATTCAGGGCGTTCGTGCGCTGGAGAAAAACGGCTTCAGAAGCTCCGTGACCGAAGCGGTCATAGCATCATTTGAAAAGACCGTAAATCTGGGCTGATGCTGTGTGAAATATATTTTTTGACTTTTTTGAAAAAATCTGTAACATTCAGCGGCCCGGTTCGTATTACCTTATGAAAGGACAAAAAAGAAAGCCCTTTTCCATAAAATAAAAAATCTATAAATGGAGGAAAAAACAATGTTAGATAATGTACAGAGCCTGAACGAGAACGAAGTCCAGTCCGTCAGCGGCGGCGCATACCAGGGACCCTGCTTCGTATACATCATCAAGAGAGGCGACTGCCTGTCACGTATTGCACAGCACTACGGCACCACGGTTGCAACACTTTGCGAGATCAACAACATCTCAAATCCTGACCGTATCTACGAAGGCCACAAGCTTCTCATCCCCTACAAGGGATAAAAGAGAGGAAAGAAAGAACGCCCCGATGGGGCGTTTTTTTTTTGCGAGGCAGACCGTATCTACGAAGGCGAGGCAGCTCTATCCTAACAAAAATGGCAACAAGAGCAAAAAAACGCCCTTTTGGGGCGTTTTTTATTATAATTATTCGGGGACTGCAAGATTGAGGGCATCCGGGAGAATGGTTATGGTGAAGTTGTTTTCGTAGACTATCTCTCCATCCAGGGAGTAGGCAAAGCCTTCGGGAGCCTCGACTCTAACCTCTTCTGCCTGACGATATTCAATGATATCCTGCATGCCTTCATCGTCAAGATGCTTGCCGTCAGTATATGTGCCGAGAATCTTCACAAAACGGATACGGGATATGGGTCTTATAAGGCAGACCTCAATCTTTCCGTCATTAATCGATGCTCTGGGAGCACACTTGAAGGAGCCTCCGACATACTGTCCGTTGGCAACGGTGCACAGCAGTGCTCTTCCGTCTTCGTTCAGGAGTTCTCCGTCTGCCCATACCTTTACGTCGTTCTTCATGCTCTTGAGGAGTGCAGTCATAACGCCCTTGGTGTATGCATTCTTGTTGCCGTGCCCTGTCTTTTCGCGTTCCTTGTTTATGGTGATAGCAACGGTTGTGTCAAATCCGAAGTTAGTGACGTTCGCGGAGTATCTGTCTCCAACCTTAAGCAGGTCCATCTTTATTGTGGGTGCGCTGACAAGCTTTGCCACATCAGAGAAGGTTTCTTCACCACCGAATACCTTGACAAAGTCATTGCCGCTGCCGCAAGGGTAGACTGTTACAGATACGTTGTCAAATCCAACTGCTCCGGAGAACACTTCGTTGACGGTTCCGTCTCCGCCGCATGCGATGAAGCGCATTTCAGCGCCGGGGTTGGCCTCGCAGGTTTCCTTGACAAATCTTGTGGCATCGGTGGGCTCTGTGGTTTCGTAGATAATGCAGTCATCCTTTTCGGGGAGAGCCTCTATTGCTGCCTTGAGAGTATCCAGCGCATCTCCTGCGCCGGCCATGGGGTTAATTATGAAATAATATTTCATATTTGCTCCTTCCTGTGTGTTTATATATGTTTCATCGCTTTATTTAAGCGTAGAATCCGAAAACATTAATGTCTACCGCGTCTGCCGGATGACTTTGATTTCATACGGGAAAGCCCTGTGTAAGTGAAATAGCCACCAGCTCCGAGAGCTCCAACAATTACCACACCGAGGATAATCTTTCCGAAGGCTCCGGACTTTTGGGCTTGACGCAGAACGCCTCTGCCGCAGACAGTGCATATACCCATTTCGGTATGCTTATCCATCTTGGTCCATGTGCTCACTGCATGAGTGTCCTCATCCCTGCGCTCACCGCAGTTGCATTCATGCCAGTGAGTGTCGTTGTCACCGCTCCAGGAATTTGAGAAGTTGTGCTGGTGATTATCATCGGGGTCGGATGCGGGCTCCTCGTTAGGAGAAGTGGAGGCTGCAGGCTTTGGAGTGGCAGTTGCTTTTGGAGATGCAGAAGGGCTTGGTGTGGGTGAAGGTGAAGCAGTCACAGAGGGCTTCACGGTAGCCTGTGCAGCAGGAGTTACTGTGAGCTTCGCAGAGGCTGAATTTGTACTGCCTGCAGAGTTCGAGAAAACGCAGTAGAAGGAGGCACCGGAAATGGAAAGGGGTGCATTGGCTATGACGAGTTTTTCAGTGCCGTCTCCGGTGATTTTTACTCCGGTATACTTGCTGTTTGCTTCAGAAACTGTCATTGTGCTGCCGTCTGCTCCGACTACATACCAGGTGTATGTTGCCGCATTATCCGCACGGGCGATGAATGAAGTGGATGAACCTGAAGAAATGTTCTCACCGCTTGGAGATTTTGTAAGTTTTGGGGCAGTTGCAGTGACGGGAGATGAGGTTGGAGGCACAACAACTTCAGGACTAGTGGTTGGAGTTGTAGTTGTTGTAGGGGTTGGAGTCGCAGGGGCAGAAATAACCGTGATAGTCCATGCTGGTGCTCCTGCACCGTTTTCGGTTTCCCAATAGACATTAAAGCTGTAGTTTCCAACAGCAGTTGGAGTGCCACTAAGATATAAATCATATCCGGACTGGGTGACTGTCATTCCCGGGGGCAGGGTGCCGGATACCGATGTACTGGTAAAATCTTCTGTGCCGTTTGTTGTCACCTTTGCAGAATAGGGTGTGCCTACCGTCGCATCGGGAAGTCCAAAGGCATACGCAGGCACCGTGAAAGCGAAGCATAGTATGACTACGAAAGCCACGCTAAGAATATGTGAAAGTCTTCTTTTCATTAAGAATTCTCCTTGTAATTATCCGAGCGTTGTTTACATAATATCACAACGCAAATGCCATTTCAAGCATTTCGTCAATTCTTGGAACTTTAACCAATCATCTCCTTGACAGAAATACGGATGCGGCGGATAATTACAGCAGATTCAACAAGGAGGTAGTAGACAATGAATATTGGATACGGCTTCAGCCTTATTAATACAGTGGTTTCGCGCCTCGGAGTGGCAACGTATGTGTTTGAGGACGATGAGGAAGGCAAGTACAAGAGCACATTCAAGATTTCGGCATGCAGAAATGACAGAAGCACCGGAGGCTGCTCATGCGGCCTGAGCAAGGAGACGGTCACGATTAACGGCGTAGATGTGCAGCTTGCATACACGGAGAGAGATAACTATGCGAATTTTGAAACTCCGGATTATCTTGTTTCCTGCATAGGAAGCAATATGGACACGGAGACCTGGTTCGACGTCCTCAGCAGAGTGGTTGAGATAACCCTTGCCGGCAGCATCCTCCCACAGCATTAAGACAGCAGGGAGCTACGGAAATGAAAAACGGAAAGAACCCTGATCCTAATACAGTTCATCCCATTGCAGGATATGATAAGGAAATCTATGTGAAGCCTACAATTAGCAATCCGGGCATTATCGTAGGTGATTTCACTTATATTTCCGATTCGGATTTCGAGAGCCATGTGACACACTATTATCCCTGGAGCAGGGACAGACTGATTATCGGAAAGTTCTGTCAGATAGCCTCGGGGGTCGAGTTCGTTATGAATGATGCGAACCATCAGATGAGTTCAGTCTCTACCTTCCCGTTCTATACACTTGAGGGCTGGGAGGAGGAAACACCTACGGCCGGAGATATGCCTTTCAAGGGCGATACGGTGATTGAGAATGATGTCTGGATTGGGCAGAATGCCGTAATTCTCCCCGGAGTTCACATCGGCAACGGAGCCATAATTGGCGCAAACAGCATAGTTGGCTCCGATATTGAGCCGTATACAATAGCAGTCGGTAATCCGGCAAAGGCTGTGCGCAAACGTTTTGACGATGAACTGATTGCGCTGATGCTTGAATGGAAATGGTGGGATAAACCGGCTGATGAGATTAACGGACTGATTCCGGTGCTGACAAACAGCAATCTCGAGGAAGTAAAGCAGACAATCAAAGTTTTACTTGAAAAATAATATAAAACAGGGGGCTGCGGTTTTTCGCAGCCCCTATTGTATTAGGCTTCCACAGGCGCACTATCCGCCGTGCTTTGGTTGTATTCGCGTATTTTTGCAGTGATGCCCTTGTCATCATACAGCGCGTAGAAGACAATGCAGATGACTGAAGCGATGAGCGCCGGTATTGCTGTTGCCCTGACGCCTTCTACCGTTGCTTTTCCGTCAATGGAATGGAGAGTTATCAGATTTGAGCTCAGTGTTACCACCAGCGCGTCGGAAAGCTTCAGAATAAAGCTTTTGGCTGCGAGGAACATACCTGTGCGCTTCTGCCCTGTGCAGATGAAATCATACTGGGCAAGGTCGGAGAAGGCAGATGCAGGAAGAATATTGGTGATTGAAATGGGAACAGCGGTTACAACACCAATCAGAATGGCAAAGACTTCCGGAGGAATGATGCTGACAATCTCCTTGTAATACCAGATTGCCACGAACTGAAGTACATAGATTACACACGCGAAGACGAGCAGCGGCTTTTTGCCGAGCTTTGCCGAGAGCCTGTTAATCAGGGGGTAGGATGCCACACCGAGGATTATGGTGATTGCCGCGATGTATGTGACATACGCCTTGCTCAGCCCGAGCAAGGTCGTCACATAATAGACCTGGGCACTGTTGAAGAAGGTCATTGCAACCCACATAATCAGATATGCCAGCGTCATATACACAAAGTTCTTATAGCTGAAGGCAGCCTTGAGACTCTTAAAAATAGGTTCATGGCAGCGGGTGTAGTTTGTAACATAGTCCTTTTCACGGATTGTGAGCACCGGTACCATCATCAGCAGAAGCCCGATTACCGCAAATGCCACAAAAACGATTCTGTAGGCCGAGAGCTCCGCGACTCCGCTGCTTGTGAGCACCTCAATGAGTGAAAAACCGCCGAAAACGAGCGCTGAGCACAGAACATACATGCCGCAGGTGATTGAGAACATGAACACTCTTTTCTGCGGGTCGTTCACGACCTCCGCCTGAAGTGAGGCGTAGGGTATGAAATACAGGGTGGAGAAGGTGTAATAAAGCAGCAGGAACAGTCCAACCCATACGACGTTCCAAGCACTTGTCCCTGTTACGGGCGGGAAGAAAATCAGAACGGCGCAGAGAGCGTACGGGATAAATGCACGGCGCATAAAGGGAATCCTGCGCCCGTCCTTATGCTCCAGCCTGTCGGACATTCCAGCAACAATCGGATCTGTGATAGCGTCCCAGACGATTCCGATTCCGTAAATCAGGCCGAACACAAAGCCTGCGTTCGGGATGAACGCGGGGAGCCTGGATGTGGATTCTGACGGAATGAAGAATACCATCAGATAGGATGCGATGATTCCGTAGATGAATGCCCTTCCTGCATCACCGCAACTCAGAGCAACTATTTTTTTGGTTGTAATCTCTTTTCCCTGACTCATAAAAACACCTCAACGGTCTGGGGCGGGAAGCCCTGTAATCTTTGTACCCAGGGCATTGGCCCAGGCCTCCGGATAAAAATCCACATACTTGATGCCTTTATTCTTTCTGAGCTTTTGGAATATGGGCAGGGATGCCCAGGTTATCGAGGGAAGTCCAATTACCAGGAGGTAAAAAGGTCCGAGTATTGCGGACTGCCAGGTGTGGCCGTATTCATGCACCAGCACCTGCTGTTCCTCATCTTCGCCCTTGTGTCCGAGAAAGATGAACATACCCATACCCATTGAGCCATGGCCCTTGTGCCATTCGGTGACCTGTGCTCCGTGGAATTTGAAGCTGTCCTTGTTCGGGTCTTTGGAAAGCACATAACGCCTCATAATCAGACCGACTATGTTCTGTATTATACCCCAGGTCCATTGCAGAAGATAATACACAAACATTCTTAGAATTTTCAATTCCGTTCACCTTCCATCTGTGTACTGATTTGCTTAGTTGTCCAGCAGCAGTTCGACCGAAATGCCTTCGTCTATCAGCTCCTTGAATTTCAGACCGTCATCCAGGTCTCCAACAATGCTGCCATAGTGTGTGGGTACGGCAAGCAGCGGCTTGATTTTATTTACAAGCTTTGCCGCATCCTTATAGTTCATGGTATATGTGCCTCCGACGGGAACAAAGGCCGCCGCACATTCAATGCCCTGGTTCTCCGGCAGATTGTCCGTATCGCCTGCTATGTAAACAGGAAATCCGGAGAATGAAAGCACATAGCCGCACCAGCCCTTGCCTTTGGGATGAAAAGGCTTTCTAAGGTTGTAGGCGGGAACTGCCTGAAACGACAGCTTGTGCGACAGCTCCAGAATATCCCCGGGAGAAACCGGGATTATATTCTCCTCAAAGATGCCGGATTCGGAAACCGCCTTGTCCAGCATGCTTCTGGGGACAATAAGCATAGTCCCGTTCTTGGTTATCTTATATATGTCATCGGAAGAGAAATGGTCATAATGGTCATGCGTTATGAAAATATAGTCTGCATCGTGCGGTTCACCCGAGATTTTCAGGGGGTCCGCATATATTATTCCAATGCCCTGGTCCTCAGCTGATATACGTATGCTGTTTTGGGTGTTGACTCTGAAACGTATAGAATCATCCATAGCTTTTCTCCTTATATATGTGCTTATTCAAAACTGCCGGATTACAGATACTTCGCCAGTTCGGCGATTTCCTCACGTTCTGTTGCCCATGAGGTGCAGAAGCGGACAACCGTGTTATCAGCGTCATATTTTTCCCAAAGACTTATATTCACATTCTTCTGAAGCTCCGCAAGCTTTTCGTTCGGTATAATAACAAACTGCTGGTTTGTGGGTGTTTCCTTGAAGAAGGGGTATCCCCTGTCTCTGAGAAGATCCTTCATGAGCTCTGCAGTATCAATGGCGTTTCTGCTTATCTGCCAGTACAGACCGTCAGTAAACAGTGTGTCAAACTGTACTGCGCAGGTGCGGCCCTTGGCAAAGAGTGCTCCGTGCTGTTTAATTGATGAGAAGAAATGCTCCGGGGCATTGCCCTTGGGGAAGACGACTGCCTCTCCGCACAGAGCCCCGACCTTCGTGCCTCCGATATAGAACACATCGCAGTAATCCTGTAGCTGTGCGGGAGTGATATCGCATTTGGCGCTCATCAGTCCGTAGCCAAGCCGCGCCCCGTCAATAAACAGCGGAAGCTTATACTCCCTGCAGACGGAAGATATGTCCGAAAGCTCCTGCTTTGAGTATAGAGTGCCGTATTCGGTCGGGTATGAGATGTAGACCATTCCCGGGAAGACCATGTGCTCATAGCTGGAATCAGAATAGTATGACTCGAGATAATCCTTCAGGTCTGAGGCGGAGATCTTTCCTTCATGATGGGGGAGGGTGAGAACCTTGTGCCCCGTGTATTCAATGGCCCCGGATTCGTGACCGTTCACATGCCCTGTCTGTGCGGCAATAACACCTTCATAGCTTCTGAGCATGGACGAAATGACAACAAGGTTGGTCTGGGTGCCGCCGCCCAGAAAGAATATATCCGCATCGGGGCAGGCGAAATCTTCACGGATCTTTGCCTTTGCGGCTTCGGTAAAGCAGTCCTCCCCGTATCCGGGCTGGCGTATGTCGTTAGTCTGGCTCAGACTTTCCAGAATTTTGGGGTGACAGCCGTTGTTGTAATCACATTCAAAATACAGCATATTAATATCTCCTTGTTAACGGATTATTCCTTAGTCTCAGGGCTGGGATACGGCATGCAGGATTTCAGGCAGGAGCTGCTTCTTGCGGCTCATAACGCCCGGCATGTCAAATATATGCTCTTCTATTGTGGCGTACTGCAGATGCTTTTCCGCTCTGAAGCCGGTGCTGAGCAGAATGCTGCGCTCCTTGATTATGTTAGTAATCATCAGGGTTGCCCAATCGAGACCGTTCTTGAGACGGACCGTTTCGAGGGCATCCATATACATTGAAAGGTATTCGTCTAGATCCTGCAGGGAGGTTACCTCACACTGGCCGATTCCGACCTTCACATTCTTTTCGGTGTAAATCTTGAAGTCCGAGGATATTGCTGCCTCAGGATCGCGGTTCTTGAGGCCTTCAATATTGCTGAACATGCTCCTGCCGAATTCCTCCACAGTAACGCCGCTTATAAATGCGAGCGTATTGGCAGATTCAATGTCCGTCGGAGTGGTGGTCGGGCTTTTCAGAATGAGAGTATCAGCGATTATTCCGGAAAGCAGAATCTTTGCGGTCGCCGGGTCGGGACGGATTCCGTTTCTGAGATACAGCTGGTAGACAATCGTGCACGTGCTGCCGAGGGGTTCTGCGTCGATAAACAGAGGCATCTCGGTCTTCAGAGCATCAAGGCGGTGGTGGTCAATAATCTCAATGATATTCGCGGTCTCTATACCCTTGACGCTCTGCGCAGGCTCGTTGTGGTCCACCATTATAACATTGTAGCGCGGGGTGTTGAGGAAGCATCTCCTGGTAACATACCCAACGTATGTATCGTCAGCAAAAACGGGATATCCTCTCTTCTTGCTGGACATCAGTATGTTCTTTCCGTCCTCAAACAGGTCATCGGCCATCAGCCGGTCACTGTCGGTGCGCATGACCTCGGCCACAATGGGTATCTTTGTGATTTTGTCCGCGTCCACAAGCTCGGACATTGCCCAGGAAGCCACGTCGTCCACACTTATTAGACCGCAGAATTCCCCTCCGTCAAAAACGGGAATTGCAGACGGGTTGCTGTCCTTGTATTTTCTGGCGTATTCGGTGAGCGGAGCGGAAGCCTCGGCGCGGATGTCTGAAGAGAGCATCACATCAGCTATTTTCGGATACACGTTCTTCATGTACGGAGGGGGAGTTATATCAAGAAAAGCGAGAAGGCGCTTTGTGCCCTCACCAAGATGCGAGCACCTCACAGCCTTGTATTCGTTTTTCGGGTCAATCAGATTCTTGAGTGTAGAATAAGCCAGAGCACTGCAGATGCTGTCCATATCAGGATTGCGGTGCCCTGTGATGTAAATGGTACTCATAGGTATACTCCTTGAAGTTGTTGGGGTAATTATATACTCATGCGGAAAAAATGCAACAGACCGGTTTTAGATTTTAAAAACCGGTCTTAATATTTCACACTATTTCTTTTTTCCGAAAATACCCGACTTGAGCGTGGATGTGTTGCCCATGGTCTCGGCAAACTTCCTGAGCTGCTCCTTCTGCTCATTTGAGAGCCTCTTGGGAACAACTATATTCACAGTAACGAACTCATCGCCGCGCGCACCTTTGCCGTTCAGATAGGGGATACCCTTGCCCTTCAGACGGAATGTGGAGCCTGTCTGCGTTCCCTCGGGGATCGTGAGCTTCACGTTGCCGTCAAGAGTGGGGATTTCAATATCTGCACCGAGTGCCGCCTCAGCATAGCTGATACTCTGGTCGAGGTAGACATTTGCGCCTTCACGCTCAAACTTTGCGTGCGGGCGGACAATGATGGAGATGTACAGGTCACCGGCAGAACCGCCGTTTGCGCCCGCATTTCCCTTGCCTCTCAGAGGCAGAGCCTGTCCGTCGTCAATGCCTGCGGGAACCTTGACCTTTATCTTATGGGCAACCCTTGCATACCCAACACCGTGGCAGTTCTTGCAGGGCTGATGAATGATTTTGCCGCGTCCTTTGCACTTGGGGCACTGCCCGACGCTCTGCGCCATTCCGAAAGGAGTTCTCTGCTGGGTCACAACCTGGCCTGAGCCCTTGCATTCAGGGCAGACCTCCGGGGTTGTGCCGGGAGCACAGCCGGTTCCCTTGCATTCGCTGCACAGCTCGCTGACCTCAACGGCGACCTCCTTCTCACAACCGAATGCAGCCTCTTCGAAGCTGATGTTCAGACTGCTGCGGATATCACTGCCTCTTCTCGGTGCGTTCGGGTCAGACCTTCTGGAGGAACCTCCAAAGCCGCCGAATCCACCGAAACCGCCGCCAAACAAGTCACCGAAAATATCTCCAAGATCACCGAAATCGAATCCGCCAAAACCGCCTGCGCCGTATCCTGCGCTGGGGTCAAATGCTGCATGACCGAACTGGTCATACTTCTTCCTCTTATCCGGGTCCGAAAGAATCTCGTAGGCCTCGTTCGCTTCCTTGAAGCGTTCCTCGCACTTCTTGTCTCCCGGATGCAGGTCAGGGTGATTCTCCTTGGCTATTTTACGGTATGCTTTTTTCAGTTCGTCGTCCGAGGCCGATTTGTCTACACCGAGTACCTCGTAATAATCTCTTTTATCTGCCATTTATACTCCTGAAGGGAAGGAATGCATTGCGCTCCCTTCCCTTTCGTAAAATTACTGCTTTTAATGTATACGCTGAGCCGTATTATTTGTCGTCGTCAACAACCTCAGTGTAGTCCGCATCGTAGTACTGCTGACCGCCGTTATCCTGAGCAGCTGCGTTCGGGTCAAAGCCCTGAGCGCCTGCAGCCTGATACATCTTCTCGGAAATCTTGTAGAAGGCCTGGGTGAGTTCTTCGGTTGCCTTCTTTATCGTCTCAGTGTCGTTGCCCTGGAGAGCAGCCTTCAGGGAGGCGAGCTTTTCCTCAACTTCAGCCTTGTCTGCAGCTTCGAGCTTGTCGCCCATCTCAGATATGGTCTTTTCGGTCTGGTATACCATCTGGTCTGCCTGGTTGCGCACGTCAACCTCTTCCTTGCGCTTTGCATCCTCTGCAGCGTACATCTCGGCTTCCTTAACGGCCTTGTCAATGTCTTCCTTGCTCATGTTGGAGGAGGATGTGATCGTGATGTGCTGCTCCTTGCCGGTGCCGAGGTCCTTAGCGGAAACATTTACGATTCCGTTTGCGTCTATATCGAAGGTAACCTCAATCTGAGGAACACCGCGGCGTGCCGGTGCGATTCCGTCAAGATGGAAGCGTCCGAGAGACTTGTTGTAAGCGGCCATCTCGCGCTCACCCTGCAGAACGTTAACCTCAACGGATGTCTGGTTGTCGGCTGCTGTGGAGAAGATCTGGCTCTTCTTTGCGGGGATTGTGGTGTTGCGGTCAATCAGTCTTGTGCATACACCGCCGAGGGTTTCAATGCCGAGTGAAAGGGGAGTGACATCAAGAAGGAGGATGCCTTCAACATCGCCGCCGAGAACGCCGCCCTGAATTGCCGCACCGAGTGCAACACATTCATCGGGGTTGATTCCCTTGAATCCCTCTTTGCCGGTGAGGGCCTTGACCTCATCCTGAACAGCAGGAATACGTGTGGATCCGCCGACGAGGAGAACCTTTGAAAGCTCACCTGCGGAGAGACCTGCATCACTGAGAGCCTGCTTTACGGGGCCGACGGTCTTTTCAACCAGGTGATGTGTGAGCTCGTTGAACTTTGCTCTTGTAAGAGTCATATCAAGGTGCTTCGGGCCTGTTGCATCAGCTGTGATGTAAGGAAGGTTGATGTTGCTGGAGGTAACACCAGAAAGCTCAATCTTGGCCTTCTCAGCTGCCTCGCGCAGACGCTGCATAGCAACCTTGTCTGTGCTAAGGTCGATACCTTCATTCTTCTTGAACTCTTCTACCATGTACTTGGTGATGCACTCATCAAAGTCATCGCCGCCGAGACGGTTATTACCTGCAGTTGCGAGAACCTCTATGACGCCGTCGCCGATTTCGAGGACGGAAACATCGAACGTACCGCCGCCAAGGTCATAGACCATAATCTTCTGGTCATTTTCCTTATCGAGGCCGTAAGCCAGAGCGGCTGCCGTAGGCTCGTTGATGATACGCTTAACGTCAAGACCTGCAATCTTGCCTGCGTCCTTGGTTGCCTGGCGCTGTGCGTCGGTGAAGTATGCAGGAACAGTGATAACTGCTTCGGTGATTGTCTGACCGAGGTATGCCTCAGCATCGGTCTTGAGCTTCTGAAGAATCATTGCGGAAATTTCCTGGGGGGTGTAGGACTTGTCGTCCACTCTGACTCTGTAGTCGGAGCCCATTTCACGCTTGATTGAGGAAATGGTGCGGTCCGGATTGGTTACGGCCTGGCGCTTTGCCACCTGACCAACCATACGCTCACCGTCTTTTGCAAAAGCAACAACGGACGGAGTTGTACGTGCACCTTCTGCGTTTGCGATAACTACCGCTTCGCCGCCTTCCATAACGGAAACACAGCTGTTTGTTGTACCTAAGTCAATACCAATAATTTTACCCATAATTCGTTTCTCCTTTTATATCAATAATATTTTTAACAAATTAATTTGCGACTTTCACCATAGAAAATCTGATTATTTTATCGCCAAGCTTGAATCCCTTCTGGAACTCAGCTACGATTTCATTTTCACCCTTGCTGTCATCATCAACATGCATAACAGCGTTGTGGATTTCGGGGTTGAACTTTTCGCCGAGGGCGGGAATTGCTTCCACACCGAGCTTTTCCAGTGCCGTGTTGAACTGGGTCATAATCATTTCAACACCCTTGTAGTACGCCTCGTCTTCAGTCTTCTGCTCCAGCGCCCTTGCCAGATTGTCGTAAACGGGCAGCATCTTTGCTATTACATCCTCTTTTGCGTCGTTGTAACGGCTGTCCTTTTCCTTCTGGCTGCGTTTACGGTAATTGTCGTACTCAGCGCACAGGCGGAGATATTTGTCGTTCAGAAGGGCTATCTCCTGATCCTTTTCGGCGAGCTTCTCGGCTTCTTTCTTCTCTTTGCGGGACTTCTTTTTGCTTTCCTTTCCACCGAACGCCTCAGCATCGCTTTCTTCGGCTGCTTCAGTCTCTGCGGAATCAGCGGGGGCCTCTTCAGGAACCTCAACGCTTTCCTCTTTCACATCCGAGGGATTCTCTTCAACTGCTTCTTCAACTTCTGGCATTTCCTTTTCCTCGGCTATTTCTTCTTTCTCAAGCTTTTCCTTTTTATTACTAATTGAAATCATCTCCCTTGATAATTAATTTGTTATGCAATCCTTCCGGAGGGGCTTCACCGCTTCCCAGGCGCTTTGAAAGGCCCTGGGCCAGGAAGCTTAACTTGGCAGCTATTGCGGAGTAATCCATTCTGGTGGGTCCTACCACACCAATCAATCCCTTCGTGCCGTCTCCGGCATCATAGCTGGCAATGATAACGCTCGAATCCTTCAGCTCCTCGGCAACGTTCTCCGGGCCTATCAGCACACGGATTTCGTTGGTCGAAGAAATGTCGTCACCCGGCGGAAGTATATATCCGCCGCCTGAGAGGTAGCTCATCAGCCTGTGCGCCTTGTCCGGGTCTCTGAATTCCGGCTGGCTGAGCAGACGGTTTTCACCGGTAATGAAAGTGGAAGGCGCGCATGCCTCGGAAAGAACCTCTATGGCAAACGCCGCAATAACGCTCGTCAGCCCAAGGGAATCCCCGGCGGCACGCTCTGTGGAATTTATCAGAATGGGAGTGATCTCATCCGATACAATTCTGGTAAAGGAAGCATTGAACATCGTGGAAAGCTTTTTTACCATGGCCTCATCGACGGATATCGGAAGATGAACGAGCTTGTTCTTGACGGTGTTGTTGTCAAGCATGGCCACAATGATAAATGTGTTCGCATCCACATAGATGATATCGAAGCGCTTTATCGTAACCTTGCTGTGAGCCGTCAGTGCGAGGGCAGGATAATCGGTCAGCTGCGAGGCAAGCTTTGACACGTCGCTAATCTTGTTGTCCAGCTCGCGAAGCTTCTGCTCAAGCTTGCGGTTCAACTCCTCGGTCTCCTCGTTGCTGAAGCGCTGCTGCTCCATGAGCTCGTTGACGTACATCCTGTAGCCCATAGGTGTTGGAACTCTGCCCGCTGAGGTGTGGGGCTGTTCCAGATAACCCATGCTGACCAGATCTGCAAGTTCGTTGCGGATTGTTGCGGAAGAACAGCCCAGGCCGGAATGCTCTGCAATTGCTTTGCTTCCCACAGGCTCGGCGGTCTTTATATACTCGTCAACAACTGCTGCCAATATTCTTTTTTTTCTGTCTGTCAGTTCCATAAAATATGTATTCCGGCACCCGATTAAACAATATTAGCACTCTTAACTTCCGAGTGCTAATATATCATTATATTATTAGTTTGTCAACAACTCGTTATGGCTTTTTTTCAAGTTTACAAATTCGTCAAAAAGTACTACAATATTAAAAAATACTTAACCAATGAGGTTTGTGAAAATGTTGGAAAAGAGTTTTTCAGAGGTATACGACAAGTTCAAGCTTCAGTTCTACCGCAAGGTTTTTGAACTCGTAAAGGAAAGGGACGGATCACTTTCGGCGATGGAGGCCTTTTCACTCGAGGTTATCAAGATGCTGGACAATCCCACGGTAGGGGAATTCGCAGACTTCCTGAACATATCCCAGTCGAATGCGACCTACAAGGTGAACTGCCTTATTAAGAAGGGATACATCGAACGGGAAAACTCCTCAAAGGACAGGCGCGAATACCACCTGGTGCTCTCAAAGAAATTCTACGATTACATTTACCTGCTTTCAAACTATGAGGATACCGTTATGCAGCGGATAGAGGAACGCTTTTCCGATGAGGATGTCGAGAAGTTCAACAGCATGCTGAAAATCATATCAAACGAACTGATGCCCGAGTGCAGCAGGGATACATAAAGATACATAAAGAAAAAACAGCCATCTGAAGGATGGCTGTTTTTTGGTGCTCCAGCGGGGGCTCGAACCCCGGACACCCGCCTTAAAAGGGCGGTGCTC
>R21__coassemble_193_pt1 | contig 52395 bp, 48 predicted proteins | sample R21__metabat2_low_PE_003 | metagenome-assembled genome bin R21 | reverse complement strand
ATAGTTTTAATTATTGTACTACTGATGCTGCTGTCCTTGGCAGCATGTGGTGATGTCAACGGACAGAGTGATATCAGCGGAGATACGAGTATAGGGGGTTTGTTTTGGGATATACTCCATGGGGAACGGGGGGATTCCGATTCTCAGAAAAACCAATCTATAACCGTGAGTATCTTTAATGAAACTGATATTGGACTGTCTGATATTGCAATTAGCTGGTCCCAGAATGGAACAGTGCTTGGCAGCAGAGGCATGGAACATACAAATAAAACGATAATAGCTAAGGATGAGAAGTGCTCATTTGAATTTCTCCCTGAGGATTTTAAATCGGGGGAAATGACAGATCTTCAGTTTGATGTATTCGCCGGAGTGATTCCAGGCGAGGACTATGTCGCATGCGGTTCGATTTTTATTACCGATCCGGTTTTTGGCGAAGAGTATGTGTTTGAGATACGTTTTGAAGAGGAGGATTATTCTCTTTGGCAGGTATTTGATAACGGCACATACGCAAGGATGTCGAAATAGTGACATTCCGGAGGAAATGTCCTTTTGAAGACGGAAACGGAAGAACCGCAAGGTTATTGTCCAGTTATATTCTGTCTGTGTCAAGGGGACGGGTTCCTTGACACATTTGCTGCTTTCTGATAGGATGGTCATGGGTGATGAAAATGGCACGCAGAGCAAGAAAACAATGTGAATCGCAGATTTATCATGTTATGTTACGGGGAATAGGCCTTAAAGTCCGGCCTGACGGATACAGAATTTGCGGTTGATTATTTCGGCTCAGAGGAAAGCCTGTACAAGTACGTGAATACAGAAAATGATGACGTGGGTCTGGAACCGACCGCCCCGCCCTTAACGGATACAGAGGCAAAGGAGCTGATCAGACAGGAATTGACAGCTGACAGCGGAACCGTTCTGCAGACCTTTGACCGGAAAACAAGGGATACCGCTCTGCGGAAGTTGAAAGCTGTGGGGCTAACTGTGCGTCAGATTGAGCGTCTGACCGGCATTAACCGGGGAATTGTCCAGAGAGCATAGGTGTGTCAAGGAACCCGTCCCCGTGACATACGCTGATAGAGAAAGTGATGTCGGATGATTTCTGATGTGCCTGACCCGGAAGTGCTCCGTCAGGTTATACAATTTTTCCCAGTGCCGCAAGACCCCGGTTGTGAACAGTTACAAAGCGCAGTATGCGTTGTTGACAACAGAACGGTCGGTGTTATAATTGAGCAAATTTCAAGAAAGGTTTGCGAGCAATTCATGAATCTTAACCGCGAAATCATGATGATGACCTCTATGCGCATGATGAACATGTGCATGATGATGCGCGGCCAAAAATGCTCGCAGGCTTTGTAAGGGGTTATTTGATTTAGTATTATTTTTATCAAAACCGCGAAGCTTACGGGCCTCGCGGTTTTTGCTGTCCTTAGGGGGTGATTTTGACTTGATTGAAATAAAAAATCTCGGAAAGGTATACCAAAGCCGGAGCGGAAACGTGGTGGCGCTCGAAGATATTAATCTCGAGATAAACGACGGTGAAATTTTCGGAATTATAGGTCTTTCGGGGGCCGGGAAGAGCACGCTCGTAAGATGTATGAACCTTCTTGAAAAGCCGACGAGCGGGGATGTGATTATAGACGGCAGAAGCCTCGTGTCAATGCCGCGGAAGGAGCTCCTTGCGCTCAGACAGTCGATATCCATGATATTCCAGGGATTCAATCTTCTCGAGCAGAGAAATGTTATAGACAACATCTGCTTTCCGCTGGAAATCGCGGGAGTCAGGAGAAAGCCCGCGGTAGAAAGGGCAGGAGAGCTTCTGAAACTGGTTGGTCTTGAGGACAAGGCATCCGCGTATCCGTCGCAGCTGAGCGGCGGACAAAAGCAGAGAGTCGCGATAGCAAGAGCGCTTGCCAGCAGCCCGAAGTATCTTCTCTGCGACGAGGCGACAAGCGCCCTTGACCCGAACACGACGCGTCAGATACTTGATCTTCTCAGGAAAATAAACGAAACGCTCAATGTGACGATTGTGGTCATAACCCACGAAATGAAGGTTATTGACAGAATCTGCGACAGCGTGGCGGTTATAGATTCGAGTCACATAGCGGAGGTCGGGAAGGTCAGCGAAATATTTACCAACCCGAAGTCCAAGATAGCCAGAGACCTCATTATCCCGAAGGAAAGCCGCTTCATAGAAACCGCGGGCGGCAGAAGGGTAAGACTGATTTTCGACGGAGAGGAAAAAACAAACGAACCAATTATTTCCAGGCTAACCGTCGAGTGCGGTTCGCCCGTTAATATCCTTTTCGCGGACACAAGGTTCTACGAGGGAGTCGGATACGGGCACATGGTAATCGAGCTTCCGAACGACGAACACGAAGAAAATAAAATCTGCGCCTGGCTGACAGCCAACGGCGTCAAATGGAAGGAGGAGATATAAGTTGTTTTCCGAAATGTTTCAAAAGCTGTGGGATAACGGTCTCATACAGCTCGGCATATGGGAGACTGTATATATGACCTTCATCTCCTCGTTCTTCGCATATATCCTGGGACTGCCGCTCGGAGTCATACTGAACATTACGGACAAGGGCGGAATAAAACCGATGCCGAAACTAAACAGGGTTCTGGGATTTGCAGTCAACTTTTTCAGAAGCATCCCGTTTATTATTCTGATGGTTGCCATGCTGCCGGTTGCAAAATTCATAGTCGGAACCAGCCTCGGCAACAGGGCGGTCATCGTAATGCTTGTCATAGCCGCTGCTCCGTATGTCGCAAGAATGGTCGAAAGTTCGCTCAAGGAAGTGAATGCCGGAGTAATAGAAGCGGCCCAGTCGATAGGCTGCAGCAATTTCCAGATAATAACCAAGGTGCTTATTCCGGAGGCAAAGCCCTCGCTCATTACAGGCGCTGCGATATCCGTAGTGACAATTCTCGGGTACAGCGCAATGGCCGCCACAATCGGCGGAACAGGACTCGGCCAGATAGCGATTATCTACGGACATCAGAGAAGCAACCCGGACATCACATGGGTCTGCGTGTTTCTCACGGTAATCATTGTCCAGATAATTCAGGAGGCCGGAAACTATATTTCACATAAAACAGATAAAAGGAGCAAATAAAAATGAAAAAGACAACAGTACTCATACTTGCGGCAGTTCTCTGCCTCGCACTTCTTGCGGGATGCGGTTCATCCGGAGCATCAGACGACAAGGTCATAAGAGTTGGCGCGAGCGCAACGCCCCATGCGGAAATTCTTGAAAGCGTAAAAGATGCTCTGGCAAAGGAAGGCTATGACCTTCAAATTACGGTATATGACGACTACGTGCTTCCGAATACCGCAGTTGAAGACGGAGAGCTTGACGCAAACTACTTCCAGCACACCCCTTACCTCAATTCCTTCAACGAGTCTAACGGCACACATATCGTTTCCGCGGCACTTATCCACTACGAGCCGTTCGGAATCTACTCAAAGAGCGTAGCGGACATCGGTGAAGTTAAGCAGGGCGCGACAATCATTATTCCTGCGGACGATTCGAACGAGACGCGTGCACTGCTTCTTCTGGAACAGGAGGGACTGATCAGAATAAACGACGGATTCACCGTTGAGACCGGAATATCGCATCTCGATGTCAATGCGTGCGGGTATAATATAATTCCGGTTCAGGCCGACACTGTTCCGGCACAACTGGAAAATGCAGATGAAGGCACGATAGCAATCATCAACGGAAACTACGCACTTCAGGCGGGCTACTCGTCAGCAGACGCACTTGCGCTTGAAGACGCATCAGGAGATGCCGCCCGGTATTACGCAAATCTCATCGGAGTTAGGGAAGGCAATGAAAACAGCGCAAAAATCCAGACTCTCGTCAAAGCACTGAAGACGGAGGAAGTCAGAAAGTTCATTGAGGAATCCTACAACGGTTCCGTGGTTGCAATTTTCTGAGCTGCGGCAACAAACAATGTGTCAAGGAACCCGTCCCCGTGACACAATTATTTCACAATTCGCGCGCCCGTGAGGGAGTTGTCTGCAAGGCTGAAATTGAAGCCAAGCCGTATTCTGGAATCCGGGTTGACAAAGTCATAGGTCATTTCAATGCTTTTGCCTTCCAGACTTACAGTGCTCGGAGTACCCAGCGTCGCGACGATATCATCGAGATTGCTGTTTTCGGTCACACCCATAAAATCAAGGCTGTTAAACCAGACCCTGTCCTTACAGGGAATATAGGGAGTGTCAGCATCCGGGTCATAAAATCTGTAGACGGACACCGCGACAACGCTTCCGGTACTTTTAAGGGATGCGAATATAGAATCTGTATCAAGGCCTCCGGGCCTTTCTGCCTGAAATGAAATATTGACGTAATCGCAGTTGTTTTCATAAGTGTAGTCCGCATCTATCGGGAAATAAGGTTGGTAGTCGAATTCATCATAGAACATGCGTTCTTTCAGAAGAGCTCCGCCCATCGCAGAATTTGCCTCGTCATAGCTCATCCCGAGAGAAAGTGTTATCCCATTAACGGTGACGGGACCCGGATTGCCGGAATATTCAGGGCCTCCCTCCCAAATCCAGTCCTCTTCAATATTGCCGAAGTCATCGGGGTTGAAGTATCTGTTCAAGGTATTCCACTCATCGCTGCGGTTTGGATCATAGCTGCTTTCCTGACCGGATTCCGCAGGAGCGGCGGAAGGTGTTTCACTCAAAGATGGCGTTTCGGCTGAAGATTCGACCGAAACCGTTGCGGATAAGGTTTCACTCATAGATGGCGTTTCAACGGAAGACTCGGTAGAGACTGCGGCAGTGACGTCGTCATTGCGGCCGCAGGCGGTGAATGAAATAAGAATTATCAGGCTCAGCAAAACGTAGAGAAGTCTTTTCATTTCTTAACCCCTTTCAGCAGAATTTGGGAACATTCTATAATACTTACCTATATTTGTAAAGACAGGACTTTTATCATGAGCGGGGATTTTTGCATTAAAAAGACGGGGGTGAACGTCAGTTCACCCTCGCTTTCAGATTTTCAAGCCAGTTGTACGGCACGGAAATGATACCGGTTCCGGTTCCAATTGATATATCGGGCTTAACGTTGCCGTGGTAATCACTTCCTCCTGTTTTCAGAAGTCCGTACTCGTCTGCAAGCAGCTCAAGATACGCCATCTGCCCCGGGCTGTGGCTTGAGTGTCTGCACTCAATACCTTCAATTCCAGCGTCAATACAGAATTCTATTAGACCTGCCAGGGTCTTTGAGTTGTATTTGTACTCAAAGGGATGAGCGAGAACGGGAATGCCGCCCGCCTGCTTGATAAGACTAATACAGCGCTCAGGAGAAAGAGTCGTACGGGGCTGCCAATACTTCATGCCTTTGCTCAAAAGAGTGGAGAAGGCTGTATTTATGTCGGGGACGAGACCGTTTTCAACCAGTATTTCTGCTATATGGGGTCTTCCTACCACATCTCCAAAGCGGGACTTCATCTCCTCGTATGTGATGGATATCCCGTCTTCCCGCATTATTTCAACGATTTTTGCATTGCGGGCATCTCTGTCCCTAACAATCCCGTCGAGTTCCTCGCACAGTTCTGAATTATCCGTATCTATATAGTAGCCGAGAATATGACATGGGCCTTCATATTTTGTGCTCAGCTCAATACCCGGCACAATTTCGATGCCGTAGTCTACACCGGAGGACAGAAGCTGACGGCATCCGTCAACAGTGTCGTGGTCTGTAATTGCTATGGCGTAAAGCCCGCATTCCTTTGCAAGCCCCGGAATCTCTTCGGGCGAAGATGTTCCGTCTGATGCAGTCGTGTGTATATGCAAATCTACCCGTTTCATGCTTTAATTCTCTCTACAAATTCCTGAGCCTTGGAATAGATGTTTTCCGGCTGCTCTCCAATGAAGAACTCTCCGTTTTCATAGAGAATCTTTCCGTTTATCATTGTTATACGGACGTTCTCCTTGCTGCCGGAGTATACGAGGTTCCCGGCAATGTTGTTTATGGGCTGCATGTTCGGTCTGTTTAGGTCAATTACAATTAGGTCTGCCTTCTTGCCTTCGGCGATATCGTCACAGCACTGCAGACCCATCGCGTCAGCACCGTTTACGCATGCCATTTTGAGAACATGCTCAGCGGGGAAGGCTGCAGCATCGTTTTCCAGATACTTCTGCAGGGTGGCTGCAAGATACATTTCTCGGAACATGTCCAAGGCATTGTTGCTGGCGGAACCGTCTGTGCCTATGGCAAGCTTTACTCCCGCCTTCCTCATTTTCTCAAGCGGGGCAATGCCGCTTGCAAGCTTAAGATTGGATGCGGGGCAGGTGACCGCCAGAAGCCCTTTTTCGGCAAAGAGGGAAATGTCCTCGTCAGTGAAATGAACGCAGTGGAAGCCGCCTCCACCGTATTTGAAAAATCCTATGCTGTCAAGAAACTGAGGGGGTGTCATACCGTAGCGTTCGATACAGCCCGCGGTTTCCGCTTCGGTTTCTGAGATATGGGTAAAGCAGGGCTCCTTGTATTTTTCTGCAAGAGACACCATGTATTCCATGCGCTCCAGGGATGTGGTGTACTCTGCGTGTATGCCCAGCTTATATGAGACAAGCTCGTGATAATTGTTGAATTTCAGATATTCACGCTCGATATTTTCGACATCGGCATCAAAATTGTTCAGGGGGGCGAGTATGACGGTTCTGAAGCCCGAGTCCACATTCGACTTTGCGTAATAGTCGTTTTTTAAGTACATGTCAAAGCTGAGGGTTATTCCCGAGCTGAGATACTCCATTATGCCGAGCTTTGCCAGATAGTATATCGCCTCACCGGTCAGCTTTGCCTCATTGGGGTACACGTCCTCGGTCAGCCATCTCTGAAGCGGCTTGTTGTCGGCGAGGGAGCGCAGGAAGGTCATTCCTGTGTGGGTGTGCATGTTCTTGAAGCCGGGCATCAGTAAATCGCCCTTCAGGTCAATCTGACGCTCGAAGCCGGGCATTTCATCCGGGGTGGGGCCCACATATTTTATTTCGGAGCCGTCAACCCAGACTTCCTCGTCCGTGATGCGCAGCTCAGGCTGAAAACGCAGAACCTTTCCGTTGTAGAATCTTATCATACCCTTCTCCTCTCAGGTTTCCCAAAACTCATTGCCGCCGTAACGGCGGATTATCTCCGAGCGAGTCTCCATCATTCCTGTGTAGGTTGGCATGATGAACACTGTATCCTCGGACTCACCAAGCTGCCTGATAAGCTCACTGCAGCTGCGCTCTATCTTCATCTTCTCCTCGGGGATTCCCGCGCGGAGCAGTCTGGCATACATCTCGTCGGCGCGCATGCCGGAAACATATATGAACGAGACCCTGCAGTCATTCAGCAGCTCAAAGTCCGTGGAGTCCAGCCATGAGATATCAACGCCGTCTGAGATGTTGTTGTTGAGATATATGGACAGCACAAAGTCCTCGTCAACCTTGCGCAGGAAACGCAGCACCTGGTTGCAGCCCGCGTCGTTCTTCACCAGAATCATTCTGGCGCCCTTTTTGCCCATGTTGAAGTATTCCATACGTCCGAAGCCGCACTGGAAGCTTCCCAGAGCGCTGAGGGCATCCTCACGGGAGATTCCCGCCTCAAGCAGGGCGGCAAAGGAGCCTGCCGCATTGTAGATGTTATATACTGCGGGGAGGTTGATGCTCATTTCAGTTTCACCGCCGGGGTATGCGAGTACAACATCGCTGTGGGAAAGGTCCTGTGTGGTGATTTCCTTTACCTCGTAGTCCACGGCAGGTCTGTGCTTTCCGCATGAGGGGCAGAGGTATCCGCCAAGATGACTGAAGGTTCTGTAGCCGTATTCATACTCCGCACCGCAGTCTATGCACTCCGTAAGGTCGGATGTGCCGGGGTCCCCGCACTCGGCTGCGGCGGATGCGCCTATTCCGAAGAAGACGCTCCTGTTGGGCACCTCCTCTGACAGTGAAACGCAGACAGGGCAGTCCCCGTTCAGCACCAGCAGAGCATTTGGGGCATTCATTATTCCGATGCGGATTTCGTTTCTGGTGTTTACCACACCGCCAAAACGGTCAACCTGGTCTCTGAAGAGATTGGTTACAAATATAATAATCGGCTGGGTCATGAGGCAGACCTTCTTGCTTGCGGCCTCGTCGCACTCAAGCACGGCATATTCCTTCAGACATTTTCCACCGATTGTGCTGTTGCTGATAAAGTCGGTAACGATACCGGCAGTCAGGTTGGCTCCCGAGCGGTTTGAAAAATAGTTCAGACCCGCCTTCGCAAAGCCCTCCTCCACCATCCTTGTGCTGGTGGTTTTGCCGTTTGTACCTGTGATTATGACACATTTCGTGTTTTTCGAAAGAATGCGCAGAATGTTGGGGCAGATCTTCATGGCTATCTCGCCCGGCTTGGCTGTGCCGCCGCGGTGGACAATCTTACACACCAGCTTTATAAGGCGGGCAACCAGTATCGCAAAAAACACTCTCATAACTGTTCTCACTCCCTCTAATAATAATTCATAACTTTATTATTATAGCATCATCAAAGGTCAAGGGCAAGAAAAACAGAAGCGTAGGGGGATTGTGCGTGTGGCAGAGGATAAATAAAACAAAAAGGAACGGATAAACCGTTCCTTCCTGTTATATATTGAGGACAAAATGAAAAAGATGAAACTTCTGCTTGCATGATGTATATTACTCTAAAGATGTTTCATAAATAAGCAAACAAATGTTACAGAAGTATTAAATAATTAATTTAATTTACATAATATTTTTCAATCTACAATATTTTGTGCTTTTAAGCCTGCTCGAACGCAGTTCTCTAATAACAGCCGGGGAAATCATTCCCGGCTTTAAGCTGTTTGTTTCAAGCCTGCTCGAACGCAGTTCTCTAATAACAGCCGGGAAAACCGTTCCCGGCTTTAAGCTGTTTGTTTCAAGCCTGCTCGAACGCAGTTCTCTAATAACAGCCGGAGAAATCATTACCGGCACTTAAGCTGTTTGCTTATGTCTATTCTAATGCAATTCCCCAATGACAGTTTTGAGGAATCTTTCCGGGTTCTGCGGCTATGTATTTCTCTGAGCCTTCGGTGTCCTTTTCAGCGGGCAGATAATACACTGCTCTCACGCAGCCTAGGGTATCAGCCACAGAGGCGGCGATATCCTTTGCTTTTGATTCATCCCTGCAGATAAGCTCGTGAATCACGCAGCTGCCGTCATCCTCCTTAACCGCGGTGCAGATTCCGCTTTCGGAGGCATACAGTCCGCCGCCGCTGATTTCACAGAGGAAACGGACAAAGTCCATTGTAAAGAACGAGGGGTGGAGCTGCGTGCCGGCAAGCATGCTGTTGCGGAACATGGAGTATTCCGTGGCGCTGAGCTTCATCGTCATCTCGGATTTTGAAGCTTGGGTTTCATAAGCTTTGCGGTAGAGAGCGGGCTCAAAACCGAGTACGCTCCGGTAAAAATCATAAAGCTCCTCATCTGCGGGCAAGGTGCATACAATTTCCGCCTCGCGTTCAAGAGCCTTTTCGTATGCGGCTTTTGTAATAAGGCGCCCGTAGCCTTTTCCGCGGCAGTCCTCCCGGACGGCAACTGCATAGATGTATCCGCAGACGGGTCCCTCCCCGCCTCCGGGAGATGTGATTTCAAAACCGCTTATCACGCTCGCCTCGGCGAGGAGCTCCCCATTCTTCTCAAGCAGTATGCATGTGCCCATGTCGGGCAGGAAGCGGAAGAATCCCTCAACGAATTCGGGGCTGTCTCCAAATGTGCTGCTCCAGAGTGACACCAGATTGGGTATATCCTCCTGACAGTACTCCCTGATGTTCAGGCTTTCTGACCTATTCACCATTCCACCTCCCGCGGTATTTCCTAAGCAGATATTCGGGGCGGTATGACAGCTTCGACTTCCGCAGAGATTCAAAGCCCATATCGTCCTCCCGGTTGATATATCTGATATTCGGGTGCCGGTCCATTACCATGCGGCACATTTCGCGGCAAACCATGGGATAGGCGCCGTTCATTCCGATGTCAGCTTTCTCAAAGTGGACGTCAAAGCAGTCGTCACTTATTACCTCACCGACGGAGAAGCCTGCCACCTTGCCGTCGGCCAGTAGTATACCGCCCTCAAGACCCAGTTCCTCGTAGGCGGAAAATGCCCTGATAAGTGCGTCGTGCTCATAGGCAATGCTGGGGTCGAGCCTGGCGGAGTTTTCCTCGGTCCACTCCGTGAGCATGTCCAGACACAGGGGAATGCTGTTCCTGTCAATGGCTACGAATTCCCAGCTGTGCTCCGCCTCGAAGCGGTTGCAGTGGTTCTTCTTCCCGTGCAGAGCCTTGCCGGAATATGTGGCAAGCTTTTCCGCAAGGTAGATGTAATCTGCACAGTCGGGGTCCTCAGTGTATGAAAAGCGCCCTGGGAAGGTCTCATCCAGAAGATTACGGTTCTCTTCGGTGATACCGTATATCACCAGCGGATACTTTTTATAGGCGGCAAATTCCCGCAGCAGCTCTATGGCAGGCTTGATGTCCCCACTGCCTACAGGAAAGGCAAAGGCAGGATGCCTACCATATCTGAGTTTTGTAAACATTCGACCGCCTTCAAATGTGAGAAGCTGACGGTATTCCTTATCCCAGATATATATGTTACCGAAGTTGAAATCGGCGCTTCTGGAGTTTTCGGCAAAAACGGCGCAGTCGGCCTCCGCCTTGTCCTTCAGTGTGACAGGTCTGAAGCTAAGCATCGGCTTCCCTCAGCTTTCTCAGCTCCGCCCTAATCTGCCTGAAGTCCGCAAAGGCTTCGGGCCTTTTACTCTCGTCCCGCAGAAGGGCTGAGGGGTGGTAGGTGGCGAAATACTTTCTGCCGTCTATGTTGAACCATTGCCCGTGATCACGGGTGATTTTGAAGTTCTCGTCAATAAGCGCGGTGGCTGCGATTCTCCCGAGACAGACTATGATTTCCGGCTGAACAAGCTCAATCTGCCTGTTAAGCCATTCGCGGCAGGCATCCTTCTCTTCCGGTTTAGGATCCCTGTTCTGAGGCGGTCGGCATTTCACTATGTTGGCAATGTAAACCGTGCTGCGGTCAAGCCCTATCAGCTGCAGCATCACATCAAGCAGCTGGCCTGCCTTGCCCACAAAGGGAAGCCCCTCCAGGTCCTCAGTTTCTCCGGGACCCTCACCTATAAACAATATATCCGCATGCTCGTTACCCATGCCGAACACCAGATTCTTTCGCGTGATGGCGAGGTCGCATCTTCCGCAGTTTTGACAGTCCGACTTTAGCTTTTCAAAGCTGTCCGCGCTCTCTCCAAAAGCACCCGTATCAAATTCCGTAATATCCATGCCGAACCTCATTATTCTTGCAATATGATTTGAGATAAGCTATAATAACAAAGTTGATTTTACCATCATCTGCTCGATTTGTCATTTGTATTTTTTATGAAAGGAAAGACGGAATGACTGATTTTGAGAATTTTATGTCTCCGGGAAGAAGAGGACATCTCGTCGGAATAGGCGGCGTATCTATGTCATCGCTTGCGGAAGTGTTGTATGATATGGGGCTTAATATTTCCGGTTCAGATACGAATGAAAGCAAGAATGTAATTAATCTCAGGAATCTGGGCGTTCCTGTGTATATCGGCCACAAGGCCGGAAATATTGGTGACGATGTTGAGTTTCTGGTCCGTACTGCTGCGGTGCATGATGACAATCCGGAGATTGCGGTTGCACTTGAGAAAGGTATACCTGTGTTTGAGAGGACTCAGGCCTGGGGTGCAATCTCCAAGGATTACAGCAATGCTCTCTGCATAGCAGGTACTCACGGAAAAACCACAACAACCTCCATGTGCACCCACATTCTGATGGCAGCAGACAGAGATCCGACCGTAATGATTGGCGGTACGCTCCCTCTGCTCAATGCGGGGCACCGTATTGGCCGCGGCAATACCATAGTGATGGAGGCTTGTGAGTACTATAACTCCTTCCTTTCACTGTATCCCTCGATTTCCGTAATCCTCAATGTTGAGGCGGACCACCTTGACTTTTTCAAAGACCTTGACGAAGTTAAGCGCTCTTTCAGAATGTTTGCGGCGAAGGTACCCGAAGATGGCGGCTGCGTGGTTGTAAATGCTGACGATAAAAATGCTATGGACTGCGTTGAAGGGCTCCACCGCAAGCTTATGACCTTCGGCCTCAGTGCCGATGCCGATGTTCAGGCAAAGAATATCAGATACAGCGGAACCAACACTGAGTTTGACATTTACTATAAAAACCGTTTCTTCACTGATGTAACTTTGCATGTGCCGGGGCTGCACAATATTAAGAACGCGCTGGCGGCCACTGCGGCCTCGATTTGCCTGGGCATAAGGCCTACTGCTGTGAAGTACGGACTTGCAGGCTTCAACGGTGCAGGAAGACGCTTCGAGTTCAAAGGGAAATTCAACGGAGCAGATGTGTACGATGACTACGCACATCACCCCGGAGAGCTGAAGGCACTCCTGGATACGCTGGAGACTCTCAACTACAAGAGAACCATTGTGGTTTTCCAGCCACATACATACTCGAGAACTGCGGCACTCTTTGATGATTTCCTCGAGCAGCTCAACCGGCCGGATGTGCTTCTGCTTGCTGAGATATTCGCTGCCAGAGAGAAGAACACCATAGGAATTTCCTCCGCACAGTTGGCGGAGCATCTGCCAAATTCAAAATTCTATCCGGACTTCGACAGTCTGGAGACAGCCTTAAAGGAGATAGCGCAGCCGGGTGATGTTATTTTCACCGTCGGTGCCGGCGATGTCTACAAGCTGGGAGAACAGCTTCTGAAAAACAATAAAGAGTAAAAAAATTCGGGGACGGTTGCTTTAACAACTGTCCCCGGTTTTAATTATTCCTTAAGTAAATTCGCTTAGAAGAGCCTGACCAAGGTCGGTAACGTCACCGTATTTGTCATTCGGATAGTTGGAAAGAACAATAACGGCTACGCGGTTTACCTTATCTATTGTTATGTATGCAGCGTAGTTTGAGGTTTCACCTGCCTGAGAGAGCACAGTGCCGTCGTGATTAGTCTCCCAGAAATAGGCAACCGAAAGGTCGTTGTTTACCTCGCACAGAATGCGGGAAGCTTCAGTTACCTCCGAACGTGTTCCGTCAAGGTATATTCTCGCATAGGAAATCATGTCATTTATGTTGGTGCTCAGACCGCAGGCGGCTATGAAGCACTCATCCCTGTCCCAAATCCAACCGTTTTCGGGCGTACGTTCACTGTCATCCGTGGAGATGTATGTGCCCGGCAACTCCAGTTCCTTCTGGGAATATATGCTCAGAAGTGTGTATATATCCGTACCGTAGGAGGAGGCGGCCATCAGACCGAGTATGGATGCCCCAAAATCCGAGTAGGAGTACATGAACGGGGGAGACTGCATCAGACGGAAATTATCCATTGCGAGTATGAGGTCGGAATTCCGGATGCCGGCAAAGGGGTTCTTTCCCGCCCTGAGCCTTGCGCTGGAATACTTCTCGGCGGTGTAGCTTCCGTAGGCCGAGGTGTGGGTGACAAGATCAATTACGGAGGCATTGTAGATATACTGCCCGATTGGGAGAATATCGCCTGCCTTCTCGGAATAGCTCATGAGACCGTCACCGATGGCTCTTGCACAAATAGAACCTATAAAGGTCTTGGTTATGCCGCCGATTTCGTAATCGATGTCGGGAACCTCAATTTCCTTACCGTCGTGACCGTAGGCCTGAATGATATTTCCTTCATCCGTCACCACCGCGGCAGTCACCATCGCATTCGGCTTGTTTCTGGTGTACACTGTGACCTTTGATTCAAAGCCTGCGGGTATAGCCGGCCTTGTGAACACCGCTATAGCTATGCACATTGCGACTATCAATACTATTGATAAAATTGAAATTAGAACTCTCTTCATACCGTTATATTACAACAGTTAGGACATTTTTTCAAGACGCTTGACAGTTTGTCGTTTGGGTGGTATCTTATCAAAGTGATATCCGCCGGTGTGGTGGAATCGGTAGACACAAGGGACTTAAAATCCCTCGGTGGCAACACCGTGCCCGTTCGACCCGGGTCACCGGCACCATATCTTTTGCCCGTTCCGAAAAGGAGCGGGCATTACTTTTTCTGACAAAAAATGGTATTATTATAAATAAACAGAACCGGAAGACGTATTTTTTTCACGCTTCCGGTTTTAAGCTGTGTGTTCTGCGGCACGGCTCTTAATATTCTGCTTAATGGAGATTATGATATCAGATATCTCCGGACTGCTCTCGGTCAGCTTGCTGATTCTGTTCACTGAGGCAACTACGGTGGCGTGATCACGCTTGAAGAGCTCCGCTATATCCTCAAGCCGCATTCCAAGCTCGGTCCTCATCAGATACATTGAAATCTGTCTTGCGCTTGAGCAGCGTCTTGCCCTTGAAGGACCCTTTATTTCCTCTACGGAAATGTCGAAGCTGCTTGATACCTCAGAGATTATATCCTCGGGTCTCACGGCGGTGTTGACCTCAAATATTGAGCCGGACAGGATATCGTATATCATCTCAAGACCGCAGTTGCCCGTAATCTTCCGCCTTGAAGCGACGTTCTTGAGTATGCCCTCAATCTGCCGCACACTCGCTACGGGCTTGGAGGCTATCAGAGAAATCTCGTCATCGCTCAGGTCCACGCCCAGTTCACGGGATTTGGCGTGTATTAAATCTGTACGGAGCTTTTCGCTGGGGGGAAGAATGCTGGCCATGATTCCACCCTCAAAGCGTGTACGTAGCCTGTCCTCAAGCACAGGCATTTCACGGGGAGGAATATCAGAGGTCATGACAATGTGCTTGCCTGCCTCGTAAAGGCTGTTGAAGGTGTTGTAAAACTCTTCCTGAGTGGCTTTCTTGCCGACGATGAACTGAATATCGTCTATAAGCAGCACATCCGTCATTCGGAATTCCTCGCGGAACTTCTCCGTGGTGTTGTTGCGTATAGCCTTAGTAAGCCTGTTGGTGAAGTTCTCTCCTGAGATGTATGTTATCTTCTTACCGGGGTACTTTTCGTGAATCGCGGTTCCGATGGAGCATAGCAGATGAGTCTTGCCTATGCCTGAGGAGCCATATATGAACAGAGGATTGTAGTCCCTATTGCCGGGATCGTCCGAAACTGCCTTTGCAACCATGTATGCAAAACGGTTTGAATCATCAATCAGAAAATCTCCGAAGCGGTGAGCCGGAATCGTGAAGGAGCGCTGTCCGACTCTGCCTTCTTTCTGCTTGGTGAATGTTTCCTTTACGTCTTTGCCCCATACTACGTCAATAATGAAATCCTGGCAGAAAAGCTCACCGAATGCCCTTTTGAGCTGGGGCTCAAAGCGCTTGCGAATGACATCGCAAGCAAGCTCATTGCCAGCCAAAATAACAGCGTTGTTGCTGTCCAGGTCCAGGAGCTCCGCGCTCGAAAACCAGGTGTCCAACGCCGTCGGGGTTATCTCTTCTTTCAGTAGAGTCAGTATTCCGTTCCAGATTTCAGGTAAGGTATTCATAGCTGGATAATGCTACCATTTTTGCCCTATGTTTTTCAACAACAAATATGCAAGAAAGAGGTAACAATTAAGCAATAGAATTTTACAGTTTTTGGAATAATTTTACCATAAAAAATGCAACCTCAATTTCTTGGGGTTGCATGTGTTTTACTGTACAAGGATGAGTAACATTTTGTAATTATTTGATATTGTTATGATAAAACTGGTAACAATTGTTTCAATTTCAGAGCTTCATTGTGAGGGAAATTCTGCCCTTCTTTTCATCAACATCCAGCACCTTCACCTTAACCACATCTCCCACGCTCAGTACATCGCTGGGGTGCTTGATATACTTGTCGGAAATTTGGGAAATGTGGACGAGACCGTCCTGATGAACGCCGATATCCACAAAGGCTCCGAAATCAATTACGTTTCTCACCGTACCCGTAAGTTCCATGCCTGGACGTATGTCCTTTATGTCCATGACGTCCTGACGGAGAAGAACCGGAGGCAGCTCATCACGGGGATCCCTGCCGGGCTTAAGAAGCTCGTTCACTATGTCAATCAGTGTGGGTACGCCCGCCCCGCAGCTTTCCGCCAGCTTTTCAGGCCCCGCCGCCTCAAAGCGGCTTCTCAGCTCAGAGAGATTGCCCTTCTTCACATCGTCAAGGCTGTAGCCGCAGATCTCAAGCAGTGTCTTCGCCGCGTCGTAGCTCTCGGGGTGCACGCCGGTGTTGTCCAGAATCTGCTTCGATTCGGGAACCCTAAGGAAGCCCGCGCACTGCTCAAAGGCTTTGGGTCCGAGCTTGGGTACCTTCTTTATCTGGGCGCGGCTTGTGAATATGCCGTTCTCCTCACGCTGGGCAACTATGTTTGCCGCGGTGGTCTTTGTAAGACCTGACACGCGCCTGAGCAGGCTCGCGGAGGCTGTGTTTATATCCACACCCACGGAGTTCACGCAGTCCTCAACAACGCCGTCCAGAGTTTCCTCAAGCTGCTTCTGGGGCATATCGTGCTGATACTGGCCGACGCCAATCGCCTTGGGCTCAATCTTTACCAGCTCCGCCAGCGGGTCCTGAAGCCTTCTTGCGATGGACACTGCCGAACGCAGATTGACATCGTAGTCGGGGAATTCTTCCGCCGCTAGGGGTGAGGCGGAGTAAACGGAGGCGCCTGCCTCGTTTACAATCGCATATGCCTGCTTTCCTCCGATTCTTCTCAGCATCTCTGCGGTCATCTGTTCGGTTTCACGGGAGGCTGTGCCGTTTCCGATGGCGATATGCTCAACGCCGTCTTTCTTTATCAGGGCGCTGAGCTTTGTGATTGCCTCCTCCTTCTTCGCCTCGCTGAAGGTGGGGTACACAACGGCCGTGTCGAGCACCTTTCCCGTGCCGTCCACAACAGCCACCTTGCAGCCGTTCTTGTAGCCGGGGTCCAGCCCCATGGTGACCTTGCCCTTTACGGGCGGCTGCATCAGTAGGGGCTTGAGATTCTGACCGAACATCTTTATGGCACCTTCGCAGGCCGTGTCTGTTAGGGTCGAGCGGCATTCCCTCTCCATCGAGGGGAAGATTAGCCGGTCATATGCATCATCAGCCGCATCCCGGACGAATGCCATGGCTGCGCTGCCGGGCTTTATGACCATTCTGCGCAGCTTCTGAAGGGCGATGTCCCGGTCTGCGTCAACGGATACCTTAAGGAAGCCCTCCTTCTCGCCCCTGTTGATGGCGAGGATTCTGTGCCCGGGGATTCTGTTCACCCTCTCGGAGAAGTCGTAATACTGGCTGTATACGGAGTCATCCTCCGTAGCGGCGGAGGAGCTGAGAAGCCCTGTGGCGGTTATGTAGTCTCTGAGCATCGCACGCACATCCGCGGAGTCGGAAATCATTTCGGCAATGATGTCGGAAGCGCCCTGAAGGGCCTCCTCAACGGAGCTCACGCCCTTCTCCTCGTCTATGTAATCAGCGGCGGCCTCCTCGGGGGAGGGGCAGTCGGCAGCCTGTTCAAACAGCAGCAGGGCGAGAGGCTCAAGCCCCTTCTCCTTTGCGACAGTCGCCCTTGTGCGTCTCTTCTGCTTGTAGGGGAGATACAGGTCCTCAAGGGTAGCGAGAGTGGAGGCCTCGTCTATGGCCTTTTCAAGCTCCTCCGTCATCTTGCCCTGCTCGGTTATTGACTTTTTGATGGTTTCGCGCCTGTCCTCCAGGGAGCGCAGGTACTCAAGTCGCTCGCTGAGAGTACGCAGGGTGGTGTCGTCCATGGTGCCGTGCATCTCCTTGCGGTACCGGGCGATGAAGGGGATAGTGTTCCCCTCGTCGATAAGCTGCACAACATTGCCCACATAGGTGGGATTCAGCTGCATTTCCTCTGCAATTCTGCTAATGATATCCAATTTCTTTTCTCCAATCTGATGTGTATTGCGGTTTGGTTTTTCAGTCTGTTCATATCTGCATAAAAACAGATTAATTCTTCAAACTGTTCATTGGTGCGGGAATCCTTCCTCCCCGGGCAATGAACTCCTCTGCGCTGCCTGTGTGCAGCGGCATCACCGGGGCGGAGCCCAGCAGCCCGCCGAAGTCTATGCGCCCGCCGGTGGTCCTTCCCACCGCCGGAATGATGCGCACAGCCGTGGTTTTGGTGTTTATCATTCCTATAGAAGCCTCGTCGGCAATTATTGCGGAAATCGTGGAGGCGGGGGTGTCGCCGGGGACGGCTATCATGTCAAGGCCAACTGAACATACGCAGGTCATAGCCTCAAGCTTGTCTATCGTGAGGGAATTGCTTTCAACCGCGGAAATCATGCCCGCATCCTCGGAAACGGGAATGAACGCGCCGGACAGTCCGCCCACATGGCTTGAAGCCATGACGCCTCCTTTTTTGACGGCGTCGTTAAGAAGGGCAAGGGCGGCGGTTGTGCCATGGGTGCCGCATTTCTCAAGACCCATAAGCTCCAGAATCTCCGCCACAGAGTCTCCGACTGCAGGTGTGGGGGCAAGGGAAAGGTCTACTATTCCGAAGGGCACCCCGAGTCTGGAGCTCGCCTCACGCGCAACGAGCTGGCCCATACGGGTGATTTTGAAGGCGGTTTTCTTAATGGTTTCGGCAACCACGTCAAAAGGCTTACCCTCACATTCACGCAGAGCCGCTGCTACCACGCCGGGGCCGGAAACGCCCACGTTTATAACGCATTCGCCCTCACCGGTGCCGTGAAAGGCTCCCGCCATGAAGGGATTGTCCTCAACGGCGTTGGCGAAGACCACCAGCTTGGCGCAGCCCATGGGATTGATTTCGGCGGTTTTCCGGATAATCTCACCCATCATCTTTACGGCGTCCATGTTTATGCCGGCCTTCGTAGAGGCCACATTCACGCTGCCGCACACGAGCTCAGTCTCCGTGAGCGCGGTGGGTATGGACCGGATAAGCCGCAGGTCACTTGTAGTAAAGCCCTTCTGCACAAGCGCGGAGAAGCCGCCTATGAAATTGACCCCGGTTTCTGCGGCCGCCCTGTCAAGCGCAAGGGCAACGGGAGTGTAATCCTCCTCGCTGCAGGATGCAGCAACAATCGATATGGGCGTCACAGAAATACGCTTGTTAACAATCGGAATGCCGAACTCACTCTCAATGTCGCAGCCCGTCTTTACCAGGTCCCTGGCGGTGAAGCATATCTTGTCGTATATCTTTTCACAGCAGCGTCCGATATCCTCGTGGGCGCAGTCCTGCAGGCTGATGCCCATGGTAATGGTGCGCACGTCGAGATGCTGCTGGCTTATCATGTCTATAGTCTGCCTGATTTCGGCAGTGTCAAATACATAGCTCATGTCAGATGCCCGCTTCCCCGCTTATATCCTATGCATGGCTTCAAAGATGTCCTGACGCTGGATGTGGATTTCCAGGCGTCTCTCGTGACCCTTCTCCGCCAGATAGCTCTTCAGCTCGTCAAAGCTGTCGGTGCAGTCGGTCAGGTCCACAAGCATAATCATGGTGAAAAAGCCCTGCATGAGGGTCTGACTCAGGTCAAGGACGTTAATCTCCTTCTGGGCGAGAAGGGAGGTGACATAGGCGATGATTCCCTTCGAGTCCTCTGCAAAAACAGTGACTATAGCTTTCATAGAATTTCTCCTGTAGTTTCAAATTGTCTAATTAATTATTATATCATAAGCACCGCTATAAAGCACTAAAAAATTCCGTAGGCGCACACCACGCCCTATAACAACTCCCGCACCCTGAAAGGGTGCGGGAGTCCAAATACAATACATCAAAATTTATGCGCGGTTTTCCAGCTTCTCTATCATCATCTCGCAGACCTCGTCCATGTCTCCAACAATGCCGTAATCACAGTAGTTGAAGATGGGGGCGTCCGGGTCCTTGTTGATTGCAACGATCTTCTCGGAATCCTTGATTCCCGTCACATGGTTTATGGCGCCGGATACACCGAAGGCAAAGTATATCTTCGGCTTCACCACGGTTCCGCTCTGCCCTATGACCAGCTGGTAGGGGAGAACGCCCCTGTCAAACACGGGCCTGGTACAGGCCACCTTGCCTCCAAGAAGCTCCGCCAGACGGCGGTATATGGGCAGCTTGTCTATCTTCAGTCCGTTGCCCACGCACACGATGTAATCCGCGTCCGCAATCATAAGGCTCTCGTCGAACTCGTCGGATTTGAAGTCAAGAATCTTAGTGCGGATGGCCTTCGGGTCAAAGTCGATTCTCTCCTCAACGGTCTCAAAACTGCGCCTGCCCGAGGGGCGGTATTTGAAGGTACCCGGGCGTATGGTTCCAACCTGGGGACGCACGTAGGGCACGGTGATAACCGCCATGATCTTTCCGCCAACGGCGGGCTCCACGAATTCAATATCCGTGGTCTCGGGGTTGTATACAAGCTCAGTGGCGTCGCTGGTGCAGCCGGTCGGCAGACGGCATGCAAAGCGGGGACCGAAGTCCCTTCCGTTTATTGTGCCGCCTATAAGCACGGCATTCGGCATGTACTTGCGGCAGAGAACCGTGAAGAGCTCCGACCATGCGTCCACGTTGAAATAGTCATAGCCCGTGCCCTCCACGTGTATGAGCTTCTCAACGCCGCAGTCAAGAATCTTATCCATGTCATCGGCGTTCACATCCCCGATATACACGGCGCAGAGCTTCTGCCCCGCCTCATCGGCGAGCTTTCTGCCCTCGGAGCACAGCTCCAGGGAAACCGGCAGAACCTTTCCGCCGCTGTCCTTCTCTATATATACCCAGTAATCCTTATAATCCGTCTTGTTTATCATCAGAGCACCTCCTCAAGGAGAACCAGCAGTCTGTCCACATTGGCGGCAGTGCTGCCCTCATCTATCATCATGCCCGCTTCGCCCACCTCAGGCGGATAGGTTCTGGGCACCTTGGTGGGGGAGCCCGGGTCGCCGATCTGCTCAGGGTCGAGGCCTTCTATGGTTTTGGAGTTGAATCTGTCTATTTCTGCACTGCGGCTGGCCTTCCAGCTCTTCAGATTTGGAATGCGGGGACGGTAGTTCGTCTTCTCTACGCTGAAGAGGCAGGGGTACTGAACCTCAACGGTTTCGATTCCGCCCTCCAGCTCTCTTTCGGCAACGATGGTCTTCTTCGCCTCGTCCAGCTCCAGGATGCGGGACATTGAGGAAATCTGTGCAGCACCGAAGCGCTCTGCCAGCTGGCTTGCCATCTGTCCGGTGGCTCCGTCCAGGGATTCCTTGCCGCAGAATATCAGGTCAAAGTCACCGAGCTGCTTTGCAGCAGACACTATTACATAGGAGGTGGCGAGGGTGTCCGCGTTGGCGAATGCCCTGTCGGAAAGGAGAACCGCTCTGTCCGCGCCTGCTGCCAGGCACTCCCTCAGAGCCTCCTCGGCCATGTCCGGTCCCATGGTGATGCAGGTGACCGTTCCGCCGTATTTCTCCTTGCACTGAACCGCCGCCTCAAGGGCATTGCCGTCCAGGGGGTTGAGAATGGAGGGCACGCCCTGCCTTATAAGTGAGCCCGTCTCCGGGTCTATCTTTACAAGATTCACATCGGGAACCTGCTTAACGCATGCGAGTATATTCAGCATTATCAAGCACCTCCTTAAATATCATGGCATACTTTGCCGGGGTTGAGTATGCCGTTGGGGTCAAACACGTTCTTGATTTCGCCCATGATCTCGTAGGCGGTCTCGCCTATGGACTCCCGCAGATACTGCTTCTTTGCATGTCCGATTGCGTGCTCGCCCGAAACCTGGCCCTCAAACTCCGTGCACTTGGAGTAGGAGGCGTCCATCAGCTTCTTTACCCTGAGCTTGAACTCGTCCTCGTCCAGGTCGTTGGAGCAGGTGTAGATATGCAGGTTTCCGTCTCCGGCGTGGCCGAAGGACTTCACATATACGCCCTGCTTGTCCGCCTCCTCGTGCACGTACACCAGGAAGTCCGCGATTCTGTCCACAGGCACAACGACGTCCATCTCGTCCAGCAGCTTCGTCTGTGCCTCGATAACCGTAAGGAAGGCGCTTCTTGCGGCCCACACATCCTTCTTCAGGCTGTCGGTCCACACAACCAGCACGTCATATGCCTCGGCCTTCTCTGCAACCTCGCCCAGCCTGTCCATCTTCATGGCAAGCTCCTGCTCGTTGTCGCCCACCAGGGTCACTATGATATATGCGCCGACCTCCTTGCCGTTCACCTCTTCGGGGAAGACGTGATTGCCGGTGAACTCCGCAGAGCCGTCTATGACGTCACGCTCGGCAAACTCGATGGACTGGGGGTCCAGGTTCGCCAGCTTGATGGCGGGCACTGAGGCTATTGCCGTAGCTATATCGCTGAAGGGCAGCAGCAGGGTAACGTCCTTTATGGGCTTGGGTATGAGCTTCATGGTCATCTCGGTGATTACACCCAGGGTGCCCTCGGAGCCCACCATCAGATGCAGGAGGCTGTAGCCCGAGGAGGTCTTGCACACGCTCTTGCCGAGCTTCATTATTCTGCCGTCCGGCAGCACAACCGTCATCGCCATCACATAGTCACGGGTGACGCCGTACTTCACCGCACGCATGCCGCCCGCGTTAGTGGACACGTTTCCGCCTACGGTCGCAGTCTTCTCACCGGGATCGGGCGGGTACATCACTCCGTGGGCAAGTGCGTCCGCCGCCAGGTCGCAGAGCAGCACGCCGGGCTGGATGTGAACGCAGAGATTCTTCATGTCGTAGCTGAGAATCTTATCCATTTTCTCCGTTGAGAGGACGATTCCGCCGTGGATGGGGACGGGTCCTCCCACCAGACCTGTGCCGGCTCCGCGCACGGTCACCGGGATGAGGTTCTCATTGCATATCTTGAGTATTTCGGATACCTCTTCAGTGCTTAAAACCTGAATAACCGCTTCGGGCATATACTTTCCGTATATGGGCATCTCGTCATGGGAATAGTCTTCCTTTATGGCATCGCCGATAAAGAAACGCTTGTCTCCAACAACGCCTTCAAGTTTCTTCGCAATTTCAGGTATCAGCTTGTTGTATTTCGGCATTTTTTCCTCCTATTCTACAATAACGGAAATACCGTTAGGAATTACAGTAATGCTTTCTTTCCCCATCGCCGCTGCCATGGACAGGGCCTCGTCAAGGGAGGAGGCATAGCTCATCTTCATGTCCTCCACAACACCCTTCAGCTCCGGACGGGTAACGAAAATAACCGAGTGCTTCTTCAGAATTCTCGCCAGAATCTGGCTCTCCCATTGGTCTGGCACGGTGCTGTCCATGGGAGTCGCCATGAACTCGTCGTAAAGGACCGTTGCGCTCTCGCAGTTCTTCAGTGAGTTGAAGAAGCCCTCCCCACCGTGTCCGTCTGCGCACTCCGCGCACTCGATAATCACTCCGCCGGGTTTGCAGGTGGCCTCTGCCGCGGTCATGCTCTTGACGCACTGGTAGATGTTCTGGTCAAGGGGTGCGCCCCCGTTTGATGTGATCACTATATCCGCAGGGGCGGAGGGCACACGGGCATAATCCATCAGGAAGTCGCAGCCCTTTCTGTGCGCAGTCACCACATTTCCCGCGAAGGCGGCAACGGTCTTTTTGTCCTCGTCGATGACCACATTCACAATGTAACTCAGCCCCGCCATCTCAGCCGCGGCCAGCATGTCCTCGTGCATGGGGTTGCCGTCAAGCTTTCCGGTTCTGGAATAGGGGCTGTCGATGAATTTCGAGCAGTGGTTTCCCAACACCGTTACCCGGTCGCATATACCGGGCAGCACGCTCTTTCTTCCGCCTGAAAAGCCTGCAAAGAAATGGGGCTCGATAAAGCCCTCGGCAATGAGCAGCTCCGCCTCTGCAGCGGTTCTGTCCACTACGCAGGGTGCGCCCGAGGGCAGAACTCCCACCTGAACGTTGGACTCCGCATTGCGGCAGTCGTGCACCACTATGCGGCACTGCTCCATAATCTCTTTTCCGAGCTTGGCCTCAAGTTCATCAGTTGTGGTGGGGCGGTGGAATCCGGTGGCAACGAGAAGCGTTATCTCAATGTCAGGACTGGCCTCTCTGAGTTCCGCGAACATGTTGGGCAGAATGTCCCTGCTGGGCACGGGTCTGGTATGGTCCGAGATGATGATGGTGCAGTTTTTCTTCCCCTTTGCCAGCTCGGCAAGCCTGGGGGAATCAATTGGGTTCTCCATGGCGGCCTTTACGATTGAAAGCCCGTCACCCTCAGCCTTCAGCTCCGAAATCCGCGAACACAACACAGCGGCATTTCCTTCTTCATAATCTATAAAAGTTTTCCCGTATGGTATGTGAAGCATAGTCCTCCTCCTTGTAGTTTTTTCGTTTTTTCCATATATTTAATAATATTCTCATAGCTCAGCCAATGCAAGTATCAAAAGAAAATAATTCCATCACAGAGCGCCTTGACAAGCTAGCCATTTATTTGCTGGGGATAATGTAGACAAAGTGGACGATTTCCCCACTTCATGAGAGCTGCTTATAGTAAAAATGAGACCTCCTATAATCATTGGACTGATGCTTACTGTTTTTTTGCAATTGTGCATAGAGTCGGAATGTCAGTTGAAATGGACGGAAAGAAAATGATATAATAATTCAACTTTGATGAAGGTTTTCGGAAAGGTGGTGGAGGGAAATGTGCTGCAGGTTTTATACCGATGAAGAAAGTGATAATGAAACTCTAAGGTATGCTATAGATACGCTCAGAACTGCCGGGAAGGCGGTTACTGTTGGGGATGTTTGCCCGTCCAATACTGCTGCCGTGCTGGCCAACAACCGCTCCCTGAAGATGCAACCCTTTGCTATGAACTGGGGTTATCACCTCCCGTCCGGAAGTCTTCTGATTAACACGCGCAGTGAAACTGCATCCCAAAAGCCGATGTTTGCCGAGAGCATGGAAAAGCACCGCTGTATCATTCCATGCTCCTCATACTACGAATGGCAGAAAAGCGGCAAGGAAAAGATTAAATACAAGCTGTCGGTGGCTGATTCAAATGCAGTATTCCTTGCCGGAATTTATAGAATTGAGCATAGAGCACCGGTGTTCTCCGTGCTTACGAAGGAACCGGTTGAATCCATTGCCTTCATACACAACCGTATGCCGGTATTGTTGCCGGAGGAAGCCATAAAGGATTGGCTGAACCTTGACTTTAAGGCTGAGGAAGTGCTGCAGAATGCCGTAGGAGATATGGTTTATAGCGTGTGAAGCTCTTTTGAATGCGTACGCAGTGGATGCGAACAGGCTCGTTTGTGGATAGAATTTATTGGTAATAGCAAAAACCTCTCCTTTTGGAGAGGTTTTACTTAGTATCTGTCACCCTGACCTCCTGCGCGCATGGCGGCGGCCTGACGGATATCCGAAGCTTTATCTATGGTATAGCAGGTGCCGTCCTCCCACACCAACTCACGGGGGAATAAGCAGACCGTTTTTGTCAAAGTCTGCAGATACGGCTACATACACCTTAATACTGTTATGCTTGTCTGCCATTGCACTGCCTTTCAGCTTTCTGCGAAGAACTCGGATACCGTGATGCCCAGACCCTCGCATATGCGCTCGATCGTGTCCAACTTGAGCTGACCGTTTCTCTTCCTTGTGGTGACTACTGTGGAATGGTTTATGCCGCATATCTCACACAGCCTGTAGAGCGTAAGTCCGCGCTCAGCCATCAGCTCATATACGCGACCAACGGTGTCTACCATTTGAATTGCCCTCCTTAGAGCACCTTTCCCGTAATGGAAAGGCTTCTCTCCCTACCGACCACTATGGGGGCGTAGTTCCTGTTGTAAGATACCAGCACGGGCTGCATGTGCAGAACACCGTCACTGCCGGTCCATTCCTCGGGGCTGTCCGGCCTGCGTTCACTGTACATTTTTATATAGCCGCTGCCGTCCAGCACGAAAAGCCCTATGTCACCGACCTTTAAGGAGGAGCAGGATTTCACCCAGACAGTCTGTCCGTCCGAATATACAGGCGCCATGCTGTCTCCGCAGACTCTTATGCCGAATTCCGCTCCTGCGGGAACAGAATCCTTTGGCACGCTCACGGTCTCGAAGCTATCCTGATCCAGAAAAGAGCCCGTGCCAGCGGATGCGGAGAGAAGACTAACCGGCATGTCTATATATACCATATTGGAGATATCAGGCTCCGGGGCGTATCTGCCGGAGGCTATAAGGTCATTCTTATAGTCGACTATCCTGCGTCTGCCCTCGGGGTTCAGCTCCTGATTTCCGGTGAAATATGATACAGGATCTTCTATCCCTAGAGCGGAACACACGGCCATAAGTTGATACGCGTTGGGATTCGTGACGCCAGTCTCCCATTTGCTTATCGCTCCGCGTTGGAGCGTTAGTCCATAGTCTTTCAGCATCAGGCATACATCGTCAAGGGTCATGCCCCTGAGACGGCGTTCCTCATGCAGCTTCCTGCCTATGAGATTGGAGCTCATTGCCTGTTCAACATTGAAGCTGAGTCTGCTTCTTTTTTTGTCTGCCATGTACGCACCCCTTCCGTATTGCTAAGCAGATTATACTATTGTGGAGAATCTTAGTCAATAAAAATCACTTATTAGGAGACAAATGCAAGCTATAAATTACTTAATAGAAGAATTATTATATGGTCAGAAACAGGAAGGAGCTGAGGAACTGGCCTACGCCTGTGAGAATGTTGTGCGTGAGGGCAATCAATCTCGTTCCAAAAGAGGAGGCTGAACAGCTCTCGATGTTTACGGATGTTACTGCACTTGAGAGGAAAGAAAAACTCCAGGATGCTATTGAGGATGTGCGGGAGAGATATGGAAAGGGAGCTCTGACCTACGCGGTACTGATGGGAAACCTGCACATGCCCGACGACGGAAGGGAGAAGGTAAGAATGCCGAATATTATGTATCAATGAAACCCGTTTCTACAGCGAGAGTTTGTACGGTGTGCGGATTGATTTATTTGGGAAAACAATATATAATTCATAGCAATTGAAAATAATTACAGATATGTTGGCCGGATAAGACAGGAGACGGATAATGAAACTTATAATCGCTTCAAACAATGCGCATAAGCTTATAGAGATAAAAGCCATACTTGGAGACTTTTTTGATGAGATAGTATCGCTCAGAGAGGCAGGAATTGAGCACGAGACAGTGGAGGATGGCAGCACGTTTATGGAGAATTCCATAAAGAAAGCGAGGGAGATTGCTGAAATTTCCGGTTGCTGCGCGCTGGCGGACGACAGCGGACTCTGCGTTGACGCGCTGGACGGAGCGCCCGGAATTTACTCCGCGCGTTTTGCCGGGGAACACGGGGACGACAAGGCGAACAACAAGCTGCTGCTTGAAAAGCTTGAGGGTGTTGAAAACAGGAATGCCCATTTTACAAGTGCGATTGCCTTGGTTTACCCGGACGGAAGGACTGTTACGGCTGAGGGCTATGTATATGGCGTCATAGGTTTTGAGGAGAAAGGTGAAAACGGTTTTGGGTACGACCCACTGTTTCTTTTGCCGGAATACGGTTTGACCTCCGCCCAGATAAGCCCGGAGGAGAAAAACAGAATCAGCCACCGCGCCAATGCCTTAAAAGCTTTGGTTGAGAAGCTGAAGTAATAAAAGTTCCGCCCCTTGGATATAAAATCCAAAGGGCGGTTTTAATATTGAATTGATTGGTTTTAGGAGAAACGGCGCGGGTTTCTCCGGCTGCGGCCTCTTCTTCTTACAGCGGTGGATTTCTCCCGGTAGAAGTTCAGCATCTCATCGTTGGCCTCATATACAATCCTTCCGGCCGTCATATTCGTATCATAGCTGTTTTTCTTGAATTTTACACGGATTAGATATTTTCCGTGGTCTTTGCAGCTGTACAGGTTCATGTATCTGCCGTCGCCTTGGTTTATCCATCGGATCCCACTTATGGGCTTTCCGCATTCGGGGCAGCAGAGTGAAGAAATCCTCTCGTCGCTGAAAGCTTCTGCCTTGGTGGAGAAACCATCGTACACATCATGGCTGATTACTATCGGACCATCTTCAACAGATTCGGTGCGGACCTTGCTGAGTGCGGCACGGGCAGCAAGAATCTTTTCTGCCTCGTCATAGGTACTCAGCCCCTCGCGCATGTCCAGCTTTGAGCAGACAAGCGCGGTGTTGTAGGCATCTCCCAGAGCGTCGTGGGCTACCCGCGTCTGTTCTATATCAAACTCAGCCATGGCGTCCGCAAGAGATTTCTGGTTTCTATCCCCTCCGGTCTGCACGTTGTATATCAGCTGAAGGTTTATCCAGCCCGCAATCCAATCCCAGTCAAGGTCGTGGATGATGATGTTCTGCTCGAGTATTCCCTGGTCATCGCAGCCCCAAGTTAGGAAGACCACATCATCGCCACAGAAGCGGTGAAGCTCCGAAAGCGCTTTGGAGAAGCTGACACCGCCGGCAAGACGCTCGTGGTCAAAGCCTGTGAGTTTTTTCACCTTATAGTGCATCTGCCTGAAATACACAGGGCGTACGTCTATGGTGAACTCCTCGGCGGGACTGAAGTCCTCATTCAGTCTGACTGCACCGATTTCTATTATTTCTCCCCTCAAGTGGATGGGGAGTTTGTTGAAGACGGGGGAGTCCGAACGCATCGCTTGGTTCCATTCGAAATCCACCACTACGTAATTCATAGGCTTAATCCTTTATTTTTTGTGTTTTATCATTTGAAAGAGCTTCGGGAACGCTCGTCCGGCAAATGAAGCAAAGCGTGCTGCAAACATGTTCAGAGAAATGTTGCGAGTGCGCATAATTGCTGTAATTATCCTCACGGGAAGTCCGCCCGCTGTGTTGCTGCATCTTTCCTGGATGTAGTCGTTACTGATTATGTGCTCTATATATGCGCGTTTTTCCTCGCGATTGAGTCTGCAGTTATCAGAAAATAAGTTTGTCATGCAGGAGAAAATGCTCTTTGCAAACATGTAGCGGAAAAACCGGTCGTCCGTTACACCAAACTTATTACACAGTTCCTGAGCGCGGATGTCTGCCAGTGCACAAACGGTGGCTTTTTTATCGTAGAAGCCGGTGATCAGACTGCTGCCTGTATGCATCATGTAGAGGTATCCGCAGTAGGAGAGAACGCTTATGGAGGACGCTTTCTCGAGGCAGTCGAAGATGAACAGCCTGTCCTCGCCCCAGCGGTAGTCCTGAAAATCTATGCCGTTGTCATATATGAGCGAAGCTCTGAATAACTTTGCCCAAACCTGATTGAGCAGGTTTGCCTTGTAAAGATTTGTAAAGGTATCTCCAATTTCACCACTGGGCAGAACTGCATCCGGCTCGAAGTAGTCGTTCCTTGTCCCATCGGGATTCACGATGGTGAAGCCGAAAAAAACAAGATCTGAGCCGCTCTCTGCGGCTGAAATCGCCTTTTCCACTGCGTCGGGTAGAAGTTCGTCGTCCGCGTCTGCGAACATTATATAATTGCAGCATCCCCGTACAGCTTCAAGTCCCGCATTTCTGGCTTTTGCAGGACCGCCGTTCTCCACATTCAGCAGATGCACCCTGCTGTCCTTTTCCGCAAGCCTTGAAACACATTCTTCCGTGCCGTCGGTGGAGCCGTCGTTCACAACGGTTACCGTCAGGTCACTGAAGCTCTGGGCAAGTATGCTTGAAACAGCCTTCTCTATGTACTTTTCGGCATTATATGCGGGCATTATGACCGCGAGCTTCGAATGTTCCTGCATAGACTCTCCAAAAAAATAATTCGGGTTATTATATCATCATTGCAATTAAAATAAAAGCCCCGATTAGGAAGCTGATTTCAGATAATCGGGATTTTCATCCCAACATGTATCCACTTCGTCATAGATATAGACGGGTTTTGCAATATCTGATATAATTACACAATAACACCATTGAACCGGAGGATATCGGAATGATGAAGAGAACAATGCTCATACTGCTCTGTGCGCTGATGATAGTCTCATCCCTGCTTGTGGTGAGCGGCTGCGGGAAGACGCAGAAGGCACCGGAGCCTCAGGTCACAGCGTCGGACGAGAAGGGAATTCCGAAAAAGTCAATCCTGAACTTCAACGATGATGAGGGCTCTGCCAAGCTGATGAAGGCCTTTGAAGAGGGCAACATCCCCGAAGAAGTCAGCTTCATGTACGATCAGATGGGGAGTAACCCGGAGATTACTGTAACTGACCCCGACACAATAGAAGCGCTGTATAACGCCCTTTCGAAGATTACTGTGAGCGGTGGAACCCTCATGTCCATTACAGACTGCTACCATTTCATCCAGTTCAAGCTTGCAGAGAACGAGTATATTTTCTACAGCTTCGAGGGTGAGGAAATCTGGAGCTACGGCGGGAAAAACTACGAAATAAGCAACAGCAAGGCCCTGTTCAGAATGATGTACAATATGACGCAGGAATACGACTACCCGGACGATTATTAATATTGATATGGAAATAAAAGACGGTGTGGAATATATCAGCCAGGCAAAAGATCTGATTGTGGAATACACCCAAGGACTGAACAGAGATTTGACTTTTCAGGGAATTGACGATGAACTTGCCGACCCGAAGAAGAAATATGCACCACCGGAAGGAGAGCTGCTCGTCGCGGTAGAAGATGATGTTGTGCTTGGTGTGGTGGCGTATCATAGGCATTCCGCTTCCAGATGCGAGATGAAGCGCTTGTATGTAAAGCCGGATGTGAGAGGCCTGCATATTGGTGAAAAGCTTATTCTCGAAATAATCAGGCACGCAAAGACAGCCGGATACAGCGAAATGGTTCTGGATACGCTTAAACCTATGCAGGAAGCTATCCATTTGTACAGAAGATTTGGCTTCCGAGAGTGTGAACCGTACTATAACAATCCTATGGACGATGTGATATATATGAAGAAGGAATTATTGGAGATTAATTATGAAGATATTTCTTAAGATACTGGCAATTCTGCTTGCGGTTATTGTACTTGCTGCTGGATGCTTCTGGTTTTACTGCAGAGTAATAAACCACCGGTCGTTCATGGCGGGATTCGTGGATTTGTTTCTGACTGCACAGCACCGTAGTGACAAATTCACATATGTGGACAAGAGTGAGGAATACATAGCCCAAATGGCGGAAAGCAACAGGCAGCCGGTTGTTATTGACAGTGCCAAGTTTGATATCTCACTGCGCGAAGAGAAATGGGATAAAATGCAGGCCTTCATATATAATGACCAGGAGCACCCTGCAGAGACTGTATTCTACTTCCACGGAGGAGCATATATAAATCAGCCCAATGGACAACAGACAACAATGTCAGCCCGTACCGCCAAAGAAACAGGCGCTGAAGTTGTGCTTGTGGTGTATCCCAAGGAACCGGTTTATACCTGTGAAGAAGCATATGATGTATGTATATCCTACTATCTGGACTATATTGAAAAGAATGACTGCGGCAAGATAGTATTCATGGGAGATTCAGCCGGAGGTGGACTGGCGCTGGGTATTGCGGAAGTGCTCAGAGATGAGGGAAAAACTGGACCGGAAGAGCTTATTCTTATATCTCCTTGGGCGGATGTTACAATGTCAAATCCTGATATAGAGAAATATTTGGATTTGGACCCCATGCTCGGAATAGACGGACTGCGCAGGATGGGCGAAGTTTGGGCAGCGGAGCTTGATACAAAAGACCCGAAAGTAAGCCCAATCTATGGAAATCTATCTGGTTTGGGCAGAGTTACGCTTACAACCGGAACATGGGAGATTCTGTATCCAGATTCAATCCTACTCGCAGAAAAACTTACTGAAGCAGGTACAGATTGCAACCTGATAGTGGGAGAGAGAATGATTCACTGCTATCCGATATGCCCGATACCTGAAGCAAAAGCTGCACAGGAGCTTATCTGGGAAGCAATAACAAGATAACTGATTTTAAGATGCTTGAAGTCGGTATGTGATTTATAGTATAATAAACAATACTAGATATTGTTATAGAGAAAGGATTCAGGAGTTTTTTACCCCGGAAGAAGCACCGGATAACTAAGTGAGGAGGAGACTATGGAAAAATCAAAGGTTTATTTTACCAATTTCCGTACAATAGCAAACGGAGACGGGCTGCCTAAAAAGCTTGAAAAGCTCATAAAAAAAGCAGGTATTGCGAATATAGACATGGAAGAGAAGTTCGTTGCCATAAAGATGCATTTCGGTGAGCACGGCAATCTGAGCTTTCTCCGACCCAACTATGCCCGCGCGGTGGTGAATGTTGTGAAGGAACTGGGCGGAAAGCCTTTTCTGACGGACTGCAACACGATGTATGTTGGAAGCCGCAAGAACGGTCTGGACCATCTCTACTGCGCCTGGGAAAACGGCTTCACGCCCCTTTCTGTGGACTGCCCGGTCATAATTGCCGACGGAATCAAGGGTCTTGATGATATTAACGTGCCCGTGGACGGCGGCGAATATGTGAAGGAGGCAAAGATTGGCAGAGCTATCATGGACGCTGACGTGTTCATCAGCCTTGCCCATTTCAAAGGCCACGAAGCTACCGGATTTGGAGGAACCCTGAAGAATATCGGAATGGGTTGCGGCTCAAGAGCGGGAAAGACGGAGCAGCACTGCAGCGGCAAGCCGAGAATCAAGGAGATTAAGTGCCGCGGTTGCAGAAGGTGTCAGGCAATGTGCGCCAACGGCGGCCTTGTATATCTTGAGGACAAAAAGAAGATGTCCGTGGATTACGACAAGTGCGTGGGATGTGGAAGATGTCTGGGAGCCTGCAACTTCAACGCGATATCATTTGCGAACAACAATGCCCCCGAAATGCTGGAGTACCGCATGGCGGAGTACGCCAAGGCGGTTACGGACGGACGCCCCTGCTTCTATATAAACATTGTGCGTGACATTTCGCCCAACTGCGACTGCCACGGTGAAAACGATGTGCCTATCCTGCCGGATATCGGAATGTTTGCTTCCTTTGACCCCGTTGCCCTGGATCAGGCATGCGCGGATGCGCTCCTGGCCTGTGATCCGATGCCGAACAGCCAGCTCAGTGACAATCTGGCAAAGCCCGGCTTTGTTCCTCTGAAGGATCATTTCTGCAACAGCCAGCCGGATACCGAGTGGGAATTCTGCCTTGCTCATGCGGAAAAACTCGGCATGGGCTCCAGAGAATATGAGATCGTGGAAATCTGATTAACTGAGAAGTTTTACACAGCCACCGGACATCTGCATGAACGGTGGTTGTTTTTTGGAGGATAGTATGTCCAAGCTGTTCAGAGAAAACTTGAGAGCGGGCTTTGATAAATACGTGTCTGCCTTTGATGCTGCCGACGAACGCATTTCAGGCAAAATCTGCCATACTTATCAGGTGGCAAAGAATTGCATTTATATAGCGGAAAAGCTCGGGCTGCCGGAACATGACACAGACCTGGCATACGCTCTGGGAATGCTGCACGATGTGGGCCGCTTTGAGCAGGCCCGCAGATTCAGGACGTTTCTGGATTCCGTATACGACCATGCGCAGATGGGCGCGGATTATCTGTTCAATGAGAACGGTCTGGCGGAGTTCCTTGCCGGTGATACCCTGCCGGATGAAGAGACAGAACTGCTTGAGCTGGCCATCAGGCAGCATAACAGACATATACTCCCTGAAAATCTCGATGATAGGGAGCTGCTATTCTGCAATCTGATAAGGGACGCAGATAAGGTGGATATATACAGGTTCACCGCCCTGCAGTCCTTTGAAGTCTGCCATGAATACCCGGCGAAGATTGTGAGCGCTTCCAGTCCGACCGGAAAAATCATTGAATATTTCAACAGAAGGGAAACGGTACTGTTCTCCGAGAGGGAAACACCAGCAGATATTTATCTGAGCCATGTTGCCCTGTGCTTCGGCCTTGTGTATGACTGCTCAAAGCAGCTACTGGATGAGCAGGGCTATATCTGGCGGATGATGGATTTCCGTTTTGACAGTCCGGAGGTCCAGAGTCAGTTTGAAAAAATGAAGCAGAGCGTTACCGGATTCTTCCGCGGATAATTAAGTGAATATACCAAAAAAGCTTCACCCCTGCATTCCGTTTTGGAGTTGCAGGGGTGAAACATCTTTATTTTCAGCTTATTTCAGGGCGTATTCTTTTCTGCCTTCGGAATAAATATCCATTCCATAGCAGTCGATTGCAACGGTGCAGGGGAAGCCTTCCACCCTCAGTCTGTATACGGCCTCAGCCCCCAGCTCAGGAAAGGCGATTACCTCCGCTTCCTTTATGGAATCGCTGAGCAGGGCACCCGCGCCTCCGGTGGCGGCAAAGTAAACGCAGCCGTATTCTTTCATCGCCTCAATCACTTCAGGTTTTCTCGGCCCCTTGCCAATCATTCCTCTGAGACCAAGCGAGATCAGACGCGGAGAAAAGGCATCCATCCTTCCGCTTGTCGTGGGTCCCGCGGAGCCTATAACCTGCCCGGGAGCAGCAGGGCAGGGCCCGGTATAGTATATTACGCTGTCCTTCAGCTCAAAGGGGAGAGCCTCGCCGCTGTCAAGCATTCTGCATATATACAGATGTGCCTCATCGCGGCCGGTGTATACTGTTCCGTTCAGAAGAACCCGGTCCCCCATATGAAGGTTTTTAACAGCCTCTTCCGTCAGGGGCAGATTTACTATCTTTGCATCCATAATAGCCTCCCTCACAGAATTACAGTTCTGTGCCGCGCGGCATGGCACTGTATACACACACCCACGGGAAGGCTGGCTAGATGCACCGGGTGGGTGAGCATGTGCACGGCGAGAGCAGTTTTTGTACCTCCGAAGCCCTGCGCGCCTATGCCGAGAGCGTTGATTTCCTCAAGAAGCTCATCCTCCAGCTTCGCAACCAGCGGGTCGGGGTTGTGCTCGCCCACAGGACGCAGGAGAGCCTTTTTCGCAAGAAGCATTACCTGCTCGGAATCTCCGCCTGCAGCGCAGCCCACAATAATTGGCGGGCAGGGATTGCCTCCGGCGCGGTTTACAGAGTCTACAATAAATCTCTTAACACCCTCATAGCCCTGAGCCGGCGTGAGCATACCGAGCGCAGACATGTTTTCTGAGCCGCCGCCCTTGGGGCAGACTGTAATCTTAAGGCTGTTACCCGGAACAATATCTATATGGCAGATTGCAGGTGTATTATCCCCGCGGTTCACGCGCTCGGACAGAACGCCGTCCTGAGTGCTTTTTCTCAGATATCCGTTGCGGTAACCTCGGGCAACGCCCTCATCAATCGCCGAACGGAAATCTCCGCCGGTGATATGGACATCCTGTCCCAGTTCAATGAAGAATACGGCGAGCCCTGTGTCCTGGCAAATGGGCATGGAGTGCTCCGCAGCTATCGAGGCATTCTCAAGTATGTCTCCAATGATATCTCTGCAGAGGGGAGACTGCTCCTCAAGCCGCGCCTTTTCCAGCGCAGTTTTAACATCATCAGGCAGAAATCTGTTGGCTTCGATAACCAGCTTTTCAACAGCCTCTGTTATGTCACAGCTTTTTATTTCCCGGATTTCCATATCAAAACTCCCCAATTAATATGTCGGTTTCAGTATAAACAGAATAAACAAAAAGTCAATTGAAGGAATATGAAAATTTATGAATAAATATTCATTCAAAACCTTGACAAATATGAATATTAAATGTATTATATGCATAAATTAAAAAAGAGGTGCATGTAAAATGAATAAAAATGACATAAAAAAAGTTGTTCTTGCATATTCCGGCGGTCTGGATACATCAATCATTATCCCCTGGCTGAAGGAGAACTACAATAACTGCGAGGTTATAGCTGTTTCAGGCAATGTGGGACAGGGAGATGAACTGGAAGGCCTTGAGGAAAAGGCTATCAAAACAGGAGCATCCAAACTCTATGTTCTTGACCTCACAGACGAGTATGTTGATGAATATATTATTCCTACAATGAAAGCCGGAGCCGTATACGAGGATTATCTTCTCGGTACCTCCCATGCACGTCCCTGCATAGCAAAGGGTCTTGTTGAAATTGCGCTCAAGGAAGGCGCGGACGCAATCTGCCACGGCTGCACGGGCAAGGGCAATGATCAGGTGCGTTTTGAGCTCGCAATAAAGCATTTTGCTCCCAATATGCCGATTATCGCCCCCTGGCGTGAGTGGAGCATTAAGTCCCGTGACGAGGAGATAGACTATGCCGAGGCCCACAATGTACCTCTTAAGATAAACCGTGAAACCAACTATTCAAAGGATAAAAACCTCTGGCACCTCTCCCATGAGGGTCTGGACCTTGAGGATCCGGGCAACGAGCCCCAGTACGAGAAGCCGGGCTTTCTGGAGATGGGAGTTTCCCCGCTGGATGCCCCTGATGAGCCTACCTATATAAGCCTTGACTTTGAACAGGGAATACCCGTGGCGCTCGACGGTGAGAAGATGTCCTGCAAGGATATAATCCTCAAGCTCAACGAGCTGGGCGGAAAGAACGGTATAGGCATAATCGACATAGTGGAAAACCGTCTTGTCGGCATGAAGTGCCGTGGCGTGTACGAGACTCCGGGCGGAACCATTCTCTACAAGGCCCATGAGGCACTTGAGAGCGTCTGCCTCGACAAGCTCACTCTGCATGAGAAGCAGAAGCTTTCCATAACCTTTGCCGAGCTGGTATACAACGGCCAGTGGTTCACACCTCTCCGCGAGGCACTCTCCGCCTTCGTTGACAAGACTCAGGAAAATGTCACCGGAACGGTCAAGCTCAAGCTCTACAAGGGCAATATCATTAAGGCCGGTATCTGGAGCAAGTACTCACTCTACAGCGAAGAGATTGCAACCTTCGGCGAGAGCGATTATAATCAGGCTGATGCAGCAGGATTCATCAGTCTCTACGGTCTGCCTATAAAGGTCCAGGCCATGGTTGATGCAAACAATAAATAAAAGCAGATAAATAAGAATAATGGCACGGCCGCAGCCGTGCCGTTGCTACTAAAGCATACTGTAGGAGCAGATATGGGAAAAATGTGGGCAGGCCGCACTGACGGCGTTACGAACAGCATAGCGGACGATTTCAATTCCTCAATTTCATTTGACAGCCGTATGTACGAGCAGGATATCAGAGGCAGCATGGCGCACGCCTCGATGCTGGGAAGCTGCGGAATAATATCCGTACCCGAATCCGAGCAGCTTATTGACGGGCTTCAGAGCATACTCGATGAACTCGAGTCGGGAACCCTCGAGTTTGACCCAGGCTGTGAGGACATACACATGTTTGTGGAGCAGGTGCTCACTGAACGTATTGGGGATGTGGGCAAAAAGCTGCATACAGCCCGCAGCCGCAACGACCAGGTGGCTCTTGACCTGAGGTTGTACCTCAGGGATGAGATAAGCGAAATATCTTCGCTTCTGAAAGAACTCACTGCAACGGTGACCGCCAAGGCAGAGGAATACAAAAGCGTTATAATGCCGGGTTATACTCACCTCCAGAGGGCACAGCCCATCAGCTTCGGGCAGCACCTCATGGCATACGCGATGATGTTCCTCCGGGACATCTCCCGTCTGGAGGATAGTGCAAAACGCATGAACGTCTCTCCAATCGGTTCCTGTGCCCTTGCCGGGACCACATATCCCACAGACCGGAATATGGAAGCGGAGCTGCTGGGCTTTGACGGTATCTGCCTCAACTCAATCGACGGAGTTTCCGACAGGGATTTTGTGCTGGAGCTGGCTGGGGACCTGTCCATTCTCATGATGCATCTTTCGAGGTTTTCTGAGGAGATCGTACTCTGGTCAAGCTGGGAGTTCAAATTTATAGAGCTTTCAGATGCCTTCACTACAGGCTCATCTATTATGCCCCAGAAGAAGAACCCGGATATGGCTGAGCTCGTCCGCGGCAAGACCGGACGTGTTTACGGCAATCTCATGGCTCTGCTGACCACCCTCAAGGGACTGCCCCTTGCATACAACAAGGATATGCAGGAGGACAAGGAGGGAATCTTTGACAGCTGTGACACGGTTAAGATGTGTCTGCAGGTGTTCACAGGTATGCTGAAATCCATGAAGGCAATACCCGAAAACATGAAAAAGGCGGCTCAGTCCGGTTTCATTAACGCGACGGACCTGGCAGACTACCTTGTACTGAAGGGCCTGCCCTTCAGAAGTGCATATAAGATTTCGGGAAGGATTGTTGCGCAGTGCATCGCTGAAGGCTATGTGCTTGAGACCTTCCCGCTTGAGAAGTATAAGGAGCACAGCGAGCTGTTCTCTGACGATGTATACGATGCGGTTGACCTTGAAAACTGCGTTAACAGGCGAATAAGTGAAGGCGGCACAGGCCTTGATTCGGTTGAAAAACAGATTGCCGCGGTAAAGAAACAGCTCTGTGTTTAGCCGGATGCAGTGTGTATTATCTCATGAATATTAAAGAGAATACAGGAGAAAACAGCAATGAATGTTAGTCTTAAAGGCAGAAATTTTCTTAAGCTTCTGGATTTCACTCCGGAGGAGATTCAATATTTGCTCGACCTTGCTGCAGAGCTGAAGGCGAAGAAAAAGCAGGGAATTGCCCATAGGTTGTGTGAAGGCAAGAACATAGCTCTAATATTCGAGAAAACGAGTACGCGCACCCGGTGCTCATTTGAGGTTGCAGCTGCGGACTTGGGAATGCACGCGGTATATCTGGATTCCACAGGCTCACAGATTGGGAAGAAGGAGAGCATACCCGACACTGCACGGGTTCTCGGCAGGATGTTTGACGGTATCGAATACCGAGGCTACGGCCAGAAGATTGTTGAGGACCTGGCGGAGTATTCCGGTATACGTGTATGGAACGGACTAACAAACGAGTTTCATCCCACACAGATTCTGGCGGACTTCCTCACGATTCAGGAGCATTTCGGAAAGCTTAAGGGTATCAAGCTGGTCTACATGGGAGATGCGAGATATAATATGGGGAACTCTCTGATGGTTGGCTGTGCCAAGATGGGAATGCATTTTGTGGCATGTGCGCCCGGTAGCTATTTCCCTGATGCGGAGCTTATTGAAACTTGCAAAGAAATTGCCTCGGAAACCGGAGCAGTCCTTGAATTCATAGAGGACCCCATGGAGGCGACAAAAAATGCCGACGTGGTATATACGGATATTTGGGTTTCTATGGGTGAACCCGCAGAAATCTGGGAAGAGCGAATCAATGCGCTTCTGCCCTATCAGGTCAATGGAAAGATTATGGAGAATGCAGGTCCAAACTGCAGATTTATGCATTGTCTGCCGTCATTTCATGACATGAACACAACAATCGGCAGGGAAATATATGAAAAATTCGGTTTGAACGGCCTTGAGGTGACTGACGAGGTGTTTGAAGGCCACCAGTCCATCGTGTTTGACGAGGCGGAAAACCGTATGCATACAATAAAGGCTGTTATGGCTGCAACGCTGTAACGAAAGGATGTGGCTTATATGCCGAGAGATAAAAGCATACATAAGGTAATGGTGATAGGCAGCGGCCCGATTGTTATAGGACAGGCGGCTGAATTTGACTATGCAGGGGCTCAAGCATGCCGCGTTCTGAGCGACGAGGGGCTTGATGTTGTTCTTGTCAACTCTAACCCCGCCACAATTATGACCGACAAGCACCTTGCGAACGAAATCTATCTTGAAGCTCTGAATGCGGAGACCGTCGCCAGGGTTATAGAGAAGGAACGTCCGGACGGACTTCTTGCCGGACTGGGCGGCCAGACAGGTCTTACAATCTCGATGCAGCTTTCAAAGAACGGCACTCTTGATAAATACGGCGTGAAGCTGCTGGGCACTGACCTGGAGGCAATCGACAAGGCGGAGGACCGTGAGCTTTTCCGTGATACAATGGAAAAGATCGGTCAGCCCTGCGTTCCGTCCGATATAGCGGAGGATGTGGATACAGCCCTCTCAATCGCGGAGAAGATAGGATATCCGATTATTATCCGCCCTGCCTTTACACTGGGCGGAACTGGAGGAGGTATCGCTGACAATCCCGAGGAACTTAAGACCATTGCGAAAACCGGTCTTGATATGTCGCCGATAACCCAGATTCTGGTGGAAAAATGCATCTCGGGCTGGAAGGAAATCGAGTTCGAGACAATGCGTGACGCCGAAGGCAATGCGGTGTCCGTGTGCTCAATGGAAAATATCGACCCCGTTGGAATCCATACGGGGGATTCAATAGTTGCTGCACCTGCTCTGACACTTAATGAGCGGGAGTTCAGCATGCTCCGCCAGGCGGCTCTGGATATCGTACAGGCTATCGGCATTGTTGGAGGCTGCAACTGTCAGTTTGCTCTCAAGCCGGACGGCTCGGAATATGCCGTTATTGAGGTCAACCCACGAGTATCCCGTTCATCTGCACTGGCTTCAAAGGCTACGGGTTACCCGATAGCAAAGATAACCACAAGGCTGGCTCTCGGTTATACGCTTGATGAGATTAAGAATCCCAAAACGGGTAAATCCCTAAAGGGATTTGAACCCGATGTGAGTTATATAGTGATAAAATTCCCCAAATGGCCCTTCGACAAATTTGCAGGCTCCAGCAGAAAGCTGGGCACCCAGATGAAGGCCACCGGAGAAGTGATGTCCATTGCCTCCACGTTTGAAGCGGCAATGATGAAGGCTGTCCGCGGTGCTGAAATAGGCTTTGATACCTTTAATGCTCCACCGGTAAACGATAAGCCGCTTCTTGAGCGTCTTGCTGATCAGGACGACCGTCGCATCTTCACCGTGTTCGAGGCTATAAAGGCCGGTGTCTCCACCGATGAGATATACTCGATTACCAAAATCGACCCCTATTTCATTGAAAAGCTGAGAAATCTTGCCAACTTTGAGCTTAAGCTCGAAAAAGAGGGTGTAACGCCTCAGAATCTGCAGCAGGCAAAGGAATTCGGTTATACAGATGCCGCCATTTCAAAAATCAGCGGCTGTGAGGATTTTGATAATATACCGTTCACGTATAGGATAGTTGAAACATGCTCACCGGTGTTCGGCAATGACAGACCGTACTTCTATTCATGCATCGGTGGTGCCTGTCAGGCCCGTTCTTTCAAGCGCAGCGGCAAGCCTGTTGTAATGGTGCTTGGCAGCGGTCCCATACGGATAGGGCAGGGAATTGAATTCGACTACAGCTCCGTGCACTGTGTGTGGACTCTGCGCGAAATGGGTTATGATGTTGTAATTGTAAATAACAATCCCGAAACAGTATCGACCGACTACGACACAGCGGATAGGCTCTACTTTGAGCCGCTCACTCCCGAAGATGTTATGAACATCATTAAGGTGGAGAATCCGATAGGAGTCGTGGTTGCATTTGGCGGACAGACTGCCATAAAGCTCACAAAATATCTGGACGAAAGCGGCATAAGAATACTCGGCACTTCGGCAGAGAGCATTGATATTGCTGAAGACCGGGCACGCTTTGATGCCCTGCTTGAGACCTTCGGTATCCGCCGCCCCAGCGGAATGGGAGTAAACAGCATGGAAGAGGCTGTGGCTGCCGCTGAAGAGCTCGGTTATCCTGTCCTGCTCAGACCGTCATATGTCATCGGCGGACAGAACATGACAATTTCACGTTCAAGAGAGCAGACGGTTGCATACATGGAGAAAATCCTCTCCGGAGGTATTGACAATCCTGTCCTTATCGATAAATATATGCCGGGCGTTGAGCTTGAGGTGGATGTAATCTCGGACGGAAAGACGGTTCTTATCCCAGGCATTATGGAGCATATTGAGAGAGCGGGCATTCACAGTGGAGATTCAATTGCCGTGTATCCTCCGTATAATCTCAATGACCGCTTCCTCAAGAAGATTTGCGACTGCTCGGAGAAGCTGGCGCTTGCTCTCGGCACGCAGGGACTTGTTAACATCCAGTATCTGATATACGATGATGAGCTCTATGTCATAGAATGCAATCCCCGCGCCTCACGTACGGTGCCTTATATAAGCAAGGTCACGGGTGTTCCGATGGTTGACCTGGCTGCAAAGGTAATGCTCGGAGAATCCCTTGAATCACTGGGCTACGGCTCGGGACTATACAGGGTTCCGCCTTACTATGCCGTAAAGGTTCCCGTGTTCTCCTTTGAAAAGCTAAACGATGCTAACTCTATTCTCGGTCCCGAGATGAAATCAACGGGGGAGGTTTTGGGTATAGGAAAGACCATGGCTGAAGCGTTGTTCAAAGGGCTCACAGCTGCAGGCTTTTCCGTGCCCTCACCGCAGAGCGTGAAAAACACGGGTGTACTTATCAGCGTTGAGGACAGCGACAAGCATGAGATAATCTCGCTCGCAAAGCATTTCTATGATCTGAACATGGATATCTATGCCACTGAAGGAACTGCAGAGGCCATCAGAACGCTGGGAATTGATGTATGCACTGTAGCAAACGCCACAGAGAACAGCGACATAACTGATCTCATGGAGAGCGGCAAGATTCATTATATTGTGTATACCGGAGCTGTAAAGGATTCCACGCTCGGTGACTATACAGTGCTGCACCGTAAGGCCATGCAGCTGGGAATACCCTGCCTCACATCCATAGATACTGCAAACGCCCTGGCTGACATCATTGAAAGCTGCTTCAGCACGGATAATATCGAGCTTGTTGATATTAACAATATGAGGAAGTGGCATGAGAAAATCCATTTCTCAAAGATGCACTCCTGCGGCAATGACTACATTTTCATTGAAAATTTTGACGGCAGGATAACCTGCCCCGAATCCCTCTGCGTGAACCTCTGCAGGCAGCACTACGGCATAGGAGGGGACGGAATAGTCCTCATAGAGAAATCCAATGTTGCCGACGCAAAAATGCGCACGTTCAACAGAGACGGCAGCGAAGGAAAGATGGCGGGAAACAACATCAGGTGTGTGGCAAAATACCTGTTTGATAAAGCTTATGTCCGCAGTGAGTCCGTATCGATAGAAACCGCCAGCGGGATATATTCACTGAAGCTCTATCTGCGTGACGGAAAGGTGAATTCTGTTTCCGTGGATATGGGTAAGGTCAATTTTGATGCGGAGCTTGTGCCTGTCATTTCCGATACGCCTCAGGTGATAGATAGGGAAATCGAAATTGCCGGCAACAGGTATAATATTTCGTGCGTTTCAATTGGCAATCCGCACTGCGTGGTATTCTGCGATGCTCTCGATGCCCTTGACCTGGAGAAAATCGGGCCTCAGTTTGAGTATGCCGACATTTTCCCCGAGAGGGTGAATACCGAGTTCGTTCGAATAATTAATGCGACGACAATCAGAGCTCGCGTATGGGAACGCGGTAACGGAGAAACCCTGGCATGCGGAACCGGTGCCTGCGCGGCTGCGGCGGTGTCTGTAAAGAAAGGACTCTGCGAGGCGGGCAAGGAAATTACCGTAAAGCTTGCTGGCGGGGACCTTAGTGTAAATTATACCGAGGAGAGAACTATCCTGACAGGCAACGCGGTTCTGGTATATGAAGGCGAATTTGAATACTGATACAACTGTTAATCCAATTAATCCGTCAGACTAAAGTCTGGCGGATTTTTATATTCCGGGTATTGACAACAGCATATGAGGGTGGTATATTTAAACCATCAAATGATGCATTAAAGAGGTCGGCAATAATGAGGCCAAAAAATCAGGAAACAATTTCGGCGATTCTTAACTGCATAAACGACTATATGGAAGTCAACGGCTGCGCTCCATCAACCCGTGAGATTGCTGATGCAGTCGGCTCAGACTGCGGAAGCGTATCAAGATATATAAGGTATATGGAAGAGCAGGGTATGCTAGAGCGTTGCGGAACAAGAAACATATCAACAGGTCTTTCAAAATCGAAAACCAAAGTGGTTAATGTTCCGCTCGTAGGTGCCATTGCCTGTGGCAGCCCGATTCTTGCGGAAGAAAACATAGAAGAATATCTCCCGGTGCCACCGTCATTTGCGCACGGCAAGGATTATTTCTTCCTTAGAGCTAAGGGTGATTCGATGATAAACGCCGGAATTGACGACGGAGACCTTGTTCTTATCCACAGTCAGAGCCAGGCGAATAAAGGTCAGATTGTTGTTGCTCTTGTTGATGATGAAGAGGCTACCCTGAAGCGTTATTATCCCGGAAGCGGTCAGGTGATACTCGAGCCTGAAAATGACGATTACGAACATATAACAGTAAATCTTGCAATGCAGCATTTTTCAATACAGGGAGTAGCGGAAACGGTAATAAAGAGACTCTCTTAAAACGGAGGAAGCTATGAATTTCTTTCAGATAGTATTAATGACAATAATAACGCTTGTAGTTCTGGAATTCGGAGTACATGTAATTTACCATGCCGTAACGGGCAAGGGTGGAGTTAATGAACCCGCCTTCGATTATTTAAAGGATATATACAATGATGTTTCAGCCAGAACGGGGAAAACATATAAATGCAGCAATATCAGCATTATTGAAAGACCGGCTGTTGATTGAAGAGTAAAACGTTTGCATAGCCGGTCCATAAATGCTAAAATGCAGTTGAATCTGTATAATCTTACAAAGGAAAACATGTAATGGACGAAATTATTAGAGCCACAGCGGCGGACGGAAATATAAAAATGGCGGTAATCTCCGGCAGGTATATGGTTCAGCAGGCAAGAGAGATACATAATACGTCTCCGGTCTGCTCGGCAGCCTTGGGAAGAACACTCATGGCGGCATCTCTTATGGGGAACGCGATGAAGGAGGATGACGCGGCAGTCACAATTCGCATAGGGGGAGACGGACCGATAAACGGAATCGTTGCGGTATCAGACAGCGAAGGGAATGCTAGAGGATATGTGGGCAATCCCTTTGTTGAACTTCCGTTGAAGCAGGACGGAAAGCTTGACGTCGGGTCTGCGGTCGGACACAGCGGCCTACTTACGGTCTGTAAAGATATCGGCTTGAAGGAGCCGTATGTGGGTTCAGTTGAACTCGTGAGCGGTGAAATAGCTGAAGATATCACATCTTATCTGCTCTCCAGCGAACAGATTCCATCAGCCTGCGGTCTTGGTGTGCTTGTGGATACCGACACAACAATAAAAGCAGCATGCGGATTTATAGTGCAGCTGATGCCCGGAGCGGATGAGGAACTGATTTCAAAGCTGGAAGACAATATATTTTTAATGGATCAGCTTACCACCATAGCGGATGAAGACGGTGTGGAGGAAGTTTTTGCCCAGGTTCTCAAAGGCATTGACTATCATCTGATTGAACGTATGCCGGTGTGCTACAAATGCAACTGTTCAAGAGAAAGAATCGAGTCGGCACTTGCATGTCTTGATATATCAGAACTTGAGGAAATAGTGGACGCTGGTGAGAATATAAGCGTATCGTGCCAGTTCTGCGATAAGAAATATGTGTTCACACCGGAGGAGATAAATAACCTCGTTGTATCCGACGGCGATACAGTCTGAATTCAAGGATTAATTCACAGAAAATACATTGACAGTTATAATCTGCGGTGATATTATTTCAACATATTGAATAGATACAGCAAAGGCAATGACGAAGAACACTCTGTTTAGTGCTGCACAGAGAGAACGGACAAGGCTGAAATCCGTTCCTGTATCTTTGCAGAAGTTGACCGCTTCCGAGCCGGCAGATGGAAATATCTGCCCGTACAGCGAGCGTTATATCGCAATGAGCTAAAGCTCAAGGTGGAACCGTGCATATAATTTGCACCCTTGGCATTGTCAAGGGTGCTTTTAGTTTTATTTGGAGGAAAGAAAATGGACGAAAACAAATACACATTCGAAAATGAGGAGTACAGAAAAACCTACTGGCATACCTGTTCTCATATTCTTGCCCAGGCTGTAAAACGCCTCTATCCGGAAGTAAAGCTGGCTATAGGACCTTCCATAGATAACGGATTCTATTACGATATGGACTCTCCCTTCCCCTTTACTCCGGAAATAATGGAAGAAATAGAAGCAGAAATGCGTAAAATCTGCAAAGAGAAGATTAAACTTGAGCGCTTTGAGCTCCCGCGTGAAGAGGCTCTCAAGTTTATGGAAGAGCGTGATGAACCCTACAAGGTAGAGCTTATTAATGACCTTCCCGAGGATGCTGCAATAAGCTTCTATAAGCAGGGTGATTTTACAGACCTCTGCGCAGGTCCTCATCTTGATTCAACCGGCAGGGTCAAGGGTAACGGAATCAAGCTTACAGCTTGCAACGCAGCATATTGGCGTGGAGATTCCAACCGTGAGACCCTTCAGAGAATTTACGGTATTGCCTTCCCCAAGAAAGAAGAGCTTGACGAGTACCTTGAGCGCATAGAGGAGGCAAAACGCCGCGACCACCGTAAGCTTGGTCGTGAGCTCGGCCTTTTCGCATTCCGTGATGAGGCTCCCGGCTTCCCGTTCTATCTGCCTAAGGGAATGGTTCTCCGTAACACTCTGATAGATTACTGGAGAGATGTGCACAAAAAGTGGGATTACGTTGAGATAATGACTCCTCAGATTATGCGCCGTACTCTCTGGGAGACCTCAGGTCACTGGGATCACTACAAAGAGAACATGTACACCACGGTTATTGACGAGGAAGATTTTGCAATTAAGCCGATGAACTGCCCCGGCAGCATACTGGTGTATGACCTTGAACCCCATTCATATAAAGACCTTCCGCTCCGCTACGGTGAGCTTGGACTTGTACACCGCCACGAGCTGTCAGGTGCGCTTCACGGAATGTTCCGTGTACGCTGCTTCACTCAGGACGACGCCCATATTCTTCTCGCTAAGGAGCAGATTACGGATGAGGTTGTAAGGATTGTAAGCCTGTTTGATGAAGTGTACTCAACCTTCGGACTTCCTTATACCATAGAGCTTTCTACAATGCCGGATGACCATATTGGTACGGAAGAAGACTGGGAAATCGCGACGAATGCTCTGGCGGATGCTCTCACAAGTATAGGCAAGACCTATGTCGTAAATCCGGGAGACGGCGCCTTCTACGGCCCGAAACTCGACTTCCATATAGAGGATTCTCTTGGAAGAACATGGCAGTGCGGAACAATTCAGCTTGACTACCAGCTGCCCGGCAGATTTAATCTTGAATATACAGGCGCGGACGGTGAAAAGCATTGCCCCGTTATGATTCACAGAGTTGTGTTCGGGTCGATAGAAAGATTCATCGGAGTTATAACCGAACACTATGCAGGTGCATTCCCTGTATGGCTTTCACCTGTTCAGGCAATGGTCATGCCTATCACTGACAGGACAAATGATTACGCAAATAAGATTGCGGATGAGCTCAAGGCTGAAGGAATCCGAGTCGAAACTGACCTACGCAATGAGAAAATCGGATATAAAATCCGTGAGGCACAGCTTCAGAAGCTACCTTATATGCTTGTCGTAGGTGACAAAGAAGCAGAGAACGGAACCGTTTCCGTACGTACACGCGGAGGCGTGGATCTTGGAGCAATGCCCTTTGAGGAATTCCTCGCAAAGATTAAGGAAGAAATCAGCAGCAAGTCATAATTAATAAAACTTTTTCAAACCGAAAGGAGAAATAATGGCATATTGCAGTAATTGCGGGGCATATATCCCCGATGGTGAAACAGTTTGTGTTGCATGTGGAAACAATGGAGCATCACAGGCGGCACAGGCACAGGCAACAGCTCAAGCACCAAATGATGATAATTTCCGTAAGGAATATGAAAAACAGCAGGAGGCAAACAAGGAAAAGAGTGAACAGTGGGCTCAGCAGGCAGGAGTCCCACACAGCGGAAGCTCAACCTCTCAGAATACCGGAGGCACACCCACAGCAAGCAAACCGGCTGAATCCGGCAAAACAGTTTCCTCTGAATCAAGTAGCAAAGTGTTCGCTATTCTCTCCTACTTCAGCGTTCTTTGCCTTTTGCCCTTCATCTGCTGCCCGCAGGATGAATTTGCAAAATTCCACGGCAAACAGGGAATTCTTCTCCTGATACTCTCCCTGCTTGTTGACCTTCTCAGTGGTATGTCAGTGATTGCGACGCTCCTCTACGTTGCACGTATCTATCTCATGATAAAAGGCATTATGAATGCGGCATCCGGTAAAATGGAAAAACTGCCGTATATTGGGCAGTTTGCAGATAAATTCTAAATATCATTAAGGGGGAAATATCATGGCTGAAAAGAAAACCACTACAGCAAAAAAGACAACGTCCACTGCTAAAACAACTGCAGCAAAGAAACCCACAACCGCGGCAAAAAAACCGACAACTGCCGCTAAGAAGCCTGCAACAACTGCAAAGAAGACGGAATCTGCGTCCGTCAAGCTCAGTGCTGAGGAAAAGAAGCTTCTTGAGTATTACCGTGCAGCCGACACCGATAAGAAGGAAGCTGCAGTCGCTCTGCTGAAGGGTGAGGAAGTTCAGGACAACAACATCCTCAATACGCTTCTTTCTGCGGCAGTAGGAGCAGCCGGGGCGCAGGGTGGAGGCAATGGAAACATGCTTTCATCAATCCTCGGTGCTGCAACCGGCGCAGGCGGAAATTCAAACTCCGGAAATGACGGCGGCAATATGCTGGGCTCAATCCTCGGCAGCCTCCTGAAGTAAGTTGCGCCCAAAAGGATTACATTTAATAATTGAAAGACCTCCGCGGTTAAATAAGCCGTGGAGGTTTTTCATCAAGTAATAAATGTGCTGTTTTGCAAAACTGGAGAGACAATATCAGTGGTGGAAAAGACGCATTCCGGTAAACGCCATTACAATGCCGTATTTATTGCAGCAGTCAATAACCGCATCATCACGTATTGAACCGCCCGGCTCTGCAATGTATTTAACTCCGCTACGGTAAGCACGCTCAATATTGTCAGAGAAGGGGAAAAATGCGTCAGAACCAAGAGAAACACCGTTGCGGCTTGCAAGAAATGCAGCCTGCTCCTCATCTGTAAAGGGCTTCGGCTGTTCTGTGAAATACTTTTGCCAATTTCCTTCGGCGCATACATCCTCTTCATTCCTGTTTATATAGCCATCGATGACATTGTCCCTGTCAGGACGTTTAATATCAGCTCTGAAAGGCAGAGAGAGAACCTTCTCGCTCTGTCGCAGGAACCAGGTGTCGGCCTTGCTGCCGGCTAGCCTCGTGCAGTGGATTCTGGACTGCTGCCCTGCACCGACGCCAATAGCCTGACCATCTACCGCAAAGCAAACAGAGTTTGACTGTGTGTATTTGAGAGTAATAAGAGAAATGATAAGATCCCTGGACGCTTCATCAGGAAGAATTTTGTTTTCAGTTACAATATCAGACAGCAGCTCACGGTCTATTTTGAAGTTGTTTCTGCCCTGCTCAAAAGTGATTCCGAACACCTCTTTTTGCTCCTGCGGCTCGGGGATATATTCGGGGTCAATCTTTACTATGTTGTAGCTGCCTTTTCTTTTAGCCTTTAGAATTTCAAGGGCATCGGGTTCGTAGCCCGGGGCAATAATCCCGTCGGAAACTTCACGGCTGATGAGCTTTGCTGTTGTAACGTTGCATATATCAGACAGAGCAACCCAGTCACCGAATGAACACATTCTGTCGGTGCCTCTGGCACGGGCATAAGCACAGGCAAGAGGAGAGTCGTCTAAACCGTCAATATCGTCCACAAAGCAGGCTTTCTTAAGCTTCTCGGAAAGCTTGATACCAACGGCGGCTGAGGTTGGACTCACATGCTTGAATGATGTAACTGCTGGAAGCTTAAGTGCTTCCTTTAGCTCCTTAACAAGCTGCCAGGAGTTAAGCGCATCGAGAAAGTTTATATAGCCGGGCCTGCCGTTAAGAATCTCAAGAGGAAGCTCGCTTCCGTTGTTCATATATATCCTTGCCGGCTTCTGATTCGGGTTGCACCCGTATTTAAGTTCAAATTCCTTCATGTTGTATACCCCGGATTATTTATTTTTGTTTATAATTCTGCTTTCATACCTGCCGCTTTCAAGATTTGTATAGCGGACATAAAGAGAAATTCTGTTGTCCTCGTTGAGATTATCCCACAGCAGATTTGTAAAGCTGTCAATATCCGAAAGAATTCTGACTCTTTCAGGCTCACCCTGAAAAGTGGGGATAGGTGTGCCGTCCGTCACATAGGTGTGGATGAAATGGCCCAATCCGGGCATGGAAGGATATGAGAATGTATAGCGCGCACATTCACTGCCTTCAGCATCCAAGCTCTTAAGGATGCTCATATCATAGCTGAAGCCTCCATCATTAAAATAAAGCACGGAGCTGATTCGCGGAGTCCAGTTGGGACCGTCAGGTTCAAACTCTCTTGTTTTAAGCGCTTCTGAAAATCCGATACCGTTTTCAATGGCATTGTATATGGTATCTGTCTGGTCGCCGTTTGTTACTATGAGAGTATCTCCGCTTTTCCGTACAGCGGCATAAATAATGAGGCTTGGATCTTCAACCTTTGAGGAATCGAACGGTTCAGTAAAAACTTCACCGTTTTTCTCGGTGAAAATCCTGTTCCGGCTGTTTGCGCTTCTTCCCATAATAAAGTAGGCAGATACGGCATTCCTGCCGTCTTCACTTGTTCCCACAACTATGCCGCGTCCTACATAGGGATTATCCTTTATTAATTCACCGATATCTTCAATCCTGTATATGTCCATCTGCTCAACTCCTAACTGAAATAATCGTTCTTAAGTGTTAATCTGGAGAGCTGTCTGCAAAAATTCAGATGCCGCGTTAATCCTTTAGTGAATTCATTACCGCCGTGGAAACAGCATGTGCTCTCTCACCGTATTCTTTGAGCATGTCCGATACATCAGCTTCAAGGGAAACAGCCTCCGGATTGCTGCGGTAATTTTTCGTATTTATAAGAATATTCATTGCTGCGGTCTTGAGTGCCGATTCAGCACAGACAGCCCCGCAGCCCACGTCTGAAATCATCATTCTGCTGCCGTTGCTGTACAGGTATTCCAGCAGTTCAACCGTTCTGCAGCAGCACTCCATAACCCGGCAGGTGGCTTCGCATGCTTTCAGAGATGCGTCAAAGAGAATACTTTCGCGTTCCGGATTGTCCTTTGGGATTGAATATGCTTTCACCAGTGGAAGAAAGCATTCCGTATCCCCGTCAATTAAAGAGAGGGATTCATTTCTAAGATTCTCACAGGTTTCAATTAATGAATACAGCTCATCCTGTATGTCAGCATACTTTTCCTTACCGCATGTAAGATTGGCTGCCATGGAGCATAGTGAGGCGGACAGGGCAGCTAATAGTGCCGATACTCCTCCACCGCCCGGAACAGGTGCATTGGATGCAAGTTCCTTTGTAAATGAGTCTAAAGTCTTCATATTGTTTTCCTCAGCATTTCCCTGTTTATGGATTTAATATCCGCAGCTCCGCTCATGTACATAACATCCGAGAGTTCATCTCTCAGCTTGTCTATCAACAGTTTAACGCCCTCAACCTTTCCGCCGTACCAGCTGATTAGGAACGGACGGCATATCATAACCATATCCGCGCCGAGTGCAAGGGCCTTAAAGATATCTGCACCGCTGCGAATACCGCCGTCAACGATAATCTTTGCTCTTCCACATACAGCGTCAGCTATTTCAGGCAAAACGTCAGCGGTAGCAGGGGCATATGGCAGAACCCTTCCTCCATGATTTGAAACAATAATTACATCTGCGCCAGCATCGATTGCTTTCTCTGCAACCTTGGCGTTTAAAACTCCCTTTACAATAAAGGGCATTCCGGCATATTCTTTAAGCATTCTCAGGTCGTCTACAGACTTTACACCTGCGTTTGAATTGCTTTTTCGTAGATGGGGCAGACCTGCACTGTCAATCACAATACAAAGTGCAGGGCATTGGTATTCTTTGATAATGTCAATGTTTGCCTTAATTTCATCATTAGATAAGGGGTTAAGCACGGGGATTGCAGCAGCGCTGTATTTCAAAGCCGATTTAAGTCCTGAAGGAAGGGTATCCTTTGACAGCCCGTCACCAAAAGTGCCGATTATCTTTTCCGAGGCGCAGGCATTCATTACATCGTCATTGTACTCGCGGATGTCATCCTTATGATTGAACTGGGTGCTGAGATCGCCTATTGGCGCGGCGATAAGCGGTAAGGAGCAATCCACCCCCAAAAACTTAACGGAGGTATCAACGGTCATTGAAGGAACAAGTGTATCCAACTCAATCGAGTACTTCCGCCATGCTGTATAATTGTCATTTGCTCCGTTTCCGGGAGCCTTTGAACCCGGTCCGGGAATAATATTTCCGCATCCAAGTCCATTGCATACAGGACATACTTTACAGTTTGGTCCGATATTTATCTCGGCGTTTTCCAATATTTGAGAATATGTCATGTGATACTCCTTCCAACAAATACCTGATAGATACTGTTCTTAATATAAAACCAATAAGACCATTTCTGACATTTAATCTTTCTCAAAGAAGATATAATATGTTATAATTAAATAGTATATCAGCAATCAGCTATTTTCAAGAATTTTTCTCAATGTAAAAAGAATATATGCAATTATTTTCAGTTTTCCAAAAAATCCCCTTGCGTAAGGTATTGCTCGTTACGTTGCGTAATAT
>R21__coassemble_186_pt1 | contig 53056 bp, 44 predicted proteins | sample R21__metabat2_low_PE_003 | metagenome-assembled genome bin R21 | reverse complement strand
TTACTTTTAAAGCTTATTTTTTTATTTTTTCATTATACTACATTTGTAATATATTTCAAATTTTTTTTTTCAGTTTTTCACTATCTTGACTATGGGGGTTTTTAGTTATAAAATGAATTAATTAAAAAGGCATTATCAGCCATGGAGGGAAATAACTTGCGAAGAAGACGTAGACGCAGTTTGATTGAAACAATTTATACTTTCGCAATAGCATGGATAATTCTTAACATGTTTTTGCCGGTATATGAAATACTTGGATTTTTAGCTATTTTGGCGGGCTCCTGCCTGGTTGCCTATTTCTTTGGAAAAGGACTGAGCGGAATCAAAGAAAGTCTTAACGAAAAGAAACTCAAAAAACAGCTGGAAAAGGCCGAAGAAGCCGCCAGAAGAGCTGAAGAGGCAGCAAAGGTAAATTCTACTTCCGCACGAGTTGGTGCGTCTCAGCAGCCCAAAAAGGCCGAAAAAAAGAGCTATGGTCCGGAGATCGACCCGATTATTGAGGAAGGCAACCGTGCGCTGAGCGAAATGGGCAGGTTATATATGTCCATTCCCGACAACGATGTACGTATCAAGATAAACGAAATAATGCGGATTACCGATAAAATTATGCAGGATGCCATTCAGGACCCCAGCGACATTCCCCAGATAAAGAAGTTCTTCAAATACTATCTGCCGACCACAATTAAGCTGCTGAACGCATATGACAGGATGAGCGCACAGGAGATTGAGGGCGAGAATATTGATAAGAGCATGAAGAATATCAACGAAATGCTTGATGTGGCGATAGATGCATATAAGAAGAGACTCGACTCACTATTTGCAAACCAGGCTCTCGACATAGAGACCGATATTGATGTTATGAACCAGATGCTGGCCCGCGAAGGCCTCACTGAGAATAAAGATTTTAATGTGCAGCAGAACGCTCAAGCGCAACCGCAGACACAAACGGTCAGTTACGGCGGGTCGGCAGCACAGGCACAACAAGTGCAGAAAGGAATATAATTATGGCAGCAGATAATTCTACAGTTCCCGTACTTACTCTTAATCCTACAGCAGTTCAGGCCGCGGTTGAGGAAGCACCTGAAGAGGTAAAAGTGGAAGAAACTGTTGAAGCAGTTGAACCGAACCAGCTTGAGCTTGAAAAGCTGACTCCCGAGGAGCAGGCTGCAGTCAAGGAGTTTGCATCACAGATTGACGTTGAAAACACCGAGCAGGTTATGAATTACGGCAGCGCAGCTCAGAAAAATATATCAGAATTTTCCGATGCTGCTCTCAGCTCTGTAAAGACAAAGGACCTTGGTGAAGTCGGTGAAACTCTTACTGAACTTGTTGTTGAGCTCAAGGGAATGAAGTTTGACCAGGATAAGAAAGGCTTCCTCGGACTTTTCAAAAAGACAGCCACGAGCATTGAGACCCTTAAGGTCCAGTACGACAAGGTTGAGGACAATGTTACAAAGATAGTCGAAGAGCTTGAAAACCATGAAATTACCCTCATGAAGGATATTTCCCTTATGGATAAAATGTACGACAAGAATCAGGAGTACATGAAGGAGCTCACTATGTATATCATCGCCGGCAAGTTGAAGATTGACGAGCTCAGAAATGTCCAGCTTCCGGAGATGCAGAAGAAGGCAGAAGAGTCAGGCCTTGCAGAGGATGCACAGGCGGCAAGCGATTTTGCCAACATGATAGGCCGTTTTGAAAAGAAAATCTATGACCTTGAGACCACCCGCATGATTTCCCTGCAGATGGCTCCGCAAATCCGTCTCATACAGAACAACGACGGTCTTATGGTAGAGAAAATCCGCACATCAATTAACAACACTATCCCCCTCTGGAAGAACCAGATGGTTCTTGCCCTCACCATGTACCACTCCGATGAGGCTATGAAGGCACAGAATGAGGTTACAGAGGTCACAAATGACCTGCTCCAGAAGAATGCAGAAACACTCCACCAGGGCAGCGTGGCAATTGCAAAGGAAGCAGAGAGAGGTATTATCGATTTGGAGACACTTCAGAAGACAAATCTCGAGCTTATCTCGACTCTCGAGGAGGTCCGACAGATTCAGGACGAGGGCCGTGCTCAGAGAGAAAAGGCCGAGAAGGAACTGGGAGTTATCGAGGAGCAGCTTAAGAACAAGCTGCTTGAGCTGAAAGGCTGATATAAATGGAATTCTTTAAAAGACCTATTGTTGCAATCATACTTAGTCTCGCACTCATGTTTTTATCCGGTGTGCTCTCAACCCGCGTAAAGCTTATGGATAAGCTTGATGACTGTGATAGCTATGAAACACGCGCAAGAGTGATATCCGAGATTAAAGAGGACAGTGAAAAGTTTCCCGGAAATGTCTTTATTGGCTGCTCCGGAATTGACCTGATGTATCAGTAAAATCATTGATCCCGGAGGATTATATATGTCAATTAAAGAAGGCCGAGAATATTTCAGAGCACTTGGTATTGAAGACAGAGTACAGGAGTTTGAGGTTTCCTCGGCCACTGTAGAGCTTGCAGCTCAGGCACTTAATGTTGAAGGTGCGCGAATTGCCAAGACACTCTCTTTTAAAATTGGAGATTCTGCAATTCTGATTCTTGCTGCAGGAGACGCCAGAATAGACAACCGCAAATATAAGGACAAATTTCACTGCAAGGCAAAGATGCTCACTGCAGATGAGCTGCTTGAACTGGTTGGGCATCCTATAGGTGGAGTGTGTCCATTTGGTATAAAAGACGGCGTTGATGTTTATCTCGATGATAGTCTAAAGCGTTTTGTCACCGTATTTCCGGCTGTTGGAAGTCCCAGCAGTGCAATAGAACTCAATCTTGACGAGCTTTATGAGTATTCTAAAGCTAAGGAATGGATTGATGTCTGTAAGTTGCCGGAGGCAGAAGCGGATAATTAAATTTAGTTTTTAATTAAGAAAAATATTTGGAGGAATTAATATGAGCAGTATGGTTTACCCCGAGGAGTTCAACCGGCTCGTTACCAGAGCACAGTCCATTAAAAAGCCCATGCGTGTAGCTGTTGCAGCAGCAGACGCAGAAAACATTCTCAAGGGTGTTTTCGCTGCACAGGAGGACGGATTTGTTGAACCGATTCTTGTTGGAAATGCCGACAAGATAAAAGCTGTTCTGGAAAGAATAGGCTGCCTAAACAAGGACTATGTTATTGAAGAGGCCTGTGGCGGAGACAATCCGGTGCAATATGCAATTGAAATGATTAACGCAGGCAAAGCTGATACTCTTATGCGCGGTAACCAGCAGACAAGAGATTACCTTATGCCGGTCCTGAACAAAGCTAACCACCTTATAAAGGACGATGCTTTAGTAACCCACGTTGTATTCCTGAAAATACCCGGATATGAGAAGATACTGGCAGTTTCGGATGTTACACTTCTTATCAATCCGTCTGAAGATACACGTGTTGAAGTCCTTAAAAACATGGTTAATGCTATGAACGATCTCGGAATTGAGCATCCAAATATTGCTCTTCTATCAATGGTTGAGAAGCCAAGCTTCCACATGAGAGATACCGTTGAAGACCAGACAATAGTCAAGGAGCACAGCAAAAAGCCAATCGCAGACTGCAACATAGTCGGACCAATATCCTATGACCTTATCATGAGCAAGGACGCTGCGCGTCTTAAGAATTTTGATTGCCCTTACTGCGGTGAATTTGACGGAATTGTTGTCCCGAACCTAATGTCCGGCAACCTTCTTATCAAAGTGCTGATGCAGCATGCTGATGCCAAGGGATTCGGTTTCCTCGTTGGTGCGAAAATTCCTATAGCCATAGCAGGAAGAAGTGATGATCCTGAGCAGACTTATCTATCTCTTGCGGCCTGTGCAGCACAGCTTGCAAGCAAGAAGATTCTCTAATAAGCTTAATTTGCCAGAATACGCACCGGCGGATGAAAACATCCGCCGGTTTACTATTGCATTATACTAATCTATCATAAATTCTCTATCTTGACCGAAGAGTTGTGCGATGAGCTTAACTGCTCATAGTCCTTGGCAATGTTTTCAAGCATGTTCACAGTGAAGCGTCTCACACTCTTGTCATATCCCATTGAGCCTGCAAGCTTAAGTGCGTTTTTAAGTTTCATTTCCGTAAAATCTGATAGGCTTGTTGCACCTGTTGATTCCAGAATACCAAAGAAATCATCTATGAAGTCCTGTAGCTCGCTGTCGTCGGTATCGTGTACAAGTTCACTGATTCCCTGCATCATCGCAAGACTTGATTTGCTAAGAGAATCGGCTTGCACGAAACCGTCAGGCTGGGTCTCCCAGAAATATCCGTCGTGTGAAGCAGGACCTGCTCTGCCGCATTTTACAACAGTATAGCTTCCCTGCTTCAGCAGAACGCCCACTGTTGAGTAATATGGGAGAATGGTTGTAATTCTATCAGAAATTTCAGCGTAACCATCGTTTTTATAGAACTCATCAGTAAATCCCGGGCCGTCATTAGAATAAACGTGTACTATTCTATCCTGTATTTCGCGTTGAGCATTGACTGAGGCATAGACAGCAAGATTTCCGCCTTTGGAGTGCCCACCAACTATTAGTTTTCCGTCATATTCAGCGGCTGCCTTCTTTAGATATTCAAGAGCATCGAGCTGTGCCGGCACAGGATGCTTCACCGACATGTTGAAATTCTCTTTCCAGGCTATGAGTGTATCATCTGTACCTCGAAATGATACATAATGAGTTCCGTCAGGCAAAGTAACGGTGAGAGCTGAAAACTGTTCAACGTTGCTGCTGTCCACTTTGTTAACATAGCCGCTAAGCTTAAGCCTTGCGAAGCGTTCCGTTGCCGGAAGCAGTGTAAGCATTGGAATAATAAGGTTTGAAGCAAGTGCTCCAAGTTTAACATCGCTTCCGTACTTTTTGTGATATTTTACGACAGCCTCTCCGATGGCGATTTCTTTTTTATCTGATGGAACTATACCTGAAAAATCGGGACATCCAATCTTTGAGACGATATAATTGTCAACATCATTGAACGGAGAAACGCTAAATGGGATATCTCCTCTCCATTTTAGATAGTCGGGTATGATTGCCACAAAAACTCGCCTTCCTTTTACAGCATCATTTTGAAAGTATTATAGCATTCTAAATATTAAATATATATAAATTAACATCAATATTTCTTAACCTACTTCTTATTTTTTTACTTGACAAGAAAATTTATTAATGTATAATATCAACTGTTCCGCGGCTTTAGCTCATCCGGTAGAGCGCCACCTTGCCAAGGTGGAGGTAGCGAGTTCGAGCCTCGTAAGCCGCTCCATTAAAACTACTTGCCGTGCAGGTAGTTTTTTAAATACGCGGGTGTGATGGAATTGGCAGACATGTGAGATTTAGGTTCTCATGTTGAGAGACGTGCAGGTTCAAGTCCTGTCACCCGCACCAAAATAACCTCGTCTTCTGACGAGGTTATTTTGGTATGTGTACAGGCTACTTAAAGCTCCCTTTTCGTAGAAAAGCAGATTATTATATTCTCCGGTAGGTTTTGGTGATTCCATAAAGCTCCCCAGCGAGTTTCTCATCTGCAGCGCCGGGTTTCATTCTCCAGCGCCAGTTACCATTCGGAATTCCGGGTGTGTTCATTCTTGCGGAAGCATCCAGCTCAAGGATATCCTGCATCTGCATTATGAAAAGCTCCGAGCAGCAGCTCATTCCGGTTCGGATTAGAGCTCTGCACCAGCTTTCCCCTTCTCTTATGCGCATATAGTCAGCTGCATATTCTTTTTCCTCAGGAGAAATGTCCTCAAGCCATCCTAATGTTGTATTGTTGTCGTGGGTTCCGATATAAAGCACGGATTTTTCCCCACAGTTATGCGGCAGATACAGAGAATCCGATTCCGGGTCAAATGCAAAATGAAGAACCTTCATGCCTGGTAGTCCCGATTCCTTCAGCAGTTCAAAAACATCCGGAGTAAGGTCTCCGAGATCTTCTGCTATAAATTTCGTATCATTGAACCATGATGTGAGCACCCCGACCAGATCCATTCCCGGACCTTTGCACCAATGCCCGTTAATTGCATTTTCCGAATCAGCAGGAACTGACCAGTATGAAGACAGACCTCTGAAATGATCTATTCTAATAATGTCGTAGAGCATTGAGGCGTGCCCTATTCGCCTGATCCACCAACCGTAGCCGTCATTTTTCATGGCATCCCAATCATAGAGCGGATTGCCCCAGAGCTGTCCCTCATCGTTGAAGAAATCAGGCGGACAGCCCGCAACACTTACAGGCTTGAACTCATCGTCCAGGCAGAAGAAATGCGGCTCACTCCAGACATCTGCAGAATCAAGCGGGACATATATGGGAATATCTCCGATAAAGCCTATCCCCTTTTCCTTAGCATATACGCGTAAGGCATTCCACTGTCTGAAGAAAATATACTGGCAAAAAATAATAAATTCAATACTATCAAAAAGAAGCAGGGAGTAACTTCTTTTTGCTTCGGCGTTACCCATTCTGAGCCCGGCATCGGGCCAGTCATACCAGGCTTTACCACCGAAATACTCCTTTGCGCTCATATAGAGAGCGTAATCATCCAGCCATGCGGAATTATTGCTTCTGAAGCTTTCAATCTCTGAAGCATATTTTTCTTTTCCGGTTAAATATGCCTTCTTAAGGACCTCAGGTCTTCCGCTGTTTATTAGCTCATAGTCAACCGACTCGAGGTTGCTTCCCCAGACGGTTTTCTCCAGGTCGGACGCATTCAGCAGTCCTTCCTCAACAAGCACGTCAAGATCAATATAGTTCGGATTTCCTGCATAGGTGGAGAATGATGAGTAGGGACTGTTTCCTGCTCCTGCGGTTCCTATCGGGAGGAGCTGCCACCAGCTTTGCCCGGAGCTGTGCAGAAAATCAATAAAATCATATGCCGACCTGCCGAAGCTCCCTATTCCGTATTCTGAAGGAAGCGAGCTTATAGGCATGAGTATGCCGCTTGACCGTTTCATGGATGCTGATTACCTTTCTTCTTTAAATCAGGTGTAATATCAAGTTCATTAATAAGAACTGAACAGAAAATCAGGGCGAAGCCGAGATAGATAATTATACTGCCGGATTCCATGCCTAGGATGAGTGAAAATATTGAGGCAAAAACTGCTTCCAATGCCATTATTACGGAGGCTTGTGCCGAAGGAGTGTATTTCTGTCCGTAAAGCTGAAGAAGGTTACATGCAGTGGAACTGAGGAATCCGAGGTACAGTATTCCCGGCCATGCATTCCTTGGCACCGGAGTGAAGGGTCTTTTAAATACAAGAGCTAAAAAAATGCATGTGAGGGCTGCAACAAAGAACTGTATTGCTGTAACTGAAAAAATATCCCCGTCCTCAGAATACTCCTCGATTATGATAATCTGTAAGGCAAAGCATACCCCTCCGGCGATTGACAGAATGTCTCCGATATTAATATTCCCTTCTATGCCCGTGAGAGAAACAAATCCCATTCCGATAACACAGATAAACGCTGCAATAATATTCTTTGGCTTTGGCCTTTTTTTGTAAACCGCCCAGCAGAGAAAAGGTGTGACGATGCAGTAGAAGGCAGTAAGAAAAGCATTCTTTCCGGGAGTTGTGTACTTTAGGCCGGTGTTCTGAACAGCATATGCAAATCCTGTTGCAATTCCGATGAGAACAGCTCCAATATAAGCCCGGCGGCTAAGCCTCAGTATTCTCCTGCCGCTTATTATTACCGGTACTATGCAGGCAATTAAAAAGCGTATTGATAGCAGCTCCATAGTGTCTATGCTGTTGAGGGTGTTTTTCATCACAACAAAAGCATAGCCCCAGATAAGTGTAAGCACAATTAAAGCCGTGCGGCTTAATACGCGCTGTCTTGCAGTAACTTTCATAAAAGCTGTCCTAAATCTTTTGGATATATCGTGCTGCGGACTTGAGCATAAGCTTTTTTACGCCCTTGTCGGAAAAATTAATCTCAAGCAGATAATCCCCGCCCATAGGCGTCATTTTTATCACTACACCCTCTCCGAATGCAGTATGCCTTACGCTGTCTCCAAGCTCAAGTTCAGGTAGTGGCTCCTCTTTTTTAAGAGCGGGAGCTTTAACTTTGTATGCTGACTCGGACACCGGGGATGAATACTTTGAACCGCCGGGAAATACAGTGGATGATGATGGTTCACTGTAACCGTAGCCTTTGGGGACATTCTTCTTTATGTCATTCTCGGGTATCTCATCCACAAAGCGTGAGACCCTGTTGCAGTTCGTTCTGCCGAAAAGCATGCGCTGGCGTGCAGCTATGAGCCGAAGCTCCTTCATTGCTCTTGTTATCGCAACATAGCACAGACGGCGTTCCTCTTCCATTTCAGAAGCTTCTCCAATAGCACGGATACCCGGAAAAACAGTTTCTTCCATACCTGCTATGAATACATATGGAAATTCCAGACCTTTTGAGGAATGCATCGTCATAAGAGTTACAGCATCGGCATCGCTGTCATAATTATCAAGATCTGAATATAGAGCAACATTTGCAAGATAACCCTCAAGGCTTGTATCGCCGCTGTCATTCATATACCCTAAAATGCTAGACTTAAGTTCCTTAACATTCTCAATACGGCTCTGGTCCTCTAAACTGTTCTTCTCTTCTAGAGTTTTAATATAACCGGTTTTTTCAATAAGCAAATCATACAGCTCATCGGGACTTGAAGTTACTGCATAGTCACGAAGTTCATCGATCATATTTGCAAATTCCTTCATGCGCACGGCAGAGCGGCTGAGTTCTTCGTAGCTCATCGCATGAGAAATCACATCAAACAGAGGAAGATCATTCTCATTTGCAATCTCTGTTGCGGTTTCAACGCTTTTCAGGCCTATTCCACGTGCAGGGACATTAATTATCCTTCTGAGCCTTAAATCGTCGTTAGGGGTGGAAATAACGCATAAATATGCGAGAATATCCTTAACCTCCGCCCTGTCAAAGAAACGGGTACCACCCACAATCCTATAGGGAATATTATGGCTTTTCAGAGCATATTCGATGCTGTTTGACTGCGCATTCATTCTGTACAGAACAGCATAGTCCCGCCAGTTTTCCCCTCTGCCGTATCCGTTAATAATGACAGAGGCTATGTACTGTGCCTCTTCACGCTCGTTGTCTGCCACATAGAGCTCAACAGGGCTGCCATCGGATTTTGCCGTCCAGAGTGTTTTGCCTTTGCGTTCCAGGTTATTTGATATAACTGAGTTTGCCGCATTGAGAATATGACCTACGGAACGGTAGTTCTGCTCAAGCCGTATGGTTCTGCATTCAGTGAAATGACTTTCGAATGAGAGAATATTCTCAATGGTTGCGCCTCTAAACTTATATATGCTCTGGTCATCATCACCAACCACACAGATATTGTTTTCTCTGTTTGTTAGCAGTGAAACAAGCAGATATTGAAGATTGTTTGTATCCTGATATTCATCAACGAGTATGTATCTGAAACGGTTCTGCCAGTAGTTTCTTATATCCTCGTTGTAATCAAGGAGGTTTACGGTGTTTAGAATAAGGTCATCAAAGTCCATCGCATCGGCTTTTTTTAGGACATCTGTATACTTTTCGTATACCTCTGCAACCTTGGAGTGGTAAAGATCACTACTGAAGCCTGCCTGCCTGCGATACTCAGCCGGTGAAAGTCTTGCATCTTTTGCTCGCGAAATCTCAGCTAGGAGAGACTTAGGTGCATAAAACTTGTCATCAAGGTCCATTTCCTTGACAATCTGCTTCATAACTGCAAGAGAGTCAGATGTGTCATATATAGTAAAACCGGTGGAATAGCCGAGCGCATCGGCATTTCTGCGAAGTATACGTACACATGCGGAGTGGAATGTGCACGCCCATATATCAAGAGCCGCTTCACCAAGCATACTCTCGAGACGCGATTCCAGCTCGCCCGCAGCCTTATTCGTAAATGTGATTGCCAGGAGCTGCCAGGGCTCAACCGGATTAAGAGCACAGAGACAATCAGCCTCAACCTGACCGTTTTTGATTATTTCGAGTTCTGCATCGCTGAACTGTCGGGGAAACTCCTCGCAGTCAGAAGCACAGCCATACTTTAAAAGATTATAAATCCGGTTAATCAGGACGGTAGTTTTACCGCTACCTGCTCCGGCTAATATCAGCAGAGGCCCTTCTGTTGCAAAAACAGCTTTTCTCTGCATTGGATTCAGATGCATGAATTTCGACTCTATATAGCTGTGAACCGCTTCAGTTCCGTCCATTTATGCTTTCTCCGTTGAATTTATTTCTATGAGATTATACCAACTGAAATGCTTAAAGTAAACTGTTAAATAAGTAAATATCCTGTTGACATAATACAGTAAATATATTATTATTTCTAACATGGAAAAGATTAAGAATCTGATTAAAAGAATACTCAATATACTGTTCGACAGCCGTTACGAAAAGTTTGTAATATTCGCGCTGCCGTGCATTGCCGTTATGCTTTCAATCATGATAATAGCCCCTTCAATCATTGATATAGTACATCTTTCAAAGCTTGACGCCGAATCATTCACAGAAGAACAAATTGCAAATACCGGATTTTCGGTAATGCCCGCAACGGATACAGTAAACAGAGAACTGCAGGCCTCCCCTGCTGCTACAGCAAACGTACAGCAGAGTCCTATACCATCAACATCTCCTATACCAGCAACTGAAGTTAAACAGGTTCATCTCACCTGCACAAGCGTACAGAGTGATTTATATATTTTTGTCAGAGATATCAACGGATACCCGGTCCAGGGTGAAAGATTCCGGTTGGATGTAAAGTACCCAGGAGGTCAGACCGGCAGCTACGAAACTAATACAGACGGAAGCTGCTATCTTGTAAGTCTCAGTCCAGGCAGCTATTCTGTTACGATGCAGGCAAAAGACGGATATTCCAATCCAGATGCAGTAAGCTGTAACGTAAGCAACACGATCAGCTATAATAAAATTGAGGAAATTGAGGATATCGTTGAAATTAAGGACGTTGCCGAGGTTCGCGATGAAATAAAAATTAACGAGAACGAAGCACCGATTGAGATAATACCCGAGGAGATATCAACAATTGAGCAGTCACAGATTATCTTCTCCGATTCCCCTGTCCTTGATTTTAACGGTTACACAACATATACATACACATATGAAACAATTAACGGTCATCTGATAAATGCCGACGGAACCGAATCGGATGTGGTTCCGATAGAAGAGAACGGAATACTTATGTTCGGTCTCAAGTTTGACTCAGTTACCGGCAGTTCATATACAGTTGAGCTCTTTAACGCAGACAATACACCCGTATCCGACTATCTTATCACCGCAACTCCTGTAATGCAGGAACAGGAAGAAGCCGGTATAGGATGGCAGACCAGAGACGGTTATGTCTGCTACGTTGAAAACGGTGGAAATCTCGCCACCGGACTCAAGAGTATAGACGGAAAGCTCTACTATTTTGACTGTTACGGAAGAAAGGCGAACTCTGTAGGTATTGATGTAAGTTTCTATAACGGCACGGTTAACTGGCAGGCTGTTAAAAACTCAGGTATAGATTTTGTTATTATCCGGGTAGGCGGCAGAGGTTGGAGCACCGGGCTTCTGTATGACGACTCCTGCTTCTACAACTATATTAACGGTGCGAAAACTGCAGGTTTAAAGGTAGGGGTATATTTCTATTCTACAGCTGTAAACCCCGTTGAGGCTATTCAGGAAGCAAGCCTTGTACTTAACAGATTGAACGGAACTAAACTCGATTACCCCGTATTCATTGATATGGAGTATTCAGGTGATTATCCTATGGGAAGGTCAGATAACCTTAGTATGGCGGAAAGGGTTGTAATAGCTCTCACCTTCTGCAAAACGGTCAACAACGACGGATATCAGGCCGGAATATACTCAAGCCAGAGCTTCCTTAAAAATAATCTTGATTTCAACTCCATCTCACCTTACTGCATCTGGCTCGCAAGCTATACTGAAAACAATGCTCTGCCACAATACGGAAACAGATACGATATCTGGCAGTTTACCGACAGAGGTCATGTACCCGGTGTGAGCGGCAGCTGTGATATTAATGTTATTTTCTGATTTATACAGCATCAGGGGCCATAATCAAATATAAACAAGGTCAGACGCGGCAAAATTTTTAACCGTTTCTGACCTTGTTTTTATTTTAAAATAAAAACTTAATTAATTCTGTCCGTAGTATGCATTCTTTCCGTGCTTGCGAAGATAATGTTTATCAAGCAGACTGCTCTGCATAGCTCCGAGTTCCGGATTTAGCATAATGGCACTGAAATCCATAAATGCGCACTCTTCCATAACCACGGCATTGTGGACTGCATTCATTGGATCGGAACCCCATACGAATGGACCGTGTGAAAAGACTACAACTCCGGGAATTGCATCCGGGTCGAGATTCCCGAATGTTTCGATGATAACCTTTCCGGTCTCTTTCTCGTACTCGCCTTTTATCTCTGCGTCCGTCATAGGGCGGGTACATGGGATATCCCCGTAGAAATAATCAGCATGCGTTGTGCCCATAGCAGGTATACTTCTGCCAGCCTGGGCAAAGCTTGTTGCCCAGCGTGAGTGGGTATGCACCACTCCACCGATATTTGGAAATGCCTTATATAATTCAATATGAGTAGGAGTGTCGCTTGAAGGCTTCCATTTTCCCTCAACAACTGTACCGTCAAGGTCAACAACAACCATGTCCTTATAAGTCATAACGCCGTATTCGAGACCTGAAGGCTTGATTACCACGAGACCGCTCTGACGGTCTATGCCGGAAACATTACCCCATGTAAAGGTTACAAGACCATGCTCAGGAAGCTTCAGGTTTGCTTCGCAGACAGTATTTTTCAGTTCCTCAAGCATCAAAGCACCTCTACAGCAGTTCTTTCTAAGCTGAAGGCCGCTTTGTATGTGTCGAGGAATCGGTTGAAGCCTTCAACATCGGTGTCGTCTGCCATCAGAGTTGTGGATTTTGCACTTGCAAAAACCTTATCGTCCAGATAATCGGGAAGGCTTTCACCATCGTCCTTCCAGAGCATATATGCACAGAGCAGAGCCATGCCGTAGGGGCCGCCCTCACCTGCGGTTTCCATTACTGAGACAGGCGCATTAACAGCAGCGGATAGCAGCTTCTGCCCAACAACGGGGGTCTTAAAGAAGCCTCCGTGACCATACAGCTTATCTATCTGCACTTTTTCCTCACCGGTAAGGATATCCATGCCTATTTTTAAGGTTGCAAGTGAAGAGAGCAGATGTGTGCGCATAAAGTTTGCCAGGCTGAAGTTCGCATTAGGCGTGCGGGCAAATATCGGACGTCCTTCGTCCAGATCTGTTACGCCCTCGCCTGAGAAATAGTTATAGCTCAGAAGACCGCCGCAGTCGGCATCACCTTCAAGGCCTTTTTTGAAAAGCATCTCAAAGAGCCTACCCTTGTCAATATCTACCCCGAGCATATCCGCAAACTCATCAAACAGTCCCACCCAGGCGTTAATGTCCGATGTGCAGTTATTGCAGTGCACCATGGCAACAGGAGAACCGGATGGCGTAGTAACCATGTCAATTTCCCTGTGGACACCGAGAGCACCGTCTGTAACTATCATCGCAAAATCGGAGGTTCCCGCGGATACATTTCCGGTTCCAACGCGGACAGAGTTTGTGGCTGTCATACCGGTACCGGCATCGCCCTCACAGGGTGCTACAGGAATACCGTGAACCAAATCACCGTCAGGGTCAAGGAACTTTGCACCTTCAGCCGTCAATCTTCCACCGCAGTCCCCTGCGTTCAGAACCTTCGGAAGAATATCTCTCAGCTTCCAGGGCTGACCGTGAATAGCATCAAACTTCTGAACCATGTTCTCATCGTAGTCCTGAGTTCTGCTGTCAATTGGAAACATTCCGGATGCTTCACCAACACCCATAAGCTTCTCACCGGTAAGCACATAGTGTATGTATCCCGCGAGCGTTGTAAGCTGCGCAATATCTGCAACATGCTCTTCACCGTTTAAAATAGCCTGATACAGATGAGCGATACTCCATCGCTGCGGAATATTGAAGTTAAACAGCTCTGAGAGCTTTTCAGCAGCCTCTCCGGTCATAGTGTTGCGCCAGGTGCGGAACTCAGCAAGCTGTTTTCCCTCTGCATCAAAGGGAAGATAACCGTGCATCATAGCCGAAACACCGATGGCTCCCACAGTGCTGAGCGTGAGTCCGAACTTTTCCTTAACGTCCTTCTTGAGGTCTGCATAGCAGGCCTTAATTCCGTTTTGAATATCATCCATGGAATAAGTCCAGATCCCGTTGACAAGCCGGTTTTCCCACTCAAAGCTTCCCGAGGCTACAGGCTTATAATCTCTGTCAACAAGGACAGCCTTAATTCTGGTAGAGCCGAGCTCAATACCTAATACCGTATCTTTTAGTTCCATCATTTCAGTTTCCAGATAAGATCCTTAACCAGCAGCTCATCTTCGAGCTTCTCTGGAGTTGTTTCACTGTTTATATGGACGAATTCAATATCCATCATTCTTGCCCAGTCACGCATCTGCTCTGCAGTGACATCGTAGGAGAGAACCGTGTGATGTGCGCCGCCTGCTGTAATCCAGCATTCAACACCGGTGGTGAGGTCCGGCATAGCACGCCACATAACTCTCGCTACAGGTAGGTTTGGCATGGGCATAATAGGCTTTACAGCTTCAATATCCTGAACTATAAGACGGAGTCTGCCGCCCATGTCAATCAGGCTGGCAACGATGCCCTTCCCTGCTTTGCCTTCAAAAACAAGTCGTGCAGGATCTTTTTCATTCATTCCTATACCAAGATGATGGGTTTCAATACGGGGTTTATCTGAAGCAAGCGACGGGCAGACTTCAAGCATGTGGGCTCCGAGGGAGTATTCACTACCCTCAACTAGATGATAGGTATAGTCCTCCATAAAAGCGGAAGCGCCGTTTCCGTTTTCGCCCATAGCCTTCATGATTGCAGTCATTGCAGCTACTTTCCAGTCACCTTCTCCGCCATAGCCGTAGCCCTGGGCCATCAGGTTCTGGGATGCAAGGCCGGGAAGCTGTTCCATACCGTAGAGATCCTGAAATGTGTTGGAAAATGCTCTGCAGCCCTCACGGTCCATCATCTTCTTGATGGCTACCTCTTCCTTTGCCTGATACCGGATTGCAGCTGTATTGTCAGTTTTAACATCATACTTTGAGAGATATTCTGAGACTTTATCGTTTATTTCCTTTTCAGTGACGGCGTTCATCTCTTTGACAAGGTCACCGACAGCCCAGGTATTGACCTGCCAACCGAGCTTATGCTGTACTTCAACCTTGTCACCCTCAGTTACAGCGACCTCCCGCATATTGTCACCGAATCGCATAACACGCATCTCTTTTGATACTGCAACACCTACAGCGGCCTTCATCCAATCTGAGAGACGTGAGATTACTTTCTCATCCTTCCAGTAGCCGGCAATGACCTTTCTCGGCATTCTCAGACGGGCAGCTATAAAGCCGTGCTCACGGTCTCCGTGTGCCGCTTGGTTTAAATTCATGAAGTCCATATCTATGTCATCATTTGGGATTTCCTTATTATACTGCGTAGCAAGATGACAGTACGGCTTCTGCAGCATATCAAAGCCGTTAATCCACATCTTTGAAGGAGAGAATGTGTGGCACCAGGTTACAATTCCGCAGCATTCGTCTGAATAGTTTGCGTCCTTGATTACCTTAGTAATACCGTCGCAGGTTACACCTATTGTTTTGAACACCAGAGGAAACGGCAGCTTCTTGCTCAGTTCTTCAGCCATTTCCCTGGCTCTTGCTTCAACTGTTTCCAAAACCTCCGGGCCGTACAGGTACTGCGACCCGACTATAAACCAGAATTCACGTTTCATAATGCTACCTTTCCTATAACTTACTTTTTGTTTTTATCCCTGCCCTTATTCCTGCGCATCAGTACAACGCTCTGTAGCAGGATGAAGAAGCACAGCATGGCACCGGTTGTAATACTCTGCCACCATGGATCACGCAGACCTGAGGTCGTAACGATTGATTTTATTGTACTGAGAGTCAGTACTCCGAAAAATGTTCCTATAACATTTCCGACACCACCGGTGAGCAATGTACCGCCAATAATTGATGAAGCAATAGCGTTCATTTCACCGGCAGTCGCGTTGGTGGCATTTCCTGCACCGGTATGCATCATAAATACAAATCCGGCGATTCCTGCAAGAAGACTGCTCAGGAAGTGTGCCATAAACATTGACTTTTTAACGTTCACCCCAAGCATGAGCGCACTCTGTTTGTTCCCTCCGACTGCATAGAAGCTGCGTCCAAGGCGTCTCTTTCTTAAAAGGAGGTAAACAAGTACAACAATGACAAGCGCAACAACTACTCCAATTTCCATACGCGCAGGTATCAGTACACCTTTTTTATTTACCGAACCTAACCAAGGAATCTCAATACGTTTCTGAAGAATGTCCATCAGATCCTGGGGTGCCTTCTGTGGATTTACGCTGACAATGGTTATCATTCCACGGGCAAAGAACATTCCTGCAAGCGTAACAATAAATGGTTGAATCTCAAGATATGCAATCAGGAAGCCCTGCACAGCTCCGAAAGCAACGCCAATAAGAAGCGCCATAATCAATGCAAAAATGATTCGTGAACTTTCTGAAAGACCGAGCGAGGCAATAATACCGTCAAACAGATGAATCTCTCCATTTAGAATCATTACCCCTACCATAGCTACCAATGCAGTAACTCCGGCCACGGAGATATCTATACTGCCTGCTATCATAACTATGGTAAGTGCACATGAGATTATAACAAGATAGGCATTGTCATTGAGAATATCAAAGAGCATCTGCGGTTTTTTGAAGCCGCCGCCCCAAATCAGCATTGCAAGCACATACATGCAAACAAAGATGCAGATTGTAATAGTCAGCAGGAGCTTGGAATCGGTCATCGGCTCTCTTTGGACTGATGAAGCGAGTCTTTCATTTTTTTTCATAAATCAGGCCCCCTCCTTTTCAGCATCAGCCGGCTGACCGGACTTAAGCTTCTTAGATAGTTTTCCGAAGAATTCTTTTACTACGGGTGACCCCATAACAACGAGAAGAATGATAACAACAGCTTTATATGCCTTTACATCTGTTGACGGCACCTTCATTGCATATAGGGTTATTGTTAGAGCTTGAATAGCATAGGCTCCAAGGATTGAACCAAGCATCCTAAACTTACCGCCGCCCAGACTGTTACCGCCAATTGCCACGGCAAGAATTGCATCCATTTCAATATTTATCAGTAGGGTTTCGTGATTAATTAGACCAAGACGGCTGACACCAATCATACCTGCAACGGCACAGCAAACTCCAAGCAGAACAAATGACAACAGCTTAATACCTTCTGAACTGATTCCGTTGAGTCTTGCTGCTCCCTGATTAATTCCAACTGTCTGGATATACATACCAAGTGTTGTAAAACGGAATAGCAATGCAAACAGAATACCCATCACAATAACAATCAGAATTGGTGTTGGAACAGGGATTCCGGGAATGAAGCTACCGATTGCATTAATAATCGGATTCTCTATTGTCGGAGTTGCACCACCGTTAATCCAATAAGCAATACTACGTCCGCAGGTAAAGAGAATTAATGTAGCAATCATGGGCTGTATTTTGAAGAAAGCAACCAGCGAACCGTTAAAGGCTCCAAAAACCATAGCAACGGCACAGCAGGCCAGAAAAGCACCAAACACCGTCATTCCGGTAATTGTACCGCTTTTTAGAACCTTTACAAACACGCTTCCTGCAATAGCAGCAAGAGCGCCGACAGAAATGTCCTGTCCTCCGCTGGCCGAGGTTACAAGCGTCATTCCCATTGAGAGAATAACCAGCTCTGAAGCGCCATTTAGAATTGATATAAGGTTTCCCTGCAAAACAGGATAACCGTTATTGTTGGCAGCTATACCAACCGAAAAGAAGCTGGGATCCCGAAGAAGATTAAATATAACCAGAAGGAGTATTGCTATTATCGGAATCAAAAGCTGTGAATTGTTTGAAAAGAACCGGGAGGTCTTTTTATCTTTCATATTAATCTCCTCCTCCCGCAATTGTCCGCATTACGCGTTCCTGACTGAGCTCATCACCCTTTAGCTCACCTACAATGTTTCTGTCTCGCATAACAATCAGGCGTGAACATGTTCTCAGCATTTCCTCAATCTCAGATGAGATGAATGTTATGCTCATACCTTCATCAGCAAGCTTAAGAACGAGCTTCTGAATTTCGGTCTTCGTACCTACATCAATACCTCTGGTTGGCTCATCCAGTATCAGGTACTGAGGATGTGTGAGCAGCCAGCGTGCCAGTATAACCTTTTGCTGATTTCCACCGGAAAGTGATTTGATTGGGGTATCCGATGAAGCAGTCTTGATGTCAAGAGCCTTTATGTACTCATCTGCAAATTCCTCAGCCTGTGCACGGGAAATAGGATGCCCCATTCCTTTGATTACCTGAAGAGCGAGGATAATATTATCCCTGACAGACAGGTCTGCTATGATACCGTCACGCTTACGGTCTTCAGGCAGATAACCTATACCGCGCTTCATAGCATCAAGAGGTTTAGTTATTTTAACATTCTTGCCTTCAACAGTCACTGTTCCGCCGGTAACCTGGTCAGCTCCGAATATGGCCCTGACGCTTTCACTTCTTCCAGAGCCAAGTAGACCGGTAAATCCGTTAACTTCACCTTTGAAAATATGGAAATCAAATGGGCGGCTTTCCCTGCTGGAAAGGCCCTTTGCTTCATAGAAGGTTTCAGACGATGAATCAGAGACATCTTTTTTCTTTATGACCGACAGATCCTCCAGATCTTTTCCAATCATCTTTTCAACAAGTTTAACCTGCGGGAGCTCACTTACCTCATATTCACCCACCAACTCACCGTTGCGGAGAACAGTAATCCAGTCACTGACCGCATATACCTGTTCAATAAAATGAGTTACAAATATTATTCCAACTCCCCTAGATTTCAGATCGCGCATCAGGCGGAAGAGCATTTCAACCTCATTGTCATCCAAAGACGATGTGGGCTCATCAAGAATCAGAACCTTACAATCAGTATCCACTGCTCTTGCAATAGCGACCATCTGTTGAACCGCAAGTGAGCAGCTACCTAGCTGTTGTCTGGGACGGGCAGGAATTCCGAGACTTTCCAGCAGTTCACCGGATTTTTTCTCCATTTCTTTCCAGTCCACACGTTTATTATCTGTGCGACCGATGAACATGTTCTCAGCAACCGTTAGATTGGGGCACAGTGATATTTCCTGATAAACTGTACTAATTCCGTAGCTCTGTGCCTCCTGTGGAGAACGGGCACTAATAGTACCGTCAATACCTTCAATACGGATTTCTCCTCCGTCCATGGGGTAAACGCCGGTTAATACCTTAATCAACGTCGATTTTCCTGCACCGTTTTCCCCCATTAGCGCATGGATTGTTCCTTTGCGCAGAGTAAAGTCAACATTCTCCAGAGCTTTCACGCCGGGAAAATACTTGCATATTCCGCGCATAGTCAAAACAATCTCATTTTGCATGCTCTCAACTCCTGTCTGTCGATTTTAGTTAAAAAACGCGGTGCGGAACACGCGGATTGCTCCACATAATTCCGCACCGCGCTGGTGGTTTAATTAGGTATTCTAAATAATTTTAGAATTACTCGCCAAGACCGTAGGTGTCGATGTCAGCCTGAGTCAGCTCACGTGCATCAAAGCCCTTCTCAACAGAGATGATCTGCTTTGCATCGTTGAGGCCGTCAATGGAACCGCCGGCTTCAAGGGTCTTAATCATGTCGCTGATAACCTGAGCCTGGAATGGGCTGCACTGACCATCATAGTTCCAGTTGCCTGCAAGCAGCTCACGGAGAGCCCACTTGTTGCAGTCAAATCCCATGACAACAACATCACCATTAACGCCATGTGTAATTCCTGCTTCATCAAGAGCTGCTACAGCGCCCTTAGCCATACCGTCGTTCTCAGCATAAATTACGTTGAACGGCTCACCGGAGTTAATAACGGACTCAGTGATTTTCTTTGCCTCTGCCTCATCCCATGTTGCAGTCTGCTGGATAACCTTCTTCATGGTACCTGCATCGAACTGTGCATCGAGAGCCCCGGTACGTCCGAGCTGAGCATCACTGCCCATTGCGCCCTGAATGTGGATGACATTGTACTCATCAAGGCCAAGTCCGAGCAGCCAGTTAACGGCTGTATCGCCTTCATTTGCCATGTTGGAAACAACTGCAGCCTCAAAGAGGTCCTTGTCGCAGTCAATCATACGGTCGAAGAGGAATACGCCTATTCCTGCGTCCTTAGCATCCTTCAGAACCTTGTCCCAGCCGGTGGTTTCTGCTGCAGAGATGAGCAGGTAATCAACACCGTCTGTGATGAACTGCTGAGCTGCGCTGAGCTGCTCATCGTTCTTGAGGCTGTAGAAGAAGTTTGCATCATAGCCATTGTCCTCAGTGAAGACGCTGATGAAGTCGTTTACGTTTGCCTCACGGTAACCTGACTCGGAAGGCGGATTGTTAACAACGCCAACCTTAATAAGAGCTGATGCAGGCTCTGCTGCGGGTTCTGCTGCTGCAGGTTCTTCAGCTGCGGGCTCTGCAGGAGCAGGAGCTGCTGCCTTCTGACCACAAGCGGTCAATGCGAAGACCATAACAAGTGCGAGTAAAAGTGCAATCAGTTTACGCATAGTTTGTACCTCTTTCTCATTATTTTTTGTTTTTGGTAATTTCAAATCCGAATTTATTCGGACCACTTGTGTGCATTATACAGCCCCATTAATAAAAAAGCAACAGTTGTACGAACAAAAAACAATTTTCGTCTTCTTTTACAATACAAATTCTTTTTCAATTTGCATTGCTAAATACAAATCGTAGATTAGTGACCAAAAACTTCTAATTTAATTAAATAATGCCCGTTTAGCGATGTAAAAGTGAAATTAGCAATTTGTTTACTTTGCACAAAAAATAATAATATTTGTTATGAAATACTTAAATTCAGGAGTATACGCAAATATTTGTATTGAAGATTGTATGTTGATTCGCTATAATGAATTTAGATTTGATTTAGCAGGTGACTTCAAATGAATCTTAAATATCAAATAGTAGCAGAAACATTGAGATCCGGAATCCGGGACGGGCGTTATCAGAACACTCTTCCCACGGAACACTCTCTCTGTGAAGAATTTCAGGTCAGCAGGCAGACAATTCGCCAGGCACTCTCTCTGCTTGAAAGCGAGAGACTGATTGAAAGAAGACAGGGCAGCGGGTCCCACATCCGCAGTTTGGATGAGCCGGAGCCGGACCGCAGATACTCTATTGCTGTTATTACCACTTATATCAGTGACTATATTTTCCCGAGCATACTTCGCGAGATTGAAGCAGTTTGTTCGGAAAACAGCAGTGTTCCCCTTCTATTTGCCACACAGAACCAGTTTTCAAATGAGAGAAGAATTCTTCAGACGCTTTTGAGTATGGAGCATCTGGACGGAATACTTGTAGAAGGAACTAAGACAGGTCTTCCAAATCCGAACGTCTGTCTCTATCAGAAACTGATTGAAAAAGGTATACCTCTCGTTTTCATGCACGGCAAATATGAACAGCTAAATGATACTCTTTATGTTATGGATGACAATCAAGCCGGAAGCCGTATGCTTGTAGACTATCTATATGGTAAAGGTCACCGCAGAATAGCAGGTGTTTTCAAGCATGACGATATTCAAGGCCGTCAGCGTTTTACAGGATACATGGATGCGATTCAATCCCACGGTCTTTCCCTGGAAGATGACAACATTCTCTGGTACAGCACTGAGCAGAAGGATCTTTTCCTAAACGGTGACTTTGCAGAGAAATGGATAGATGGAATCCTTTCAAGCTGCACTGCTATTGTCTGTTACAACGACGAAATTGCAGCACGTATTGTTGCTTATCTTGTTAAGAAAGGCTACTCAATACCGGACGATATGGCAATTGTCAGTTTTGACAACAGCCAATACAGTGAAATGGCCACTCCCCGCATATCATCACTTTCACATGCTCAATACAATGTTGGGCGGCTTGCCGCGGAGCTCCTGTTCCGTCATATGCACAATGAAGACTGTGAATCCGAGCTTGCCCCCTGGTTCCTCATTGAAAAGGAAAGCAGCTGATATCCTCCAGGCTGCATTAAATAAGCAAGTGCAAAAAAACTCCGGTTTCCCGGAGTTTTTTTATTATCCCAGATTCTTAAGGCTGAGCTCCAGATTCTCAATCAGAGCCTCGAATTTTGCCTTTTTCTCTTTTTCTATATCAACAACGTTCTGGGGTGCTCTTGATACGAAGTTCTCGTTTGCCAGCTTGCTGTTCTGTGACTCGAGCTGTTTCCTGGCCTTCTCAAGCTCCTTTGAAATTCTAGCCTTCTCTGCTTCAAAATCAACAAGATCAGCCATCGGAATGAACATGCGTGCGTTGTCTGTAATAACAGAGACCATTTTGTCGCTGTTAGGGGGCAGCTCGCCAAGAATTGATATATCGCTTGAATATGCAAGCTTGCAGATGTAATCACGACCGGCCTCAAACGCAGACTTTCTGTCAGTAACTACGAAGAGATGCGCCTTGCGGCTCGGAGCAACATTCATTTCGGCACGTCTTGCACGCACAGCCTTAATCGCAGACATGACCATTTCGAAGTTTTCCTCATCCTCAGGATATGAGCGTTCCGGACTGTACTTAGGATACTCAGCAACCATCAGTGCCTCTCCATCGTGAGGCAGCGCCTGCCAGATTTCCTCTGTAATGAATGGCATGAACGGATGCAGCAGCTTAAGAATTTCAGTTAAGACATATAGGAGAACCTTCTGTGTGTTCTCGCGCATTTCAAGGCTTTCAGAATTGAGACGCGGTTTTGAAAGCTCAATGTACCAGTCGCAATAGGTATCCCAGATAAAGTCGTATATCTTACCTGAGGCAACACCCAGCTCAAAGGCATCCATATTCACACAGACCTCGTTTGTGAGGTCATTCAGTTTGGAAAGTATCCATTTATCTTCAATCTCAAGCTTCTCGGGCAGCTCGTTTTTCTCAATCGTCAGATTCATCATGACGAAGCGGGAGGCGTTCCATATCTTATTGCAGAAATTACGCATTGCCTCGCATTTTTCCACGTAGAAACGCATATCATTTCCGGGGCTGTTACCCGTGATAAGATTGAATCTTAGTGCGTCGGCACCGTACTTATCCGCCATTTCAAGCGGGTCTATTCCGTTGCCGAGAGATTTGGACATCTTTCTGCCCTGGCTGTCTCTGACAAGACCGTGGATGAATACGGTCTTGAACGGTTCCTCGTCCATCTGCTCCATGGCTGAGAATATCATTCTTGCAACCCAGAAGAATATTATATCATAACCCGTTACCATAACAGATGTGGGATACCAGTAGTCAAGCTCGGCTGTCTTTTCAGGCCAGCCCATGGTTGAGAACGGCCAGAGTGCGGACGAAAACCACGTGTCGAGCACGTCCTCTTCCCTATGGATGTTTTTGCTGTGGCACAGTTCACACTCACAGACGTCCTCACGTGAGACCGTGATATGTCCGCAATCGTCACAGTACCAGGCGGGAATCTGATGACCCCACCAGAGCTGGCGGGATATGCACCAGTCATGCACATTCTCCATCCAGTTTATATATATCTTCGTAAAGCGCTCGGGAACGAACTTTATGCGTCCGTCCTTAACGACGTCGATAGCCTTTTTGGCAAGAGGCTGCATCTTAACGAACCACTGGGGGCTGGACATCGGCTCAACAGTATTGCCGCAGCGGTAGCAGCAGCCAACATTGTGTGAATAATCCTCAACCTTAACGAGATAGCCCTGTTCCTCAAGGTCCTTAACAACGGCCTCACGGGCATCGTAGCGGTCCATACCGTCGTACTTACCGCCACAGCCGTCATTGATTATCTTTCCGTCCTCATCAATAACCTGAATCATCTCCAGGTCATGGCGGAGCGCAACCTCGTAGTCATTCGGGTCGTGGCACGGTGTCATCTTAACGGCGCCAGTTCCGAAGCCAAGCTCAACATAGTCATCAGCAACGATGGGCAGCTTTCTGCCTACAAGCGGAAGAATCGCGTTCTTTCCGACCAGGTGCCTGTAGCGCTCGTCATCGGGATGAACAGCAACACCGCTGTCACCCAGCATTGTCTCCGGACGGGTTGTGGCGATTATAAATTCCTCATCAGAATCCTCGATGGGATATCTAATATACCAGAAATGACCCGGAATATCCTTATATTCAACTTCGGCATCTGAAAGTGCAGTGCGGCAGTGGGGACACCAGTTGATTATTCTTCTGCCCTTGTAGATAAGCCCCTTTTCGTATAGCTCGCAGAAGGTTTCGCGGACAGCTTTTGCGCAGATATCATCCATAGTGAAGCGGTTTCTGTCCCAGTCACATGAAACGCCGAGGCTCTTCTGCTGTTCTACTATCCTGTCTCCGAACTCATATTTCCATGCCCAGACGCGCTCAAGAAAACGGTCTCTTCCTAAATCATAACGGGTAAGTCCTTCCTCCTTGCGGAGCGTTTCCTCAACCTTTATCTGGGTTGCTATGCCCGCATGGTCAACTCCCGGGAGCCAGAGCACGGAATAACCCTGCATTCTCTTATAACGGCAGAGAATATCCTGCAGAGTGGCATCAAGAGCGTGCCCCATATGCAGCTGACCCGTAACATTGGGAGGCGGCATAACTATTGAGAATGGCTTCTTTTCCGGGTCAATAACACCCTTGAAATATCCGCCCTCCATCCACATATTGTAAATGCTGCTTTCGACCGCTTTAGGATCGTAAATCTTTGGAAGCTCTTTCATTTTAACTTCCTCCTTTTTGAGATTCCCCGGGTGCCCCATAAAAAGAAAGCACCCCGAGGTTAAACCTCAGGGCGATAATTAATTACCGCGGTACCACCTGATTTCCGCATCAAAATTACATGCGGCACTCAATATTCTGTAACGTGAATAACACGCCGAAAACTAATGCGGCTTTCCGTTTCATTTCCGGAGCTCCGGACCGACCTTCAGACCTGACCCTTAAAGGCTCGCAGCAACCGCCTTCTCTCTGAAAGGGTTTTAAGCCCTACTCCTGCCCTTCATCGCAATGGAGAAATTATAATTTATATTTATTTTTTTGTCAATAATTATTGTATTTGACGGGTCAATCGATTATAATCAATTCATTCTGAATTTTGGATATTATGGAGAAGCTTTATGGACGAAAATGTTTCAAAAAACTTTATTGAGCAGTTTATAGATGAGGATTTATCCGAGGGACAGAGATGCTACGGAATGCAGGTTCACACCCGTTTTCCGCCTGAACCCAACGGATATCTGCATATAGGTCACTGCAAGGCTCTTACCATTGATTTCGGCATGGCTGAAAAGTATGGTGGAATCTGCAACCTTCGTATGGATGATACCAATCCCGCAAAGGAAGACACGGAATTTGTTGATGCCATACAGCAGGATATTCACTGGCTCGGCTTTGACTGGGCTGACAGATTCTACTACGGCTCCGATTATTTTGAGAAGACCTATGAATATGCCATAGAGCTTATTAAAAAGGGGCTTGCATATGTATGCGAGCTTACACCTGAGCAGTTTAGGGAATACCGCGGTGATATCAACCGCCCTGCTGTCTCTCCCTGGAGGGACAGACCCATAGAGGAGAACCTTGACCTTTTCCAGCGCATGAAGAACGGTGAATTTGAAGAGGGACGCTACACCCTTAGGGCAAAGATTGACCTGGCAAGCGGAAACTTCAATATGAGAGACCCTGTTCTCTACCGTATCAGATATATTGAACATCACCGTCAGGGTACTAAATGGTGCATTTTCCCGATGTATGACTTCGCACATCCGATTCAGGACGCTCTTGAAGGCATCACCCATTCTCTCTGTTCGCTTGAATACGAGGCGCACAGACCTCTTTATAACTGGGTTGTAGACAATGTGTCCATACCCTACCATAAGCCGCGTCAGATTGAATTTGCCCGTCTCGGCATAAACTACACGGTAATGAGCAAGAGAAAGCTGCGTCAGCTTGTAGAAAACGGCTATGTATCCGGATGGGATGACCCACGTATGCCGACATTGTGCGGACTCAGAAGAAGGGGTTATACCGCAAAGTCAATCAGAAACTTCTGTGAAAGAATCGGTGTGTCAAAGGTTGATTCCACAGTTGACTGGGCATTCCTGGAGTCATGTCTCAGAGAGGATCTGAACGAAAATGCAAAGCGGGTTATGGCCGTGCTCGACCCGGTGATGCTGACAATCACGAACTATCCCGAGGATGGCTCTGAGCTTCTTACTGTTGAGAACAATCCTCTTGACGAAAGCGCAGGAACCCGTGAGATAAGCTTCTCAAAGCATCTCTGGGTTGAACGTGAGGATTTTGAGGAGGTTCCCCCTCCCAAGTTTAAGAGACTCTATCCCGGTAATGAAGTTCGCCTCAAGGGAGCATATCTCGTTACCTGTACAGGTTGCGTTAAGGACGAAAACGGCAATATAACTGAGATTCTTGCCGAATACCAGCCTGACAGCAAGGGAGGAGATCCTGCAGATGGACATAAGGTAAAAGGCGCAACAATACACTGGGTTGACTGCAAAACAGCAGTTGACGCAGAGGTCAGACTTTACGGCTACCTCTTCTCAGACCCCGAGCCCGACGGTCCGGACAAAAATTTCCTTGATGCGCTCAACCCCAACAGTCTGAGTGTTATGACCGGCTGTAAGCTTGAGGCCGGGCTCGCCAAGCTCGCTATGCCGGAGGAAGGCAAGGATTGTGAAGGCTTCCAGTTCATGCGTCAGGGTTACTTCTGCCTTGACAACAAAGATGCAACTCCTGAACACCTGGTATTTAACCGCAGTGTTGCACTTAAAGAGAGCTTCAAATAATAACAGCATTTAATACACAATAATTGGGAGGGCTAATGCCCTCCCAAATTTAATAATGTTTATTCATAACGCAGGGTATGGTAATCAAGATTATGCGTCATGTAGCCGCCTGAGCCTGTATACTCAAAATGCCACCACTCGGAAGTTATTGTGGTAAATCCAACCGACTGCATAACGGATGTCATATATTCAACATTCTCCCTAGCCTCTTCAGTCCAGCGGGAGCTGTTGTATCTGGAGGCAGAATAATCAAAGGTATGCATTCTTGTGGGCATTTCGAGCTCAACTCCCGTATCCTCATATACAAGGCTCATATCCACTGCCCTTCCGACGTTATGCCATGATCCTCCGCTGGCAGGATTTGCTATGAATGCGGAGTTCTGCACCACATTATAGAGTGCAACCTGAGCGGACTTAGGGCGGTATGCATCACAAATCTTCATTATATATCCGTCGGCCTTGAATTTCTCATAAGCCTCAAGAAGCATTTTTGCCGTGCCTGCCTCCATGAGAGGCACGGGCGGATATAGGCTAGTGCCTGTGATATTGTTGTCCGAGGCAAAATCTATATCGAATACAGCCTCAGGAAGATATCCTCGCAAATCAACTGCGCCGTTGAGGACGGCAAAATGCCTGCCCTCCATAAACATATCCTTCGGACCGTAGGCATAACCAAGACCGGTAAAGAGCTTGTAATAATCCCCCTTCTCACCACAGACGGATATAAGCTCACCGCTCGTAAGCGTATAAACCTCGCGTGAACTGCCATCAGGATCTTCACGGCAAACAAGAGGGTCAACACCTATATATGTGTAGGTTTTACCGCCTTTTATCGTCACCTTGGGTTCCGTGTTGCTTCCTGCAGAATTCTCCTCAACATCCTCTACGGGAACCGGAGGGCTTACTCCGAAAACCGAAAGAACATTATTCTGTGCACGATCCCCAAATATACCGCTAACAATCATTGCAAGCAGAATTGTCATCAGCATTATTGCGGAGACAAAACCTCCAAGAAATATCAGAATGTTTTTATTCTTCATGTCAGCTTCTCAAATCTGATGTCTTCGGGGAATTCATCCGATTTCACGCATATGGCATAATGATAGTCCCCTGCTGTGTTATGGTGGAAGGAATATCCGGGAATACCCTTCAGAACAGAAAAGGATTCAAGCGGTGTTGTGCCGCCTGTACCTATTGCCTTCAGATAAGCCTCCTTGAGTGTCCATATATATGTGAAGGCATTTGGTCTGTCTTCAGCCGTGCTGATATATTCCTGTTCATCCGGTGCAAAGAAACGCTTTACTATTCCGTCAATTCTCTCAGGGTTGACGGTCTTTTCAACGTCAACACCAAGCTCCATGTCCGAAATACCGCATATTATCAGGTCATCCGAGTGCGAAATATTAAAAGAATACGGATATCCGAGAATATAAGGTTTACCGTATTCGTTTGTCCGGATATTCATTGGAATTGCGATATCGTCGTATACTGTACGCAATGACTTTAGCAGAACGAATTCCGTAGTAATCTGCTTCTTTTGCAGTTCTTCATTTGACGGCGATAACTTTGAACGCCTGTATGCCGAAAGCGGGCATGCAGGCGGAATCTGAAATGAGCTGAATTGTGTGAAGAAAACCTTAAGCATTTGCTTTTCTTCCTCCGATGCGTTTTTTAATAAACATAATCAGTAGAAATACAAGAATATCGCTTAATACTCTCATGCAGGCACATATGAACTCGTTCACGTTCAGCTGCCAGGCGAAGCTCCATATAAAATCCAAGGCATGAACACAGAGGAGCTCCATCGAGTTCCTGCCTATATATTTCAGTGGAACTGCAATGCGTTTTTTGCCGCACAGCCATACGCAGAAATAATAAACTAGGATTATTCCCGCCGCTGCTCCAAAATAGCACAGAGGGAAAAGTGTGTACCTTCTGCATGCAAGTTCAAAATACCCGTGACATATATAATAGCTGAGAAGCATATCTGCTACCCATACCGCAGTGCAAAGAAATATCTTCAAGCCTCTCCGGCTGCCCAGCCTCAGCTTAGAAAACAGCTCTCCGAGCATAAAAAACGGAAATACTGCAAGCGCAACATCAAGTGAAAACGGCAGCTGAACATACTGTCCTGCAACAATGCCGAATAAAGCAATAAGAAGCGATAAGATATAAAAGAGTCTGCGCTTCATTGAGCATCTTAGCAGGTCATAAAGGCTTCTGCCTGTAAACAGGGCAAACAGAAACCAGATTACACCTATTTCCGGAACAGTGATTCCCGGAAGATCATACCATATACCGCTGGCAAACAGCAGAGACAGGAGTTTTTTTAATAAATACCTGTCAGTTCCGCATTTACCCATAAGGAGCTCTGCAATAATGATATGGACAAATACTATGATAGCCGGAACTATCAGATGGCTGAAGGCCTTCCGTGTTTTGGCATACCATTGCTTTCTGTCGGACGAAAACCTAAAGGTTATACAACTAAGGCAGAAAAACATCGGCATATGGAAGGAAAACACCGCGCCTCTGACTGCATCACCTAAAACCGTATCTCCAAGGCAGTGTGCAAAGATAACAAGCAGCATCAGAATTCCCTTGGCGCAGTCTATCCAGTCTATTCTGTTTTTGCTTCCTGTTGATGCCACCCGGATTATTACCTCATAAGCTTAGTTAAAGTCAGTCGCAAGCCGTTCACAGAAATCATCTTTTGTGAGCGGTTTTGAGAAATAGTAGCCCTGGCAGAAGGATGTACCGAAGCGTCTGAGATATTCAACCATGCTCTCAGTTTCAACGCCCTCAAAGCAGACGATATACTTTCTGTCCATTGTGCCGCGCATCAGCGCCTCAACGAATATTCTGTAGTTAAAGTTTGTGCTTATGGAATTAACAAAGGTCTTGTCCAGCTTTATCTCATCAACAGGAATGTTCATGAGCAGGTCTATGGTTGAATAGCCGGTACCCATATCGTCAAATGCAACTCGTATTCTGTGGCTGCGGAGCTCATCAATTCTAGCTCTAAGGAAATCTGAATTCATTTCCTTACAGCGCTCCGTAAGCTCAAGCACAAGGCTGTTAGCCGGGTAATTGTATTCATCAAGTATACTGAGAACATTGTCAATGAAATCCTCGCGCTGAAGCTGGAGAGCCGTAACATTGATGTTTATGGAGAATCCCGGGAAAATATCCTTCATCTCACGCGCTGCGGATATGGATTCCCTCAAGATAAATATACCAAGGTCATAGAAGCACGGGTCATTTTCCAGGAAGTCAATGAATCTTCCGGGAGCAATCTCGCCCAGCTCGGGACTTGCCCAGCGCAGGAGCGCTTCGGCTCCGATAACCTTGCCTGTTCTGGTCTCTGCTATTGCCTGATAACACATGTGGAAGTTTTTCTTTTCATTTAGAGCATCCTGATGGATTTCCTTGAGCAGACTGTAGTTGCTCATATCATCTCTGGCTTTTAATTCGTCGTAGAAAACAACCTTTCCGTGTTCATTATATGTGGATTCTTCTAGAGCACAGATAAGGCTTGAACGAATACTCTTTCTGTCATCAGTTCCTCCAGGCACAATCTCATAGGCACCGCATGCAATATCTATTGGAAGCTGGCTATCATCAACAAGAATTCCCGTTGTAAATGTGGAATGAATTCTTTCATATATCACACGGGCTGTTTCTTTTGTTGTATTCGGAAGAAGGATTGAGAAATTGGTGCCTTCCTCACAATAGACATCTCCATAGCCCTTAAGGTTCTGGCTCAGCACATTTGCAGCCGCTTTAAGCACACTGTGTCCGCCAATATAACCGTAGAGCATATTGATCCGGCTGAAATTATTAATTCCGAGTTTTAGGATAATAGCCTTTCCTCCGGATCTGATAATATCTCCAACCTTTTCATCCAGAACGGAGAAGTTCCACAGACCGGTAATAGCATCTGCACTCTCTCTTATGCCGTGATTGATTAGAGTTCCGGAGAAGAAGTCGCTGATACCGTCCATCTCGTGATAGATTGCGCCCTGGCAGGAGCACAGAACATACTCGCCATCAGGTGTAAGGGCCCGGTACTCACAGCTGTGAAACTGCTGCTTACCCGTTAATGTGGCTGTTATATCGTCAATATATGCCTGCCTGTCTTCCGGATGAATATGCGGTATCCAGACATCATCGAAGTTTGGTAAGAATTCTGACGGCAGGTTAAAGTATTCGACCCACCTGTGTGAAATACGCGTAACTCCGGTGTCCAGATTTGTAAGGAAAGGATACGAACGCTCATTGGACTCACACATCGCATCAAAAAGCTTATCAGTGAGTCCTGAAAGATTTATCTTCTTCCCACTATCCTCATTGCTTATGAAAGCTCTAATACTGTTTTTCTCAGACTTATTTCTGTACATATAGAAGTCTGCAGTACGCATTACTTCATTCAGTGATCTGTATTCAGGTCCTGATATCGCATATCCCACTGAAAGACCCGGGATAAAGTTCATTCCCTCTTCCGGAACTGCGCATTCCTCCTGAACGGCTCTGAGCTCACTTAATGCAAGGTCTTCACTTTTTTTATAATAAACAACAAGAAACTCGTCTCCGCCCATGCGGTATATTCCTGAGGCATTCTTAAGTCCGTTGATAAGCTTGGCGGCAACAAATGTAATGTATCTGTCCCCTTCAGAATGACCGAAACGTGTGTTTACTGTTCTCAGGTCATTGATATCGCAGTAAGCAATAATAAAATCGCTGTTTCTATCCTCATTGAAACGCTCCTCAAGGAACTTAATATCCTGCTCGTATCTGTGTCTGGAATTAACACCTGTCATGGCATCGGTGTTAACCTTCTGCTCGAAAACGTGTACAGGGTTCTCCAATGAGAAGAAAAACGCAACAGTTACGATAGTTACTGCGGCACCCGTAAACAGAAATTCACGGACCACAATCTGAACGAACTCAGACAGAATGAGTACAACAAGCACAGGCAGAAGAACTGATACAACTCCCCTGCTGAGCTTTTTTCTGTTTATCAGAATAAGTACTATTGCTGTCAGAAAATATAGGAATGCTATTGCAAATCCGATAATAACCGCACTGCCCGAGCTTGAGTTGGTTCCGTTTCCGGTAATATAATCTATCCCAAGAAAAGGTATTGACACAAGATAGAGGAAGGGCAGAATAAAGCCCAACAGATAGCGCTTTCTGTCATTAAACTTATAGCAGAGCTTAACAACATAATGGAGCAGCTGGTGTGAGAAGAGAATTGCTGCCATATAGAATATCACATGGGCGATATAATTGACCCAGTAAGGAGTCGTATCAATGTGGTTAACCGTCCAGATGGTAATCACATCAAAGACAACATGCAAAACCGCAAGCCATGCCAGCGTGTAGAATGTGCGGCTGTCTTTGCCCATATCATATGCTTTTGAAGTGAAGAGAAGAAAAGCCAGAATTACAAGGCAGACTATTTCCTCTCTGAGTATAAGCAGCGGATACATTATATCACTCCTAAATACTAATAACTGTTAAACGCAATTAGGGAATATTATTTGAGGCAGACCTTATAGAAATTCTTCTTTCCCTTTTTGATAAGAAAACCTTCTTTGAGCTCATCCTCGCTGAAGCTTCTGTCCTTATCGGTTACCTTCTCACCGTTCACCTGGAAACCGCCGGCTGTAATAACCTCACGTGCATCCCTGTTTGAAGTGCACAGTCCGCACTTAACAAGAACCGAAACCGCTGAAATGCTTCCGTCGTTCAGGTCTTCTGCACTAAGTTCAAGGGTGGGTGTATTCGCATCGCTGCCGCCACCGACAAACAGTGACTTGGCGGATGCCTCGGCTTTCTTTGCCTCTTCTTCGCCGTGAACAAGGGATGTAAGCTCATAGGCAAGAATCTCCTTTGCCCTGTTAAGCTCACTGCCTTCCCACTTGTCCATTTCATCAATCTGCTCGAGCGGCAGGAAGGTTAGCATTCTGATGCACTTGAGAACATCCGCATCACCGACATTTCTCCAGTACTGGTAGAAATCATACGGTGATGTCTTATTTGGATCGAGCCATACTGCTCCCGATGCTGTCTTGCCCATCTTCTTTCCTTCTGAATTCAGAAGCAGGGTGATTGTCATCGCGTGGGCGTCCTTGCCGAGCTTTTTACGGATAAGCTCAGTACCGCCAAGCATGTTGCTCCACTGGTCGTCACCGCCGAACTGCATATTGCAGCCGTAGTGCTGATAGAGGTAGTAGAAGTCATAGCTCTGCATAATCATATAGTTGAACTCAAGGAAGCTGAGTCCCTTTTCCATGCGCTGCTTGTAACACTCGGCACGCAGCATGTTGTTAACCGAGAAGCAGGCACCAACCTCGCGCAGAAGCTCAACGTAATTAAGGTCAAGCAGCCAGTCGGCATTGTTGACCATGATAGCCTTGTCATCTCCAAAATCTATGAATCGTTCCATCTGCTTTTTGAAGCATTCACAGTTGTGCTGAATAGTCTCAACCGTCATAACCTGACGCATATCAGTTCTGCCGGAGGGGTCGCCTACCATTCCCGTTCCTCCGCCGATAAGAGCCACAGGCTTGTTTCCTGCCATCTGAAGGCGCTTCATAAGGCACAGAGCCATAAAGTGACCTACATGCAGAGAGTCTGCAGTCGGGTCGAAGCCTATATAAAAGGTTGCCTTGCCGTTGTTGACAAGATTTCTGATTTCATCCTCGTTGGTTACCTGTGCAATTAGTCCACGGGCAACAAGTTCTTCATAGATTCCCATTTTCTACCTCGTATTCTTTGATTATTTTATCTGCATATTCAGCTGCGAAGGCTATTAGCTCATCGCAGGAGTGACCGCTTTTCTTAAGGTTGAAGCATCGTGCGGAGCCGTAGTTTTCTCTGAATGCCTTTACCAGCTCCTTGGTTACGGCAGCAATCTCGGAGCTCTTTCCGGAATCCGTGAGAACCTTTCCCACTACCATCGCGGCACCGGAAATAGAGCCGCATACCTCACCTGCCCTGACGCCTCCGCCGAAGCCTGCTGACAGTGCAGCGGCGGTGTCCTTGTCGAGTCCCGTATAATCACCGCATGAAATTAACACACTCTGAGCACAGTTAAAACCTTCACCGTGCAGTTCAACGGATTTCTCTGAAATTGACATATATTATACCTCCATCAATTTTCTTTCTTAAAGGCTTCGGAAGCACTTATCTGCTCCTGGGCCGCGACAAGCGTTGTTTCGCTTATGTTGTCACCGCCGAACAGTCTTGCGATCTCACGTCTCCTGCCTTCGACATCGAGCTGCGTAACATTTGTATATGTTCTCCCGCCGGATTCAGATTTTGAAACCAGATACTGTGAATCTGCCATAGCAGCTATCTGCGGAAGGTGTGAAACACACATTACCTGTTTATTTTCTGAAACCGTAAAGAGCTTTTCAGCAACCCGCTGTGCAGAGATTCCTGAAACGCCGGAATCTATCTCGTCAAAAATCATAGTCTGAACAGGATCTTTCTCTGCAAATACATTCTTAAGTGAGAGCATGATTCTGCTCATTTCACCCCCGGAAGCAATCTTGGATATGCGCCCAAGACTCTCTCCTGCGTTTGCCGACATAATAAATCTCACATCATCGCAACCGCTCACATTAAATCCTGTCTCTGTTTCCAAGGGAACAAATTCAACCGCAAAACGTACCGAGGGCATATTCAGGTCTCTGAGCTCGGATGTCACTCTCTCCTCCAGCTTTTTCGCGCATAATTTGCGTTCTGAGGAGAGTTTTGCTGCAGCTGAGGCACATACCTTAGTCTGGGACTCAAGCTCTCTGTTGAGCTTAATCAGCCTGTCATCAGCATATTCGATTTTGTCAAGCTTTTCGCGGCTTTCAGCAAGAAGGTCAATAAGACCCTGCTCGTCACGCTGATACTTTCTCTGGAGCCTGTCAAGCCTTGATATGCGGCTCTCAAGCTCATCGTATTCCTCGGCGGAAAAGTCCAGTCCGTCACGGAAGTCATTCAGAATCTCAGCGGCATTTGAAAGTGCAAACGAGGCGTCTCTAATCATTGAGGAAGCCTCCTCAAGCTCAGCCGATATCGTTGAGGCGCGCTGGGCAAAATAGTCAGCATTCTGAACATACGAAAGTGCATTTTCATCATTTTCGTTCAAATACTGCAGAGCTGAGTCAAGCGCCTCCCTGAGCTTTTCGGAATTGCGCATTAACTCGCGGCGTTCCCTGAGCGAGTCGTACTCACCGTTTTTAATCTCCGCATGCTCAAGCTCTTCAATTCTCGAACGTAAGATATCGCTCAGGCGGAGCTTCTCAGCCTCGTCCATTGTTAGGGAATCAATCTCGTTCCTTATTGAGCGGTATTTTTCGTACACAGCCGCGTATTCAGCCAGGGAATCCTCACTCACACCAAAGCGGTCAAGAAATCCCAGATGCGAGCGTTCATCAAGAAGCCGCAGTCCGTCATTCTGGCCGTGAATGTCAACAAGTGTTGAGGCAAGCTCTCTCATCTGTGCGGCAGAGACCGGGATTCCGTTAACCCTGCAGGAGCTTTTTCCGTCTGCCTGCAGCTTGCGCTGTAGAATCAGACTGTCCTCAGCGGGTATGTCATTATCCTTCAGCCATGCCTCAGCCATTGCATCCTCAAAAACTGCAGTTACAAGCGCCTGCTCTGAGCCTGTTCTTACAAGCTCGCGGCTGGTTCTGTTTCCCAGCACCGCATTGAGAGAATCTATTATTATGGATTTACCGGCTCCGGTTTCACCCGTAAAGACATTAAGGCCGCGTGTGAATTCAATATCCGTCTTTTCAATAACGGCAATATTTTCTATGTGTAACTCACTAAGCATCTCACACCCCGCTTATAAAAGCTTCTCTATCTCCTCCAGAAACTCCTCCGCGCTGTCAGCAGTTCTCATAAGCAGAAAGGCTGTATCGTCTCCGGCTATTGTACCGAGGAGATTCTCAATTCTCATTCCGTCCAGGGCTGAGCAGCAGGCAGATGCAAGTCCGGGAAGGGTTTTTAGAACAATGAAGTTCTCGGCCCGGTCTGCAGAGACAACCCCGTCCCTGAATATTCTCTGCAGTCTGCCACTGTTGTCATCGTTATCTGCTTCCTGAGAAACCACGTAGCGTGAACGGCCATCCGCTCCGGGCTCCTTTGTAAGCCTGAGGTCGCGGATATCCCTTGAAAGCGTCGCCTGAGTGCTGCTGATACCTCTCTCTCTTAACGCTTCAAGCAGCTCGTACTGCGTTTCGATATTCTGCTCGGATATTATCTTAAGTATTACGCTCTGTCTTCCGGGTTTCATTCAATTACCTCCAACAATCATGCTGCAATACTGCATGTCTTGAAATCAATATATCAGGAAAGCTTTTCAAAAGCAGTTTCGAAGAAGCTTTTTATTCCGAAGTTAATCATCTTTATACTGTGCTCCGAGCGGTGCACGCAGACAATATCGTCATTCGCAAGGTCAAGCACGGAATTGCCGTCAACTGAGAGATATGCCCGTCTGTCGTGCAGCCTTGATACCTTGACTCTGATGTTTCTTGACGCGTCAAGGACAAATGACCTTGCCCCAAGAGAGTGCGCACATATTGGTGAAACAATAATGCTTTCCGTATCAGGCTCAACGATAGGTCCGCCGGCAGACACAGAATAACCCGTGGAGCCCGTCGGGGTGGAGACAATGATTCCATCTCCTGCAAATTCAAAGATAACTGTACCGTCGCAGGTTGCCTCGAGAACAATCGTATCACCGTATCCGTGTATCACTGCATCATTAAGTGCCGTGCCTGTGTATATTATCTCACCGTTTCTTTCAAGGGCGACATCAAGCATCATTCTGCGGCTTATTTTGTAATCACCGGTTTGAAGCTTGGCTATATATTCGATATTTTCAGGCTCCAGGCAGGCCATAAAGCCTTTTGTTCCCAGATTCAGCCCGAGCACAGGAATATCCAGCTTATATATATCGGACGAAACATTCAGAATTGTTCCGTCACCGCCTATTACAATGGCGCAGTCAATATCAGCAGCAACGTTTTTAAGGTCATATATCTCTATGTCATCAGGTATGAGCGAACGGTCGTCATCAAAAACGGGACACACAATGCTTTCGATGCCAACACCGCTTAGAATATCCTTACACATTCTTGTATATTTCAGATCGATATCTCTGAATGGATTGGGGCATATTGCAACCATCACAAATCTCCTTTAACGGCCGGTCTGTTATTTTAGCTCCTCATGGGCGGCTTCCACTATCTTTTCAACATCGGGACGTATACCGCCTTCCGGATTGTTCTTCATATAGCAAAGAAATTCAATGTTTCCTTCAGGTCCCTTAACAGGTGAATAATCAAGACCTGCAAGGCTCAGCCCCGCTGTGGGGATGAATTCCAGAATGTCTCTGATAACCTGGGCATGAACCTTCGGGTCACGTACCACGCCCTTTTTTCCTACAAGCTCGCGTCCTGCCTCAAACTGCGGCTTTATGAGACAGAGAAACTCAGCGTCAGTCTTCAGAAGCTTCACCACGGCAGGGATGATAAGCTTAAGTGAGATAAACGAGACATCGCAGACTGCAATATCAAGCAGCTCGGGTATCTGTTCCCCGGTGACGTACCTGAGATTTGTCCTCTCGAGGTTCACTACCCTCTCATCGTTTCTGAGCTTCCAAGCCAGCTGACCGTAGCCCACATCAACGGAATAGACCTTCGCCGCCCCGTTCTGGAGCAGAACATCTGTGAATCCGCCTGTGGAGGCTCCGCAGTCTATGCATATCTTCCCTGTCGGGTCAATACCGAAGACTTTAACAGCCTTGTCAAGCTTGTATCCTCCGCGGCTCACAAAGGGCAGCCCCTTTGAACGTACATCAGGAACCGTGTCAGCGGATACCTGCATGCCGGGCTTGTCAGCCCGCTGTCCGTCAATGAAAACATCGCCGCTCATAATAATTGCCTTCGCCTTTTCACGGCTCTCTGTATAGCCAAGGTCGAAAAGCAGCTGGTCCAGTCTGATCTTCTCCATGCCTATTCCTTCGCAGCGCCGCAGAGTTCAGCAGCAGCGCTGCATATTCCCTCCGCGTCAAGACCGAGACTGTGATACAGCGCATCCACGCTGCCGTGCTGCACAAGTCCTTCCCCGAGATTCAGAAGCTTTGAATCCCTCAGCTTGATATCCCTGTTCTCCAGCGAAGCGAGAATCTGCTCGCCCAGGCAGTCGTGCGTGGATACATCCTCGGGAACGAGAAGCCTGCCCGTCTTAAGTACGGACTTTGCACATAAATCAAAGCTGTTGGGCTTAATGGCACAGATTCTGATAATCTCGGCATTAATACCCTTTTCCTTAAGGAGTCTGTCAGCTTCAAGCACATTGTTTATCATTGTGCCGCAGCATACTATTGTAAGGTCGCTGCCCTCAGACACAAGACACTCGTCGTCATGGCAGAATTCTCTGTAATCTCCCTCGGCGCCTCTCGGGTATCTGATTGCAACGGGACCCTGATAATCATAAATTGCAGTACGGAGCATTTCCTTCAGCTCCTCAAAGTTTGCGGGGCAGAGTATTGCCATACCCGGCACGGAGCTGAGATACGCCACATCAAATGTGCCGTGGTGCGTCTCGCCGTCATTTCCCACGATTCCCGAGCGGTCAACACAGAAGACCGCATGCAGGTTCTGAAGTGAAATGTCCTGTATCAGCATGTCGTAGCCGCGCTGCAGGAAGCTTGAATACACGGGGAATACGGGTATCAAACCCTGCTTTGCCATTCCGGCGCACATGGAAACCGCATGTGCTTCGCAGATTCCCACGTCAAAGAAACGCTTAGGGAATCTCACGGCAAATGGAGCAAGCCCGGTACCGTTTGTCATTGCGGCAGTTACAGCTGTGATTCTTTCATCCTTCTCAGCAAGCTGGCAGAGATATTTGCCCATAATATCGCTGAAGGATTCTGCAGCCTTTTTCATCTCGCCTGTCTTCGGGTCAAAGCTGGCCACACTGTGATAACTGTCCGGGTGCTGCTCGGCATAGCTGCAGCCCTTCCCCTTCCTTGTCACCACATGCAGAAGCACGGGCTTCTCAAGCTCTCTAGCCCAGCTTATGGCAGCCTCAAGATCCTTTATGTTATGGCCGTCAATGGGTCCCAGATAGTAAAGACCGAGCTCGCTGAATATGTTTCCGGGTATTACCTTTGATTTGATTTTTTCCTTAACCCTGTGCGTGATGTGATAGACCTCGGAGTCGATTCCAACGAGATTGCGGTACCTCTTCTTGAAATCAATATAGTCCCTGCTGACCCTCATGTGACGCAGGACACGTGTCATACCGCCCACGTTACGGTTTATCGACATCGCGTTGTCGTTCAGGATAATAACCAAAGGCTCTTTGCTGGCGGCGGCATTCTCAAGCCCCTCGTACGCAAGTCCGCCTGTGAGCGAACCGTCACCCAGCACGGCAGCAACGTCGTATTTCTCATTAAGTATGGTTCTTGCTTTAGCCATACCAAGGGCAACTGATACTGAGTTTGAAGAATGGCCGCAGCTGAATGCATCGGCCTCACTCTCATAGGGCCTGGGAAATCCCGCTATACCTCCGTAGCAGCGCAGGGTGTCAAACTGGTCCCTGCGGCCTGTGAGTATCTTATGCGTATAGCACTGGTGACCCACATCAAATACTATTCTGTCCTTCTCGGGGTTGTATACCCTGTTTAGGGCAACCGTCAGCTCAACCGTACCGAGATTGGATGCCAGATGTCCTCCTGTTTTTGACACGTTTTCTATTATGAATTCCCTTATCTCTGCGCAGAGCTTCTCAAGCTCATCGTAGCTGAGCGCTTTAAGGTCTTCATTTGAATTAATGTTCTCAAGTATACTCAAGGAATGCACCTCGTTTAAATCTGATAATATCAGTTTTTCCTGTTTTCAAGTGAGGAGGACAGCTCCTCAAGGAATTCCGTATCGTTAAAGAATGCTTTCAGTACCGTAACTGCCTTCTCAGTAAGCTCATGGACAGCTGCAGCACATTTCTCTTCGCCTAGTATTGCCATGTATGTATTCTTCTGTTCCTCCACGTCTGAGCCCGTGGGCTTGCCCAGTTCCTCGTCAGTGCTCAGAACGTCAAGCATATCATCCCTAATCTGGAACGCCAGACCGAGAGAGTATCCAAATTCCGACGCTGCTTCAATCAGGCTCTCATCAGTGCTGCATGAAGCAACCCCCATACTGCAGGCCGCAGAGAGCAGAGCCCCGGTCTTAAGGTTATTTATGGCAGTAAGCCCTTTCTCATCGAGAACGAAGCCCTCCGCCTCCATGTCCATGTACTGGCCTCCGCACATTCCCCTGTAGCCTGCTGCCTCAGCCAGAAGCTGAGCGCAGCGGACCTTGTTTTCAGCAGGAATATCCGCGCTGAGCACTGAGCTGAATGCCTGGGCCTGCAGGGCATCCCCGGCCAGTGTAGCTGTGCAGTCACCGTAAACCTTGTGGTTTGTCGGCCGTCCTCTGCGCAGGTCGTCATTATCCATGCAGGGAAGGTCGTCGTGGATAAGACTGTAGGTGTGCAGCATCTCAAGCCCGCAGGCGACGGGCAGAGTCTTCTCTAAATCTCCGCCGCAGATTCTGCTGAACTCCAGGCAGAGCATCGGTCTTATCCTTTTTCCGCCTGCATTGAGGCTGTAGTTCATCGCCTGTGCGAGAACCGCATAGGCGGGGTCCGTTTCGGGAACAGCCTTATCAAGGTAGGCGTCAATTAAGCTTTTATATTCAGATGCCGTCATTTTATTCTATAGGACTCTTTTCCATAGTAATTTTCTGCTCGGCCTCGTCGAGCATTTTATTGCAGCTCTTTATCAGTCCGCTGCCCTCTTCGAAAAGCTCAAGGGATTCATCCAGCGAAAGCTCACCGCTCTCAAGCTTTTTAACGATCTCATCCAGTCTTGCTATCGATTTTTCAAACAGATGCTTATCCTTCTTCTCTGCCATATCACTCACCTGCATTAACTTTTATTTCGTTGACCGTGCAGCCCAGAACACCGTCCTGAAGGCTGACGTTTATCCTGCTTCCTGTCTGAAGTTCAGTCGTGCTTTTTACACCTCTGCCCTCTTCATCAGTCACTATTGAATAGCCTCTTGCAAGTACCTTGAAGGGGCTCATGGCATCAAGCCCCGCCGCAAGACCGGAAAAGCGGTTCTTCGCCGCGTTCAGCTTGCGCTCCATTATCATGCCCATTCTGTCCTGTACGGAGTCAAGCTCCATACGCCTGAGATTAATAAACCCGGAAGCGTCGTGTAGAACGGCTTTGTTTGCATAGTAGTCCGTCTTTGCCCTTGCATCACTCAGTCTTTTCTTAAGCGAGGATTCAAGGCGGTAGGAGTAAGCTGCAAGAAGAGCACTAATCTCCGATTGGTCCGGCACGCCAATCTCTGCCGCGTTTGATGGGGTTGAGGCCCTTCTGTCTGCCACATAGTCTGATATGCATACATCCGGCTCGTGCCCCACTGCGGAGATAACAGGTATCTCCGAGCGGAAAATTGCCCTTGCCACGCACTCCTCATTGAAGGCCCAGAGGTCCTCTATCGAGCCACCGCCCCTACCCGTTATTATAAGCTCGGCAAGGGAGTTTTGGTTTACATAATCTATCGCAGCGCATATCTGCCCGGGTGCTTCCTCACCCTGCACCCTCACAGGAACTATCACTATCTCAGACATCGGCCAGCGGGCACCCAGGATTCTAATCATGTCCTGCACAGCGGCTCCTGCCGGAGAGGTTATCAGCGCAATTCTCTCAGGGAACTGTGGCAGAGGCTTTTTATACTGCGGGTCAAAGAGCCCTTCAGCCTCAAGCTTTTTCTTCAGCTGTTCAAAAGCCACCTGTAGGTCACCTGCACCCGCAGGATGAAGCAGTGAGCATATAAGCTGGTATTTTCCGTCCCTCGGATATACCGATATCTTTCCCACTGCAAATATGCTCATGCCGTTTTCGGGCCTGAAGCGCAGCGAATATGCGCTGCCCTTGAACAGCACGCAGCTCAGGGAGCTGTCCGCATCCTTTAGGGTGAAATAGTGGTGCCCGGACGGATAGAGCTTGTAGTTTGAAATCTCACCGCATACACATATATCGTCAAACGCGCCCGAGCCCTCAATATAGGATTTGAGAATAATGTTCAGCTCAGTTACGGAATATACGGGCCTCTCCATCTATTCCTTTCCGCCGTTCTCTCTCATATAGGCGCCGAGAATACCGTTGATAAACGAAACCGTCTCCGGCTCGTCGTAGCTCTTGGCAATCTCAACTGCAGAGTTTATGGCCGCACGGTCGGGGATGTCATCCATATAGATTATCTCACACAGAGCGCAGCGAAGCACCGCAAGCGCCGTACCGGAAATACGGTTCAGCTTGCGGGTGGTGCTCAGCCTGGAGATAATGCCGTCAATATCCTCTTTATGCTCATCTGCTAGAGTTGTAAGTCTCCTAATATATTCAAGCTGGGTGTCATCGGGTAACTCGGAATAGAGCTCGCACTCCTCTGCAAGACTTGAATAGTGTTCTTCATTCAGAAATGAGTCGCAGGACTCGCTGAAGGACGAACCGGCCGTCTCGGCACCGTAAAGAATCTGTACGGCTATTTCTCTGGCAACTGTTCTTTTCATATCAGATCTCCATCAAAAGCGGATTAAAAAGCGATTCCGGCCACGTGCACGTTTACCTCGACCTCGGACATACCAAGCATCGACTGCACATCACTGCGGACCTTCTCCTGCACCGACTTTGCAACGTCAATTATATTGCTGCCGTAGTTTATCGTAATAATCGTATCTATGATAATCTTTCCGTCCTCAAACTGGACCTTTATGCCCTTCGGAAGGGTTTTAATTCCTATTATCTCGGCAATCTCAGCCCCTGCCGCTGTATTGAAACCGGCGAAGCCTTCCACCTCATCAACCGCAGACCTTACAATGTTAATAACAACATCCTCTGAGATGTTGATTGTACCCTTTTCTTCCTGTCTGCTAATGTAATTCTCTGCCATGTCCACCTCCGGAAATGATTTGCAGCAATGCAAAAATATTCATTTTATTGTAGCACATAATGCATAAAAAAGAAACAAAAAAAATCGGCTCTTTCGAACCGGTTTTTTATGCAAAATATGAATTATTGATGCCTTCAGTCCTCAAAATCGGGTATAAAATCAGTGCTGAGGTTCATATCATGAAGGCGGAGCTTCATCTGTGAGGGCTTGCGGTTGTACATAGCCGTACGGAGCTCATCGTCCATAACAAAGCGGTAGTATGCACCGCAAAAATTATCGAACAGCTGACGGTTCTCGGGCTTCACCCTGCCCAGAAGCATGAAGAAGCAAACAAGCACACCCGCAAAGAAGGAAATCATCAGATACAGCTTGTTTCTGCAGAAATATGCAACGATTGCAGCCACCAGAATAACTATGAAAAGGCATGTGCCCACAGATGTTGATGTATATTTCTTTGAGTTGGGGTCAATCAGACCCTCCTGGGTCTCATTCATCTTCTTAATTAGAGGATAGGCAATATTGAAATCAAAGAACAGCTGTCTGCCGAAGAGATAGGACACAACCCATCCGCCGAGGAACATTGCCGCTCCCCATATTATTTTCATTTCCATATAAATGCGCCTCCGGAAAATTTTTTATAAGTATAGCACAACGTGTTCAGCTATTCAACTTCCTTTTCTTTCTACCTTTCCGCCTTTTGCGGCTGCTTTTGGCTTCTTCTGTGCCGTCACCGTACTTCGGTGTTCCGCATATTACCATAATATACACAGCGGCTGCGGCTATCAGTATAACCGGAACGGTCAATGCACCTGATCCCGAAACGGTGATTATGGCTATGAGCCTGGCAACGAAAGCTGTAATCATTGAATAGTATGCCGCCCGCACAGCGGTTCTTGCTGCCGAAAGTATCTCAGGCATCGGAAAAATTGTCTCCGTGAGTATGCTGATGTCGCACTTCTCTCCGGCCTCCTCACAGTTGAGTGAGTCCAAAGCCACGGAGATATTCGCCGCTGAAGCCGTCTGCAGCTCGTCGGGCATGTTTCCTGCGAAAATCACAGAGCTGCCCTTGTTTCTGTTCCTCACAAGATAATCAAGGGCTGAGCGTTTCGTCTCCGGGCTCAGCTCAGACTTGACCGTGTCAAAGTTCAGTGACCCTGCAATCTGCCTTACAACGGAACGCATGTCAGATGAAAGCAGAACCAGGTTCTTAATCCCCTGTGCACGCATTCCCTCCAGCGGGTTGTATATCCCCTGTCGGAGTTTGTTTTCAAGCAGGATATATCCGCAGTAGGTGCTGTTAACAGCAACATGCAGGGCAATCCCCGGCATTGTGGGAATTTCGGATTCAATTCCGTGCTCATAAAGCAGGAAGGCATTCCCCGCGTAAACGATATTGTTCCCAACGCAGGCTGAAACTCCCCTTCCCGGCGTTTCCGTGAAGCTGAAGCTATCAGTTATCTCATCCGCCTCATAGCCGGAGAACAATCTCACCGCCTCAGCTATCGGATGCTCAGAGCCGCTTTCAACGGCGTTGATAAGCGAAATCAGCTTGTCCTCGCTTATACCGTTGGGCTTAATATCAATAACCTGATATTCCTTTTCCGTAAGCACTGCTGTCTTGTTGCAAACAAAGCTGCTTGCCCTGAAGAGCCTGTCGAGAATGCGGCTGTCCTTTATGACTGCACCTGCAGAAAAGATTCTATCCACCCCGATAAACACCGCGAGGGACAGCATCGGCACAAGCCCGAAGGGGCATGCCGCCAGCAGCAGGATAACACCGGTCCTGAGCACCGTATCCCAGTTGTGCTTGAATATCGGCACGATAATCGAAATTACAAGCGTAAGAAGCATCATCAGCGGGGTGAAGTAATTGAAGAACAGTGCCGTGTACTGCTCCATCTCCCCCGGGTTTCTGATTGAGGCGTTGAAAAGCCTCAGGTTCTTTCTCCTCAGAAGCTCCTCTTCCTCATCAGGAGCGGTTTCGGGCAGAATCCGTCCGTATGTGAGCGCCTTGTTCTTTCTGTTCCTGATGATGAGGTTCTCAGCCGTTCTGACAGCGATATAAACTGCTATGATCAGCAGAGCCAGGACATATTCCTTCAGAGCGATGCAGCCTGCACATGCGAGGATGATAAGCAGAGCCTCGGATATTATTCTGCCTCCACTGAGGTTAAGGTAAAGATTCCGGAGGACCGAAAAGCCGCAGCAGAGCACGGCCGCACAGGCTGCGCAGAGCAGCGCGATTCCGTCAAGCTTCAGCAGCCCCGCTGCAATATAAACCACAATACCTGCAGCGAATGTGATTATATTAACCGGGCTAAGGTCATAACCCTCGGAGTCCGAATCAAAGTCATAGAAAAGATGTGAAACGGCAAAGGAGGATGATTTTGTGTTTTTAAGATGTGAGGTTGAACTGCTCATAGCTCCTCCGCCTTTTCGGACCTGTGGAGCAGTGCCCCTGCGGTCTGTTTAAGATATTTGTAGCTCTCGGGTTTCAAAATCAGTGAAAGTGCCGCATATACGGCGATTCCAAGCGGAATCTGAATCAGAAGCGTAAGCCCGGAGCTCAGCCCCAGGAAGCCCACCGCATAAACCGCCAGACCCATAAGTCCGGCCATGATGACCGACGAAATGATATCTCTGAACTGCTGTAAATAGGGGTAGCCGATAAGCTTTCTGTTGGGCCAGGCGTTGATAATCTGTGAAAGTATACCCTCAAGCAGAACGCCGTATGCCATGGCCATCACGCCGAATTCCATCGTGGCAAAGAGGATTGCCAGGTTCATCAGCTTCTTGATGATTTCAAGCTTGAGGAACATGTCGCTCCTGCCGACGGCCTTTATAGCGTTAAGGTTGGAGGTGTGTATCGGATAAAGCGCGTAATACACGCAGAAAATCCTAATGTACGGTACACAGGGCAGCCACTTGTCAGTGAACACGAATGAGACCAGCGGCTCCGCGCAGGCGAAGATGCCAATCATTATAGGCCACATGATATATGAGCTGAGCTGTATCGAGCGCCTGGTCATCTCCCTCACGCGGGTGACCGTATCCTGCTCCGCAGACAGGGCTGAGAGCATCACGCTCTCTATTGACGCATTTATGCTCAGCACGATTGTGTTCGGCACATAGTTGCCCTTGTTGAAATAAGCCAGGTCGTCGTCGCTGTATTTCTTGCCGATAACCAGGGTCCTCAGCTGCTGGAACACCGTATCCAGCAGGCTGGACACAAGCAGCTTCCAGCCGAAGCTGAAAAGCCCCTTGAGCCTATCAAATGAAAACAGCGCCTTCGGTCTCCATTTGACCGTGAACCACAGGATTATTACGCTTATCAGGTTGTTCGTAAGAGTCTGGGCAACCAGCGCCCACACGCCGTAACCCCTGTAGGCCAGGAATATACCTGCAAAGGCACCTGCCAGCGTGCCTCCAAGCGTTACAAAGAAATAGCGCTTGAAGAGCATGTTCTTGGCAATATAGGCCTGCTGTATGTTTCTCACACCCGAGATGATGATTACCAGGCCGAGAGCCCTCGTAAGCTTGCAGAGCTCAGGCCGCTCGTAGAAATCGGCAATCAGCGGTGAGGCTATATACAGCAGCAGGTATATTACAAGGCATATAACTACATTAAAATAAAAAACCGATGAGAAATCCGTGTCATCGGAGTCCTTCTTCTGTATGAGCGCCGTGCCGAATCCGCTGTCCACAAACACCTGAAGTATTGTGATGAATGCGGTTATGAGTGTGATGGTTCCGAACTCCTCCGGTGCCAGCAGTCTTGTGAGTACAATCTGAACGACAAGCGACACAAGCTGGGCTCCGCAGCGTTCAAAGAACTTCCATATAAGATTTGAGAATACCTTATTACTGTTCATGAAGATGAGTATACCATCACATATACACCAAAGTCAATTGAAGAAACTGTTGATAAAAACAGGTATATCGTGTATTATATTTCGGGCGTATTTTCAAGACAATTATGCTAAGGAGATTGCATGAATATTTTCAGTATTATCAGCCTTTTCGGAGGTCTGTCGCTGTTCCTCTACGGAATGCGGCTAATGAGCTCCTCCCTCAAGGAAGGCTCCTCAGGCGCGCTGAAAAAAGCAATGGAGAGTGTCACGAACAGCTCCATAAAAGCCTTTTTACTCGGTATTCTCGTTACAGCTGTAATCCAGTCTTCAACTGCCACAATAGTCATAACCTCAGGTCTCGTCGCTGCGGGCATCATCACCCTCAGACAGTCCCTGGGAATAATTATCGGAGCCAATGTCGGAACCACGGTCACCGGCCAGATTATCAGGCTTCTTGATGTAAATGCCTCGGGCTCCGTCGTTCTCCAGTTCTTCCAGCCCTCTACTCTCGCACCTATCGCCCTGATTCTCGGAATCGTATTCATAATGTTCTGCAGCTTCAGGAACTCGGGCACGGTTGGAAGCATATGCATGGGCTTCGGTATTCTCTTTACCGGTCTTCTGACCATGACCTCCTCGGTGAACGGTCTCTCCGCCACCGGCGTGTTCGACAGGCTCTTCTCCAGTCTTGGGAACAATCCCCTTATCGGATATCTGACCGGCGCGGGAGTTGCTTTCGTACTCCAGTCCTCCTCCGCTACAATCGGTATTCTGCAGGCCTTCTCCCTCTCAGGTGAGCTGCAGTTCAAGGCGATATACGCCGTGCTCGTCGGTATCTACCTGGGAGACTGCGTAACCACCGCCATAGTCTGCTCCATCGGCGCCAAGCAGGACGCAAAGCGCGTTGGTATAGTAAATATACTCTTCAACCTAAGTGAAACAGTGGTTGTTCTTGTTGTTGTGGGTCTCGCCCACCGCTTCGGGCTCCTTGACGGGCTCTGGGAGCGCAGGGTCAGCCCGGGCATCATCGCAAACACCAACACAGTGTTCAATCTGGGCTGTGCAATACTGCTCTTCCCCATGATCGGCGTATACGAGAAGCTCTCAAGGCGTATTGTGAAGGACGACGAAATCCCCGAGGGAAAATATGCGGACAAGATCGCCGCCTTGAACATAAACTTCGTCAAAACACCGGCTATAGCTCTCAATGCCTGCTATGAAGTTCTCTGCACGATGTTCGACATCGCACGCGAGAATATATTCCGTGCCATTTCCCTGTTCGACAGCTACGACGAGAAGTCCTATCTTGAGATTGAAAAGGCGGAGAATGATGTGGACGAGCTCTCGGACGAGCTGAGCCGCTATCTTCTTGAGCTGAGCCGCAACCTTTTAAGTGAAGACCACGCACGTATACTTGACCAGTATTACAAGGTGAACTCCGAGTTTGAAAGACTCAGTGACCACTCCCTGAATATTGCCGAATTTGCAAAGACCCTCAACAGCCGCGGGGATAAATTCTCACCCATGGCAACTGAGGAGATAAAGGTTATTTCCGAGCTTATCTCCAGCACCATGGATTATGCAGAGCTCGCCTTCAAGAAGAGGGATGCGGAGTCCGCAAAGCATATTGAGCCGCTTGAGCAGATTACCGACGATATGGTGCTTACGCTCAAGGACAGGCACTTCGCCCGCCTCCGTACGCAGGAATGCTCCGCAGAGAAAGGTTCAATCTACATCAACCTCCTCTCCAACCTGGAAAGAATCTCCGATATCTGCTCAAACGTAGGCCTGGCAACAATCACCAGAGTCTATCCCGAGGTTGCAAGCAACGTCCACTCCTATACCAATGAGATTCAGGACAGTGATGAATTCAAGCGCGAATACAACGAGCAGTATGAGCACTACTTCTCAATGCTGAAATAACGAAAACAGCAAAATTTATACTTGACAATTAATTGAAATTAGCTTAAGCTAACACCATCGTTAGCGTAAGCTAATTTTTGTATATTTGAACTTTATTGGAAAGGCAGGCGTTTATGGGCGTATTAGGATGGGTTATTGTAATAACAGCGATTGCAGGAATCGTGGGCACCGGCCTCGGCGGCCTTGTTGGTGCAGTCCTTAAAAGAGATTCGAGCAAGGTTATAAGCCTGCTCCTCTCCTTTGCAGGAGGGGTGATGCTGGCTGTTGTCTGCTTCGACCTTATTCCCGAAGCCCTGGTCCCTGAGGGTGCGGAGGAAAGTATGTCAATCTGGCTCGTAATCGCCGGTCTTCTTCTCGGATATGTCCTGATTTATCTGCTAAACGATTTCATAGACAGAAGAACAAACCATGAGCTCTCCCATATTGACAGCAACCACCCAAAGACTGCTGACGACCTTGACGAGCTTATCCACTCTGACCACCTTGTAGCCCATAAGACTGGCAAGGCCCCCAATGGCAACCGTGAGCTTTTCATGGCAGGGGTAGTTATGGCTTTAGCCATCGCTCTCCACAATCTGCCTGAAGGTATGGTAATCGGAGCCTCCTATGCCGGTGACGCGGGTAAAATCACAGGCGGTGCCGGTTTTCTGATAGCCGTGGTTATTGGTTTACATAATATTCCCGAAGGAATGGCCGTTTCCGTCCCTCTTATCAGCGGCGGCATGGGAAAGTTCAAGGCCGTTATGATTTCCGCCCTCTCCGGTGTACCCACTGTAATAGGTGCGATCATCGGCTATTCACTGGGTATGCTCAGTCCGGTATGGCTCTGCCTCTCCCTGAGCTTTGCAGGCGGCGCGATGCTCTATGTTGTCTTTGGCGAGCTCTTCCCCGAATCCTTCCTGATGTGGAAATCAAAGACCCCGGGCTTCTTTGCATTAATAGGTACAATCGTCGGCTTTATATTTGTGAATATCTGAGCCGGTAAAATATACAAGGCTGCGCAGCAGAGCTTATTCTGCAGCGCAGCCTTTTTGTAATTATAAACTTTCCGTCAGCTCTTTGTCAGCTCATAGCATTCGCCGGCTTTTCTGAAGCCGCTTTTCAGCAGGTATTTAACATGCTTTATTGAGGGATTCTCTATAAAGAGCTTATTATAACCCTCATCCTCCAGCAGCTTCGGAAGAACGAACTTGCCCACTGAGCAGTCCCTGTACTGCGGAATAGCGTAGTCAATCAGTATCTTGAGACTGCCGTCATCCTGCTTATCCCCCATCAGCAGACCTGCAGGAACCATGTCATAGTATGAGAAATAAGCTATGTCCGCAGAGTTATCCGCTATATTAAAGTCCGGGAAATACTTGTTTATGTCCTTCTCGTAGACCTCCAGGAACTTCTTCAGATAGCGGTTGTCGGTTTCTACGGTGTACATCGTCTTAAGGTTCTTCTGCCGTGCAATCCTGAGCAGATAGTATATGTTTATGCATACAATGCCGAGGTTGAGCAGTGCAGTGGGATAGGACTTTATAAGCAGTGCGTATACCGTGAAAATAAGGGAGCCTATAGTGTTCACTATGCGCAGCTTCACAACCGAGGTCATCAGGAAGGAAATCAGGACCACTACGGTTGAGATATAGCCGATGAGTTCAAGGATATTGCTGTTCATATGCGATTTGAAACCTACCTATAAGTATTTGGATTAGTATTCTACCACAGCATCGGGCATTATTGCAATGCTCCTTCTTACACAGCTAAAGAAGCTGTGTATACGCGGTCATATCAATATAAATCTATATTTCCTTATACCTGCGCTTTTTTGTGGCAAAAAGTTTGTTTGCCTCATAGTCCCGGGCGTTCAGGTGCTTGTTCTGCTCATGCGCAGCCTTCCACGTGATAAACCTTTCGCACTCACTGTGGCATGTGGCATGCCGCTCTTCGCAGTTTCGGCAGGGCGCCTTGTTCTGTACAGTCTGATTTTCGTTCATAATCATTCTCACTATTAATAGTCTGTTTAATTGTCCACATATCACCAATTTTAATTATACAATACAGTTTCTTATATTGCAATATTCTGAAAGTTAACCGACATATATATTTCTTCCGTCAAAGTCTGTTTTTGTCGCTTCCGGCAGAAATATTTACGCAAAAAGACCCATTATTTACGCAAAGCCTTGACCTCATTTCCGATTTCATATATTATGGACACTGGATATAAAGATTGGAGTTAGAGAATAGTAAGGGGGATGGTTCAATGTTATACAGTTATCAGTACGACATAGCGGGAATAATAATATCCGGCATGCTCCTTTTCATTTTCTTGGTTAGAAACACCTACCAGACGAGATCGAGCAAGATGCTTTTCACGCTCATTCTGATAAATCTCATCGCCTGCATTGCGGACTGCTGGTCGGCCTTCACGATATCCTACCCCACGACCTTCACGCCCTTTGTAAGGAACATGATTAACGCCGCGTACCTTATCACATACAACTCGGAGTCGGTTCTGTTCCTTCTCTTCGTTGTGTATTCTATAAACGCACCTAAGGTCGAAAAGGCGGTGAAAGGCTGCTGCCTTGCTGTGTTCATATATGAGTTTGTCGTAATAGCCACTTCCCCGCAGACAAAGCTTATATTCTACTTCGATGAAAGCCTCACATACTGCCACGGCGGTCTTATGTTCACGCTCTATGTACTCGCGGCTCTTGGCATGCTTACCTCCGCCGTTATCACATTCGTGTACAGGAAGCAGTTCGGCAGATACCAGGTGATGTCGCTTGTGGGCTTCCTTGCTGCCATGCTGGGCTGCGTCATTTTCCAGATGCTCTTCCCGAAATACCTGATTGGTATGCTGGTGGCGGGCTGCGTTCTGATGTTCATATATGCCGTCTTTGAAAACCCCTCGGTCTACCTTTACAGCGCCTCAAGATGCTATAACAACAAGGCCTTCAACGCTACGGTAAATGACCTCTGCGAATCCGGAACTCCCTACAGCGTAACCGCGGTTTCATTTGAGGATTACGGCTTCAACAGCTCCGTGCTGGGCAAAAAGTACATGGATGACATTTCGCTCCAGTCGGCCAGAAAGCTTCAGAATAAATACGGCAAGCGGGCATTCTGCATAGACGATTCTACCTTCGCCCTGATAAACATAAACTGTAATGATGACTTTGAAGCCACAAAAGCCCAGCTAAGGCAGATGTTCGGAACGGATAGAATCCTCCGCTTCTGCAGGCTCGAATCGGAGAACATCCCGGAGGCCGAGGAGTACATATCTGATATAATCAAGTATCTGCTGCAGAACAAAGCCGAAACCATGAGCTATGAGCAGATAAACGACAACGTCATAAAGGTCAAGAAGCGCCGCGGTCTCGTTGAATACGTGCTCCGCGAGGCCATAGAGAACGACCGTTTCATGATGTATTACCAGCCGATTTACGATATTCACACCAAGTCCTTCACAAGCGCGGAGGCGCTGGTGCGTCTGAACATAGATATCAAAAAATACGGCTTTATCGGACCGGACGAGTTCATACCGGTTGCTGAGAACAACGGCTTCATCTTCCAGATAGATGAGATTGTCATGAAGAAGGTGTTCAGCTTCCTTGCAAGCGAGGAGTTTAAGAGCCTCGGGCTTGATTTTATCGATGTCAATCTCTCCGCCGTGCAGTGCATACGTGAGAACATGGCGGAATACATCCTGGGCTTTGCTGACAGCTTCGGAATTGACTATAGCACCCTGAATCTTGAGCTTACCGAAACCGCCGAGATGTGCGGGAGCGAGGAACTCGTCGAGAACATGAACATTCTCAGCGGTAAGGGAATACGCTTTGCAATCGATGATTTCGGTACCGGGTTTGCAACCGGCGACTACCTTTACCGCCTGCCGGTGTCCCATATCAAGATTGACAAGAGCGTTCTCTGGGAGGCAATGAAGGATGAAGGCGCCATGAAGGTTCTCGCCGACACAATCAAGATGATGAAGAGCATGTGCGAGGGCATTGTTGTGGAAGGCGTTGAGAATGACGAGATGAAGGATGTCCTGATAAAGGAGGGCGCCGACTATCTCCAGGGCTATCTCTTCTCAAAGCCCCTTCCCCAGGACCAGTTTATAGAATTCATCAAGAACAGCCGCACAGCCGGAAGCTGATGACAGCTCAATATGTTTAAAGAGCAGGTGCTATTACCTGCTCTTAATTCATTTACCCAACAGTGCCGGTTCGGCAATGCTGCTCATAATCTTAAACGCATCCTCTATCGGGTGCTTTCCGCGCTCGG
>R21__coassemble_183_pt1 | contig 53599 bp, 45 predicted proteins | sample R21__metabat2_low_PE_003 | metagenome-assembled genome bin R21 | reverse complement strand
CCACCAGATTAGAAACACTGAATTGATACAATGTGTCGGTTCAGTGTTTCACTAATATTATGCATTTCAGGAGGCAACAGAGTGGATTATAATTATTATGCATCACTTGCCAGACAGGCGGCGGCTGAAGGAATTGTTTTACTCAAAAATGATGGTAATCTGCTCCCGCTTAAAAATGGAACCGGTGTTGCATGCTTTGGCAGAAGCCAGTTTAATTATTATAAAAGCGGTACCGGCTCTGGGGGACTTGTAAATGCTCCATATGTGGTGAGCGTCCTTGATGCATTAAAAAACAGTACGGAAATTCATTTGGATAGCGGGATTCTAAAAATTTATGAGGCCTGGATTGAAGAAAACCCTTATGACAACGGTGACGGTTGGGTACAGCCTCCGTGTCAGAAAGAAATGCCCCTGAGTGACGATGCAGTATTATCTGCCTCGAAAAGATGCGATGTTGCATTAATATCCATTGGCCGCATTGCAGGGGAAGAAAAGGATACTCCTCCGGGACCTGGCGGATTTGAGCTTACAGCGGAAGAGGATTCCATGATTCAAACAGTATGTAGCCATTTTAAAAATACTGTTGTCCTGTTAAATGTCGGAAGTATAATCGATATGAAATGGGTGGCAAAGTACAATCCGTCTGCTGTGCTTTACATCTGGCAGGGAGGACAGGAAGGAGGAAATGCAGCTGCGGATGTTCTAACCGGTAGGATTAGCCCAAGCGGCAGAATGCCGGATACGATTGCGTTAAATATTGACGATTATCCCTCTACAAAGAATTTCGGCAACAGCATTGAAAACATATATGCTGAAGATATATATGTCGGGTACAGATATTTTGAAACCTTTGCAAAAGACAAGGTGATTTACCCATTCGGCTTTGGGCTCTCATATTCTAACTTTGAGTATGAGACAAAATGCTTTTCAGTAACCGACTCCGGAATTGAGGTCGAGGTGTGTGTAAAAAATACCGGTAATCATGCATCAAAAGAAGTAGTGCAGTTATACGTAAAGCAGCCGCAGGGAGTATTAGGCAAAAGTGAAAGGGTGCTGTGCGGCTTTGCAAAGACATCAACCTTGAAATGCGGTGAAAGCGAAAACGTGCGTATAAGCTGTAGCAAGCGCAGTCTAGCATCATTTGATGATACCGGAAAAAGCGGATACCCTTACTGCTGGATAATGGAGGCTGGAGATTATTGCTTCTATACGGGTAATGGTGTTAGATGCAGCCATGAGATTGGCAGATTTACTCTTGATGAGACAAAGGTTGTTGAGAAACTTAAATCAGCACAGGCTTCGGTGAAGCCATTTGAACGGCTTGTCTCCCGCAATGACATTCCTGAATATGAAACAGTACTGGTGAGAGATTATAACCTTTGGCAAAGAATTTGCAGCAATCGCCCATGCAAAATGAAAAAGCACAATGATGGCAAGGTATATTTCAATGATGTAAGAAACGGGAATGCCAAACTGGAAGATTTCGTTGCCCAACTTCCGGCAGAGCAGCTATGCGTTATTGTTCGCGGTGAGGGGATGAACTCTCCAAAGGTCACTGCAGGAACAGGTGGAGCATTTGGCGGTCTGTCCCCATATCTGCAGGAATTGGGGGTGCCAATTGCCTGCTGCACTGACGGACCGAGCGGACTGCGAATGGACTCTGGAGCGAAGGCGTTTTCACTTCCTAACGGAACATGTCTGGCGGCAAGCTTTAACAGAGAACTTTCAACGTCACTTTTTGAGTGCCTTGCACTTGAAATGAGAAGAAACAGAATTGATGTCTTGCTTGGTCCGGGATTGAACATCCATAGGAATCCCCTGAACGGACGAAACTTTGAATATTTCTCAGAGGATCCGTTTTTAACCGGAATGATGGCTGCTGCACAGCTAGAAGGGTTGCACAGACATGGTGTTAAAGGGACAATTAAACACTTTGAGGCGAACAATCAGGAATATGAGAGACATTTTGTAAACGGTGTCATCTCTCAGAGAGCACAGCGCGAGATATACCTCAAAAGCTTCGAAATCGTCTGCCGTGAGAGTGGTGCAAAGTGTATAATGAGTACATACGGCCCGGTAAACGGGCTCTGGACATCAAGCAGCTACGATCTGTTAACTGCTATACTTAGAGATGAATGGGGCTTCAGCGGCCTTGTAATGTCGGATTGGTGGGCACACGGAAATGAAGAGGGTGAGGAACCGTCAAGACAGGAAATTGCCGCAATGATTCGCAGTCAGAATGACCTTTATATGGTTAATCTTGATGCGGAAGCAAATTCGAACAACGACAATCTGATGTCTGCGCTTGGAACTGTAAAGCTTACGCTTGCTGAACTTCAGCGATCGGCAGCCAATATTCTACGCGTAATTCTTGAGCTACCAACGACGGAGATGTGCTATGGTTGTGAAAACCCGATGTATACGCAATTGCGGGAAGATGAAGGATTTACAGAGATAGTTAGCCGCGTAATAGTTGATTGAATATATCTAAAACATGACATAGTAAATGCCTCCGATGTAGTTTGTTTTCTGCTGCATAGGAGGCATTTCGTATTTGTGTTATAAAGCACTGCTTTGATGTCACGATATACAGTCTATCTGCCCATCGTAACGACTACTTTTACTTTTTCTCCACAGTTGAACAACGGAATGAGGTTGCCTGATATCTTTTCTCCGTTTACTTTAATTTCACGTACACCGGATTCTATACCGTCCGGATTGTTGACTGTTATTTCGTATTCTGTGCCGCGGAAAAGACGATGAACTTTGTACTTTTTCCATCCGGCAGGAATGCATGGTTTTATTCTCAAACCGTCGTATTCAGGTATTACCCCAAGAATGCTCTGAGATATGCTGACGAATGTCCATGCGGCAGTGCCAGTGAGCCAGCTGTTTTTCGCTTCACCAAAAGTTGGTGCATCCCTGCCGGCTATCATCTGACAGTAAACATAGGGTTCTGTCCTATGTATCTCGCTTATATCTTCAAGAAATGCCGGGGCTGTTTTACAGTAAAGGTCAAATGCCCTATCTCCGTGCCCCATTTCTGCCTCGGCACAGACTATCCATGCGTTATTATGACAAAATACTCCGGCGTTCTCTTTGTATCCGGGAGGATAGCTCGATATTTCTCCCAGTTCAAGACGGTAATGTGTATAGGCAGGCTGATTGAGGACTATCCCGTATTTTGTTTCCAGACGTTCCTTTACGCTGTTTAGAGCTTTCTCTGCTTCACCGGTTTCTTTCCCTATTCCTGCCATGACGCACATGCCTTGAGGCTCAATGAATATCTGCCCTTCCTCGCACTCATGGCTGCCGATGGGATTCCCAAAAGCATCATACGCCCTGCGGAACCACTCTCCGTCCCAGCCTGAATCCAGAACAGTCCTCTCCATTGTGCAAACCTTGCTTTCAACTAGTTTCTTTTCTTCTTCAAGCCCAAGGTGTGTGAGGATTTCTGCATAGGCTCTGCCGTATTTCACGAACATTCCTGCAATGAAAACACTCTCTGCTACAGGACCCTCATTTGGACCTGTTGTCTGGAAACTCTCTCCGGGATTAGCGGAAAAACAGTTGAGATTCAGACAGTCGTTCCAGTCAGCTCTACCGATAAGCGGCAAACCATGCGGTCCGAGATTGTTTGCCGTGAAATTATATGACCGGCGCAGATGTTCCAGTAGGGGAGCGGATAGCTCGACATTGTTGTCAAACGGAACGGACTCTGAAAGTATAGAAAAGTCGCCTGTTTCGCGCAGATATGCATCCGTGCATGCGATAAGCCAGAGAGGGTCGTCATTAAAGCCGCTTCCTACAGCAAGATTTCCGCGCTTTGTAAGTGGCTGATACTGGTGGTAAGCACTCCCGTCGGGGAACTGTGTGGCAGCTAAGTCAAGAATGCGTTCTCTCGCACGCGCCGGTATCATATGGACAAAGCCGAGCAGATCCTGACACGAATCTCTGAAACCCATTCCGCGCCCCATGCCGCTTTCAAAATAGCTTGCTGACCTGCTCATGTTGAAGGTGACCATGCACTGGTACTGATTCCAGATGTTCACCATACGCTCAACGCCCTTATTATCTGATTCAACACTGTACGCGCAAAGAAGTTCGTCCCACATGTTCTTCAGCTCAACCAGGTATTTGTCAAAGACTTCAACAGAAGAAAACCGCTCCATCATAGCATAGAGTTTCTTCTTGTTTACGATGCCGGGAGCCTCCCATTTATCCTCACCATTTTCAATGTAGGCAAGGCAAAGGAGAATACTGTTTTTTTCTCCCTGAGAAAGAGAAATGTCAAACTGCATGGCAGCCGCAGGCTGCCAACCGTGAGCAATTGAGTTTGTGCATTTTCCGTTCAAAACGGCTTCAGGTTTGGCAGGACCGCCATATAGGCCAAGAAAAGACTCTCTGCTGGTGTCAAATCCGTCCGGTTTGATGTTGGAAAAGAGTGCGGCAAAGTGATTTCTCCGTTCACGGTACTCTGTTTTATGAATTAATGCTCTGTCGAGTATCTCTACCTCGCCTGTGCTGAAATTACGCTGGAAGTTGGTGGCATCATCATTTGCGTCCCAAAGACAGAATTCAAGATACGGAAACAGGGATATATTCTTTTCGGCATTAGTAAGATTATCAGCCGTCAGACGAATGAGAAGACAGTTTTCATCTTTGGGGACAAGCATTTCTTGAACAACCCGTAACCCATTCTTTTCTCCTTCTATAACAGTATATCCCAAACCGTGGCGGCACTTATAGGCATCAAGCTCAGTCTGCATAGGCTGCCAGCCCGGATTCCAGACAACTCCACTGTCATTTACATATATATGAAACCCGTCGGAATCAAGTGGACTTGCATTGTAGCGGTATCTGGTCAGACGGCGCAGACGGGCATCTCGATAAAACGAATAACCTCCGGCAGTATTGCTACACAGAGTGAAGAAATCCTCACTTCCAAGGTAATTGATCCACGGCAGTGGGGTGCGGGGAATGTTTATTACGTACTCACGTGCGAGATCATCAAAGTATCCGAACTTCATATTAACCTCCATGTTATCATATTCAGGAGAAATAACATAATCGTTTAAGTAATAATATTTATACCATTAATATGATTTTTTTCAATAGATTTTGAAATTATTTTATAAATATTATTCTGAAGGATAAGCTAAAAAAAGAACACCAATCTTTTCATTGTGATAATGCACAAAAATATATAGTAAAATCTGTGCAAAGCTAACAAAATTCGGTTGGAAACGGGGAAAAAACAAAAAAAATATTGAAAACGTATGTGTGTTGCGGTATTCTTTAATTACGAAAACGATTAAGTGAAGGTCGTTAGATATGGTTTCCATGAAACAGATTGCTGAGATCTGCGGTGTTTCCGTGGCAACTGTCAGCAAGGCGTTGAACGGTCATAAGGATATTGGCGAGGAAACTCGCGAAATGATAAAGCGAAGGGCTGAAGAGCTCGGCTATATGACAAATTCCGCCGCACGCATGCTGAAGACAAACCGGTCCTACAATCTGGGTGTAGTGTTCGAGGACATGGGAGGTCTAGGTCTTACCCACGAGTTCTTTGCATCAGTGCTTGAAGGGTTCAAGGTTGAGGCTGCCTTGAAAGGCTATGATATTACTTTTATCAGCAAGAACCTCATGGGGAGATCCTCTTCATATCTGCAGCATTGCAATTACCGTGGATTCGACGGAGTCGGAATAATATGTGCAGATTTTTTTGAAAGCGATATGCTTGATTTTATCCGATCTAATGTTCCAATTGTCACGGTTGACCATATGTTCAACAACAGCATTTCAGTCATTTCTGATAATGTTAACGGAGTTGAGACCCTTGTCACTTACGCATTTGGAAAAGGACATAGAAGAATAGCTTACATTTGCGGTGATGACACGTCCGTTACACAAAACCGCTTGACCGGGTATTACAGAGCATGTGAAAGATTAGGATTGGAGATTAATCCGCAGTATATAAAGCAGGCGCATTACTATGATGCGGAATCGTCTTATGCGGCAACAGCTGAGCTGATCTCCATGGCAAATAAACCAAGTTGTATCCTCTTTCCTGATGACTTTTCTCTTATCGGAGGAATCAAAGCCATTCATGATGCCGGTTATAGGATGCCGGAAGATATTTCCGTAATGGGTTATGACGGTATTATTGTGTCACAGGTAATGAGTCCCAGAATAACAACTTATCACCAGAATGCAAGGCTTATCGGCAGTACGGCAGCATCAAAACTGATTGAACTCATTGATTGCCCAAATACGACGGTGCTCGATAGGATTATTATTGAGGGAAGCCTTATTGAAGGCGAATCGGTAAAGCATATGTAGATAGTCTTTTGTATTGATTTAAGGAGAAATTGTATTGTGAAGAAGAAAGATCTTGCTTCCATACAGGCAAAAAAGCTTGTCGCCGAAATGACTCTGGAAGAAGCGGCATCTCAGCTTTGCTATGACTCTCCGGCAATCGACAGGCTCGGAATACCGGCATATAACTGGTGGAATGAGGCACTTCACGGAGTTGCCCGTGCTGGAACAGCAACGGTTTTCCCACAGGCGATAGCTCTGGCTGCAATGTTTGATGATGAACTTTTGGGCGAGGTTGCGCATGTAATAGGAATTGAAGGCCGTGCTAAGTTCAATGAGCAATCTAAGCGGGGCGACAGAGATATATACAAGGGTGTCACAATGTGGTCGCCGAATATAAATATTTTTAGGGATCCCCGCTGGGGACGCGGTCAGGAAACATACGGTGAAGACCCATATCTTACATCACGTTTAGGATGTGCGTTTGTTGAGGGCCTTCAGGGTGATGGAGATTACCATACTGTTGCCGCCTGCGCTAAGCATTATGCAGTGCATAGCGGACCGGAGAACATCCGGCACAGCTTTGATGCGGTGTGCAGCAGAAAGGATATGGAAGAGACATATCTACCAGCGTTTGAAGCTTTGGTGAAGGATGCTTGTGTTGAAGGCGTCATGGGTGCATACAATAGAGTTAACGGTGAATGCGCCTGTGCAAGCGAGTTCCTTATGAACAAACTCAGAGAATGGAACTTTGAAGGTTATTTCACCTCGGATGCTTGGGCAATCAGAGATTTTTATCAGGGTCATAAAGTGGTAGAAACTGTTCAGGAAGCGGCGGCAAAGGCATTAAATACTGGCTGTGATGTTAACTGCGGTAATACATATCCCCATTTGATGGAAGCATATTCCGAAGGACTTATAACTGAGAACCAGATTCGCACGGCATGTGAGCATCTTTTCCGCACCCGTTTCCGACTTGGCCTTTTCGATACCGAAAACGGATTCGAAAAATTAGGTATTGCAGATGTTGCAACCAAAGAAAGTGCGGAACTATCTCTTCGGTGCGCTGAGAAGTGCATGGTACTTCTGAAGAATAACGGCATTCTTCCCCTTAACAAGAATAGAATCAGTTCGGTTGCAGTGATTGGTCCGAATGCCACCTCAATCGATGCACTAAGAGGGAATTATTACGGAACGTCTTGCCGCAATGTTTGTTTCCTTGACGGAATAAGAAATGAACTTGGAGATGATGTCAGGGTTTTCTATTCTGAGGGGTGTTCGCTTAACGGAACAAGAGTTGAGCATCTGGCAGCCTCCAATGACAGAATTGCCGAAGCCGTAACTATGGCTGAGGTATCAGATGTTTCAATTCTATGTCTGGGACTTGATGCCACTGTTGAAGGAGAAGAAGGCGATGAAGGAAATGCTTTCGTAGGTGGCGATAAAACAACACTTTCACTTCCTCATACCCAGCAGAAACTCCTCAAAGCTGTGTGCGCTGTAGGAAAGCCAGTTATCGTTGTTCTTGCAGCCGGAAGCTCAATTAACATCGATACAGATGCGCCTGATGCAATACTTCAGGCATGGTATCCGGGTGAAGCGGGAGGAACGGCGCTTGCAGATATCCTTTTTGGTAAGGTTTCACCTTCCGGCAAACTTCCTGTAACCTTCTATGAAAGTGCGGATTTGCTTCCTTCGTTTGAAGACTATTCTATGACTGACCGTACATACCGATATACCAACGAAAATGTACTTTACCCGTTTGGATACGGCCTTACATATTCGGATTTGATTGTTGATAGTATTAGTTATAATAACGGGAAGGTTTTTGTAACAGTAAAAAACACAAGCAACAGTGTTGGAGAAGATGTACTTCAACTGTACATTCGTGATATATTGTCTCCTTATGAAGTTCCTCAATGCAGACTCTGCGGATTTAAACGAATCAGCTTGAGAGCAGGGGAGAGCAGAGTGATTGAACTGGAGCCGGACCGAAAAGCATTTACTGTTGTTGATGACGACGGTAATAGAATAGAAGGTTCAGGGAAATATCGCCTTTGGGCAGGCTTTTGCTCACCGGGAGAACTCGGTGAAAAACTAACAGGTCATCGGATAGAGAATATTGAAATCACCCGGTGATGAACTACTATGAATGTTAATCCGAAAACGGATGAACATAAAAAATTTATTTTTGGAGGAATATTATGAAAAAGTTTCTCGCAATTCTCTTAGCATTTTGCATGGTATTTGCTCTCTGCATAACAGCAGAAGCAGCACCTGCAGAAGAAAAAACAGTGCTTACTCTCTGGTGCATAGCAACTGAGAGTGATTCAAACCACGATGCCTATGTAAAGGCCATCGAAGATTTCAACGCATCTCATGATGATGTTGAGATTCAGTGGGAAGCATTTGAGAATGAATCCTACAAGACCAAGATTAAGGCTGCAGCTCAGGCTGGCGAACTGCCTGACATCTTCTTCTCATGGTCTCTTGCTTTCCTTGGTGACTTCGTAGATGCGGGCGCAGCTAAGAATCTTGATGATTACTATGCCCCCTATGATGGACAACTCCCCGAGGTTATGCTGGCCAATACCACCTATGATGGACATCACTATGCAGCTCCTCTTAACATGAACATCATTACTCTATTCGCAAACATGGATCTTCTTGCAGAAGCAGGCTACACAGAAATCCCAGGAACATATGAAGAACTCTGCGACTGCTGCGACAAACTCCTCGAAAAAGGCATCACTCCGTTCGGCGTTTCCGGCAAGGAATCTTGGTGCGTAACCGAGTATCTTGAGCCAATCATACTGAAGACAATCGGCGTTGACGAACTGAAGAATATCTACGCAAAAGACAGCACTTGGAACAACGAAGACATCGCAAAATCCATCGATATTTTCCAGGAAATGATTGACAAGAACTATTTCGATCCTAACGCTCTCGCACTCGGAAATGACGAGGTCAAGGAAAACTTTATCGCTGGAAAGTATGCATTCTACCAGAATGGTTCATGGAACTGCGGCGATATAAATGATGGCACGGACGCAACCATCCAAGTTGGTGAGTTCCCTGTTATGAATGCTGATAATGCATCCCTTGGCATGCAGATTGGCGGACCAAACGATTGCCTTGCAGTTAACGCAAATTCCGCTAATGCAGATGCAGCAGCTAAGGCAGTTTTTGAAGTTGCACGTGATGTATGTCACTATGGCTTCCTTGCTGGTTCCGGTCTGCCCTCATGGACTCCTGATTATGATACCAGCGAGATTAATCCTCTCACAAATGCTGTCGCTGAAATGGTTTCCGTTTCTAAAGGCATGGTTCTTTTCGGAGACAACTCTTTAAGCGCTGATGATGCAGGCATCTACCTTGATTACGTCATGCAGGCATACGGCAAAGAGATTGATGGAAAGACCTTCACTGAAGGCCTTGCCGGTGATCTTGGGTAATTTTTCGTAAACACAACTTCTACGTTATAATTTTAGAGTCGGTCTCTCTTTCATTGGGAGAGAGGGACCGACTTTCCTTAAGTTTATGCAACTTCCAAAAACATGTACTAATATACAAGTCAGCATATTTGCAGAAACATACAAATAAGTAATCCCCATTCACCGCTACGGAAACGGAGGGAATTTTACCATGAAAAAAATGCTTAGCAATAAGCTGGTAATTTTTGTATTTCTTCTTCCTGCTCTGATACTTTTTATCGGTGTCCTTATTGCGCCAATTATTATGAGCGGGTATTACAGTTTATTTAATTGGAATGGTTTTACGCAGAAGGTCTTTATTGGCATTCAAAACTATAAAGAATTATTTACAAGCCACAGCATCAATTTTATGAGGGCTTTGGGCAACTCACTTCTGCTGGCTGCCATTTCCGTTGCCATTCAGCTTCCTCTGGCGCTTTGGTTCGCTTTAAAACTGGGCAGCGGAATTAAGGGCGAGAGGTTCTTTCTCTCCGTATACTTTATGCCGGTTCTGATATCAACAGTCGTAATCGGTCAGCTTTGGCTAAAAATCTACAACCCTGATTACGGTGTGCTGAACACCGCTCTCCGCGCAATAGGGCTTGACTCATGGACGCGTAGCTGGCTCGGAGATAAGAAGACGGCACTCCTAGCCTGTTTTATTCCAACTTTGTGGCAGTACGTTGGCTACCATATGTTGCTGATGTATGCAGGTGTTAAGAGCGTCCCAAAGGAGCTTCGAGAAGCTGCAATGCTTGATGGTGCAACAAACTCCCAGGTAGATAGGCATATTGTGATTCCGTATATAAAGCCTATTATAAAAGTAAGCGTCATATTTTCTGTCACCGGCTCACTAAAATCCTTTGACTTGATTTATGTGCTTACTAATGGTGGACCTCTGCATGCTACGGAGGTACCAAGTACATTGATGATAAGTATGCTCTTCCTCCGTAACCGCTATGGCATGGGTAGTACTATTGCTGTGCTGTTGATATTCCTTTGCTTTGCTTTTGCTCTGATTATCGGGGTAATCTTCAAGGAGGATGTCTGATATGGATAGTCTGGAAAAGAGAATCGCCTCGGATAGAAGGAAGAAGACATGGGTCTATGTAGCCTTGATTTTTTGGACCTTGATTGATCTGTTCCCCGTGTACTGGATGTTCACATTCTCTCTGAAGAGTAACAAGGAAATCTTCGGTGACAATGTTGTCGGTTTACCGAAGGAATGGCTATGGAGCAACTATACTCAGGCCATGAATACAGGCAATATGCTAGTGTATTTTAAGAACAGCGTCATTGTGGCTGTGGCTACTATTGCAGTTGTCCTGTTTGCATCCCTTATGGCTACCTATGCGCTAACGCGTTTAGTGTGGAAAGGAAAGAAAAAACTTAACAAGTTCTTTATGCTTGGGCTCACAATTCCAATCCATGCCTCTATAGTACCAATTTATGTAACACTTTCCCGTCTGCATCTGCTCAACTCCTATCTGGCACTGATTATACCGTATGCAGCCTTTGCACTGGCAATGGGAATACTCATATGTACCGGATTTATGAACGAACTTCCACGAGAGTTAGATGAGTCGGCATGCATAGACGGCTGCGGTGTGTGGGGTATCTTCTTCAAAATTATCGTTCCTCTGATGCGCCCCGCCGTTTCAACAATCGGCATATACACCTTCCTGCAGTGCTGGAATGAGCTTATGTTCGCAAACGTATTTATAAGCAATTCTGCGTTCAAGACGCTGCCTGTGGGTATTCAGGCACTGTCTGGGCAATATACGACTGAATGGGGACCAATTGGCGCGGCTTTGGTTTTGGCTACATTCCCGACCCTTTTAGTGTATGTCTTCCTCAGTAAAAAGATTCAGGACAGCTTTATTGCGGGTGCGGTTAAAGGCTGATACTATTATAGAGCAAACAATTTAATGGATTGAGATTATTAATTATATATTTAGAGCATGTTGGCTTAAGGTTTTTGTGCTCTTACTAAGGGTACGGCAGCACTATTACAAATGGCTGCCGTACCTTTATTTCATACAGCTGATGATAATATTGGCTAATATCCGATGACTTTTTTCAGTTGCTATAAAACATACTATGTGGTAAAATAAGCAGAAATGTATGGATAATTTTTCTTAAAACCGGCAGAATTGGCAGGTGTACAGTTTGGAGAAATATGTAATAAATGGCGGGAATGCGCTTCAGGGAGAGGTCACTATAAGCGGTGCGAAAAATGCTGCAGTGGCTATTATTCCGGCAGCGCTTCTTGTTGACGGAGTATGCAGAATAGAGAATATGCCCCGTATAAGTGATACGGAAATGCTTCTTACAATATTGGAAGGGCTTGGGGCAAAAGTCAGTTATATTGATGATTCCACTGTGGATATTGACTGCAGTGATGTAAGCTTTCGAGATGCACCTTATGAGCTCATGAGAAAAATAAGGGCCTCATATTATCTGATTGGTGCCATGCTTGGCCGTTTTGGAATGGCAAAGACGACTATGCCTGGCGGTTGTAATTTCGGATCGAGACCTATAGATCAGCATATTAAAGGTATGGAAGCCTTGGGTGCTGATGTTCAGGTTGAGGACGGATTTGTATATGCTAAGACTGAAGACAGAAGACTTCATGGGGCAATGATTTATCTTGACAAGGTATCCGTCGGAGCCACAATGAACATTATTCTTGCGGCTGTACTTGCTTCGGGCAGAACGATTATTGAGAACGCGGCGCGGGAGCCGCATATTGTTGATCTTGCAAACTTTCTGAATTCTATGGGTGCCGATGTGCGCGGAGCAGGTACGGATACCATTAAGATTAATGGTGTTGACAGACTACATGGCGGTTGCTATGCCACTATTCCTGACCAGATTGAAGCGGGAACCTTTATGGTTGCAGCAGCGGCAACAGGTGGAGAAGTTCTGATAAAGAACGTTATTCCTAAACACCTAGAATGCATCAGTGAAAAGCTCAGAGAGACCGGTACGGTAGTACAGCAGTATGAAGATTCAGTTCAGGTGCGGTGCACGGGAAACCTCAAGAAGGTAAATATTAAGACTCTGCCTTATCCCGGGTTTCCAACAGATATGCAGCCCCAGATGGCAGCACTTATGTGTGTTGCCAATGGTACTTCAGTCATCACAGAAGGCATATATGACAACAGATTTAAATATGCTGATGAAATGAACAAAATGGGCGCAAATATTCAGGTGGAAGGCCGTGTTGCCACGATTGAGGGTAATCGACGGCTCAAAGGAGCAGCTGTTAAGGCATGTGATTTGAGAGCAGGGGCAGCAATGGTTATTGCAGGCTTATGTGCAGAAGGAACGACCGAAATCTCGGACTGCCATTATATAGAACGCGGTTATGAAAGATTCATCGATAAACTCAGAGATCTGGGTGCAGATATTCGTCTGGTGACGGATTCCAATACGGAAGACTGACATATGCTTTCTATAAAGCTTATTTGCGTAGGCAAAATGAAGGAGAAATTCTTTAAGGATGCTTTTGAAGAATATGCCAAACGACTTGGAGCCTACTGCAGATTCGAATGCACAGAGTTAAGTGAGAATAGGCTGCAGGATTCACCTTCAGACAGGGAGATAGCTGCTTCTCTTGAAAAGGAAGGGGAGCTGATTCTCAAGACCATACCTGCAGGAAGCTACGTTATTGCCATGTGCGTTGAAGGCCGCAAGCTTAGTTCCGAGGAACTTGCGATGGTAATAAGGGCAAGAGAAAATTCCGGCAAACCGAAAATGTGCTTTATTATTGGCGGGTCATATGGACTGTGCGATACGGTGAAGAATGCGGCTGATTTGAAACTATCCATGTCAGATATGACATTTCCGCATCATCTTGCAAGGGTGATGCTCGCTGAGCAGATTTACAGGGGCTTTAAGATTAATGAAGGCTCTGCATATCATAAATGAAAACAAAGAATGGATATAGAGGAGACAGACATGAACGAAATCGACTACATGCAGGAGTACAAACGCTGGCTGGACAGTCCTGCTTTGAGCGAGGATGAATGGAATGAACTGAATTCAATTGCGGACGACGAAGAGGAGATTAGAAACAGATTCTTTGCACCGCTGGAATTCGGTACTGCCGGTCTGCGTGGGACTATGAAGGTTGGTTTACATAATATGAACATTCATATTATTCGTCATGCTACACAGTCTTTTGCAGAGGTCATAGCGGCTGAAGGTGAGGAAGCAATGGAAAAAGGAATTGCCATTGCCTATGACTGCCGTTTGAACGGAAAAACCTTTGCTGAAGAGGCCGCCTGTGTTATGGCTGCAAATGGAATTAGAGTACGTCTTTTTGAATCACTTAGACCAACTCCGGAATTGAGCTTTGCAGTAATTCATTATGGCACGGCTGCCGGTCTCAATATTACGGCAAGCCACAATCCTAAGGAGTACAACGGATATAAAGTATACTGGTCTGATGGTGCACAGCTTCCTCCCCAGAAAGCGGAAGCAATTGCAGAGCGTATGGAGAAAAATGAAATATTCTCCTCATATAAAACCTGTGATTATGCTGAAGCGGTTAAGGAAGGAAAGATAGAGATAATCGGAGAGGAAACAGATGAGCTCTTCCTCGAAAAAGTCCTTGCCCAGGCTATAGACAGAAAAGCGGTTGAGCAGGTAGCTGACGAGTTCAGAATTGTATATACTCCGTTTCACGGTTGCGGTTACAGGCTTGTTCCTGAAGCACTAAAACGCCTTGGAATAAAGCATCTCTATCCGGTTGAGGAACAGATGGTGATAGACGGAAATTTCCCCACCGTAGAAAGTCCTAACCCTGAGAATCCCGAAGGCTTTTATCTTGCTGTAGATCTTGCAAAAAAGGTTGACAGCGACCTGATAATCGGGACCGACCCCGATTCGGATCGCATCGGCGTAATGGTACGTTGCGGTAATGATGAGTATAAGACAATAACCGGCAACCAGCTTGGCGTTCTGCTGCTTGACTATATTATTACGGCAAGAAAAGCCACAGGTACGATGCCGGAAAATCCGGGAACTGTCGCAAGTATTGTCTCCACAAGTATGGCGAGAGTGATAGCTGAATCAAATGATGTCCATTTTGAGGATACATTCACCGGATTCAAGTTTATGGCGGAACGTATTGCCGAGTGGGATGCTGCAGGTTCATACCGTTATATCATGGCTTTTGAGGAAAGCTACGGTTATATGATGGGTGACTATGTGCGCGACAAGGACGCTGTTACCGCATCAATGATGGTTGCAGAAATGGCTGCCTATTACCGCATAAAGGGAATGACGCTTCTTGATGCTCTGGACAGCCTGTATGAGAAATATGGCTTCTTTATGGAGAAGACCCTGAACCTTGTTATGCCGGGCGCAGACGGCATTGAGAAGATGCAGAAAATAATGGCAGGCTTAAGAGCGGAAACGCCCGAAAGAATTGCTGATGTCGGTGTGGTCAGACTGCGTGACTATTCGGATGGAAGCATATTTGTTGCAGGCCTCGGTAAGGTGGGCTCGACACCAATGTCCGGGTCCAATGTGCTCTATTTTGAGATGGCGGATGAAAGTACATTTATTATCCGCCCGTCAGGCACGGAACCCAAAATAAAGGTATATATACTTGTCCGTGGAGCGGACAGGGCAGAGTGCGAGGCAAAGGTTGAAAAATACTGTGCATTTGCAGACACTATAGGTAAATGACTGAAAACCGAGATAAAGTAAAACTGTATGAGCTGTTTTTAGCCTTTGCTGAAGTCGGCGTTATGACTTTTGGCGGAGGCTATGCGATGATACCAATTCTCGAAAGAGAACTGGTGAGTAAACGTGGTTGGGCAAGCAATGAGGAACTGATGGACTACTATGCAGTGGGACAGTGTACTCCCGGGATCATTGCCGTGAATACCGCAACTTTTTTGGGCCACAAGCTGAGAGGAATTCCTGGAGGCATAGCAGCCACGCTTGGTGTTGTGTTTCCTTCTGTTGTTATTATAACCATTATTGCTGCGGTTCTTTCAAATTTTGCTGATATTCCCGCAGTAAAAAGCGCATTCGCTGGAATTAGAGTATGCGTATGTGTGCTAATATTCAATGCAGTGATTAAGCTGTGGAAAAGCGCAGTAAAAGATAGAGCTGCCCTAATTATTTTTGCACTCGTTTTCCTTGGCTCAGTTTTCTTTAATCTTTCCCCAATAGTATATGTAATTCTATGTGCCTTCGCAGGTATTATCCTCAGTAGATTGGGGGTAATGGAAAGATGATACTTCTAAGGCTCTTTTGGGAGTTCTTTAAGACAGGCCTTTTTTCAGTAGGCGGGGGAATGGCAACACTGCCTTTCCTGTATAGCATGTCAGAGAAAACAGGCTGGTTCACTACGGCACAGTTGGCGGATTTTATTGCTGTATCCGAATCTACACCGGGCCCAATAGGGGTCAATATGGCAACTTATGTTGGGTTTACAACTGCCGGCTTGCCCGGAGCGGTTATTGCCACCTTGGGTCTTATTACACCGGAGGTTATCATAATAATTCTCATCGCAGGTGTGCTTGAAAAATTTCGCAATAACAGATATGTCGATGCAGCTTTTTATGGATTGAGACCATGCTCGGTTGGACTTATTGCTGCAGCAGGTCTATTGGTAGTGAAGATATCTCTGTTTTGCTTTGACAGATATGAAGCATCGGGTATAATTACGGATCTCTTCAATTTTAAGGCTATTTTACTCGCGGCTGTTTTACTGGTGCTTACAAGGGCCGTAAAGCAGACAAAAAAATTGCATCCCATTGTTTTTATTGCCTTTTCTGCGTTGGTGGGAGTGCTGTTTTCGTTTTGACAATCCGGACGGTGTGCAATCACCGTTCTTTTTTTGGAAAAGTAAAAGAGGTTTTGCTAATGATTGAACGTATATTGGAAATAGAGAGAATGGAGGATGTAATTAATGTCTTTGGTTCGTTTGACAGAAATCTGAGGATAATAGAATCCGAATTGGAAGTGTCCATTATCGACCGGGACAACTGCATACATATAAATGGAGAAGCCGAAAAGGTAATTCTTGCTGAGAAGGCAATTGACGGACTGATAAGCCTTGCGGCCAGAGGAGAGGACATCAACGACCAGAATGTCAGATACATACTCAAACTGGTGGCGGAAGGCAGAGAGTCAAAGATCAATGAAATCGGCAGTGATGTAATCTGCATTACTGCCGGGGGCAAGCCGATAAAGCCGAAAACACTTGGCCAGAAGGAATACTGTGATGCGATTGAGAATAATACAATAACCTTGGGAATAGGACCTGCCGGCTGCGGCAAATCGTTTTTGAGCGTTGCTGAAGCGGTTGCGGCTTTTAGGGCAGATAAGTATAACCGTATCATACTTACCCGTCCTGCTGTGGAGGCAGGCGAACGTCTGGGATTTCTGCCGGGTGATCTGCAGAGTAAGGTTGATCCGTATTTGAGACCTCTGTACGACGCACTATTTGAAATGCTGGGTGCAGACACATATCAGAAATACCTTGAAAAAGGTAATATTGAAGTTGCTCCGCTTGCATATATGCGCGGAAGGACTCTTGATGACAGCTTTATCATACTCGACGAGGCACAGAACACGTCTGCTGAGCAGATGAAAATGTTCCTCACAAGACTTGGCTTCGGTTCAAAGATGGTTATCACAGGTGATATTACACAGATAGATCTGCCTGAGGAAAAGACAAGCGGACTCAAGGTTGCAATGAAGATACTTGAGGGTGTTGATGATGTGGCAATCTGCAAGCTTACAAGCTCAGATGTCGTTAGAAACAGACTGGTTCAGAAGATTATCGAAGCATACGAGGACTATGAGAAGAAAAATCCCCACAGCAGTCCCAAAAACACAGGAAAGAAGCCGTCCGGCAGAGGCACAAAATGAAGCACAGAGTACTGATTGGAAGAGACAAAAGAGGTTTGGGGCATATTAATTCCGGGATTCTTATTAAAAAAGCGGTTAACATGGCATTGGCAGCAGAAAAAGTACCTTGTCCCTGCCAGATAAGTGTTATGCTGACCGATGACGAGGGAATACGTGAGTATAACAGAGAATACAGAAATGTTGACAGGGAAACCGACGTTCTCTCGTTTCCAATGAATGAGCTCGATGCCGGGTGTTTTAATCCGGACGCCTGCGAAATAGACCCGAAGAGCGGAATGGTGCTGCTTGGCGATATGATGATAAACCTTAAGCGTTGTGAGGAGCAGGGAAAAGAGTTCGGGCACGGTTTCAAAAGGGAGATAATGTACCTTACGGTGCATTCCGTACTTCATCTGCTTGGGTATGACCATGTGGATGAGGGAGAAATGAAGAAGCTTATGAGAAGTAGGGAAAAAATGATAATGGGGGATGAAAAATGACTAAATCTGCGATGATTACGATATGCGGCAGACCTAATGTCGGCAAATCGACACTTATTAATACAATTGTCGGAGAGAAAATAGCGATAGTCTCATCAAAGCCGCAGACTACAAGGAACAGAATAATTGGAATAGTCAACTATGAAGACACACAGATGGTTCTTCTGGATACCCCCGGTTTTATCAAGCCAAGAAACAGGCTCGGTGACTATATGGTTAATGTTGTCAAGGAAAGTGTGACAGATGTTGACTGTGTACTTTTCCTTGTTGAGCCGAGTGAAGAAGTAGGCCCGGGTGAACTTGCCCTGATTGACCAGTTTAAAAACAGCGGAATGCCTGTTATCCTTGTAATCAACAAGATTGATACTGTCCAGAATAAGGAAAAGCTGCTCGAAACGATAGCGACATATTCGGCCGAATTCGAATTTGATGCAGTGGTTCCGATTTCAGCAATGAAGCGACAGGGAATCAATGACCTGCTGTCGGAAGTGGACAAATTTGCTGTTGAAGGTCCTCAGCTGTTTCCTGATGATATGATTACCGACCAACCTGAGAGACAGATATGTGCGGAACTAATTAGGGAAAAGATGCTGCGTTGTCTGGACAAGGAGATACCTCACGGTACGGCTGTGGAAATAACCAAATTCCTGGAGCGGGATGACGGTGTGATAGAAATTGATGCAACGATTTATACCGAAAAGAACAGCCATAAAGGGATAATCATCGGCAAACATGGAGATATGCTTAAAAAAATCGGAGCTCAGGCGCGTGAGGATATGGAGCGCTTTCTTGACGCAAAGGTTTTCCTTCAGACATGGGTTAAGGTGAAGGAAAACTGGAGAGACAGTGAAATCCAGCTTAAGAACTTCGGTTACAACAGAGACTGATGGCAGGTTATTCAAAGACTGAGGGGCTGATCCTCAGAGAGGTCAAATACAAGGAAGCGGACAGGATCCTGACGGTTTATACGGCTGAGGAAGGGAAGATAACCCTTAAGGCGCCCGGTGCGTTGAGAAAGAACAGCAAACTTGGCGCTGCCACGCAGCAGCTCGTGTATTCCGAATTTACGGCATTAAACAGAACCGGTTTTACAAATATTACGGAAGCCGTTATTAAAGAAGGGTTCGACGGGCTTCGCAGGGATTTTTCAAGCTATGCATTAGGCTGCTATTTTGCCGAATGCATAGATGCTATGTGCCCGGAGGAGAATCCGGATAGAAGTATTCTCCAGCTTGTGCTGAACTCATTATATGCGCTGAGTAACAGCATGTATGACTGCAGTTTGATAAAAGCTGCATTTGAACTGAGACTTATGGTGATTCTCGGTTATTCCCCGGATCTCGATGCCTGCATGTTCTGTGGAAAAAAAGAGCCGGAATCACCTTGCATAGGTATAGAAACAGGGAGAATTTCCTGCAGAGAATGCAGGACGGTCGATGTTGGAAGAACGGATTATCTCTGCAGAGACTCTCTTGCTGCGATGAGGTATATTGCGTCAGCTCCGGCAAAACAGCTGTTTTCGTTCAAAATAGAAGAGGACGCACTAAAGAGACTCTCAAAGGCCTGCGAGGATTATTTGCTTGCCCACAGTGAAAGAAATTTTGGAACACTTGATTATTGGAAGAAAGTTAGAATATGAGTTTTTTTGAAAAGTCGTTAAATACATTGGAACTGCCGCAGGTGCTTGCAATGCTCTCGGAAGAGGCTGTGAGTGAAACAGCCAAGGAAATCTGCCTTGGTATGAAACCTGCGGTAAACTATGATGAAGTTCAGCGAAGACTTGATGAAACAGATGCAGCCTGCCGTATGATGATAATCCGAGGTACGCCGTCTTTTTCCGGTATTAAGGATGTCCGCGCATCTCTCGGACGGGCGGAGCTCGGTGGTTCACTTAATACCAGAGAACTGTTGGATATTGCATCAGTACTTAGATGTGCCAGACTTGTCAAGGCATATCTGGCTGATGACTCTGTCGGAAAGACAGAGATAGATTATCTCTTCAGTGCCTTAAAAGCGAACAGATTCCTTGAGGAGAAAATAAGCACATCTATTGCCGGTGAGGAGGAGATTGCCGACAGCGCTTCACCTGAACTTGCGGATATAAGAAGAAAAATCAGAGCTGCAGCTGCAAGGGCAAGAGAGGCCCTGCAGAAGATAATTTCATCTCCAAGCTATGCCAAAGCATTGCAGGAGTCCATTATTACAATGCGATCAGACCGCTATGTCGTACCAGTAAAGGCGGAATACAAGAATGCGGTCCCGGGTCTGGTGCATGATGTGTCGTCTACAGGCGCTACTCTTTTTGTGGAACCAATGGCAGCCGTGAAAGCAAATAACGAGATGAGAGAGCTGGCGGCAAAGGAAAAGATTGAGATTGAAAGAATTCTGGCTGAGCTATCCGCGGACTGTGCGGAGCATTCGTCAGACATCTCATCAGATTATGGAATCCTGATTAACCTGGACGTTGTTTTTGCAAAGGCAAAGCTCTCATACAAGCTTGACTGCTGCAGAGCAGCAAATGATAACGGGGGTTTAAGACTTCATAAAGCCAGACATCCTCTGCTTCCAAAGGAAAACGCTGTACCAATTGATGTTGAACTTGGAGAAAGTTTTGACACGCTGATAATTACCGGACCAAATACCGGCGGAAAGACAATATCGCTCAAAACGATCGGACTGCTTGCGGCAATGAACCAGTGCGGTCTGAATGTTCCTGTTCTTGACGGAAGTAATATACCTGTATTCAGCCATATTCTTGCCGATATAGGAGATGAGCAGAGCATAGAGCAGAATCTCTCCACCTTTTCGGCACACATGAAGAATATTATCAGCATACTTGATGAGTGCGATGGCGATTCACTTGTCCTTTTTGATGAACTTGGTGCAGGTACCGACCCCTCTGAAGGGGCCGCACTTGCAGTCTCGATAATTGAGCGGGTAAGAGAAAAGGGTGCAGTCATGGCTGTTACCACACACTATACAGAACTTAAGGTGTATGCGACTAATGAGCCGGGAGTTATGAATGCCTCATGCGAATTCGATGTTGAAACACTGAGACCCACATACAGACTTCTTCTTGGTATTCCGGGAAAGTCAAATGCGTTTGCGATTTCGAGACGGCTTGGACTGGACGAGAGCATAATAAGCAATGCTGCAGGCAAGATTGGATTTGAAAATGCAGGTTTTGAAGAAACAATAGAAAAACTCGAACAGACGAGACTGGCACTTGAAAAAGAGCGGGATGATATACAGAAAAATCTGCGTTCAGCTGAGGAGAAAGAGAAAAAAGCTTCTATGCTGAAAGCTGAGCTTGAAGTCAGGCTTGAAAAAGCTGATGTAAAGGCAAGGCGCGAAGCCGAGCGTATCATTGAAGAGGCAAGACAGACTGCAGAGCAGGTATATGCAGAACTTGATGAAATGAAGAAGCATATCAATGACGAAGACAACGCCCAGAGAATAAACGAAGCAAGAAATGAACTGAGAAGAAAGCTTAATATGGCGGAAGAGGGAATGAGACCCGCCAAAACGGAGGACAGTAGAAAATCCGCACGCGAAATACGAGTTGGGGATACTGTGGAAATACGCTCAATGGGGATTAAAGCGGAGGTCCTTTCCATATCAGCAGACAGAACTCTGAGCCTAAGAGCTGGTATTATGAATATCACCGCAGATGAGGATGAAGTACTCCTAATTGAGAACTCAGTGGCGAAGGCAGGCGGTACGGGAATAAGAAATAAAACCCCTTCAACCGCAATCTCCAGAACATGTCCTGCGGAGATTGACCTGCGCGGTATGGAATCACTGGAGGCAGTTGCAATTGCCGAGCAGTATATAGACAATGCTGTAATGTCAAGATTACCATCTGTTACGATAATTCACGGTAAGGGGACAGGAGCACTCCGGACTGCAATCCACCAGATGCTGAAAAGGAATAAATCGGTAAAGTCATTCAGACTCGGAAATTTTGGCGAAGGGGAATCAGGAGTAACTATAGTCATACTGAAATAAAAAACCTTACCATGCTGTCCTAATAAATGTATAAAACAACGAAAAGCACAAAACGAGTTGATTTTTTCGTGAATATTTGCTAAATTATACTTACATTTTTTGTGCATTCTAAGGAGTGGCGAGTATGATTAGCAAAGAAGTAGTTATTAACAATCAGGTTGGTCTTCATGCAAGACCTGCAACTTTCTTTATTCAGAAAGCTAATGAATTCAAAAGCAGTATATGGGTTGAAAAGGACGAGCGCCGTGTAAATGCAAAGAGTCTTCTTGGTGTTCTGTCTCTCGGTATAGTAAAGGGTACCGCAATTACAATGATTGCTGACGGAACAGACGAAGAGGAAGCAATCAATACGCTTAGCGAACTGATTGACTCTGATTTCACCGAGTAATTGATTACTTGAAAATTAAAGGGCGTGCAGATGCACGCCTTTTTTTTACAGAGGTATGTAGGTTATATGAAAAATCAAACAAAGGCGATAATCGAAATGCTGATATGCTCTACGCTGTGGAGTATTGCGGGAATCTTCATGAAGCTTCTGCCGTGGAAAGGCTTCACCATAGCATCACTTAGAAGCCTTATTGCAGGACTGACATTGATAGTTTACATAATATTGAAAAAGTATAGATTTGTTTTCAGCAAAAAAACGCTCCTCGCCGGAATTCTTACCGGTTGCGTATACACTTGCTTTACCTGTGCAAACAAACTTACTACCGCTGCCAATGCAATTGTACTGCAGTTTACATCACCTGTGTTCGTTGTCGTTATTTCTGCGATTGTTTACGGAACTAAGATTAAAAAGAGAGACATGATTACGGTTATCTTCACCCTTATCGGAATTGCTCTCTTTTTCTTTGACCAGCTTAAGCCGGGATATATTCTTGGAAATATAATTTCGATTCTTGCGGGACTGTTCATGGCGGGAATGTTTGTTGCTGTTGGAAACCTGGAAGGAGAGCAGAGATACAGTGCGATAATAATAGGTCAGATGTTCACGTTCTTGATTGGTTTGCCGTCAGTGTTAACATCATCGCCGATGATTAATTCATCAATGTTGCTGTATATAGGTATTCTGGGCGTCTTCCAACTGGGTATTTCGTATATTCTATATATTAATGCCTCGAAGTATTGCCCTCCGCTGGCATGCTGCCTGCTTGGCGTGCTTGAACCCTTGCTTAATCCGGTTTGGGTGATGATTTTTGATGGTGAAAAGCCGGGGCTGTTTGCACTCATAGGAGGAATAATTGTGATTACAACCGTTACAATATGGTGCGCCGGTAGCAGCAAGGAAGAGGAAAATGCAGCATGAATCCAAACCTGGATACCTTGCGTGAAAAGGCAAATAAACTGCCGCTCCTTCCGGGTGTTTACCTGATGTTGGATTCCAAAAGCGAGATAATCTATGTTGGAAAAGCGAAAAAGCTGAAAAATAGGGTCAGCAGTTATTTTCATGGTGAGCATCTGCCAAAGGTTGCTGCTATGGTTGATAGAGTTGCAGATTTCAATGTGATTATTGCCAACAGCGAGTTTGAAGCACTGGTACTGGAGAATTCACTTATTAAAAGGCATAAACCACACTACAACATTCTTCTGAAGGATGACAAAGGCTATCCGTTCATTCGCGTGAATATGCAGGATGAATATCCCAGAATGAGCCTTGAAAACAGGCCGTTAAAAGACAGTGCCGAATACTACGGGCCGTTCGGCGGTAGAGGCATGACAGGGGATATTATTTCTTCCATAAGCAATGCGCTTCATCTGCCTGTTTGCTCTAAGAAATTCCCGTCAGAAATCGGCAGGGAAAGACCTTGCCTTAATTATCATATCAAAAAGTGTGACGGATGGTGTACCGGTACACCGGACCGGGAAGAGTACATTCTGCGTATGAAACAGGCGGAAATGATTCTGAAGGGGAACGGCGATGAACTTCTGATATCTCTGAAGGAAGATATGCAGAAGGCCTCGGATGAACTGCGCTACGAAAATGCTGCTGAAATAAGGGACAGAATCCGTGCCGTTGAAGGTTTGACGCATAAACAGCGGGTGATATCCACATCCTTTTCGGACACGGATGCCATAGGCTTCATCAGGGGCGCTGTGAGCTGCTTTACGGTACTGCACTTTGCTAACGGGGATTTGGTGTGCAAGGATGTTGAACTGGTGGACGAACCTCTGGAAGACGATTCAGAAGCGGTTTCGGAGATTCTGAAGCAATATTATCTGTCGGACAAGCGCAGACAGCCAAAACATATTCTTCTGCCTTATGAGATTGAAGATGCAGATGAGATAATGCGTCTTATTGCAGAAGAGAACAACTGCAGACCGGTTATTGAGGTACCCAGACGGGGAGACAGGCTCAAACTTGTTGAAACAGCTATGCTGAATGCAACGGAGGAGATTAACAGAAGAACATCTGAGACCGGCAGACGTTCGAAGACACTGGAGCAGCTTGGAAAGATGCTTCAGCTCGATGCCTTCCCCTCAAGAATTGAGGCATTTGATGTTTCAAATCTCGGAAATACAGGTATCGTAGCGGCGATGACTGTTTTTGTGGACGGAAAGCCGCTGAAGAGAGATTACAGGAAATTCCGCATAAAAGAAATGTCTGAACAAAACGACTTTGCGTCGATGTATCAGGCGGTTTATAGACGTTTCCACCGGTATTTGGAGAATGACTCAAAATTTTCCGATTTGCCGGATATCCTTCTGATTGACGGAGGAGAGGAGCATGCAAAAAAGGCACTGCAGGCCTTAAATGAACTTGAACTGGATGTTCCGGTGTTTGGAATGGTAAAGGATGACAGACACAGGACAAGAGCGCTTGTTACACCTTCCGGCGAGGAAATAGGGATATCCGGCAGTCAGAGTGTCTTTTCGCTTATCGGAAGTATACAGGAGGAGACACACCGCTTTGCAGTTGAGTATCAGCGTTCATTGAGATACGAGAACTACGGTTCTGAGCTTGACGGAATCGAAGGTATAGGCGAAAAAAGAAAAGCAGAGCTAATTTCACACTTCAAGACACTTAAGGCAATCAGAAATGCGGATATTGAGGAACTAAAAGAAGTGCTTCCCGCAAATACCGCACAGAATGTTTTTAATTTCTTTCACAGCAATCCGGAGGATAATGGAAAATGCGAGTGATAACAGGATCTGCAAGGGGCAGAAAACTGAAAACGCCTGCAGGATATGATGTAAGGCCGACAACGGATAATGTTAAGGAATCAATCTTTAATATTATTCAGTTTGATATCGAGGGAAGGAACGTACTGGATCTTTTCGCAGGGACGGGACAGCTTGGTATAGAGGCCCTGAGCAGGGGCGCAGCAAAAGCTGTATTTGTTGATAGCAGTATGGAATCGCTTAAAACCGTCAAGGAAAATCTTAGTGTTTGCGGAATGAAAGCGCAGACTGTCAAAACAGATGCTCTGAGTTTTCTGAACAGCGGTTGCGGGAAATTTGATATCATATTCATTGATCCTCCATACGATTCGGATATCTATGAGAAAGTGCTGAAAAACATCAATTTGTTTGACATATTATCCAATGGTGGTATAATAATTGTGGAATGTCGCCGTGAAAGGCAGCTTCCCGAAATGGAAAAACCGTATTATAAAAACCGGGAGTACAATTACGGGAAAATTAAAATTGTCAGCTATATGAAGGAATTACTATGAAAACAGCAATTTGTCCGGGAAGCTTCGACCCCATAACCTTAGGACATTTAAACATCATTAGGCGTACCGCAGCAATTTTTGACGAAGTTGTCGTTTGCATTATGCATAATTCGTCAAAATCGGCGCATATGTTCACTGAGGATGAACGGCTTGAGATGATCAGAAAAGTAGTCGCCAAATACCCGAATGTCAGGGTGGACTATCACGACGGCTTGCTCGCTGAATACGCTAAGCAGTTTGAATTTCCTGTCGTTGTTAAGGGTTTGCGCGCAACATCAGATTTTGAGTATGAATTCCAGATGAACCTGGCGAACAGAAATATTAATCCCAACCTGGAAACCATGTTTCTGACAGCTGATGTAAAGTACACTTTTCTCAGTTCTTCAATAGTACGTGAAATGGCTATGTACGGAGCTGATCTTACCGGACTGGTTCCGGATGAACTGAAGGATGAGATAGAAAATAAAGCAAAGCAGTGGAGGCGAGGATAATGGATAACAGCAACGATGTTATAGAATTACTGGATATTCTTTATTCAATGGTAAATGAGGCATGGGGAGTCCCTCTAGGAAATGACAAATGCATAATTGAGCGCGAAAAGACAATTGACATCATAAATGAAATCAAGGCGAATCTGCCTACATCGATAGCAGAGGCCAAAAGACTTGTTTCCGCTAGAGACGAGTTTATTGGAAATGCAAAGCGTGAAGCAGAGTCTCTCAGAAAGAACGCCGAGGAACAGGCTGCCAAAATGATTGACCAGCAGGAGATTATCCGTATTGCTACCGAGCGCAGCAACGAAATGATAACTGCAGCAGAGAAAAAGAGCAACGAGTTAAAGCGTGTGGCAAGCGAATATGTCGATGATGTTATGAGAAAGGCTGAGGAGTGTCTCAACTCAGCTCTTACTACCGTAAGGAATACGCAGGGGGCATTCCGCTCCAGTGGAGTATCCTCCGATTCACCGGCAAAGGCGAGACCTCAGGCTCAAGCCTATGCCAAAGCTGAGCCAAAGTCTGAACCTAAAGAGAAAGTATCAGGAGACATACCTCTGGATATAGATTTAAATGACGAAAGTGCCTGGATGAATAAATAATTTCATCATGACAAATTAAAAAGTTACAATCATCTGCCGTGAGCTGATTTTTGTGTTGCACTATAAATTGTATCCATTGGTATTATTGTGATACAATCCAAAGTGTACTGTTTAGGAATACAGCTTGTGGAAGATGATTTTTTATGTGAAAAATACTTAAAAAGAGCGAAAAAACCCTAGAAAAATGACAAAAATAGACAAATAATTTCACTTGCAATTTATTATGTAACCCAATATAATGTAAACACAATTTAGTTAATCAGAGCGGAAGAGTGGGTGCATATTATGACAGGTGTTTATAAACATTCCTTGGATAACAAGGGAAGAATCTTTATTCCCACAAAACTGAGGGAGGACCTCGGTGATATGTTTTTCATTACGGTGTCGGTTGATAATTGTTTGTGCGCGTATAGTGCTGCAGACTGGAAAGGACTGACGGATAAGGTCAATTCAATGCCGTATATTAACCAGCGAAAGATGAGACCGCTTTATGCATATGCCTCCAGATGTGATCTCGATGCGCAGGGGCGTGTGCTAATTCCGCAGGGCCTCAGAAATTTTGCTGGACTTGTAAAGGATGTTACTGTTGTAGGCTGTAACAACCACATTGAATTTTGGGATTCGGGGACATGGGAATCTGTGTATATGAAAGAGCTTAGCCCTGAAAACCTTGCTGCAGCTATGAAGGAGCTGAATTTCTAATGGACAGACCTGAACATGTTTCTGTTCTTCTGAACGAGTGCATAGAAAACTTAAACATCAAGCCCGACGGACTGTATCTCGACGGTACGTTGGGCCTTGGAGGACATTCATTTGAAATAGCTTCGAGAATGGTAAACGGGGGCCATCTTGTATGCATCGACAAGGATGATTTTGCGTTGGACTATGCAGCTAAGAGGCTCTCAGAGTTTTTGGACAGAATAACATTTGTCAAGGATGATTTCCGTAATGCTGCCGATGTACTGGAAAGACTTGGCTTTGGAAAAGCAGACGGAATGCTCTTCGATCTGGGAGTTTCGTCTCCCCAGCTCGATGATTCAGAGAGAGGCTTTTCATATATGAATGATGCCCCACTTGACATGAGAATGGATACCGATGCCGTGCTTACGGCATATAATGTTGTTAATGAGTGGCCGGAGGAAGAGCTTGTAAGGATTCTTTTCGAATACGGAGAAGAACGTTATGCAAGAAGAATTGCGGGAGCTATTGTAGATAGAAGGAATATTTCTCCGCTTAACACAACATTTGAGCTTGTGAATGTGATAAAATCTGCCATGCCTTCTTCTGCAATGAGAGAAAAGCAACATCCCGCAAAGAGAAGCTTTCAGGCAATACGGATTGCTGTAAATGATGAACTTGGAGCCGTAAGGGATATGATGGATACGGTTCCGGATTATCTCAATGAGGGTGGAAGGCTTTGCGTAATCAGCTTCCATTCTCTGGAAGACAGAATAGTAAAAACCAAAATTGCTGCGCGGGAAAACGGGTGTACATGTCCCCGTGAGGCACCGGTTTGCACCTGCGGTTTCATTAAGACACTGAAAAGTGTTACCAGGAAACCTATAATTCCCACAGAAGCGGAAATTGAAGCAAATCCACGCGCAAGGAGTGCGAAACTTAGAGTTGCCGAGAGGGTATAGGCATGAAACTGAAAGAGATAATAGAGAAAATTACCGTTCTTGAGTCACACGCTGACTGTGAAATGGAAATATCCGGTTTATGCTATGATTCCAGGAAGGCGGAGCCGGGCTTTTTGTTTATAGCAGTACGCGGCTTTGAAGCGGACGGACATAGGTTTATTTCGAAGGCTGTGGAGAAAGGGGCTTCAGCAGTTATCTGTGAGACTGCACCGGATGTAGATATTCCGTATATTCTGGTGGAGGACAGCAGGCTTGCACTTGCTCTGGCTTCATGTGCCTTTTATTCATATCCTGCCTCTGAAATGAAGATAATAGGGGTGACGGGCACCAGCGGTAAAACCACAAGCACAAACCTGATAAAGCATATTATTGAAACTGAACTGGGCGTGAAAGTTGGACTTATTGGAACCAACTGCAATATGATTGGTGAGACGGAACTCCATACGGAGCACACCACACCTGAAAGCCTTGAACTTCAGCAGCTATTCAGAGAAATGGCGGATGCAGGCTGTTCTTATGTTGTCATGGAGGTTTCCTCACATTCGCTCAGCCTTAACAGGGTTGCGGGAATACAGTTCAGTACGGCGGTATATACAAATCTTGCCCTTGACCATCTGGATTTCCACCACACTATGGAAGAGTATGCGGCTGCCAAGAAGCTAATTTTCTCTATGTGTGATAAGGCATGCGTCAATCTTGATGACGCATGGTCCGAATTTATGCTCGAGGGAATTAAATGTCCAGTGATTACCACCTCAGCAAACGGCAATTCAGGAGAGCTGATTGCAAAGGATATTAGACTTTCCGATTCAAATGTTCGTTTTGCGGCTGTTTACGGAAATGAAGTTTCGATGATGCGGCTTGCTATTCCGGGAATGTTTTCGGTGCACAATGCCCTGACCGCAGTTTCCGCGTGTCTATCCGAGGGATTGAGCTTAGAAAAATGCGCTGAAGGTCTTTCATCGGCAAAGGGCGTTAAAGGCAGGGTTGAAACCGTTCCCATTGGAAAAGACTACACCGTCATTATTGACTATTCACATAAACCGGATTCTCTGGAGAATGTTCTGAAGACTTTGAGACCTGTTACAAAGAACAGACTGATAACTCTCTTCGGCTGCGGAGGGGACAGAGACAGAAGTAAAAGACCGATTATGGGAGCAGTTGCTGCGGAGAATTCCGATTTTGTCATTGTGACAAGCGACAATCCCAGAACCGAGGAGCCGCAGGCGATAATTGATGAGATACTTACAGGTATGACGGACTGCCGCACGCCATACGAGGTTATATGCGACAGAATAGAAGCAATTCATTGGGCTATTGACAATGCTACCCCTGGCGATGTAATATTATTAGCCGGCAAAGGCCACGAGGACTATCAGATTATCGGTCACGAAAAGCATCATATGGATGAACGGGAGATAGTTCTGGACTACTTGAAGGAAAAGGAAGCCTTATGACTATAAAACTTATAGCCGCCTTTATTCTGGCTCTAATAATATCAACATGCTTCGGGAGAGCATATATACCCTGGCTCAGAAAGCAGAAGGCCGGACAGGAGATTAAGGAGAACGGTCCTGCATGGCATATGTCCAAGTCAGGAACACCGACAATGGGCGGAGTGATGTTTATTCTCGCAACAGGGATTGTCATTTCAATTTTTGGCATTCTCAGCGGTGATCTGATTAATCTGTTTCTGTTTGCATTTGCTCTGTTTTTTGCTGCAATCGGCTTCCTGGACGACTGGGAGAAGATAAAGAAAAAACAGAACCTTGGTCTTTCCGCAAAAGCCAAGTTTCTGCTGCAGATTGCAGCTGCGCTGTTCTTTCTCTACGTTATGAGAAAGTGGGGATATTTAAGCCATACGCTATATTTTCCATTCTTTAACAAAGCTGTGTATGTTCCGGGATGGCTATACTATCCTTTGCTTGCCTTTATTATTGTTGGCACTGTGAATTCCGTAAATATCACAGACGGAATAGACGGTCTTGCCACCGGAACCACAATTCCGGTCCTGCTGTTCTTTGTTGCCGCTGCTTGTATTTCCAACAATAGTGAGCTTGGAATTTTCGCATCGGCACTGATAGGCGGTCTTGCAGGTTTTCTGTACTTCAACTTCAACCCGGCAAAAGTCTTTATGGGAGATACGGGCTCACTTTTCCTTGGCGGTGCAGTAATTGCTCTTGCAATAGCATTTGACATGCCTCTTGTCATGATTACGCTGGGAATTATATATATTATCGAGACGCTGTCGGATATCATTCAGGTATGCTATTTTAAGCTGACCCACGGCAAGCGTGTTTTCAGGATGGCGCCATTCCATCATCACCTGGAAATGGGCGGCTGGTCAGGGCACAAGTGGAAAGAGAAAGAAATTTTTTTCCTGTTCACAGGCGTTTCACTGCTCTTTGCCATTCTGTCATTTATCGGAGTATATAACAGATTTTAACATCTGAGACGGGAATCCGTTCCCGTCTCTTTGAGTGTTTTATACGGAGGTATAACCGTTTATGAAATTTGTCCTCACCTGCGGAGGTACGGCAGGGCACATCAATCCTGCACTGGCTGTCGCCGGAAAGCTTAAGGAACTTATGCCGGCATGTGAGATTCTGTTTATCGGTGCCGAAAACAACATGGAGATGGAACTTGTCCCCATGGAAGGCTATGAGATTAAAGCTGTTAGAATTACTAATATCAGCAGGCAGATAAATCTGCGCGGACTTGCTCACAATGTTGAAACAGTTAAAAATGTCGTGACATCAGAGCGGGAATCCGAAAGAATTATCAGAGAATTTGCTCCGGATGCTGTTATTGGCACTGGAGGGTATGTCTGCTATCCTGTTCTTAAGGCTGCACATAAGCTTGGAATTCCGACTTTTGTACATGAGAGTAATGCGGGACCCGGTCTGACGACAAAGCTACTTTCAAATATAGTGGATGTCATTATGGTTGGCTTTGAAGGCTGTGAGAAAATGTACTCCAATCCCTCAAAGGTCAAGGTTACCGGAACGCCCGTAAGAGGTGCTTTTTCAAATTATACAAAAGAGTCGGCTAAAAAAGAACTCGGTATACCGGACTATGAGCCTCTCGTCGTTTCGGTCTGGGGTTCTCTAGGTGCCCAGTTTATGAATGATACTGTAGCAAAGATGCTTCCTATTATCTGTGATGAAGGGGATTTCAGGTTCATTCATTCAACAGGAAAGCGTTATTATGACGGCTTTATGGAGAAATTATCCGGAACATGCCCAGACTGCGCCAGTCTCGGAATTGATGTTCGTGAGTATATTCATGATATGGCAAGAGTAATGACGGCAGCAGATCTTATCATCTGCCGTGCCGGTGCGTCAACATTATCCGAACTTACATACATGGGTAAGCCTGCCATTCTGGTACCTTCACCCAATGTGACGGGCAATCATCAGGAAAAGAATGCCAGAGTTCTGGAAAAAGCCGGTGCTGCTCAGGTTATGCTTGAGGGTGAGATTACGCCAAGGGCGCTTTTTGACAGGATTAATCTGATTCTTTCAGATGAAGATACGCTATATAATATGTCGGAGTGCATGTATTCCCTTGCCCATGAGGATGCTGCTGAGAAAATATGCGGAATAATACTGGAAAAGGTTAATGAAAGCCGTTAAGAGCAAGTATTATTCGTCTTTATTTGTTCATAATACTGTGTTATAATCATAATTTAGAAATAATGTTGTAAGTAGGAAGTAATGGCAGATTTTTCAAGCAGAGTTCAACCGGGCGAAGACAAGCGCTCGGAGTTTATGAAACCGCGCAGACGAAGCAGTCTGAGCGGTCCCTTGACTTTCTTTATCCTGATAATTGCTATGATATTTGTTATGTCTGTTATCTTCCGCGTCTCAACGATAACAGTCAATGGCAATACGCATTACTCCGACCAGGATATAATAAATGCAATCGAAATCGAGCAGGGCGATAATCTGTTTTTCTTCGACCGATTTGCTGCCGTAAGCCGTGTTTTTGCTAAGCTGCCATATGTTGAAGAGGTTACTGTCACCAGGAACCTACCTGATAAGGTGATTATTGACGTTACAGAGACTACGGCAATAGCTTATTTCAAACTCGGTACCGAGCTCTGGACCTTGGACCATAACTGTAAAATCCTGGGAAAGGCAGCAGAAGGCGAAGAAGCCGGACTGATACCGATTACAGGCTTTAAACCCGGAACACTGCTGATAAATGAAAGACTGACCTCAGAGGACGGTTCCGGGCGTAACGTAGACTTTCTTGAAGAGATATTCCATCAGATTGAGGGTCGTAGTATTCTAACCTATATTACAAAAATCGATTTCAGCGACCCGAATAATGTGAAACTCTTTTATGGAGGAAAGTATACAATCAACCTGGGTGACCCGTATTCACCGGAACATAAATTCTCTCTTGTTGTTTCAGCTATATCACAGCTGAAAGACGGTGATATTGGAATACTTGATGTTTCGGATGCAAAAACCGTGCATTTTAAGCCTTACTGACGGACCAAAGAGGCATAAATTACAAATAATTACAAAAAATTTGCAAATTTGAAAAAATTCTATTGACCTTTTGAAAAAAATATTATAATATAGCGGTAATTTATATAATGAGCATATAATGGGAGGCAATAATAATGGATTTTACGAGTGAATCAGGTCCTGAAAATGTTGTTAATATAAAGGTAGTTGGTGTTGGCGGAGCCGGAAACAATGTTGTAAACAGAATGGTTAAGGCAGGAACTCAGGGAGTTGAGTTTGTTGCAATCAACACCGATAAGCAGGCGCTCTCTGTTTCAAACGCTGACCAGAAAGTTCAGATAGGTGAAAAGACAACCCGCGGTCAGGGCGCAGGTTCAGATCCTGAAACTGGAAAACGCTCCGCGGAGGAGAGCAGAAGCAACATTGCAAAGGCTATTGAAAATGCGGACATGGTCTTTATTACAGCCGGTATGGGTGGCGGTACGGGTACAGGTGCCAGCCCTGTTGTCGCAGAGATAGCACATGAGGCAGGTATGCTTACCGTCGGCGTTGTAACAAAGCCATTCAAATTTGAAGGAAAGCGCAGGATGGACCAGGCTAATGCTGGTATTCAGGAGCTGCTTGGTAAGGTTGACTCTCTGCTTATCATTCCTAACGACAGACTGAAGTTTGCCACTGACCAGAAGATTACTCTGGCAAATGCTTTCGAGATTGCTGACGATGTTCTCCAGCAGGCGGTTTCCAGTATTTCAGATCTGATAAAGAATACCGGATTCATTAATCTTGATTTTGCAGATGTTACGTGCATTATGAAAAATGCCGGCTTTTCACATATGGGAGTGGGCCATGCGGAAGGAAAGAACAAAGCGGAAGACGCGGCAAAGATTGCCGTTTCAAGTCCGCTCATGGAGACTTCCATAAACGGTGCACGCGGTGTTCTCATTAATATTACCGGTTCTGAAGACATGAGCCTAGAAGATGTCGAAACAGCTGCAAATCTCGTTCAGGAGGCAGCTCATCCTGATGCGAATATTATCTTCGGTGCAAGCTTTGACCCGAACATGCAGGATGAAATACACGTGACTGTCATTGCTACAGGATTCAACGAAAGTCCGTCATCGTTTTCGTCGGAACCGGCATCATACTCTAAACCGAAGGTTTCGTCAAACCCTTCAGTGAGCATGCCGATTTTTACTTCTCATGCTGATGACATCATTCCAATAATGCCGTCTACATCAGTTCAGAATGAACCTGTAATGCCGATTATGCCGCCGGTTATGCAGGATGATGAAATGTCTGCTGAAGTTGTTGAAGAAAAGCCTGAAGAATTACCGGAAGAAACTGAAACGCCTGCGGCAACGGATGACCCATTCGACAGTATTTTTAAGATATTTAATACAAAATAAATATAAAAATGCTCCCCCTGTTTTCTGCGGGGAGTTTTTTATAGGGACGATATGAAAACTAAGGATAGAATAAAAAGATTCATGAACAGATTCATGAATCTATATATGAACAACAGAATACCTATGTCTTCAGCGGCACTTTCTTACTATCTGACTATGACTTTTTTCCCGCTGGTGATATGCCTTTACACTTTGCTTGGCAACAGCTATGAAAAGGCATTAAAGGTTGTCGGGTTTATTGAAACTGTTATGCCGGAAAGAACCGTAGAGATGCTTAAATCATTTTTGGATTACGTATCGGCCAACTATAGTGTTCTGATGATGGTTTTTGCACTGTCTGTTATTCTTATTACCTCGTCCGCGGCATTCAGGTCCCTTGAGAATACAATAGGAGTAATGCAGGGCGGCAGACGTTTCGACGGATATGCGTTCTTTGTTGTCAGTATTTTTCTGTCTCTTGGCTTTCTTGCCACAATATATATGGCAACAATCGTAATGTTCTTAGGTGAAAACTTTATCAGCTTTATTAACGGTTATATAAAGATAATCCAGTTGGATAATTACTGGCGGTTCCTCCGCTTTATCATTCTATTCGGAATTGCGCTTGTGATAATCGTCCTTATATATGAGCTGTGTAAAAGAAAAGAGGACCACTATAGAACTTTTCCCGGGGCTCTGTTTGCAACACTGCTTCTCGTTGCAGTGACTGCATTTTTCTCTATGTTTATTAACGCTTCAATTAAATACCCCCTGGTCTACAGTTCTCTTTCGGCAGTAATACTCCTTATGTTCTGGCTGTACTGCTGCTGCCTGGTTATTTACTGTGGAGCTGTGTTCAATATAGCAAGGCGGGACATCCGCAACGAAGAGGAAACAACAAAGGACTAGATTTCTGTTTACAAAAGCCGAAATGAAAACTATAATGTGTTCAAAGATTTATATTTTCGAAACGGAAAACAGAAATGGAACAGAAGTATATTAGAAATTTCTCGATTATTGCCCATATTGATCACGGCAAATCCACATTGTCAGACAGACTGATAGAAACCTGTGGAGCTGTCGAAAAGCGTATCATGGAGGACCAGATTCTTGATGATATGGACCTCGAAAGAGAACGCGGAATAACGATAAAAGCCCGTGCGGTAGGTTTGAATTACAAATCACCGGACGGGAATACCTATACCCTGAACCTGATTGACACACCGGGTCATGTTGACTTCAATTATGAAGTCAGCCGTTCTCTTGCCGCATGTGAAGGGGCAGTGCTTGTTGTAGATGCCTCTCAGGGTGTTGAGGCGCAGACACTTTCAAATACATATCTCGCAATGGACAATGACCTCGAGATAATACCGGTCATCAACAAGATTGACCTTCCTGCGGCGGATCCTCAGAGAGTCAAGGATGAAATAGAGGAAATCATTGGTATACCGGCTCAGGACGCACCCGAGATAAGCGCTAAAGCGGGAATCAATATTGAGGCGGTTTTCGAAGATATCGTAAACAACATACCGGCACCTTCGGGGAATCCTGATGCTCCGCTCAAGGCACTGGTATTTGACAGTCAGTACGATAACTACAGGGGAGTTATAGTATTTATCAGAGTTAAGGACGGCAGACTGGGCAAGGACGATGAAATCAAACTGATGTCTACAGGCGCTGTATATAAAGTTGTTGAGGTGGGACATCTTCGGCCTATGGGCTTTGACCCGTGTCAGGAACTCTCGGCAGGCGATGTTGGGTATTTCACCGCCAGCATCAAGAATGTGGCAGATACCAGAGTGGGAGATACGGTAACCCTTAACACCAATCCTACTGCAGAAGCTCTTCCGGGATACCGTCCTGCGAGACCCATGGTATACTGTGGAATATATACTGAAGACGGCTCGAAGTATCCGGACCTGCGAGATGCTTTGGAGAAATTGAAGCTTAACGACGCCTCCCTTTCGTTTGAACCTGAGAGTTCAGTGGCCCTTGGCTTCGGCTTCCGTTGCGGTTTTCTTGGAATGCTCCATATGGAGGTCATTCAGGAACGGCTTGAGCGTGAGTTTGACCTTGACCTTGTCACAACACTTCCTTCCGTAATTTATAAGGTGGTAAAGACGGATGGGAGTACAGTTATGGTGGATAATCCTCATAACTATCCGGATGTTGTCTCAATTGCAGAGGCATATGAACCGTATATGAAGGTCAGCATAATCACACCGAACGAGTTTGTGGGCAATATTATGCCGCTCTGCCAGGACAGGAGAGGCGAGTATAAAAACATGCAGTATCTCGACTCGCGCCTTGTGGAGATGCATTATGAGATGCCTCTGAATGAGATAATCTACGATTTCTTCGACACACTTAAGGCAAGAACAAAGGGTTATGCTTCCCTTGACTATGAACTCAGCGAGTATAAGATATCAGACCTTGTAAAAGTTGATATGCTTCTGAACGGTGATCAGGTTGACGCACTCAGCTTCATAGCCCATAAGGATAAGGCCTACGGTAGGGCAAGAAAGCTTTGCGAAAAGCTCAAGGACAATATACCCCGTCAGCTTTTTGAAATTCCCATACAGGCTGCCATCGGCGGCAAGATTATTGCCCGTGAGACGGTAAAAGCACTCCGTAAGGACGTTTTGGCAAAGTGCTATGGCGGAGATATTACCAGAAAGAAAAAGCTCCTGGAGAAGCAAAAAGAGGGCAAAAAGAAGATGCGCCAGCTTGGAACTGTCCAGATTCCAACAGAGGCCTTCCTCGCAGTCCTCAAGCTTGATGAATAAGGTGATTTATGCCAAACAAAAATGAGTCGTGGTTTTCACGGCTCATTGATTTTATGTGGGGAAGCGGCGTTCTTGAATTTTGCGGTACCGCAGGGCTTCTTCAAGGGCTTTTCGGTAGTCCTGCGCAGCGGTTATGCTTACCTCATCCATAGGCCTTCCAAGGAGATTTGTTTCAAATACAGCGCTTATTCCGTAGTCGGAAGGGTCAAGTGACAGGTCACCGATTCTTCCGACAATTGCATACACCGGAATTCCGCGGGGGAGGGTCATTGATGTAATACCACCCAGAACCTTGCCGTTGAAGCTGTAGTTGTCGAGTATACCTTCACCTGTTATCACAAGGCCGGCTCCGTCAAGATGCTTTTCAAAGTGTGTAAGGTCCAGAATCGTATCAATTCCTGAGCAGATTTTGCCTCCCAGCAGGGCTGTAACGCCTCCACCCATTCCGCCCGCGGAACCGGCTCCGGGAAGGTTGACAAGGTCTATTCCCAAATCAAGACGGACGACATTGCAAAGGTTCTCGAGTCCGGAATCGAGTGCCTGAATCATTTCGGAATCGGCACCCTTCTGCGGACCGAATACATATGCGGCCCCGTTAACACCAAGCATGGGATTGGTGACATCGCTCATTATTGTGATATCAACACCTTCGAGAAATTCCTGTGCTTTAGTGGTGTCTATATGTACTATGTTTTTCAAGGTGCCGCCGGCAGGAATGAACGTCTTTCCAACACTGTTATAGAAATCTACACCGAGGGCTGCCGCACAGCCGCAACCGCCGTCATTTGTCGCACTGCCGCCGAGTCCGAGATAAATGTGCTTGCAGCCAATGTTTACTGCATCCATTATCAGTTCACCGACACCGTATGTAGTAGTCAGAGAGGGGTTGTTCTTTGCTCCAACCAGAGACATTCCGGCGGCAGAAGCCATCTCAATCATAGCGGAATCACCGAACACTGCGTATTTTGCAGTTATTCTCTCCATATAGGGTCCGGAAACTTCAACATATTCTGCCTCGGATTCAAGGGCTGTGAGGAGGCAGTCGACCGAGCCCTCACCTCCATCACCGACGGGGATGGCAATAACCTCACACTCAGGAAAGAACTGGGGAATAATATATTCCGCAAAACGGCAGATATCCATGCTTGTAAGGGTTCCCTTGAAGGAATCTGAGGCAACGATGCACTTTCTCATGATATCATACTCCGGTTGAACCGAACCCGCCTTCACCCCGTGCGGTTTCCGGCAATTCGTCGCATATTTCAAATTCAGCCTGCATAAAGGGCATAATTACAAGTTGCGCAATACGCTCTCCGTTTGAGACGGTGCGCGGCTCGTCGCTGTCGTTATACATCATTACAATATACTCGCCTCTGTAATCACTGTCACAGACCCCAACGCAGTTTGCAGGTCTGAGACCTTTCTTTGAGGCAAGACCGCTCCTCGCAAAGACGGCTCCGAACCAGCCCTCAGGTACGGCAACGGATATTCCGGTTCCAACTTTTGCACAGGTATGCGGCAGTATCTCCAAATCTCCGTCAAGGCAGGCATAAAGATCGTAGCCTGCAGCGTATTCCGAGCCTCTTGTAGGAATATGTGCACCTTCGCGGAGCAGTTTAATCTGAATATTCATATCTTCTCCAGGATAAATTCGTTACTGTTTTCTGGATTATACTATAGATTATCAAAAATGGCAACAAATCAGGTTGTAAACACATAACCAATTTGATATAATAATAAAACTAATTTGCTGAGAATTTGGAGGACGAACAGTGAATAATTATCTCCGCCGCATGACAGGTCCCGGATCAAAACTGTATATCCTAATTCTTTGCGTTTTTTCAGTTCTTACAGCCGTTTTGTCATATTATCTGCAGAATAACCAGCTTTTCATCCTGGCCTGTATTGAAGCGGGAATGACACTGTTTCTGATTGTGTTCTTCCTGATTTTCAAGAGAAAAAGACAGAAGGAACTGGAAGCTTATATTGAATCGCTGACTTACGAAACTGAGAATGCCAAGGACAATACCCTTATGAATTTTCCGCTTCCGATAGCGGTTTTCAGACTTGACGATTCCAGAATAATCTGGGGCAACCAGATGTTTTTCGATATGTGCGGAAGCACGGGGAAAAAGTTTGACGCCAGAATAAGCGATCTTCTTCCGGATTTCTCAGGAAAATGGCTGATGGAGGGGAAAACTCAGTATCCGTCACTTCTGACAGTCGGTGGTAGAAAATACAGAATACATGGAAACATTGTAAGGCCTGAGGATCAGGAGAACGCGGTCGCATTCATGGGCATTACATACTGGATAGATGTTACGGAATACGACGATACCCGTATAGAATACGAAGAAAGCCGCCCTGTAGCAGGAATTATAGTGGTGGATAATCTGGAGGAGATGTACAAAAACCAGCCCGACAGAGTGAAAAACGATATTCGGGACTCGGTTGAGGACAAGCTTTCCGAATGGGCGGGAAAATACAACGGAATATGCCGCCGCTTTGACAGAGACAGATATATTGCCTTCTTTGAAAAGCGCAATATTCAGGCAATGAAAGATGAGAAGTTCTCAGTTGTTGAAGAGATGCACACTGTGGAAACACCCGCAGGAATCAATGCTTCAATCAGTATAGGACTTGGAGAGGATGCTGAGAACTTTTCGGAGGCGCTCCAGTTTGCTGAAATGGCAACCGAGCTTGCACTGACAAGAGGCGGAGACCAGGCAGTTATCAAGAACAAGCTGAGCTTTGAATTCTTTGGCGGAAGAGGCCTTGAAGTTGAGAAGCGTACAAAGGTACGTTCGCGTGTTATGGCAAACACATTGAAGGAGCTTATTAAGGATTCCTCAAGAGTTCTTGTCATGGGGCACAGATATGCGGATCTTGATGCTGTAGGTTCGTCAGTCGGAATCTGCTGTCTTGCAAGAAAATATGGAATCAAGGCAAACATCATAATTGACGATAACAATGCAGCGGGTAAGCTTATCGATATGATGAAAAAGGAGCCGGAGTATAAAACGGCGTTCATTTCATCGGAAGAAGCTATGCTTCGTGCCGACGGGCACACACTTCTGGTTGTTCTTGACACAAACAGACCTGAGCAGGTTCAGGATGTGGATATTCTTCAGGCATGCAACAGAGTTGCGGTAATAGACCACCATCGTGTTTCAGCAACCTACATCCATAATGCTGCGCTGGGATACATTGAACCGTATGCATCCAGCTGCTGCGAACTTGTTACAGAGATACTCCAGGAACTTGGCGATCCTACCGATATGACCAAAGCTGAAGCTGAAGCAGTGCTTTCGGGTATAGTTCTCGATACTAAGAGCTTTACAATACGCACAGGTGACAGGACCTTTGATGCAGCAGCTTACCTGAGACGCTGTGGAGCCGATACTACGGATGTGAAAAAACTTCTGCAGAGCGATATGGACGACACAATATCAAAGTACAAGATTCTCCAAACAGCCGAACTGTACAGGAATGTTGCCATCGCGGTTCCGACAGAGGCCCAGAGCAGAATTGTTGCAGCCCAGGCTGCCGACGAGCTGCTTAACATATCGGGGGTTGATGCTTCCATAGTAATATCACCCAATGAAACCGGAGGTGTTTTTGCCTCTGCAAGATCAATTGGCGAGCTGAATGTTCAGATTATCATGGAAAAGCTGGGCGGCGGAGGAAACAGAAGCGCCGCTGCCGCGCAGTTCAACGATATTGATTTGGCGGAAGCGGTTTCAAGGGTTTATAAGGCGATAGACGACTATCTCGGCTGATATTTGATAACGGAAAACGGTATTAGAAAGGATAAGAACAATGAAAGTTATTTTTTTGGAAGATGTTAAGGGCAAGGCAAAAAAAGGTGAGATGAAGGACGTTTCCGACGGATACGCGAGAAACTTTCTTTTGCCGAAGGGGCTTGCAAAAGAGGCCACTGCGGATAATTTGAATGCGTACAAGCTTCAGGAGAAGGCAAAAAAGGCGCAGATTGAAAGGGAAAAGGCTGAGGCAAGGGAGATTTCGGAAAAGCTGAAATCCGTTCAGGTGCTGGTTAAGGCAAAAGCAGGTAACGGAGGGAAACTTTTCGGTGCCGTTACTTCTCAGGAAATCGCTGATGCACTGAAGGCTCAGCACGACATAGACATAGAGAAAAACAAGATAGTCCAGGCAGAGCCCATAAAGGCTTTCGGAAGCTATACCGTAAAAGCAAAGCTGGGCTATGAGATTTCAGGAGATATAAATATTTTAGTCATTGAGGGATAATTAAGTATGGATGAGCTTACAGGGAGAAGAATTCCCCATTCCGCAGCTGCAGAGCAGGCAGTCGTCGGTTCTATGCTGATTGACCCGCGCTGCGTTCCGGATGTAATTGAAAAGCTTAAATCGGATGACTTTTATATAGACAGCAACCGCAGGATATTTGAAACCATTTTTGACATGTTCGTTCTGGGAAACAGTGATAAGATAGATCCGATTACTGTGATAGACAGAATGAAGATAAATGGCAGCTTTACCGAAAACTCAGAGTCATATATTCTGGATTTGATGCGTATTACGCCGACTGCCGCCAATGTTCTTGAATATGTCAATATTGTCAGGGACAAAGCAATGCTCCGCCGTCTGGGTGATGTGTCCGAGGAGATTTCAAAGCTCGTTAATGAGGGTTCGGGAGAAGCGGACGCCGTTCTTGAGAAAGCGGAGAGAATGGTATATGAACTCCGCCAGGGAAGAAATGTCAGCGGCCTGATGCCGGTTTCCACCATTATTCCGGATGCGTTTAAGCAGATTGAAGTTGCCGGAGAATCCGGAAGCGGAATACCGGGGCTTTCAACGGGACTCCCGGATCTGGACAGAATGATACTGGGTCTTAACAAATCGGATTTGATTCTTATTGCTGCCAGACCCGGTATGGGAAAAACCAGTATTGCCCTTAATATTGCTCTTTATGTCGGTATGACGCTAAAGAAAACAGTTGCCGTCTTTTCACTGGAGATGTCAAGGGAGCAGATAGTAACAAGGCTTCTTTCAAAGGCGGCCATGGTTCCTTCAAGCAACCTGCTTACCGGTCAGCTGAACGAAACCCAGTGGAGAGAAATCGGTGAAGCAGCACAGCAGTTGAGCACGTCGGACATTCGGATTGATGATAATCCAAACCTCTCGGTTTCAGACATGAATGCCGCCTGCCGCAGAGTTGACAATCTTGGTCTTGTGGTGATTGACTATCTTCAGCTGATGCAGTCTGCGGGGAGCGGTCACAGCTGGTCCAATGAGAGCCGTACACAGGCAGTTTCTGATATGAGCCGTATGCTAAAGATTATGGCAAAGGAACTGAATGTTCCCGTAATCTGCCTATCTCAGCTAAACCGTGCAGCTGAGAGCAGACAGGACAAGCGCCCCATGCTTTCCGACCTTCGAGAGTCAGGCGCCATTGAGCAGGATGCTGACGTTGTCCTTGGCCTTTATAGAGACGGATACTACAATAAAGAATGTGAAAACCCGAATCTTGCTGAGGCTATAGTTCTAAAAAACCGTAAGGGGCAGACCGGCACGGCGGAGCTCAACTGGTTGCCGGATTATACATCATTTGCTTCATACGAAAGCAGACGTGAAGATGAGTATTAATGCCGACAAGCTGAAGGATGTAATCATACCCGGTTCAAAGCTTCTGTGCGCTGTTTCAGGCGGAGCGGACTCAATGTGTATGCTCAATCTGCTCTATAATAACCGCGATAGATTGGGAATAGACATTGCGGTGGGCCATTTTGAGCATGGTATCAGAGGCGATGAATCGCTCAGGGATGCGGATTTTGTAGAGGACTATTGCAGAGAACTCGGGATTGAGTATCTGATAGGGCACGGAGATGTACTGAAGTATGCCTCCGTACATTCTCTCGGAACTGAAGAGGCTGCGCGTTTGTTAAGATACAGGTTTCTCGAATCGGCGGCGCTTGAGTTCGGCTGTGACTATATTGCCACTGCTCACAATGCGGATGATAATGCTGAGACGGTAATTTTCAACCTCTGCAGAGGCGGAGGGATACCCGGGCTGAGCGGGATACCGGTTAAGAGAGATAACATCATAAGGCCTATGCTTCCGTTCACAAGAGCTGAAATTGAGGAGTTCATATCATCTAACAGAATCCCATATGTTGATGACAGCACCAATTCCAAAGACGACTACAGCAGAAATGTAATACGTCACAGAGTGATGCCTGTTCTGAAAGAAATCAACCCTGCTCTTTCGTTGAATGTGTTCAGAAGCAGTACTATTCTGAGAGATGATGAGGATTATCTGAACTCTCAGGCGGAGAGATTCATTGAGAAATTCTATGACGGATCTTCTGTTCCGGTTAAAGAATTAGGCGAGCTACACAGAGCCGTTTCCTCAAGAGTTGTAAGAAAACTGGTTATCGGCAGTCTCTCATATGAGCATGTGGACTTGGTGCTGCAGTTGTGTAATATCGACGGACTGGCATTTGCCGATATTCCGGGTGTCAGAATTCGCAAGGAACAGGGAAGGGTATACTTTACCGAGGTGCCTGAAGGCAGAATTCCGGATATTTTGCTGGAATATGGAAAGGAATATGTACTGAAAGACGCCGGCCTTGTAATATGCTCTGAAATAACGGCTTTTCCGGAAACTGTTCACGACTTGTTAAACACTTTTTATATAAAATATGATGAAATACACGAAGGTATCGTATGTTCGTCCCGTAGGCCCGGAGACAGGCTGCGCATTTACGGCAGAAACTGCAGTAAAAGCTTAAAGCAGCTCTTCCTTGAGGCCGGATATACTGAAAGGCAGCGGGATATAACACCGGTATTTAGAGACAGCGAGGGCGTTCTCGCTGTGTATAAGCTTGCCCTGGCAGAACGCGCGAAACCCTGCCCCGGTGAAAAAGCAGTAAAAATAATAATAAATACAATCCCGGAGGCATGTGATTAAATGGAAAATGACATTGAGAGAGTTCTGCTCAGCAGAAAAGAGATTGATGACCAGGTAGTAAAAATAGGTAAACAGATTTCGCAGGATTATGCAGGAACAGAGCCGGTATTTGTAGGTGTTCTGAAAGGTTGCTTTATGTTTATGGCGGACCTTATGAGAAATATCACGATTGATTGCTCTGTTGATTTTATGGCCGTTTCCTCATATCAGGGAACAAACTCCACAGGCGCGGTGAACATTAACAAGGATTTGAGCCGTGATATAGGTGGAAAGCATGTCATAATTGTTGAGGATATTTTGGATTCGGGAGTTACTCTCAATTATCTAAAATCTTATTTATCTGTCAGAGAGCCTGCATCTATTAAAATAGTCACGCTGCTGGATAAGCCGGCAAGGCGTAAGGCGGAAATATATGCCGACTATCACTGCTTTGAGGTTCCGGATGCCTTTGTGGTGGGTTACGGCCTTGACTATAATGAGAAATACAGAAACCTGCCATATATTGGTATTCTAAAACCTGAGATATACAGCTGATTATTATTTGTTAGAGAAAAGGATGTGATACTTTTTTGAAACCTCAACGCAATAAAGCGAGAGATATAGGATTTTATATACTGCTTGCAGTGATTCTGGTTGCTATTATATTTACCATTTCAGACGATAAGGCATCGAATCAGGTTGAGAGCTACTCTGCAATGCTCGACCTCTTTAAGGCCGAAAAGGTGCAGTCCTTCAAAACCGAAGGAAACACAATAATCCTTGAGGTAAGAACGGACGACCCGGATCTTCCTACGGAAGAGATGACCTATGACCTGTACAGTTTCTCACTGTTTTATGAGGATTTCCATGACCTTATCTGGGAACAGTACGACAAGGGTATAATAGAGGAATTTGACTATACTGAGGGCTTCACTCTGCCGTGGTGGGCAAGCTTTCTGCCGTATCTTATTATTATGATTGTGGCTATGGCTCTCTGGTATGCGATGATGAATCGTGCCGGTGGAGCAGGAGCAGGAGGATTCACAAAATTCTCCAAGGCCAGAACCAAAAACGGAAATGACGAGAAAGATAAGAAGACATTTAAGGATGTCGCAGGTTGTGATGAAGAAAAAGCGGAACTTGCAGAGGTTGTGGATTTCCTAAAGGACCCCAAGGTATACACGGACATGGGAGCAAGAATTCCCAAGGGCATTCTCCTTGTCGGACCTCCGGGAACCGGTAAGACACTGCTTGCCAGAGCAGTCGCCGGAGAGGCAAATGTACAGTTCCTTTCAATATCCGGTTCAGATTTTGTCGAACTCTATGTCGGTGTAGGTGCAGGAAGAGTCAGAGACCTGTTCGAACAGGCAAAGAAAGCCTCGCCCGCGATTATATTTATCGATGAAATAGACGCTGTCGGACGTCAGAGAGGCTCAGGTCTCGGCGGCGGACATGACGAACGCGAACAGACTCTTAACCAGTTGCTTGTTGAGATGGACGGTTTCTCCAACAATACCGGAGTAATCGTTATGGCTGCAACAAACCGTGCCGATATTCTTGATAACGCGCTCTTAAGACCGGGCCGTTTTGACAGGCAGATTTATGTTGGTCTTCCCGATATCAAGGGTAGGGAAGAAATCCTTAAGATTCATGCAAGAGGTAAGCATCTTGCAGAGGATGTTGACCTGAACGACATTGCAAAGGGCACTCCCGGATTTTCCGGAGCTGATCTTGAAAACCTTATGAATGAGGCCGCAATCCTTGCAGTCCGCCGTAAGGACCGCTTCATCGTTCAGGAAGATATTGATGAGGCGATACTCAAGGTTCAGATGGGCCCTGAAAAGAAGAGCCGCAAGATGTCTGAGAAGGCCAGAAAACTGACGGCTTACCATGAAGCAGGACATGCAGTGGCAGGACGCTTCCTTGAGAATGTTGATCCGGTGCATTATATTACAATCATTCCACGCGGCGCGGCAGGAGGATTTACTCTGTTCCGTCCGCAGGAGGATCTTGAGAACTTCAAATCCAAATCCGAGATGTATGAGAGCATTGTAATGGCGCTTGGCGGCAGAGTGGCAGAGAAGCTGTTCCTTGACGATATATCCACTGGTGCATCCGCGGATATCCAGCAGGCAAGTTCAACAGCAAGGGACATGGTCATGAGATACGGTATGAGTGAAAAACTCGGTCCTATTCTGTATGACAGTTCTGACCACAGCATATTCATCGGACGCGACTTTGGAACAACCAAGAGCTATTCCGAGGAAACTGCCGGAATAATAGATGAAGAGGTAAAGGCAATATTTGACAGAGCTTCGGCGGATTGTGAGAAGATACTCAGTGAACACAGCGAGCAGCTGAAGGACATTGCGGAATACCTTCTTGAACATGAAACAATCGACGCCGAAGGCTTCAATTATTACTTTGAGCACGGCGAGTTTATGCCCGAATTTCTCAAAGATGCCAAGAAGGCTGCAAGTGATACAACAATAGAGCGACCGGCAAAGAAAATAGCAAGATTTGATGACGACGCCTCATATGAGACCAAGCCTGAGGAAGAGAACAGCGAACCGGAACATGATAAACCGGAAGCCTCAGACGGTATTCAGGATTAATAATTGATTATAATGTTTTAAGGCTGCAGATTTCATCTGCAGCCTTAATTGATAATAAAACATAATTTAATTAACACAAATAACTTAACATAATATTAATAACGTAATAATACATATGGCTGATTGTACGTTTTTATGTTTTTAGAAGGGCCATGTTTTGAGCCAGTGCAGGAGTCTCGTGGCGGTGTATGTATTAATTCTTATCCCGGAAAGAACAGGCATAAACATGATGAACAAACCGGTGGAAACTGCAACAAATGAATAAACATATGCCTTCCAATGCTTTGTTCCGCTTTCCATCAGGGAAAACACATAACCGAGAGCAAGAACAAGAAAAACACTGCAGGGGAAATAGTGGTATTCGAAGGTCAGTCTTGTAATAAACATCCAGGGAATCAGCTGGGCGAGATATCCTATAAGAATGAAGGCTGCACGCTTTTCCTTTTTGAGCAAAGCGCAATACATAAGAACAAACAGCGCTACGAGTCCGCCCCAGCAGAGGATTGGATTTAGAAAGGCCCCAAAACTTGACCTTGTTCCGTCATCAAAATACTCAAGGTAGTATAGAATGGGACGAATATCTAGTATCCACTGATACCATTTTGAGGAGTATGGATGCTCTGCCGAAAGTCCCGAATGATATGTGAACATGAACTTTTGATTGTCGATAACAGTACGGAAGTATGCCTTGCTGAAAACAGGTTTTATATTTAATGCTATACCGTAGGGAATATACGAGAGATAATAGATTACGCATGGAACAAGAAGAAAGAACAGCAGACAGAAGCAGATATTTTTGATTAAAGGCTTCAGACCTTCATCGCGATGCAGTATCCTGTCTATAAGCCAGAGCAAAGCAAGTCCTGCACCGGCATAAAGGCAGGTCCATTTTGATGCAGCACCTAAGCCGAAAAAGATTCCGCAAATTGCAAGGTCTGAAAGCTTTCTGCCGCTTAGATATCTGTACATAAATAGATACATCAGCAGAATAAAGAAAACTGCGTAGCTGTCAATCGTGGCGATACGTGTCTGTACAAAATGCATGAAATCCGTTGCAAGAATTAGTGTGGTGCAGACTGAAACCCTTAGACTTCCGAAAAGTTCCTTTGAGAAAACATAGATTACCGGGATCATCAGAACACCGAACAGTGTACCGCTGAAGCGCCAGCCAAAGGGTGTCATGCCGAACAATGATATTCCCAGACCGATAATAATCTTTCCAAGCGGCGGGTGTGAGACCTCGTAAGGATATACAGCATTTAAATGCTCCCATGCGGTTCGCGCATGGTATATCTCATCAAAATAGGAGGAATTCATGTAAGTGTTTGAGCTGCAAAGCTTTTCCTGCTCATCACAGAGCTGTGGTACATCACAGCTGAAGTCTATGAATTCGTTGTTCTCATCCAGCAAGCCGACCTCACCGAGAAATGCGTTTCCCTCACAGCTGATCCGTATGTATTTCGGCTTCATACTGTTGTAACTGCTGATGTTTACCCAGCGAAGCACATCGGCATAGCTCTGGGTATATGATGTTATTCGGGTATAATTCTGCCCATCCTCGGAAAAATCTATGTCGTATGTTCCTTCGCTGACACCGGTGAAGAACATTAGACTCATGGGTGATTTGTCCTCTTCAAGGCTGAGGATGGCCGTGCTTTCACCAAGTCTCACAAAGCTCTCTGGAGATTCGGTGTTGCCAAGCTTCCAGAAATCAACAATACCGAAAATAACGGTAATGACCGCAATCGCAATTATGTCATATTTTTCAATCGAAAAAACATGCGCTTTTTTGCTGCGGCCTTTACGAAGTGGGGGAGTTGTTCTGTCCAGATCCGGGAGACCAAGATAGAAAATAGCCAGAAGTATAATTAATGATATTGTAAAGAGATAATCCTTCATCTGTTATCAGCAGCTTTTCAGTATTCTGTGCAGCTCAGCAACATCGTCGAGAATATAATCCGGCTGGCGTTCTGCGTCATAAACCATCTGGCGGGTAGTCTCACCGGACAGTACAAGCACGGAAACAGAGCCGGCGTTCTGTGCGACGGCAATATCAGTATACAGCCGGTCTCCAACAGCGCAGATTTTTTCATTCGGAATACCTGTCATTTCTGATATGACATCAATCATATTACGGTTGGGCTTTCCAATATAATTCGGCTTGACACCGCTTGATGCTGTCAGGAGAGCGCATATGCTTCCGCAGTCAGGTAGGACTTCATCATCCGGCATGGGACAGACCCAGTCCGGGTTCGCTGCGATGAACTCAGCCCCTCTGCGCAGAAAATGACATGCTTTATCCAGCTTCTCGTACACAAGCTCGGTATCGAAGCCCTGAACAACAACATTTGCGGACTGTTCTTCCGTGTGCCCGTTTTCGTCGTTGATAAGATTAATTCCGTAGTGCACCAGCTCGTTGTAAAAGGCTTTGGTGCCGGCAAGATAAACTCTTGCACCGGGGTGGCGCTGGTTGAGGTACATTCCAGTCGCCATACCGGAGGTAAAGACATTCTCAGCTTCACATGGAAAACCCAGTCGGCGCAGCCGTGTGATGTAATCAGTACCTGCACGGGAGGAATTGTTTGTGAGATAGATATATTTTTTGCCCAGCCGGGGCAGGTCCTCCATAAGCTCTATTGCTCCCGCATAGACATTGTCACCTAAATAGAGCGTTCCGTCCATGTCAAATAAAAAGAGTTCTGTATTCTTCAGCTTGCTGTAATCCATTTTTTCCTCCGCGTAATAATTCTTGCCTTACATTATATATCTGCATATTGCTATTGTCAAAAACAAAGAGAGGTGCTATAATCAGAGCATCTTCAGGGCAGGGTGTGATTCCCGACCGGCGGTATAGTCCGCGCGCTGAAAGGCATGATCCGGTTAGATTCCGGAACCGACAGTAAAGTCTGGATGAAAGAAGATGCATATAAAACCGTATTGCGTACATCGTGTATAGTATATATGTATTCTGCCTTGTTAGCCCGGAGATTGTCTCCGGGTATTCTGTTTTTTGGAGGAGAATCCATGAAAAATCTGCGCAAATTAACCACAATGGCAATTCTGATTGCCGTATCGATTGCACTAGTGGCACTTGTTCACTTTCCAATCTTTCCGGCGGTTGCTTTCCTTGAATATGACCCGGCGGATATTGCTATCCTCATCTGCGGTTTCGCATTCGGACCTTTGGCGGGTATATGCGTCACCGCTGTGGCGGCTATAATTCAGGGAGTCACCGTCAGCGCTGCAAGCGGTATTTACGGAATAATAATGCACTTTGTCGCGACTGCCGCACTTGTGCTTACATCTTCGTCCATTTACAGGAAGAACAAGACGAAGAAAACAGCGGCAATTTCCATAATCTGCGGAGTTCTGGCAATGACGCTGATTATGATACCTGCCAACTTGTTTATTACCCCGTATTTTATGGGCTGTGAACGCTCAATGATAGTTGACCTGCTGCCGTTCATCATTCTTTTCAACTTCATCAAGGCAGGTGCCAACGGGCTGATAACCTTCTTTGTGTATAAAAGAATTTCAAAACTGATACACAAGTTTGACGATTAACAGGCCTGAATAGTTAACTGAAGCGGCCGCTCCTGTCTGAGCTTGCCAGTATACTTTCGATTCTCCTGCTGAGATTCCGGTTTTCGGGAAGCTCAAGCAGAGGGTCGTCGTTCAGAAGAAGCTTCGCCTCGTTCTGAGCCTTCTTAAGTATAGCTGTATCGGCACCGAGGTCGGCAAGATGCATTTCGGGAAGACCGTGCTGTCTGCTGCCGAAGAAATCTCCGGGACCTCGAAGGCGCAGGTCCTCCTCGGCTATTTTGAAGCCGTCATTAGTCTCGCACATTATCTTTAGCCGTGATTTCGCGTCTTCACTGCAGCTGTCGGAGACAAGCACGCAGTAACTCTTTTCCTGACCGCGGCCCACCCGGCCTCTTAGCTGGTGAAGCTGGCTCAGCCCGAAGCGTTCGGCGTTCTCAATTATCATAAGAGTGGCGTTTGGAACATCAACACCGACCTCAATGACCGTGGTTGCAACAAGTACATCAGTTTTTCCGGCGGAGAAGGATTGCATTATGCTTTCCTTTTCCGCGGTTTTCATTCTGCCGTGTATGCATTCAATGTTCAGCCGGGGTAGTGCAGCACGCAGATATTGGCAGTATTCCTCTGCTGATTTCATAGCTGAACCGCCGCTCGACAAAACAGAGTCATCTGACTCACTTTCCACCTTCGGACAGACTATGAAAATCTGATGCCCTCCATCAGCCTGCTTTTGAATGAAGGCGTTAAGGCGTTCGCGGTAGCGGCTGTCAACGGCAAAGGTATCAACCGGTGTTCTTCCCGGCGGCAGTTCATCAATAATGGAAACATCAAGGTCTCCAAAAATAATGAGTGCAAGTGAACGCGGTATCGGAGTGGCGGACATGACAAGCACATGTGGAGAGGAACCCTTTGAAGAAAGGGCTGAACGCTGGTCAACGCCAAAACGGTGCTGCTCATCCGTGATAACGAGGCCGAGCCTTTCAATCCCGGTGCTGGCGCTGATTAGCGCATGTGTTCCTATTATAAGATCGTATTCTCCGGCAAGAAGCTTTTCTCTGATAAGTTTTTTATCTTTTTCACGCATTGAGCCGGTTAAAAGCCCAACGCGCATGCCCAAAGGGGAGAGTATTCTGCTCAGAGTATCATAGTGCTGTTCGGCAAGTATTTCCGTAGGAACCATAAAAGCACTGCAGTAACCGTTTTTGAACGTAAGCCAGGACAGGGCTGCTGCACAGAGCGTTTTTCCGCTTCCCACATCACCCTGTATCAGTCTGTTCATAAGCTTGCCTGAGCACATATCCTCTGTGGCGTCATCAACGGCTCTGCGCTGGGCTGAGGTTGGTGTGAATGGCAGGGAGGAATAGAACTCATCGAAGTCGGCACTATTAAATCTGATACCGGGAACAGTTTTGCGTCTGAGGCTCATGCGTTCAAGTGCACAGGAAAGAACAAACAGCTCTTCGAAAATTAGCCGTTTTCTTGCATTTTCAAGGGCAGTAAAGTCAGTGGGGAAATGAATCTGACGGTATGCTTCAGAAATCCCTACAAGGCGGTTTCGGCTTAAAACCGGCGCAGGAAGAAGCTCGGTGAGACTCTCTGAGCATTCATTGAGTCCCTGAGTGATACTTTGAAGAACCGTATTTTGATTGAGACCTGACGTTAGCCGGTAAACAGGTATGATTCTGCCCGTTTTGCTTCCTGTCTTTTCTGCCTTTTCAAAAACGGGGTTGCTTATACTCCGGCGGTTTCCGTTAAGCTCAATCTTTCCGTAAAAGCGGCATTCATCGCCTCTGTGCAGATTGTCTTTCATATACGGTTGATTGAAATAGCTTATGTCAGCAGTTCCGCTTTCATCTGCAACCTTGAATTTTACGATATTAAGACCTCTTTTTATGCGTACAATGTGCGGTTCATCTGCAATAATAACCGATATGCTGCACTGCTCACCGTTGGAAGTGAGGGCGAGGGGTTTACACACGCTTCTGTCCTCATAGCGGTAGGGGAAATATGAAATGAGCTCATACAATGAAAAGACGCCCAGCCTGTTGAAAGCCTGCGCCTTTTTATCACCTATTCCTTTAATTGTTCTTATATCGTCGTATAAATCCATATTATTCGACATAGTTAAGAGTGTAGTTCGGGTTGGTGAGAGAAAATCTCTCAAGGAGTCCAGCAGTGCATGTTATCTCACCGGTATCGGTTATGATAATCATATCAAAACCTCCGTTTGTGCGCCAGTATTTGATGGCAGCGTTTTTTCCCATCGCGAACATTGCTGTTGAAAGGCAGTCTGCCAAGGTTCCGTCCTCGCAAATTACAGTTACCGATGTGAGGCCGTTAGAGGTAGGATACCCGGTTTTGGGATTGAAGATGTGGTGGTATTTCGGGTTGTTCGGCATATACCGCTGATAAGTGCCGCTGGTTACAACTGCAGTTTCACCTACAGTTACTGTGCCAAGGTAGGTGTTTGTGGATTTCGGGTCTGTGATGCCGATTGTCCAGTTTGAACCGTCCGGTTTTACACCCAAAGTTTGGACATTTCCGCCCAGTGAAACGACTGCAGACTCAACTCCCTGCTTCCTCATAGCATCCACCGCATATTTGGAGGCACAGCCCTTGGCGCATGAGGCGAAGCTCAGCTGACCGTAGGAGGGCATCTGAACGGAATATGTACCCGAGGTTGGGAACTTGGACACTGTTATTTTGTCCATGCAACAACGGGCAAGGTCCTCAAGAATCTCCTCATCTGTAGGTATATAGTATTTACCGTCCGTAAATCCCCAGCGTTTGACAAGAGGATAGATGGTAAGGTCGTAATACCCGTCACTTTTATCGTAAACGTCAATTGCCGTAATCATCATGTCGGCAATCTGGCCTGTTACGGAAATTGTTTCTCCCTGTGCATGGTTGAGAGCATAGCAGGTGCTCGTCTGTACATCCGGGTCGACAAGAGAGTCGAGAGCAAGGATTATGGATTCAGCTGCATTAAGACCTCTGGATGCATTCTTTCCGTATGCGGAAAGGGTCATCACAGTATCCATGGCGTAAACCTGTTTGCGGTACAGCTTTCCCTCACCGCATGCGCTGAGGGGAATGAGCATCCCGGCGCAGAGGATAATGCATAATATATTTATTACTTTTCTTTTCAGTTTCATACCTGCCGTCCGTCTTAACAGAAACCCCGTCATTAATAACGGGGTTTCTGCATGAATTGGTATGCCCGATGCGATTCGAACGCACGACCTTCAGAGTCGGAGTCTGACACTCTATCCAGCTG
>R21__coassemble_87_pt1 | contig 74246 bp, 62 predicted proteins | sample R21__metabat2_low_PE_003 | metagenome-assembled genome bin R21 | reverse complement strand
CCAACCGGTTTCGCATTCCGCGCCCCATATCTCGTCCATGAGCTGTATTCTGGTGAATATCTTTCCGGGGTAGGACAGCAGTTTGTACAGCAGCAGGAACTCCTTCTGTGGCAGTTCCTGAACCTCTCCGTTCCTTGAGACGGTCAGCGAGTCGTAGTCAAGTACAACATCACCTATCTCGATTTTCCGCTCATTCACTATCTTTGCCCTTCTGAGCAACGCCTTGATGCGCAGAAGAAGTTCTTCTTCGTCCGCCGGCTTTGTCATATAGTCGTCTATTCCTACAATAAAACCTTTTTTCCTGTCCTCGGGGAGCTGTTTAGCGGAGAGCATCATTATCGGCAGCTCACTGCTGTTTTCTCTGAGCTGCTTTGTGAATTCATATCCGTCTATGTTTGGCATCATAATGTCGAGCACAATAAGGTCTATGTGCTCATGGTCAAGCATCTCCAGAGCCTCTGCACCATCGCAGGCCGTAAGGACACTGTAGTTTTCCTTCTCAAGCACCGCCTTCAGGAGCCGGCGTGTACTCATATCATCATCAGCCACCAGTATTCTGAACATCATTCCACTCCTGCAAATCCGTATATTACGCCGGTGGGTTTCCCCACCGGCTGCATATATCCTGAGTTTAATTATTTATCCGTGCAATCCGGGGGCGTATGGGTTGCGGGCAGATACATTTCACTGCGCCAGCATCCAGTCGAAGACTTCCTCCGTATATGCTTCATATTCCGTGTCCGCATGGTTTGCATCGATAACAATAGTAATTTTTGCCTCTCCGCCTGCGTTCTGCACCTTGTCGCACTGGTATTTCATCCAGTCGTAATAGGTGTCGTAGTCGTCAATACATTCGCCGCATATCGCCCAGACGGGGACATTCACAAAGCTCTCCGAATGTATATCCGTAGCTCCGCTGACCGGAACTGCGGCCGAGAAATAATCTCCGTAATCACTCACAGCCTCCCATGTTCCTATAGCTCCGCGACTGTGTCCCGTGATTATTATCTTGTTGGGGTCAACGTTATAGCTGGCCACTGTCTCGTCGATAAGGCCCTTGAGCACATCCGTTATCCAGCCTCCCCAACTAGCTTCTCTGGTACAGGGCAGAAGCAGAATAAACGGGAAATTATCTCCATATATATCCTGCGTCTTCTTAACAATTCCACACTGCTTCAGCGAATCGGGATTGGCAATATGTCCGTCACCATGCAGGAACACTATCAAAGGCAAACTTCCTTCCGCCCCTGGGGGTAGATATACGTAGTAATCAAGATACTGACCTTCCTCCTGCTGGGGATAGTGACCCTTCACGAACTCTGCTGTGGGCGCTGGGGTCTCTTCAGGTGCTTCCTCGGCGACCTGTTGGGTACCGCCCGGCTGAGCTGCTCCGCCCGTCTGCTGGGGATCGGAAGAGGTGCTGTTCTGAAGCTGTGCCTTTTCCGCCTGTTTTTCCTCCCAGGCAAGCTTTGCCTGAGCAATTGTCTCCTGGTCAGGTGTGACTTCCTCTTTTAGTATCTTTCCCGATGCTAAGGTCGCATAAAGGAACAACCCGACTATTATAAGCGCCGTTACCAGTATCAGTATTAAATTGACTATTCTTCTTTTTTTCAATATGCCCACCTATACAAGCTTGATTTCCGTGCAGGCGTTCTCGCCAAATGTCTTCTCAATTTCCATCTTGTATTCCAGGAAGTACTCCTTCGGCATCAGCGCCTGAACACAACCGGCAAATCCGCCGCCGTGAACCCTCCACGCACCCTTGCCTTCAAGCAGCTTTCTGCTGCATTCGAGGCCTTCGGCCAACTTTGTGTCTCCCGTGGCGCTGGTTATGATATTGTTCAGAAGCGTCTCTGATGAGCGTCCTGACTCATTCATAAGCCTGATGTATTCGTCTGCATCACGGTTGATCAGTGCGTCTCTCATTTTTGGCACACGCTCGTTCTCCTTGAAAAAGTGCATAGCCCTTCTCACAGGCCTGTCTTCAAGTGACCAGCCCCTACTGTAGAATTCCTCAGGGTCAACATCGGCAAGAACACCTTTGTCGAACATATTTGCAATCCTTACCATATCTGATGGAATACGGGCATACGATGTGTCGAGCCCCGCATGGCTTCCACCCGTCTCAGTGAGACACATCACCAGACCCATCTCTCCGAAATTCGCCTCTATCGGAATAATCTCATCCGTGCTGAAATCCACATATACGCAATGCCCCAGTGAACAGGCCAGCTGGTCCATCAGTCCGCAGGGTTTTCCAAAATATCTGTTTTCGGCATACTGCGCAGCTCTGGCTATGACAACAGGATTGATTTCCCCGTTGTTGAACAGCTCGTTGAGTATCTTTCCTATCAGGACTGAGAATGCCGCCGACGAACTGAGTCCGGACCCTATTGGGAGATTGCTGCTTATCTTCGCGTCAAAGCCGCCCACATTCAATCCCAGCTCATCAAAACGCGCCAGCATACCCCTCACCAGGGATTTGCTGGAACCGAATTCCTCAGGCCTCACTCTGAGCTGACTCAACTTCACCTGGAAAGCCGGATAGCCTTTGGATTCAATATTAATTTCATTTCTGCCGTTTGCCTCACACACTGCCGTCAGACCGCGATCCACGCCTGCAGCGAGGATTCTGCCCTTCTGATGGTCGGTATGGTTTCCCGCCAGTTCCGTACGGCCCGGCGTAAATATGCTAATACTCATTCTCTGCTCCTGTGCATCCGATTTCCACCTATAAACTGTATATAAAGATATACCTAAATCGGTATAAAGTCAATCAAACAGGAACATTTCTCAGACTATTTTTTAACAACCCTTGATATACTCGAAGCATAATTATATAATCAAAATTAAGGAAAAATCACTTATAAAAGCGGAGGCTATTATGAAAAGTGCAAATGGCATAAATCTTACCATGCTGTGCGATTACTATGAGCTGACCATGGGCAACGGATATTTCGCCGACGGGATGCAGGACCGCATATGCTACTTTGATGTTTTTTACAGAGACAATCCTGATAATGGCGGATTTGCAATAGCGGCAGGGCTTGAGCAGATCATCGACTACATTCAGAATCTGCATTTTGACCCCGAGGATATCGAGTACCTGAGGAGCAGAAACATGTTCTCCGAGGAATTCCTCGAATATCTTGCAAACTTCAAATTCACCGGAGATATCTGGGCAGTTCCCGAAGGAACTCCCGTATTCCCCCGCGAGCCGCTGATAACCGTGCGTGCTCCCGCAGTTCAGGCCCAACTGGTGGAGACCTACCTGCTGCTTGAAACCAACCATCAGAGTCTGATTGCCACAAAGGCTAACCGCATCTGCCGGGCTGCTCAGGGCAGAGCTGTTATGGAGTTCGGTTCCCGCAGAGCTCAGGGCATAGCGGGAGCTGTAACCGGTGCCCGTGCAGCTTATATAGGCGGCTGCATAGGAACGGCCTGCACAGTATCCGACGAACTCTACGGCACACCGGCACTCGGTACCATGGCCCATTCATGGGTTCAGATGTTCGATACTGAATACGACGCCTTTGTGAGCTATTGCAGAACATACCCAAACAACGCCACTCTCCTTGTTGACACATACAATACTCTCAAATCGGGCGTTCCCAACGCCATCCGCGCATTCAACGACGTGCTCAAACCTATGGGAATCACCAAGTGCGGAATCCGACTCGACTCCGGAGACATCGCATATCTCTCCCAGAAAGCCCGCGTGATGCTGGACGAGGCAGGCTGGACGGACTGCACCATCACCGTATCTAACTCTCTGGATGAGCGTCTCATTACGGAGCTGTTCCTTCAGGGCGCAAAAGTTGATGCCTTCGGTGTGGGCGAGAGGCTGATAACCTCAAAGAGCGCACCCGTGTTCGGCGGAGTCTACAAGCTCTGTGCCGTTGAGGACAGTGAGGGCAATATAATCCCAAAGATAAAGATAAGCGAGAACGTAGGCAAGATTACGAACCCCGGTTTCAAAAAGGTTTACCGCTTCTACGACATAGAGACCGGTATGGCTCAGGCTGATTACATCTGTCTGGCAGATGAGACCGTTGACGATACCAAGCCCCTTGAAATATGCGATCCCGTTTCACGCTGGAAGCGCAAGACCATGGAGAACTTCCGCGCAGTCGAGCTTCAGGTTCCGGTTTTTAAAAACGGCGAACTTGTATACCAGCAGCCATCTCTTAAGGATATCAGAACTGCCTGCGCCTATGCAGTCAGCACCATCTGGCCTGAGGTCAAGCGTTTTGACAACCCACATGAATACTATGTTGACCTGTCCGAGAAGCTTATGGCACTCAAGGACGACATGCTGAAGAACAGCGGAAGGTAAGGGAGGAATTATTATGAGTAAAGCGGTTATCTTTTTTGCCGACGGTTTTGAAGAGTGTGAAGGTCTGCTGGTTGTAGACCTGATGCGTCGCGCAGGTATCGACATAACAACAGCCTCCATCAACGGCAGTCTTGACATCACATCCTCGCATAATGTAAAGCTTCAGGCGGATGCTTTGATAGAGGACATAGACTTCTCATGCGTGGATATGATAATCCTTCCGGGTGGTATTCCCGGCACACCAAATCTAGCTGCCAACCCGATTGTAACTGAGCAGTGCAAAGCATTTGCCAGGAATGGAAAGCTCGCCGCAATTTGCGCTGCCCCAAGTATTCTGGCCAGTCTGGGGCTTCTTGAAGGCAAGGAGGCAACGGTCAATCCCGGCTTTGAAGAGAAGATGAATGGCGCCCTGCTGACCCACAGCTCTGTTGCCGTAGCAGATAATATAATCACAGGTCGTGCACTCGGAGCCGCGATGCCCTTTGCACTTGAGCTCATCAAGCAGCTTGAAGGTCAGGAAACGGCCGACCGCATTTCCAACAGCATACTTTTATAAACACATTACCCCGGGTTCATAAACCCGGGGATTTTTATGTTAAATCGGCAATTTCCTTGCAATTCTTATATGCAGGTATTAGAATTACTATGCTTATAAGTGGAAGAAATCAATGCAATATGGAAAGATATCTGGGGAAAGGAGTATGTTGAGTAATATGTACGATTTGTCACGTTTTCACAAAGCGCAGGAATACAGCTATGACGACGCTCTTGCCGAGATAAAGGCAGGACGCAAACGCAGTCACTGGATATGGTATATCTTCCCGCAGATTGCGGGACTGGGCTTCAGTTCCACCTCGCAGTTCTATGCCCTGCATAATCTGGACGAAGCAAAAGCCTACTTGGAAGACCCAATCCTCAAGGCAAGGCTTGAGGAGATAAGCTCCGCGCTGCTGGAGCTGGATTCCTCAGACCCTTCGGCTGTCATGGGCTACCCGGACGACCTGAAGCTCTGCTCATCCATGACACTGTTTGAGCTTGCCGACCCTGAAAGCCCCATTTATCCAGCCGTTCTGGACAAATTCTTCCACGGTCAGCGGGATGAGAGGACTATCCAATTAGTAGGATAGGATTCCAAATATCAAATGATAAACAGGTGGTTTGAATAAATTCATACCATCTGTTTTCTGTTTGTTGTTGCAAATAAGAATTAATTATGAAATGTTTCAAAATATATTGACACACTTTATCAACTGTGCTAATATCCCCATGTCCATACGGGAAATGGGGATATTTTAATGTTTTTTCACACTGCGGGATATGTATTAACACATCTCCGAAACTGTCTGATTAATATCCGGCAGCGGAGTGGTATACTTGTCCGGCGTTATAAAAAAGTGTGTTAAGTGGTGAAAATGAAAAACGTATTAACTATTTTCATTAAGGATATAGGAAAGCTCTCCAAGCGGTTCTTCGCCATGGCCATAATCATAGCCATACTGATCATACCCGCCCTCTATGCCTGGTTCAACATCTATGCAAACTGGGACCCCTACGGCAACACGGGGAACATAAAGATAGCCGTTGCCTCCGATGACAAAGGCTACAACGACCTGGACGGGAAATACGTGAACAAGGGCGAGACCGTGCTGGAGGAGCTTTCAAAAAAGGACAGCATCGACTTTGTTGTGTACGAGGATTCCAACGAGGCCCTGCGTGCTATGGAATCCGGCGAGTGCTACGGCGCGATAATCCTTCAGCCGGACTTCACGAAGCATATGTACGACCTGGCCTCAGCCCTCGCGGAGCCGGAGGGCACCATTACCTTCTACGAGAACTTCAAGCTGAACGCGGTTGCGGACAAGATTACAGAAACCGCCGCATCCACCGTTTCACAGACGGTGCAGACCGAGTACCTCGAGGTGCTTTTTGACACACTTTTCGGCAAGGTGAGCGATGTGGTGGACGAGGTGGACTTTGAGGAAACCGGCAACAAGCTCATTGATGTGCTGATGAAGCTCAGGCAGACCACCCGGGACGTGAGCGCTGCACTCACAAACTTCATGAACAGCAGTTCGGGCGTTGCGGGTAAGCTCCAGGGCATCTCCACCGCGGATACGGTTGAATTCATATACTCGGTGGATTCCGGGGTGAACGGTGCGGGAGAGACGATTGAGTCCGTCCGTGAGAGCTACCGCGAGCGCTCAAGAGAGGCCAGCGATATCATCACAGAGATACTTGAGCTTCTGGGTGAGAAGCAGCAGCAGAACGGTGAATTCTCCGCAGAAGAGGTCGCCGCCCTCAAAAATGACCTCATGCTCCTGGAAACCTACGGAAAGGATGTCACATCCGTAAGCACCACACTGGGTGAGGAGTTCAGCGGCTATGCATCGGGACTCCTGAACAGCACGGATGCCATTTCAGCAGAGGGCGACACCTCCCCGGTATATCTTCTTGAGGTCATGAAGGGCGACCTGCGGAACATGCAGAAGCTTCAGGACGAGCAGATAAACAATGCAATCGAGCAGCTCTTCTCGGGAATCATCAACCTTTCAAACGGCCTGAATCCCGTGCTGCTGAGCCTTGCAAGCACAGTAAGTGATGTTGACCCCACGATGCAGTCCGCAGCCCAGACTATCTATGCCCTGAACGACAGCATAGTTTATCTGAGAGACGCCATGGACACTCTCTCGGAAACCCTGGACAGGCTCCTTGAAAAGGCCGAGGACCTGCAGGACAGCGACACCCTGAACACGCTCATAAACATGCTCGGCGGAGACAGCGAAAAATTTGCCGAGTTCTTCGCCTGCCCGGTGACTGTGAGGACCGAAACCCTCTATCCCGTGGCGGACTACGGCACAGCAATGACGCCATTCTATTCCACGCTTGCCATCTGGGTGGGCTGTGTTGTGCTGGCGGCAATAATTAAGGTTGAGGCCGAGCCCAGGGGACTGAAGAATGTAACCGAAAACCAGCTGTACTGGGCAAGATTCCTGCTCTATCTGCTGCTCAACGAGATACAGACCCTTGTTATCGTGCTGGGAGACCTCTATCTCCTGGGCGTGAGCTGCATCGACCCCTTCCGCTTCTGGCTGGCGTCGGCCATATGCTCACTGGTGTTCACATTCTTCATATACTCCATGGTGCTTGCATTCGGGGACATCGGAAAAGCGATCATAGTGGTTATCATGGTGCTGCAGATAGCGGGCTCCAGCGGAACCTACCCGATAGAGATACTGGAGGGCATATTCAGCAGGCTGTATCTGTTCTTCCCCTTCCCCTACGCGATAAACGCCATGCGTGAGGCCATCTGCGGCTTCTACAGATACGACTACTGGAAATACCTGGGCGAGCTGATGATATTCGGGGTGCTGGGTGCACTCATCGGAATATATGTCAGAAGACCCTTCATAAAGATAAACGCCTATGTTGAAGAGGAAATGGAGGAGACGGGAATTCTCTGATGGATAATGCGTACTCCGAAAACAGAACAGAGCAGCCCGGCGGCAAGGCATACCGCGAGCTGCTGACATACAGCGAGAGGACCCATGAGGTCTGCCGCTGGGTTATAAAGATTATCATGATACTCTTTTTTGCCCTCCCCGTGATTCTGCTTATAATGCGCTCGATGACCGGAAGTGACAAGGTGGTGACCCTGATAATCTGGATCGTCATGATGTTCGTGCTGGCCGCCGTGATGATATTCGTGGGTTATTTCGACCACGGTCTGCAGAAGCTCCTTGACAGCGCAAGCGACGAGGAAAGCTCCGAGCTGAGCGGTCTTATTTCCATAAAGAACAGACCGTCTATGGAAACGGTGTCCCGCATGGAGGACGGGCTCGGGGAAATGCTGCCCGGCCTTGATGATGAGGATGAAGACGAGGATGAGGATGAGGATGAATTTGATTCCACCCTGGAGGAGATTGACGGGCTCTTTGAAGAGCTTGAGGAAGACGGGGTGATACAATGAAGAGACGCAGCAGTTTCAGAAACATAGTCTCCGTATGGCGCGGGGATTTCAAGCGCCTCACCGGAAGTGTTGTTGCGCTGGTAATCATGTTCGGTCTCTGCGTTGTGCCCTGCCTCTATGCATGGTTCAACATATTCTCAAACTGGGACCCCTACGGCCCCGGCGCAACCTCGAGAATCCGCGTGGCCGTAAGCACCAACGATGCAGGCACGGACCTTCTGGGTCTTCAGATCAACGTCGGGGACCAGGTGGTTGACGGTCTAAAGGCAAACAGCTCCATAGGCTGGGTGTTCGTGGATACCGATGAAGAAGCTATAAGCCGTGTTGACAGCGGCGACTGCTATGCAGCGCTGGTGATTCCCGAGGATTTCACGAACAATGTTGTGAGCTTCATAGCGCTTGATTTCCGGCACCCCGAGATTGTATACTATGAGAATCAGAAGAAGAACGCCATCGCCCCGAAGATCACCGGCAAGGCTAAGACTGCCGTGCAGGAGCAGGTGAATGCCACTTTTGCCGAGACGATAGCCTCTGACCTGGCATCCGTGATAGGCGTGCTTGACGAAAACGGTGTTGACTACGAGACCACCGTTAAAAACCTGAGTGCAAAGCTCACGGACCTGGATGCAAAGCTGGATGAAGCAGACGGACTTCTTGGTTCCATCTGCCGCCTGCTGAATGCCACAGAGCAGCTCATGTACTATTCCTCCGTGCTGACGGGGGATGTGGCCAACACAGCTTATCAGACGGCCAACCTCTCAAGCACAATGGCATACGACACCGCCCTTCTGAATGTGAGAATAGACGAGCTGAACACCGAGCTGAAGAGAATGCTTGAGGAATCTGACTCCAATCTGAAGACCGTCAGCGACAGTCTGAACAACGGCCTTGCAACGGGGAACACCGCAGATTCTGCAGTTCTGGCCGCCGATGCAGAAATCGTCGATCAGATGAAGAACAGCCTTCAGGATATTGATCCCGCAGTGGCCGCCCGCCTCGAGGAGATAGGAAACAAGCTGAGGCAGGCAAGCCGGGAGGACATCACCGATGAGCTGAAGAATTCCATTCTTTCGGATCTGCCGGACCTTATTCTGGACTGCCGCAGTCTTGTTATGCGGGAGCTTTATGAAGCCGTTACGGAGCTTACACCCAAGCTCAACTACTCTCTGAATTCAGTAGCGGGAGCTGCACAAAGTGCGGCTTCAGCCTTTGGATCTGTTGGAGGAAGCGCCTCCGAGATTTCCGCCACCTTTGGAAGTCTGACAACTCCCCTTTCCAACATGGAATATGACCTTTACAAGACCCGCGAGAACCTTGTGAAGGCCAGAGAGAAGATAGATGAGGTCTCCAAAACCCTGGACGGCCTGGCGGAAAGCGAATTCCTCAAGGAACTCACCGGTTCCATCCAGGAGAACAGAGACCAGCTGGCCCCCTATTTCGCATCTCCCATCAGGATGAACACTGTGGTGCTCTATCCGATTGAGAACTACGGTTCCGCCATGGCTCCTTTCTACACGGTGCTTTCACAGTGGGTCGGCGCATTGTTCGCCATAGCCCTGATGAAGGCCAGAGTCCGCAGGGAGGATATGACAGTCCCGCTCAGTCCGGGCGAGGAGTTCTTCGGCAGAATGCCCGTGTTTGTGAATGTGTGCCTTATACAGGCCATAGTCACCGCCGTCGGAGACCTTTACTATGTGGGAATATACTGCCTGCATCCGGGGCTTTTCTTCCTGGCGGCAGTCGTGACCGGGCTGTGCTTTGCCCTTATAAACTACGCGCTGCTCTTCGCCCTTGAGAAGATAGGCCTTGGCGCTTCAGTAATCATCATGGTCATCCAGGTGGCGGGAGCGGGGGGTTCCTACCCTGTGGAGGTTGTGCCGAAGGTGTTCCGCACGCTGTACCCCTTCATGCCCTTCAACTACGCGATGAACGCCATGCGTGAAGCAATCGGCGGAACCTACGGCACGAACTACACAAAGGACATTGTGATTCTGCTTCTCATATCCCTGCTGTTCGTTGTGCTGGGACTTGCCCTGTACAAGCCTGTGCACTGGCTCAACAGACTCATTGCAGATAGCAGTGAAAAGGCGGAGATAATGTGCTGAGCCCCGAAATTCAACTTTGAGGAGAAATCTATGAAAAGATTAAGGACTATCGGCATATGCGTGCTGCTCATCGCTCTGACCGGCACCATGCTGACGGCCTGCGGCAGCGACTATCCTGTGCTTGACAGGGAGCTGGACATAAGCGAATTTCTGAACAGCTGCTATGAGGGCAGCGGATACGAGCTGCAGCTGGATGACGAGAAAATCACAGTCTCCGCGGTTGCCGACAGGATGAGTGTGGATATGGAGAAGTCCGCCGATACAATAAAGGATATACGGGCGGCTGTGCGTACCGTATCGCTGACGGGCGACGGGCTGACAGGAACCTGGTGCGCAGACCTGGACATAGGACCTGTGATATGTTCCTGCTTCAACGACATCCCCGGGCTGGAGCTTGAGAACTACATCAATAATGTCATAGTGCCCGGTGAGCTCACTTTCACTCAGAACGGCACCTACATGCTCAAATTCTCCAAAAGTTCCGTTGAAAAGGCCCGCGGAGCCATATTAAAACAGGCCACCAAGGCCACGAAGGACTATCTCAGCGCGCGGAGCTCCGGCGTTGCGGGGCTTGTAATCAAGGCAATAGACGACAGCACCCTCGAGGAGGTGCTCAGCTATGTTGTGAACATGGCCGTAGAGATGCTTGACAACGGCGCCGCAGGAAACTACACCGCCAAAAACGGTGCAATAAGCTTTGAGGACAGCGGCAGCTGCGGATATAAACTGCTTGAGAACACACTCAGGCTTGAAAATGTTAAAACAACAGGGCTTCTTCAGGCCCTGGAGAGCGCCGAAAGCTATACAAAGAAATAGTTTCGTTGTATAATGAATATGTATGTTCACGGAGGGAGGACGCAAAGACTATGAATTACACATACGCATCCGACAATGCGGAGTATCTGCTCTCCGTCCTCAAGGACGGGGATACCGTAACTGTCTCTGCAGAAGATTTCATATCGCTTATACAGGCTGAAAAGCCCAGGAAGGGCAGAAAACCCATTTCCCTGGACCTTTACCTGTTCGACGAGGTGGTGGGGCGCTGGAACAACGGCGAGATAACCGCCCGTGAAGCCATGAGGCTTCTCGACCTCAAGCCGAACACGTTTTACCGCAGGATAAAAGAGAGAAACCTTTCCGAGATGAAGAACGTGAAGGAAGAGATAAGCGAAGCGAAAAAGCTCATGCACAAGGAAGCGCGTGAGGCAAGGGAGGACCTGAAGGAACTGAAGCATCAGGTCCGCTCCGACGCGAAGGAAGTCATTCAGAACATTGAGGAAAGAAAGAAACCCACCGGCACGGAGACCACCTGATGAACATCTGTCTGCTAAACGACTCATTCCCGCCCATCATCGACGGTGTTTCAAATACTGTACAGAACTATGCCCTCGAGCTCAAAAGGCTCGGGGACTGCCCTTCTGTGGTCACTCCCGAATATCCCGGGGCTGACGACAGCGCATACTGCTATCCTGTCCTGCGTTATCCTGGCTTTGATGCCCGGGAGATCATCGGCTATATCGCGGGATATCCCTTCTCCCCCGAAGTTCTCCACGCCCTTGAGGAGGAAAAGGTTGAGATTCTCCACAGCCACTGCCCCGTGGCGTCCACTATGCTTGCCAGGGCACTGAGAGAACAGCTCAAGGTCCCCCTTGTTTTCACCTATCATACAAAGTTTGATATTGATATAGAGAACGCAATACGCGGGAAGCTTCTGCAGGAGAGCGCCGTCAGGGCACTCGTCTCGAACGTTGAGGCCTGCGACGAGGTGTGGGTGGTATCCGACGGAGCCGGGCGGAATCTCAAATCCCTGGGATACAAGGGCGACTATATTGTGATGGAGAACGGCGTGGATGTGCCCAGAGGCAGGCTTGACAGGGAAAGGTACATGTCACTTACGGACAGCTACGGCTTCGACCTTCCTGATGACCTGCCGCTATTCCTCTTTGTGGGAAGGACCATGTGGTACAAGGGTCTGAGGATGATGCTTGATGCGCTGAAGGCCATTGCAAGCGGCGGAATGGATTTCCGTACCGTTATTATCGGCAGCGGGCAGGACATGGAGGAGGTCCGCAGCTATGTGACCGAGCTGGGGCTTGAGGACAGAGTGCTGTTCACGGGTCCGGTTTACGACCGTGAGATGCTCAGCGCCTGGTACTGCAGGGCTAATCTGTTCCTGTTCCCCTCCACCTTCGATACCAATGGGCTTGTAGTTAGGGAGGCGGCCGCCTGCAGTCTGCCCTCCGTGCTGATACGGGGAAGCTGCGCCGCAGAGGGCATCTCAGACTGCCGGAACGGATTTACTGTTGATGAAACGCCGGAGAGTCTTGCCGTGCTTCTGACAAGAATCTGCATGAATTTCGGCAGCGGGGATTCTTCCGGATTCGGAAGCCGCAGGATGCTGAGCACCGTGGGAGACTGCGCTGCCAATGAGATATACATCTCCTGGGCTGACTCCGTTGCCAAGGCCAGGCGCCGCTATGATACAGTGATTGAAAACTACAGAAGCGGCGTGTATAAGAAGCACTTCCGCCCCGACGACGAAATATTCAGGCTCTCGGGCGACCTGATGGATTTCTTCACCAATGTGAAGGAGCTGGTCAGCCCCGGAGAAGAAGATGAGGTCCATTTATGATTCTGTATCACGGCTCGGCGGTTAAGGTTGAGAAGCCCGACACACTCCATTGCAGAAAAGCCGCCCATTTCGGTCAGGGCTTCTATGCAACCGCCATCTACGAGCAGGCTGTAAACTGGTGTGACAAGTTCAAGCTTGAGGGCGGACACGCCTATATTACAAGCTACAGCCTTGATGAGGCGGTATTCAGCGAAGCGAAGGTGCTCCGCTTTGAGAGCTATTCCGAGGAATGGCTTGACTTCATAATCCGGTGTATAGAGGACCGGGACAGCTCCGGCTGTGATGTAGTTACCGGGATCATGGCAAATGAGAGTCTGCTGGACGTGCTGGAGCTTCTCTCCGCCGGCAGCATAAGCAGAGCAGAGGCCATTGAGATGCTGAAATACGACAGGCCGAAGTATCAGATATGCTTCCGCACCCAGGACGTGCTGGACAGATATCTGCATTTCGAGAACTGCGAGGAAATATGAAAATTCCCCCGGGGTATCCCGGGGGAAAATGTTTATAAGCTTCTTATATAACTGTAATATAGTCCTCTTTTCTTGCAGGCGGGGTCGGGAGCTCACAGTCGGCATAGCCGAGAGCTATGGAGGCGACTCCTCGCAGATTATCCGGCAGACCCCATTCGCGGAGAAGCTCTTTGCCCTCTTCCATGGCAAACATCTGCTTCGGGCGGTTAATCCAGCAGGAGCCCAGTCCGCAGGCGTAGGCGGCGTTGAGCATATTCGTGGTGACTGCGGCGCAATCCAGAATTCCGATTTCCTCGTCGTATGCCCTGTCTCCGAAGAGCACAAGCACAATTGTTGGGGCACCGTAATAAGGGTCAGAGTTTGTACCCATAACCTTTGCGTTCAGCTTTGCCACCCTGTCACGCATTTCGGGGTCCTGAACCGCTATTATCACGGGGCACTGGGAACCCTTTCCGGTGGGGGCGTATGTGCCCGCCTCCAGAACTGCATTCAGCTCCTCGTCACTTATCTGCTCGGGCTTGTAACTTCTTATTGCCCTTCTCTGCTTCAGAACATCAAGTGCTGCATTGTTCATGGTAATTCCTCCTTATATTCCTATAGTTGAAAGAGTCAAGAGATTATTGTCCCCTGACTCTTTTTATTAACTCATATTACTTGTCCAGACCCATTTCCTTGAGGGCTTCCTTGCGGGAGACGTTCCAACGTCCCTTTTCGTCAACGCCAAGGAACTTCACGTATGTGGTGTCGCCCAGATTGAGGCAGTCCTCAACCTTTTCAGTGCGCTTGAACTCAAGGTCCTTGATGTGGCACATTGCATCCTTGCCCGGCTTGATCTCTATGAAAGCGCCCAGGTTGGAGATGATACGAACAACCTTACCCTCGTAGATTGCACCGGTTTCAGGCTCAAACACGATGTCCTCGATGGTCTGGCGTGCTGTACGGCAGGCATCGATATCCTGAGAGGCGATGTAGATTGTTCCGTCATCGTCGATGTCAATCTTGCAGCCGGTGTCTGCGGTGATCTTCTGAATCACCTTTCCGCCTGAGCCGATAACCTCGCGGATCTTGTCCGGGTTGATCTGCATCTGAATCATCTTCGGTGCGGTCTTTGCAAGCTCGTGGCGGGGCTCGGGTATTGCCTTGAGCATAATCTCGTCGAGAATCTGGTAACGGGCTTCCTTCGTGATGGCGAAAGCTTCCTTGACTATCTCGTGCTTCAGACCGTCATTCTTGAGGTCCATCTGAATGGCTGTGATACCGGCCTTGGTACCTGCAACTTTGAAATCCATCTCGCCGTGGAAGTCTTCAACACCCTGGATGTCTATGAAGGTTGTGAAGTCGTCACCGTCCTGGATAAGTCCGCAGGAAATTCCGGCAACAGGAGCTTTTATTGGAACTCCAGCATCCATGAGTGCGAGGGTTGTTCCGCAGATTGAGCCCTGGGAGGTTGAGCCGTTGGATGAGAGAACCTCAGACACCACGCGGATTGCGTAGGGGAAGTCCTCTACCTCGGGGATAACCGCTTCGAGAGCCTTTTCAACGAGAGCTCCGTGGCCGTACTCACGGCGGCTGGTGGAACGGCTGGCACGTGCCTCACCTGTTGAGTAGGAGGGCATGTTGTAGTGATGCATGAAGCGCTTCTCTGTCTCTTCCCAGATGGTGTCGAGAGCCTGAGCCTCTGAAAGCGTTGCGAGGGTAGCGATTGAGAGAACCTGTGTCTGTCCGCGGGTGAAAAGACCGGAACCGTGAACATTGGGGATAAGTCCGACTTCAGCTGCGAGAGGACGGATCTCGTTCATTGCACGGCCGTCAACACGCTTGCCCGCCAGGAGCCACTTCTTAACAACCTTCTTCTGAATCTTGTAGAGTATCTCGTCCATGTAGTTCATCATGTCGGGATGCTCTTCCTCGTACTTCTCCTGCATGGCGGTTACCCATTCGTTGACTCTTGCCTCGCGGACATTCTTGTCATCGGTGTCCATGCAGTATTCCATGCCCTCGAACTCGTCAGCAACGAGCTTCTCAAAGAGCTCATCGTCAAATGCGGCATGCTCGTACTCGAACTTGGGCTTGCCAATCTCCTCAACCATCTTGTCGATAAGGTCAAGAACGGGCTGAAGATGCTCGTGGGCCTGAACGATGCCTTCATACATCACGTCCTCGGGAACCTGGTCAGCCTCGGACTCGATCATGACTATCTTCTTGTGTGTTGCGGCAATGGTGGTGATCATCCTGTTGTTTTCTCTCTCAGCCTTTGTGGGGTTGAAGAGATACTTCTCGCCGTCCCAGCCGAGAATTATTCCGGCAATAGGTCCGTTAAAGGGAACATCGGAAATGGATACTGCTGCCGAAGCGCCGATCATAGCGGTAATCTCGGGTGAGCAGTCTCTATCTACGGAGAGGACATCACAGGAAATAACAACATCATTGCGCAGGTCGCTGGGGAAAAGCGGACGCATGGGGCGGTCAATCAGTCTGGATGCGAGAACTGCAGGCAGGCTGGGCTTGCCCTCACGGCGCATAAAGCTGCCGGGAATGCGGCCGACGGCGTAAAGCTTCTCGTTGAAATCAACGGAGAGCGGGAAATAATCTATTCCGTCCTTGGGGCGGGCTGATGCAGTGCAGGTTACGAGGACTACAGTCTCACCGTAGCTTACAAGAACTGCGGAGTTGCAGAGCTCTGCCATCTTGCCGACTTCCATCGTGAGCTTGCGGCCTTCATAATCCATTTCATACTTGCGGTAATTGGGGAATTCCTTGTTTTTGATTATCATCTTTATACTCCTATCTATACTAAAAATCTAAAAAATCTGAGGACAGTATTAAATTGTCCTCAGACTGAAAATACCTTCATACCCCTCTACTCGCTTCCGGCTGAATTCCTCCTCCGGAAACGGTGCCGGACACGATTACTTACGGATGCCCAGCTTTGCGATTATCGCACGATAACGCTCAATGTCCTTCTTTGCAAGATAGTCAAGCAGGCGGCGGCGCTTACCGACCATCTTGTACATTCCGAGACGGCTGTGGTCGTCATTGGGATGCTGCTTAAGATGCTCTGTGAGCTCGCGGATACGCTCTGTGAGGATTGCAATCTGGACTTCGGGAGAGCCTGTGTCACCCTCGTGAGTTGCGTTAGCGGTCATAACTTCGGTCTTTTTCTCTTTGGTAATCATCTGATTTACCCCTTTCATATTTTAACTATACCCTACGGCCGGGACAATGGGCTGAAAGGCACCTCATCAGAGGCATAACCCGAAAGCCGGGCACGTGGGCGTGCTTGAGTATATTAACACCCTGTACCCCTTAAGTCAACTGTTTTTTGCGATTAATTCACGCTTTTTCTCATTTTTCGGCTTATTTCCTTTCTTTCGCGCAAATACGGCTTTTTTCTGTTTATTATTGCCGTTTCGCATGTTATAATTTTCAAAAACATTTACAGGAGTGTGATTTCATGACCCCACAGTTTCCGCGCACAGAGGTGGGCGGCATATCGATGCCCCGTATGCTCATAGGAACAAACTGGCTTCTCGGCTGGAGCCACACAGGAGCCGCTGCAGATGCCGGTATTAAGGAGAAATACCGAAAGCCCGAGGATTTCTATCCGCTTTTGCACACCTATCTGGAGCACGGCATAGATGCTATAATGAGCGCCTTTTCAGACAATCCGCTCGGGGTTGAGGCAATCAGATATGCCGAGGAGAGGGACAACAAAAAGATTATCATAATCGACACACCGGTTATGAACGTGGACGACTCCCCGGAGGCCCGCCGTGAGGCTGAGGCAAAGATTAAGAAGAGCCGGGAGATAGGCTCCACCTTCTGCCTGCTCCATCACGTGACGGTTGAACAGCTTGTGAACAAGAACAAGCGCGAGATAACCCGCCTGCCCGACTATCTTTCAATGATCCGTGACCAGGGAATGATTCCGGGCTGCGGAGCGCACATGCCCGAGGTTATCCTATACTGCGATGCAAACGGATACGATGTTGAGACCTATATCCAGATATTCAACTGCATGGGATTCATGATGCAGGTTGAGATTGAGAATGTGGCCCGCATCATTCAGAACGCCAGCCACCCCGTCATGACAATAAAGCCAATGGCCGCGGGCCGCACCACACCGTATGTGGGTCTCACCTTCAACTGGAATGTAATCCGCCCCTGCGATATGATAACCGTTGGCGCAGGGAGCGCGCTTGAGGCCGAGGAGGACATCGAAATCTCCCTTGCCGCACTGGAACACCGCCCCCCGAACATAGAGGGCAGGAACTCCTCTGGCTCCGGCCAGGACATCCTAAAGAAAAAGCTCGACTACAACAATGCAATGTGAATATATATTTTTAGAGCTGCCCATCAAAAGGCAGCTCTAATTATATGTGTTATATATCGGCCTTTTCTATACCGTAAAGGGCATAGGCAGCAGCGCTTATCAGTGCCGCTTCATATCCCAGTGCTGTTGGAACTATCTTCAGGTCAGGATTGGCCTTTTCGAAGAGATATTCCGGCAGGTATTTCATAATGGACGGATAGAACAGGTCAAATGAGCCCGATACTCCGCCTCCTATGACTGCAAGCTTGAGGTTCAGGGTGTTAATAACAGCTCCGATAATCTTTGCCAGATACAGACCTTCCTTATCGAAAATATCCAGGGCAACAGCATCTCCCGCTCTCGCCCGCTCTGATATCTCCAGGGCGCTTAGCGTTTCTCCGGTTCTCTCCTCATATTGCCTTACTATCCCCGGTGCGGAGGCGTATGCCTCAAGGCATCCCTTTCCACCACAGGGACAATCTTTCCCATTATCGACAACCTTTATGTGTCCCGTCTCCGCGGCACTGTTTGAACTCCCCCTGTACAGCCTGCCGTTCAGGAAAAGACCCCCGCCACAGCCCGTGCTTATATTCTGCCAAAAAAAGCTGTCCACGTCCCTGCCGTGACCAAAGCGTCTTTCTCCTACAGCACAGAGGTTTATATCGTTTTCTATAAAGGTGGGCTTTCCGTAGCGGCTCTCCATAAATTCAACGACCTTGAAATCAGATATCCCTGAGAAAGGCGCATAAACCCAAAGTCCGGCAGCACTGTCGGTAAGACCGGGGATAGAGACACCGATACAGTCAATTTCCTCACCGTCGTAGTCCTTCCAGTTGCTGCCTGCAAGGATTCTGTCCGACAGCTCTACGATTGCAGACTGTACTGTCTCCAGAGTAGGACCGTCAAACAGCTTCTTCTCCGATATCAAAACCTTTCCTGTATCATCAACTATTCCTACCAGGATTTTGGAACCTCCGATATCAACTGACAGAACTTTTCTGCTCATATCAGTTCTCCCTATAGAGAATTGACATCATGAGATGGTCAAATACCATATGCAGGTCCTCAACTATCTGCATATCATTTATGGGAATATGCAGACTGATGTCGCTTAGAGCCTTAACTTTTCCACCGTCAAAGCCCGTCAGTCCGATTACAGTGTTTCCTTTCTCCTTTGCGTATTCAACAGCATTTACAACATTTGCCGAATTCCCTGAGCCGGAGATTGCCATAACAATATCTCCATCACTTAGGAAGTTCTTCAGCTGCTCAACAAAAACCATGCTGTAGTCCACGTCGTTTGCTAGGCTCAGCACTGTTGCCGGATTGTCATTGAGGCAAACGAAGCGGAATCTCTTTTCCCTGTTGAGGCTTAAGCCTTTGTTGAAGTCTCCCGTGAAGTGGGAAGCGGTCGAAGCGCTGCCACCGTTGCCCATAATGAAGATAAAGTGCTTTTCATCTCTTGCCTTTTTCAGAGTCTTCATTGCACAATCAATACTCTCCCTGTCAATCAGGTCGATTGTGGCCTTGAGTCTGTCGTAATACTCATTAATCTGATTAATATAATCCATTTCTGCTGCTCCTCTTCTGCTGTTTATTATTGTTCCCGTGTGCGAAGCACAGCAACCGCTTCTTCCGGGCTCGCTGTTCCTGTTGTTCCAATCTGCTGAATCGTTATGGAAGACACAGCGCAGGCAAGTGTTCCCGCCTCCGCGGGACTCAAACCGAGAGTCATACCCAGAACAAGAGAGGCGTTTGTCGCGTCTCCGGCTCCTACGATATCTGTCTCGCCCTTAACCTCAAATGCAGGGATAACCGTGTAATCGTCCCCATTGAACGAAACCATACCCTTGTCGCCTCGGGTTACAAAAACCAATCTGCCCGTCTTGCGGCTGAGTTTTCTTCCCTCTTCAATTATTTCATCGAGGCTTTCAGGGTTTCCGCTCCCACCTGCAAACTTTCTGAAAAGCTCCAAATTGTTGCATTTGAGCACCATGTTGCTGTATTCATTGATAAATGAGCGGGAATCCGCGTAGAAAAGCTTACCGGGATTCTCCAAAGCAATCTTTGCGAGGCTTTCGCGAATGTAATCCGTAACCGCGCCCTGATTGCGCTGATAGAACTGGTCGATTACAAGTACTGCATCGGCGTTCGGGATTGCCTCCCTGAGCTTGTCCAGCATCTGATTCTGAATCTCTACAGGCGGCTCAAAGTGGTTTCTTATATCAATTCTGTTGAGTTCAACATACTCCCCATCTGCATTCCTGCGCATCGGCTTTATATATGTGCAGGTAAACAGATTGTCGCTGTGCACCATGTACTTAGTATCCGCACCGATGCCGTTGAGAATATTCATCAGCTCATATCCCTCGCCATCGTTTCCGACAACGCCGATACACACCACATTCGCTCCTAGGGCTCTGAGGTTCTGGGTAATTGTTCCTCCAACACCCGCTGACAGATACTTCTTATGTACCTGATATGCAGGCAAACCGGTTTCAGCCGACGGCTCATCGCGCTCTGGATCAATATAGAAATACTTATCAAGGGCATAGTCTCCGAATACGATTATCCTTGCCTCACCTGTTCTGTCCAGTGCCTTTATGATGTTTGCTATGTCAATGCTGTTTTTGTTCATCTGCTCCCTCAACTTCCTGAACGGTCCGCCGCAAAGATTTTCTCTGCGAGGTTGGGAAGTGTCCTGTTGTGCTCACCGCATACATAAAAACTCTCGCCACCGTCGGCAACCGTCCTGGCAAGAATTGTCTTCCACGGGCGGAAATAGTATCTTGGGTCGCTCTTTGGCGGTGCCGCACTGTAGTCGTCGGCGTCCGTGATTCCCTGGATATCAAAGACCGCTGTCTTGAAATCGCTTATCTTCCGGTTCTCCTGCTTTGCCACATTTCTTGCCATCGCAAGCGCCTTGAGATATACCTCCGGTCCCGCAACTGCAGAACCGAAGTTGAGAAACACTCCGTGCTCAAGATTCTCAATGCTCTTTGCGTAAATGAGGAAATCGGTATACGAGCACTTACCCATAGCGGCTCCGTCTGCATTCGGGTGCTCGTTAATTATATCATTGCCGATTCCGATGTGCACCGTGCATGGCACCTGGAGATGATAGCCCATTGCTAGAACGCTCTGCTCTCTGTACGGAAAATTGTTCTCCCAGATATAGCGTCCGACCGATTCTCCCCAGCCGAGACCTTCCTTTGCTCCCTGCACTATGATGTCGTTTATCAGCCCCGTCTCCTTCCAGAGGCCGAACTGACCTTCGCTTATATATTTTGCCACACTCTCGCAGGTGTGCCCTATCATGGCAAGCTCAAAATCGTGGATAGATCCTGCTCCGTTCGTTGCGAAGTGGGTTACGAGCCCGCGCTTCATCAGCTCTATCATATACAAGGCATTTCCGGTGCGGATTACATGTGCTCCGTACATCATCAGCACAGTGGCATTATTCTCTCTTCTTGCCCTAATCACAGCCTCGGCAAGCGGTTGAAGAGCCGGGTGCTCAAATTCGGGTATATCCCCACCGGGGTAGAGAAGAACTTTCTGAAGGTCGACATCATGAATTCTCTCTTCCAGCGGAAGAATGTCCAGCTTAGACCTGTCAAACTGTTCAAACGGCATTTTCTTTCCCTCCGAGTATTTTCTCTATTATTTCATCACCGACTGTGAAATCCGGTATTATCGCATGGGCTCCCGCACTTATCAGGCGGTTCCTTTTCCATTGGTTTATTCCGCAGCGCTTCTCCTCATCAGTTGCCGCACCTATCGCCAGACCCCCAAGTTCCGAGACTAGCTGCACCTCAACGTAGCCGTCCCCGAAAGATACGAGCTCATTGGGCTTTATCTTTTCCCTCTCAAGCATATCTCGGATAACAAGCTCCTTCGAGCACTCCGTCATGTCAGCATGGGCACCATGTATCCCGCCTTCAAACGCCTTGTCTAAATCTAAGAGTTTTGCCTCGTAGAACACATCTTCCTCATCCGTGCCGCTCGCAAGATAGCATCTCACGCCTCTGTCCTGTAGCTTTCTTATGAAATCCGCACATCCGGGAACCTGCCAGGCTTCAGGTGGCAGCTCGCCAGATGCCAGAGCGGCTTTTCTGTCGGCTATCTTTTCGGCCAGTCTTCTGAGATACTCATTCTTGTATACTATCGGCTCTCTGTGTTCTCCTCCGCGCTTAAGCACCTCCTCATCGAGGCGTATGCACTGGAAAATTGTCTGCTTACCCGTAAGAGTGTCCACAAACTCGCGCACCGTATCAAGTATCTCATCATCACTTTCACCGCTGTTCGTCTCCGATAGAACCTCGGCAAAGTATGGAATCATTATATCCTGCCAGCCCTGACGGATAAGACTTACCGTTCCGTCAAAGTCAAAAAGAGCATATTTTATATCAAAACCGCTCCAAGGCTTGATTACTTCGACTCCTGTTTCCGTTTTTATTCCCATTTTTAATCCCCCGACAGTTTGTTCTGCACTTCATTAATCTCAAAAATTCTATTTGCCACCAGTATATAGGGTGCCTTCTTAAAAACATTTTCGTCCTGGTTAAGCACTATCCTGATATCAGTTCTTCCAATATAGTTCATACGTCTGTACACATTTGCCAACATCTCATTGAAATATGACTCTTCAACTCTCATCCACGGACATTCCAGAATGATCTCCGGCACCCCGTAAATGTTTATGGAATTCACAAGTAGAGTCTCAATATATTTTAGCGCATCTTTGAAAGACGCATCCGCGTCTTCATCCCCAAATTTTGCCTCGGATGCCATCTCAAGTATCAAGCTGTTCTCCTGTTGATGGTTTCCAAGAATCTTTCTTTTCTCTTTGGTTTCAACACCTCTGCTCTCAAGGCGCTCCAGATAGTTTCTTATTATTGCGCCGTGTGCTGTATATAGCTCAATGCAACCGTGATTTCCGCAGCCACATTCAGGTCCGTCATTGTCTATAGTTATATGCCCAATTTCTCCGGAGGTTTCGTTTACCCCGTGAAAAACCGAACCGTTTATGTAAGCCCCTGAGCCGACACCTTCATCAACCGAAATGAAAAGCATGTCTCCGTTGGGATTTGTGTTATTCTTCCATTTTAAATAAGTTACTGCGGAGTTTGTATCCTTATCCACAGTTACGGGAATCCCCGTCATCTCCTCCAGATACGACTTTACAGGAACATTTTTCCACAAACTCAGATTTGGAATAGATCTGATTATGCCCGTCCTGCTGTTAATCATACCGCAAGCCGACACGCCTATTCCCAAAACCGAGTCTCTATGGGCATTCCATTCACACTCCAGAGCCCGATTTATTGAATCCGCCACATTCTTCAATGTCTCCTCAACACCATGTGAATCATCAAGCGGGAAAGGCAACTCCGGTTCCAACTCATTTCCTTCAAGGTCGCTTATACCGACTGTACCGGCACCTATACGCAGATTAACTCCAATAACGCTGAAGGCATTCCTATTAAAACTGTACTTCTGAGCCTTACGCCCTCCGCTTGAATCCGCCAGACCTTCCTCCACGATGAGATTGTTGATGAGCATCTCTTGCATCAAAGAGTTCACAGTAACATTCGTCAGTCCCGTGGCTTTCGCAACTTCGGGTCTTGAAATGCCCGGATTGCTTTTTATTGCCCTCAAAACTTCAATCTCGTTATTTCTTTTTAATACAGAAGAGTTGTTTTGCATAAAATACGCCTTTTTCTATTGCAAAAAGAATTTGAGCATAGTATAATTATTTGCGGATAACTTATTTAACCACTTTAACAAACTGCTTACATTTGTATGCTACCACTTGCCGGGATTTTTGTCAATGATACGCAATCCGTGTTTTTCTTATCAGACCCATTTCCCCCGCATCCTTTTCAGTTGCTTTTGAGCAAATTGTACAAAATCTTAAAAATTTGTTCACTAAAAAAGTAGTCATTTCTGTATATTTATGCTATAATATTCTTGTTTGATATTTACACTTCTGTGTGGATATAAAAATAATATTTTTTCTAGGAGGAAAAAAATGAAAAAGTTCTTAGCACTTGCACTTGCACTTGTTATGGTCTTTGCGCTTTGCGCATGCGGCCAGAAGGCTGCTCCTGCACAGGAAGCAGCTCCCGCAGCAGCAGAAGCTCCTGCAGCTGAGCCCGAAGCAGCACCCGCAGCAGAAACCGTAAAAGTAGCTCTTGTTATCCCCGCAGGCGACCATGGATTCACAGGCGAGTCCATCAAGCACGCTGAGATGGAAGCAGAGCAGCTCATGGAGAAGTATGACAACCTCGAAGTCGTTGTTAAGTCTCAGGGTGAGCCTTCCGGCCAGATCTCCGAGATTGAGAACCTCATCGCTATGGGTGATGTCAATGCTATCATGCTTTGGCCGAACGAAGGCGAAGCACTCCGCAGCGCAGCTCAGACAATCATTGACAACAAGATTCCCCTTGTAATCTACGACAGACTTATCGACGGTCTCCAGGGAATTGAAGCTCAGATGATGGGCGACAACTTCTTCATCGGCGGTGAGATGGGTAAGTACCTCAACGAGTTCTATGCTGACTACGACGCAGTTCAGTATCTCCGTTTTGTTGGTGACGCTTCCACTGTTACCTCACAGCGCAGCGGTGGTATGGACGAAGTCATCGATCCGAAGTTCGAGCAGGTTAACGAGACCTTCGTAACTGACTGGTCTTCCGAGAAGTCACAGGAGCAGTTCGAGAACTGGCTCGCAGGCCACAGCAAGGAAGAGATTGAAGCTCTCGACCTCATTGTTACCCACGACGACGAAATCGTTAACGGCCTCATGAACGTTATCGATGCATATGCAGGCGATGCTGATCTCAGCGGCCTCAAGCTCATCACCTCTGTTGGTGGTATCGATGCAACCTGCAAGAAGTTCGAAGACACCAAGCAGGCTGTTAAGTTCTGCACATTCTTCTTTGCACCTTCCTTCATCCGCGAGTGCGTTGACTACACTGTTGATGTTGCTCTTGGTCAGGACTTCACAGGCACAGCTGTTTACGACGAAGCAACAGACTGCTACCTCATTCCTTCCTTCTCTATCTCCAATGCTGGCGGTGCTACCTACACATTTGATGAGTATAGAGCAAGCGAGCCCTTCGCAACACGTTACTCCATCGGCGATTTCTAATCTGATTATTTAGTTTTAATTTAATCGGACTGATAGTGAGGCCGGCTGAAATCCAGCCGGCCTCTTTTAAGACAAGGAAAGAAAAGCGCTAAGACGAAAGGAATACTTCTATGCATCTTGAGATGAAAAACATAGTAATGGACTTCGGTCCGGTCCGCGCTGTTGACGATGTAAGCATCGAGATTGATGCCGGGCAGATTGTTGGTCTTCTCGGTGAAAACGGAGCTGGGAAAAGTACTCTCATGAATGTACTTGCCGGAGTATACAACCCCACGGCAGGTAAAATCTTCATTGACGGCAACGAAGTTACTATGAAGGATGTCCGTACCGCAGATGCGCACGGAATTAAATTTATACATCAGGAACTAAACCTCTGCAATGACCTCAAGGTCTACGAGAACATGTTTCTCGGTAACGAAATCAGGAAAAAATCAGGTGTTCTGGACAAGAAAAAAATGATTGATGACTGCAACGCTGTTTTTTCACGCATGCGTATTTCCATCAATCCTGAAGCAGTTGTCGGAAACCTTTCTGCTGCCGACAAACAGCTTGTCGAAATCGGAAAGGCTCTACTTTTCAAGTCGGAACTAATCATCATGGACGAGCCTTCAACGGCTCTTGCAACCCATGAGATTGAAAACCTGTTTGATATAATGAGACAGCTCAAGGCTGAAGACGTAAGCTTTATCTACATCTCCCACAAGATGCCGGAGTTGTTTGAAATCTGCGACATTTACTATGTAATGCGAGACGGCAAGCTGATAGGTCATGGTCTCTTCAAGGAAATCAACGAAGAGCAAATAACCGAAATGATGATCGGTCATCACATTGAGGACAGCGAGTTTGCCAATCATGTGTTCAGCGCAACTGACAAAGTGGTTCTAAGTGCAAAAAACATTGGCGGTGGTGTTCTTCAGGACCTTTCATTTGATTTACACGAGGGCGAGATCCTTGCCATTACAGGGCTACAAGGATCCGGCAAGGATGATCTGGCAGATATTCTTTTTGGTGTTATCGACCACACCGGTGACATTGAAATGGAAGGAAAGCCAATGACCCGGAAGTCCAGTGTCCGTTCCGTAAAGAGATATCTCAACACCGGAATCAGTATGGTGCCAAGAATGAGAAAGGAACGCGGAATACACAATGACCTATCCGTTCTTGACAACATGTCCATGGGGTATCTCAACACCAAATTCAGCAAAGCATTCATTAACAGCAAGGACGAGAACGACCGCTTTGACAGGCAGCAGGCTGCCATGTCTATAAAGGTTGGAAACCGCAAGAACCCAATAACATCCCTGTCCGGCGGAAACCAGCAGAAGGTAATCCTGGGCAAGTGGCTTGAAAGCGATGCCAAGGTTCTACTATTTGACAATCCGACTCAGGGTATAGACGTAGGAACAAAGTTTGAAATCTATCATCTTATTCTGAAGCTCGCTAAAGAGGGCAAGGCGATTATAGTCTTCTCCGCAGAGTTTCCCGAAATATTTAAAGTTGCAGACTCCTGCATTGTCTTGTATAAAGGCAGAGAGAATGCTCATCTGGACAGAGAAAATCTGACTGAGAAAAATGTAATGTATTATTCAACCGGAGCAAACCTGGAGGGTATGTAATATGGAAAAAACCAAAAAAAGCGGCAAGGAATTATTGTCCACTTTACTCAGCGAGTACAGCTATGTAGTATCCTTTATAGTTCTCTGCATTCTTGGCAGAGTTTTCAATGCAAAGTTCTTTACCTGGAACAACTTAACTAACCTCTTTGTTCAGGGTTCAATGATAGGGCTTATTGCCATGGGTATGACAATGGTTATCTGTGCAGGACTGATTGATATTTCAGTCGGCTCTCAGGTCGCATTCATTGGCGGACTCGGAATCCTCGTTTTGAACGCGACTGGCAGCGCATGGATCATGCTTCTTTTCTGCATAGTCTGCGGTTGTGCTCTCGGAACAATTAACGGTCTTCTCGTTACCAAGGGTGGAATGCCGCCTATGGTAGCTACACTTGCCATGATGACCGCCTGCCGTGCAGTCATTAACTACTATGGTGCCACTGGACCTTTCACTGTTGACAAGACTCTCTTTGATTCCTTCCGTCAGTTGGCGGTCGGTAGCGTTAATGTCGGGCCTATCAGCTTCCCCTATCTTATGCTAATATTCATATTCTTTGTGATTGTCTTTGATATTGTTATGAAGAAGACAGCATTCGGCAAGCACGTACTTGCCGTTGGTTCAAATGAAAAGAGTGCAAGACTTTCCGGCATCAACGTTGACCTTACGAAGATTCTTACCTTTGTCATTACTGGTGCCATGTGCGGAATTGCCTCTGTGCTCTATGCCTCCCGTATGACGGCAGTTGCATCCGCTTCTGCTGCTATGAGTTGGGAAATGGATGCCATAGCCGGAGTCGCAATCGGTGGAACATCCATGACCGGTGGACGCGGCAAGATTACAGGTACCTTCCTCGGCATTCTTATGTTTAAGATTATCAATAACATTCTCACAGCTGCAAACATTTCCTCCTACCTCAATGGTGCTATCTCTGCGGCAATAATCATCGTAGCCGTGCTCGTCCAGAACATTCAGAATAAGAAAACTGCGTAAAATATTGTATAGGAGTTACTGTAATGATTAAAGTTGGTCTTATTGGCTGCGGCAAAATAACCGAAGTCAGGCATGCTCCCGAGTATGCTGAAAATCCCAATTGCGAAATTGTTGCTTATTATAATCCGAGCAGAGAAAAGGCGGAAAAGCTTGCCGCACTCTACGGCGGCAAGGTATACGACAGCATAGAAGAGTTGCTCGCCTCCGATGTCGATGCCGTATCTGTATGTGTTCCCAACAAGTTTCACGACAGCGTTTCCGTTCAGGCACTCAAGGCGGGTAAGCACGTTCTCTGTGAAAAACCTATGGCAATTACTAAAGAGGGTTGCCGTGCAATGCTCGATGCACAGAAGGAGTCCGGCAAAATTCTAATGATCGGTCTCAATCAGCGCTTTGCAAAAGCCCATGTGAAGGCAGCGGAAATCTTCCAGAGCGGTGAACTCGGAAATCTTGTTGCTTTCGAAACGCATTTCTCCCATCCCGGACCTGAAGGCTGGACCGGTAAGGCCGATTCCTGGTTCTTTGATAAGAAAACAGCGGCCTTTGGTGCAATGGCTGATCTTGGAGTGCACAAAACTGACCTGCTTTATTTCCTAACCGGTAAAAAGATTGTACAGACCTATGCTGTACTCGCAACTACCGACAAGAAATTTTCCGACGGACGGCCTATTGAGGTTGACGACAATGCGATGGCCATATATGTTAATGAAGACGGTATCATTGGAACTATGCATGCCGGCTGGACCAATTACGGTCAGGAGGACAACTCCACCAAGCTGTACTGCCAGGGCGGTGTGATACGTATGTACGATGACCCTGAGTATTCGCTGATTGTTGAGAAAAAAGACGGTGAAATCGTCAGATATGACCTCGACAAGCTCACATCTAATAAAGACCAGACCTCAGGCGGACGCACAAGCACAGGTGTTATTGATGCATTTGTTGATGCCATCATGACAGGCATTCAGCCCAACGCCTCCGGTGAAAGTGCAATGCACGCAATGAATGTAATCTTTGCAAACCAGGAATCCTTTGACAAAAATATGCCTGTAAAGGTTGAATAAGGAGTACAGATATGAGACCTATTACTATCACAACCGGACAGTACGGCGATATCGGTTTTGAGGAACTGTGCAAAACCATGAGTGAGATTGGTTATGACGGTCTTGAAATCGCATGCCATACCCATCTTGATGCACACAAGTATATTTCCGATTCCGACTATAGGAATTTTATTGACAGCACCCTCAAAAAATACAACCTCAAGGTATGGGCTTTAGGTGCACACCTTGCTGGTCAGTGCGTGGGAGACAACTGGGACCCCAGGCTTGACAACTTTGCCCCTTCATCACTATCCGGCAAACCCGAAGCGATTCGTGCATGGGCTATTGAAGAAATGATGGCTGTCGCAAAAGCTGCAAACATGATGGGTGTTCATGTTGTTACATGCTTCCTCGGTTCTCCAATCTGGGCTTATTGGTATTCCTTCCCACAGACGACGCAGGAGATGATAGACGCCGGTTATGCAAAGATTAAAGAATTATGGACTCCGATTTTCGATGAGTTTGACAGACTTGATGTTAAGTTTGCACTCGAAGTTCATCCTACGGAGATAGCCTTTGATTACTACAGCACTCAGAAGCTTTTTGAAGTCTTTGAGCATCGTCCGACTCTCGGTCTTAATTTTGATCCCTCCCATCTTGTCTGGCAGGGTGTTGATCCGTGTCTCTTCCTTCGCGACTTTGCCAATCGCGTATACCATGTCCATATGAAGGATGTCAAGGTTAAGCTTGACGGGCGTTCCGGTATACTCGGCAGTCATATTGAGTTTGGTGACCTCCGTCGTGGCTGGAATTTTGTATCGCTAGGACACGGTGATGTTGACTTTGACGGAATAATCCGTGAGCTCAACGCCATGGACTATCAAGGACCGCTTTCCGTTGAATGGGAGGATTCCGGTATGGAAAGAATGTACGGAGCTGTTGAAGCCTTCAACTTTGTAAAGCAAGCCGATTTTGAACCCTCAAAAATTGCTTTTGACTCCGCGTTGAAGAAAGACTGATTAAACTGTTTTCAAAGCCCGCCTCAGTAAGAGACGGGCTTTTACAAAGGATATCATATAAAATGAACAATAAATCCAAACTTCCCCCTATAATGATCCTGCTTGCTGCACTCTGTTTCATTATGTTCCTAACCTACGGAATGTATTTTAACAGCTTTGGAGTAAATGCTGCATCGTCCATGGCCTTTTTTGGAATTTCCGAAGCCAGACAGGGCATGATTATCACTATCCAGTCTATCGGCTGCCTAATTATGACGGTTATTCTGGCCCTTTACGGTGAGAGAATAAATAAACTCCACGGAATTACTTTGGGTTATGCAGTCATGTCCATTGTGGCAATCTGTATCGGAACTATTCCTCTTTTCAAAGAACAGGGCAGCGGTTATGTTCTAATGCTTGTCTATGCCCTTATAGGCGGATTGGGTTATATTATAATAGACCTGCTTATGAACAGCGTCATTAGTGATGTCTTTCCTGAACACAAGCATACTCTTCTGCCTTTTGTGCACGCCTTCTACGGCACTGGGGCAATGCTTGCTCCGATTTTGGTTTCTTCTCTTGCAAATCCTGAACGGCCGGCCTCATTTGCAACGCCTTTCCTCGCAATAGGGCTTGTATCGGCAGTGTTGTGCATCTTATTCGCCTTTATTTCTTCAAAGATAATGCCAACAACTCCTTATACCGACATGACCGAAATACGGCAGCGCGCTATTGCCAATCCGGCAGAGATTTTCAGGAGCAAGCTTGCATGGCTCTACCTGCTTACGAGTTTTCTACATGTTTCATTTCAGAACGGTTTGAGTTCATGGCTGACAAACTACTGCAGCGATTATCTCGGTTTTAAATACGAAGCTGCCGCACTTATGATGACTCTGTTCTTCGCAGGAAATCTAGCAGCGCGTTTTCTCACACCTCTGATATACAAAAAGATAGCAGTATCCAAGTTCTACTGTGTATTCATGCTCGTTGCATCTGCCATATTCCTCGTATTCATTCTAGTTGATGGCATTCCAACTGTGCTGCGCTATGTACTGATTGTTCTACTCGGCCTTGCACAGGGCGGGGGCGTGCCCTCCATTGTTATTTTGTGCTGTGATGCATTTCCGGAAAGAACCGCCTCAGCTTCCTCTCTCTTTGTAATCGGTGTATCTCTGGCAACATTCATCACTCCGACCCTTATGGGAAAGATGATTGAATCCATCGGCTTTAAAGCCCCTATGCTTATGCTTGGAGTTTTCCTAATTCTTTCTGTCCTAGTGCTTAGGACCACCGTTTCTGCGGAAAGGAAATGAGATAATCAGCAAAAGCAAACGGATGCTTCCAGAAAGAAGCATCCGTGTTTTTTTATCTGTTCTTCATTACGGTTTTCATTCTCTGCCCGTGGTCGAGAATCGACTTGCGGAGGCGGAGATTCTTGGGAGTGACCTCAAGCAGTTCATCGTCTGCGAGGAACTCAAGGCACTGTTCAAGGCTCATCTGACGGGGAGGAACCAGTCTGAGTGCCTCATCAGAACCGGAAGCACGGGTATTGGTGAGGTGCTTCGTGCGGCACACATTGACTGTTATATCGTCCTGTTTGGGGCACTCGCCCACAATCATTCCACCGTAAACCATTGTGCCCGGTGTAATGAACATCACGCCGCGGTCCTGAGCATTCCAGATACCGTAGGCGACGGCCTCGCCCGTTTCGTGCGCAATGAGCGAACCCGTGTGGCGGCGGCTCAGGTCTCCCTTGTACGGCTGGTAGTCTTCAAACACCGATGCCATAATACCTTCACCCTTTGTATCTGTCAGGAACTCATTCCTGTATCCGAAGAGACCTCTTGAGGGAATCAGGAACTCAAGCTTCATGCGGTTGCCCACAGGCGTCATCTCTATGAACTCGCCTTTACGGCTTCCAAGCTTTTCCATAACGGAGCCCATGGAATCCTGCGGAACATCAACAACAACGCGTTCAATAGGTTCACAGGTTTTCCCGTTGATTTCCTTGTAAAGCACTCTGGGAGGTGAAACCTGGAATTCATAGCCTTCGCGACGCATGGTTTCAATAAGGATTGACAGGCTCATCTCTCCTCTGCCCGCAACATTGAAGGAATCCGTGCTGTTCTCCACATCCGTGACTCTGAGGGATACATCCTTCAGGGTTTCTCTTATGAGACGTTCCCTGATCTGCCTTGATGTGACGAATTTACCTTCTCTGCCGGCAAAGGGGCTGTCATTGACGGAGAAGGTCATCTCGAGGGTGGGGGCTCCAATCTTTACGAACGGCAGAGGCTCAACATTTCCCTTTGCGCAGATTGTATCACCGATTGTCACGTCACCAATTCCGCTCATGGCAATAATATTTCCTGCACCGGCTTCAGTTACCGGCACTTTCTCAAGCCCGTCAAACTGATAGAGGGATACTGCCTTTGCCTTCATCGTCGGTGCATCGGGATTGTGGAAGTTGCAGACTTCAATTTCCTGATTCTGCTTTATTACTCCTCTTTCAATACGGCCTATGGCAATACGTCCCACATACTCATTGTAGTCAATACTTGAGACTAGCATCTGGAACGGAGCATCCACATCCATCTCCGGCTCGGGGATATATTCAAGAATCGTTTCAAAGAGCGGCTTCAGGTCGGTTCCAACAACCTCGGGAGCGTAGCTTGCAGTTCCCTGACGGCCTGAGCAGAACAGCATCGGAGAATCCAGCTGCTCATCCGTGGCATTCAGATCCATGAGAAGCTCAAGGATCTCATCTATAACATCGTGTATTCTCTGGTCGGGGCGGTCAATCTTATTTACAACTACAATGACTCTATGTCCGAGTTCCAGCGCCCTGCTGAGGACAAAACGGGTCTGCGGCATCGGTCCTTCCGCGGCATCAACCAGCAGAATAACTCCATTGACCATTTTTAATATACGCTCAACCTCGCCTCCGAAATCCGCATGTCCCGGAGTGTCGACAATATTTATTTTTGTATCACCGTACCATACCGCAGTATTCTTTGCCATTATGGTAATTCCGCGCTCGCGCTCCAGATCGTTGGAGTCCATAACACGGTCAACAATTTCCTGATTCTCTCTGTAAACGCCCGACTGCTTCAGCATCTCGTCAACCAGAGTGGTCTTTCCATGGTCAACGTGGGCAATAATCGCAACATTTCTGAGCTTATCCATAATATGCTCCTTAACTAATTCATACTTTTCACAACAAAAGGTGATTTTAACAGAATTAGTATGAAAATGCAAGATTTTTAGCTGATTTCAACCAACGTTTTCTCACAAATAATGCCCCGCGCTGATTGCAAAGAACATGTTTTCGTGGTAATATCTGTTCATAATGTACTGACGAGGGATTTGGGCGTATGAATTACAATTTTTTTGCTTATATTGCCAGAATGAAATACATATCCAGATGGAGCCTGATGCGCAATTCATACATTGAAAACATACAGGAACACAGCCATATGGTTGCCGTTATAGCTCATGCTCTGGGTGTGATACGCAGAGACGTCTTCGGCATTGACTGCGACCCGTATGAATGTGCTGCAGTGGCGCTTTACCACGACTCCTCGGAGATTCTAACCGGAGACCTGCCCACGCCCATCAAATACCACAGCGAGGAGATAAAGGCCGCATATAAGCAGGTCGAACACTTGGCTTGTGACAAGCTGCTGGACACCCTCCCCGACGAAATACGTCCCTCGTTTGAGCCGCTACTAGGCGGTGAGGCAGAAGAAAGACTGTATGACATCGTGAAGGCGGCGGACAAGCTCTCTGCCTACATTAAGTGCATTGAGGAGCGGCGTGCCGGCAATGACGAGTTCCTTTCGGCCGAGAAGCAGACCCGTGCAATTCTTGATGCCAACCCTCTCCCCGAAGTGAAGTATTTCCTGGACAATTTCATACCCGCCTTTGAACTGACCCTTGACGAGCTTGGGACAATAGATTGAATTATGTTGACCAATCAGGATTAAAATGATAGAATAGTTGTTTAGTAAAGCTGATTAAGGAGCTTTTATAGATGATAGAACGCAACAGAGTTGTTAGAACAATGTTTGGCATAGCATTTACAATTGTGTTTGCCATATTTGCATATATTAGCTGCAGGGTTTCGCCCCACAGCAGTGAGTGTGACCCGAATTTACCGCACTATGACCCGTATTCCTACGGCTGCGACAGGGTTGAATATCTCTCCTCCGGCCGTACTGTATTGCCTCTTGTTGATAATGCCCTGAATTACAACTATGACGATTCTTCAACGTCTCCTTCCCTCGAGGAAATTGTGAATGCCATGCAGGCAAACGGAACCCTGCCCGATGACTATCTCAGTCAGATAACGGGGACCGATGTCTCTGCTTCTTCCCTTCCGGAAAACGACACAGGCACAGAAGCTTCAGGAACATCCGAATCCCAGCCGAGCGAAGCTGCTCTCCGCGCACAGGAAAAGGGCCTTCCCTCCCCGCCTGAGATAGATATCACCGAGTGGCAGTATATGCTTGTCAACAAGAACTACCCTCTCGACTCCACATATGAACCGCCACAGCTGGCCTATCTTAATATGACGGCTGACGAGCAGGATATTCAGACCAATTACAATGACCAGCGCTGTCCCGTTGATTCGCGTATTGCTCAGGCGCTTCTCGACTTCGCCAACGGATGCAAGGCTGCGGGACTTCCAGTTTACCTCTCCTCCGGCTACCGCTCATATGATGTGCAGAATCAGCTTCTTCAGCGCAAAATCGGACAGGGATACGATTATGATACCGCGATAACCATCGTTGCCGCACCGGGAACAAGTGAGCACCAGTCAGGTCTCGTGTGTGACATTACAGACTACTACCGCGAGCTTAAGGACAGCTCCCTTGCCGAAACCGATACCTATAAATGGTTGTGCGAGCACTGCACTGAGTACGGTTTCATAGTCCGTTATCCGGAAGACAAGAGCGGTTCCGCTGACAGCATTACCGGGGTCATCTATGAGCCATGGCACTTCAGATATGTGGGCACCGGGGTTGCTGAATATATCATGGACAACAACCTCTGTCTCGAAGAATTCTGGGATCTCTACCTCCCGGGCGCTCTGGACGGAACTGCAACAGCTTAAAGATTCATATAAAGCAAAAACCGTATCCTTTCATATGAGGATACGGTCTTTTTATTCCCTTATACAGCTTTAGAAATTGAAGATTCCCGGCAGCAGATCTGAAAGCTTGTAGCTTACATATCTTCCTCCCGCTTTGGCGCAGAGCACCTCCATCTCGGGTGAAAACTCAGCCAGAAACTGCCTGCACGCGCCGCAGGGATAACACCAGTTCTCACTTTCGGCATAGATTGCTATACGTTTGAATTCACGGTGCCCTTCGCTGACCGCCTTGCAGCATGCAGTACGCTCAGCGCAGATTGTGCTGCCCAGTGCCGCATTCTCTACGTTACAGCCTGTGAATACCTTTCCGTCCGTGCACTCAATTGCGGCTCCCACGGAAAAATGCGAATAAGGAACATAGGCATTCAGTGATGCCTCCTTTGCCATGGACATCAGTTCTCTGTCAGTCATTGATTTTCCTCCGATTTAAAATGGATTTCCCAGTTCTGGAAATTATACAGTGGATTACCTGCGTTTGCATCTACACCTCGGACAGCGCCTCTGTGAGTTATTATCTGCTGTTTTTCAAAACCTATGACAACTATTGAAGCACTGCTTGTCAGCACATATTCGCACAGTGCCTTGTAGCTGTTCTTGCGGCTTGAGTCACCGGACGCCAGATAATTGTACATATAGGTTTCATATCCCATATCTATGGACTTCGTAAAGTTGATGCTTGTGGCCTTGGTTCTGTCTGTGCGGGGCTGGATTATCTCGGTAATATCGAAGTTGTTCCGCAGCTTCGTTTCGGCATAGTACATATCAAACTCAACTTTGCGGAAATCCTCGTCTTCCTTCTGCTCCTTGGTCAGGTTCTCATAATCCGTCAGTGCATTGTAATAATCATCCCAGGTGAGTTCAAGTACATTGACCTTTATACCTATAGTAAGCATGTCCTCAGCAAAACGGTTTGCTATGCCGGCTTTTGCCGAACTGTCGCTGCACAGGATGAAATTGATTTCCAGGTCATCCGATGAACCGTTCATCATTTCCATGAAGCCGTCGTCATCGTAGTCTCTTATACCGTTATTCTCTAGGATTGTTTTGCACTTGTCCATGTCCTGGGCAAGAGAGTTGGCAAACTCGGTCGGATAATCGGCGCAGGTGGGGTACATGGGTACTGCGGAGGCCACCGCGTTATTCTTCAGAAGTTCAACCAGATAGGCCCTGTCAAAAGCGTACTGCAGAGCATATCTGACACCTGCCATACTGCCCAGGGTAGTCTCCTGGTTGAAGCCGATATAGTGCATGTTTGTTGTAGCATAGGTATGGATTTCGTTGGTGCTTGCATATCCCAGGTTCGTATAGCTGGAAGGGTCGTTGATGACAACGTCGATATACGAGTCCTCAAATGCGTTTATTATATCCTCAGCCTGAGTATATTCCTTGAGATATACGGTATCAACCGGGAGCTTCTTATAGTCCGGGTGCTGCTCAAAGGCATTCAGCTGAACGGGCTTGTAGCTTTCCTTTGTCTTTGCGTTCTCCCCCTCACCCGTAACAGTTGTCACCGTCTCATATTCGAGGGAATAAGGCCCGCTTCCCGTCGGGAACTTATCATCGAAGGTTCCGCTCTTTATTATTGGTATGTTCAGCAGCTTCACAAACTGGGTGTCGCCTATTCCGATATTTACCGTTAGCTTGTCTTCACCCCAGTAATCGGCGCCCTGGTAGCTGGCAAAACGCCCTCTGAAGCGGTCACTGTTGATAGCCTTATCAAGGGAATAGCGCAGGTCCTTGGCAGTAACCGGTGTGCCGTCGTGGAAGACATGGTCCGTGGCTACTGTGAATTCCCAGGTAGTGGCTGAGTCATTGTACTTCCAGTCGGTAATTACATTGGGAATAACCTCGAAGTTGTTATCCAGCTCCACCATATTCTCATAAACCAGTGCAGCTACGAGCTGGTTGGAATGGTTCGTCGCAATCAGGGGGTTGAAGCTGTACTTCGTATTGCAGTTAAGTGAGAAGATATTGTCCGCCGCTTCTGCCATTGTCAGGTCAACACCCTCGGTTGACTCCAGAATGTTGTCATCCGCGCGGTAAGTGCCAGGCAGCGTACAGCCTGAACAGAGCACCATAGCAGCGCATAGTATCAGCGATATTATTCTTTCGGTTTTTCTTTTATTCATGCAGATTGTTCTAATATGTTATTCCATTACTATCACGGACGCGAGATTACCCCTCTGCAATCCGTGCTTTATTGTATATCTGTTTGACCAGTACTTTTCATGAAGGCACACCGTGCATTCGTCACTCACGTCGATGTTCTCCTCCGGAACTCCAATCTGAACGAGCCGTCTTGCATTTGCTTTCCTGAGATCCACAAAATACTTGCCGTTTTCCGCCTCATCCCAGATGCCTTCCACATCACCGTCCAGGTAACGCTTCAGGGCCTCGGGGACATCTGAGTCCGTTTCAAAGCAGCATCTACCAATTGAAGGGCCAAATGCCACACACATATCCTCACGCAAAGCACCAAGCTCTTCCATAGCGGAAACCATCACATTGAGAATATCTGCCACTGAGCTCTTCCAGCCGCAGTGCACCGCTGCTACTGCATTTCCCCTGCGGTCTGCCGCAAGAGCGGGAACACAGTCCGCCGTGAAGCACATGAGGGGCAGCTTTTTCTCCGCTGTGACAATCCCGTCCGTCTCATATGGCACCGTGGACATGCTCACATGCCTATCTTCATACCCTACCCTCATGACTCTGTTGCCGTGCACCTGCTTTGTGACGCAGCAGTCATCCGGACCGTAGCCGAAAAGGGCGCACAGCCTTCTGTAGTTCTCTCTCACGTGCTCGGGATTGTCTCCTCTGTTTGAACCGAGATTCAGCGAGGCGAAATCACCCTCGCTCACTCCCCCGTAGCGGGTCATAAAGCCGTGGGGAAATGGAATCACGCTTGAGCGCATGTATACTATTCCGTTTTTTTCCTCTTCAGTAAACATCAACCTTGATAAGCTTATCCGTGTTTATTCGTTTCTGCCGCAGCATTCCTTGTACTTCAGCCTGCGGCTTCCGTCGGCCTTCATCTTTCCGCAGGGGCAGGGATCGTTTCTGCCCGGCTTGGGAACCTTTTTGACGGGCTTCTTCTTTTCCGGCTCCCCACCCGCATTTGCGGCCATATTCTTCGCAACCGCCTTGCGCTCAACGCTCTGCTCCGCCCTTACCCTGACGGTGTACATTCTGCGGACCGTCTCCTCGCGGATGCCCTGAACCATAGCCTCGAACATATCAAAGCCTTCCTGCTTGTACGCGTCGATGGGCTTTACGGAACCGTAGCCTCTAAGCCCGATTCCCTTGCGCAGCTCATCCATCGCGTCTATGTGATCCATCCAGTATTCGTCAACAACGCGGAGCATGACCACACGCTCAAGCTCGCGCATGACCGGTGTTCCCGCCGGGGTCAGCCCAAAGGCCTTCTCTCTGGCCTCGTAAGCCTTCTCCGCAATATCCTGAACCAGCTCCGTGAGTTTTTCGGTGCTTATGCTGACGCCCTCTTCAAGTCTGATGGCGCCTGCCGGCAGGAAGAGCTTGGTGAAGGGCTTGAGTGCTTCGTCCAGCTGCTGCTGATCCTCCGCGTCCTCACCCGCAAGGCCGTCCGCTACAGTTGAGGAGACGAATTCCCTGATCATGCTCATTATCTGGACCTTCAGGTCTTCGCCGTCAAGAACCTTGCGGCGCTCACCGTAGATGATTTCACGCTGCTTGTTCATTACGTCGTCGTATTCAAGGACGTTCTTTCTGACCTGGAAGTTGCGGCTTTCAACCGTCTTCTGGGCGCGCTCTATCGCATCCGAGAGCATCTTGTTATCCAGCGGAGTATCATCATCAACGTTGAGCGTCTCCATCATGCCCATGATGCGCTCGGAGCCGAACAGACGCATAATGTCATCGGTGAGTGCAAGATAGAAACGGCTTTCGCCCGGGTCTCCCTGTCTACCGCTTCGGCCTCTCAGCTGGTTGTCTATACGTCTGGATTCGTGGCGTTCGGTTCCGAGGATAAACAGTCCGCCTGCAGCCTTGACCTTCTCGGCCTCGATATCCGTCTCCGCCTTGTGCTCGGCAAGCTTCTCTGCAAAGAGCTTTCTCGCGTTCAGTATCTCCTCGTTGTCCGTCTCGGCGTAGCCAGTAGCCTCGGCTATGATTTCATCCGTAATGCCTGCCTTGCGCAGGTCATTCTTTGCCATATACTCGGGGTTACCGCCGAGAACGATATCTGTTCCACGGCCTGCCATGTTGGTCGCTATTGTAACCGCGCCCACACGACCTGCCTGTGCCACGATCTCCGCTTCCTTCTCGTGGTATTTAGCGTTTAGAACAGTATGGGGCACTCCGCGTTTCTTCAGCAGCGATGAAATGTACTCGCTCTTTTCAATTGAAACCGTACCCACTAGCACCGGCTGCTGCTTTTCGTAGCAGGCAACTATCTGATTTATGATTGCCCTGTTCTTGCCTATGTCGTTCTTGTAAACAACATCGGGATTATCAATTCGGATTACCGGTTTGTTGGTTGGAATCTCGATTATATCCAGTCCGTAGATTGCCTCAAACTCCTCTGCCTCGGTTGCGGCGGTACCTGTCATACCGGAGAGTTTTGAATAAAGACGGAAGTAGTTCTGGAATGTGATGGTCGCAAGAGTCTTATTCTCCTTCTGAACGTCAACATGCTCCTTGGCCTCTATAGCCTGGTGAAGACCTTCGGAATAGCGGCGGCCGAGCATAAGTCTGCCCGTGAACTCGTCGACGATTATTATCTCGCCGTCCTTCACGATATAGTCGATGTCGCGCTTCATGATTCCGTGGGCCTTTAGCGCCTGGTTGATGTGATGGCTGAGGGTTGCGTTTTCGATGTCGGCAAGGTTCTCAAGCCCGAAGGCCTGCTCTGCCTTGCTGATTCCGCGGGCGGTAAGGGTTGCCGTCTTGGACTTTTCGTCCACGACGTAATCCGCATCCAGGTCCTCGCTCTCCTCCTCCTTCTCGTCAACCGTGGCATAAACCACTTTCTTCAGACGTGAGACGAAGTCATCCGCCTGCCTGTATAGGTCGGTGCTCTCGTCCCCCTGACCGGAGATGATAAGGGGGGTTCTCGCCTCATCTATGAGGATTGAGTCAACCTCGTCAACGATGGCAAAGCTGTGCCCGCGCTGGACCATCTGCTCTTTATACAGAGCCATGTTGTCTCTAAGATAGTCAAAGCCCATCTCATTGTTTGTACCGTAGGTGATATCACAGGCGTATGCGTCACGGCGCTGGTTGTTGTCCAGGTCGTGCACTATAAGACCGACCGACACCCCGAGGAAGCGGTGCACCTTACCCATCCACTCGCTGTCTCTTCGGGCAAGATAGTCGTTCACTGTAACAATATGCACACCGTCTCCCGTCAGCGCGTTGAGATAGGCAGGCAGCACGGCCACGAGGGTCTTTCCTTCACCGGTCTTCATCTCGGCGATTCTGCCCTGATGCAGTACAATTCCGCCTATTACCTGCACATAGAAGGGCTTCATCCCCAAAACACGCCAGGCCGCCTCACGGGCTGTGGCAAAGGCCTCGGGCAATATGTCGTCGGTCGTCTCGCCGGCTGCAAGGCGCTCTTTGAATTCTTCCGTCTTGGCGCGAAGCTGCTCGTCCGTCATTGCGGAGTATTCATCCTCCAGCTTCATCACCGAGTCGGCTATAGGATATATCTTTTTAAGCTCACGTTCCGTGTAACTTCCAAAAATCTTATCAAGAAAGCCCATCTCTAAACACCTTTCACGGGATAATATTTCAATTTAATATTGTAACACAGATTTGTGAATAATAAAAGACACACTGCAAACATTTACAGCATGTAGCACAATTTCTGTCCGCTATTTTTGGTGAATATTTTATGCCCTCCCATGCTTGTCTCCGCAAAGCGCTTATGATAGAATAAATTTTATTATTGAATTGATCAGAAGGTGGTTTTGATGACAAAAATAGGATTCAGCAGCGAGAAGTACAACAGTTTACAGTCACAGAATATTAGAGACAGAATCTCCCAGTTCGGCGGAAAGCTCTACCTTGAATTCGGTGGAAAGCTTTTTGACGACTACCATGCATCGAGGGTTATCCCCGGCTTTGAGCCCGACAGCAAGGTTAAGATGCTGCTTGAAATGAAGGATGAGGCCGAAATTGTCATTGCAATCTCCGCAGATGACATTGCACGCTCAAAAAGGCGCGGCGACCTGGGAATCACCTATGATGAGGACACCCTCCGTCTTATAGATGCCTTCCGCGGCATCGGGCTTTATGTGGGCAGCGTTGTACTCACCCATTACACAGGCCAGAAGGCGGCAGACAAGTTCCGCATGCGCCTTGAGACCCTGGGCATCAAGGTTTACTGCCACTACGTCATCCCCGAATATCCATCCAACGTGTCACTCATAATCTCCGAGGAGGGCTTTGGAAAGAATGACTACATCGAAACCAGCCGTCCTCTCGTGGTCGTCACCGCCCCCGGCCCCGGCTCTGGAAAAATGGCCACATGCCTCTCCCAGCTCTACCATGACCATGTAAGAGGCCTCCGCTCAGGATATGCAAAATTTGAGACTTTCCCCGTATGGGACCTGCCCCTCAAGCACCCCGTTAATCTCGCTTACGAGGCCGCAACCGCCGACCTGAACGACGTCATAATGATTGACCCGTTCCATCTCGAGGCCTACGGCACCACAACCGTGAACTACAACCGCGATGTTGAGATATTCCCGGTGCTTGAAGCCATGTTCCGCGCCATCTACGGCGAGAGCCCGTACAAGAGCCCCACCGATATGGGCGTGAACATGATAGGCTCCTGCATCACCGATGATGAAGCCTGCTGCGAAGCGGCAAAGCAGGAGATAATCCGCAGATATTACGCCTCCGCCTGCAGTGTCCTCCAGGGCCTTTCCGACCCCAAGGAGCTGAGCAAAATTGAGCTCATTATGAACTCAATGAACATCTCCCCGGCTGACCGGCCTGTTGTTGCGGCAGCTAACAACCGTGCCGAAGAAACCGGCGGTCCCGCAGTGGCCATTGAGCTGCCCGACGGAAGCATAATCACCGGAAAAACCACAGAACTCCTGGGAGCCTCCTCCGCCTGCCTGATGAACGCCATGAAGGCCCTGGCGGGAATCCGAAAGAAGACCCTGCTCATTCCCCGCAGCATAATAGAGCCTATACAGCACCTCAAGGTGGAACACCTGGGCAACAGGAACCCCCGTCTGCATACCGACGAGCTGCTGATTGCCCTTTCCGTCTGCGCAGTAACGAACCCGGTGGTTGAGGAAGCCATCAACCAGCTGGACAAGCTGAAGGGCTGCGAGGCACACTCCTCGGTAATCCTCTCCCACGTTGACGAGGAACTGTTCAAGCACCTAGGTGTCAATATAACCTACGAACCGAAATATCAGTCTGAAAGACTCTTCCATAAATGATTAATTCCACCCCTTTCGGGGTGGAATTTTTATATCATCTCATAGATGGCTTTAGCTACGCCTGCGTCGTTGTTGTTTCCGACGACGATATCTGCAATGCGGAGAAGCTCCTCGTCCCCGTTGCTCATCACAGCGCCGGTTCCCGCCATCTCTATCATCTCCATATCGTTCAGTCCATCCCCGAAGGCCAGGGAGCTCTCAGGCGGAATTCCCAGTTCGGCGCACAGCCTTCTTATTGCCTTGCCCTTTCCAGCGGTCTTGTAGTTGATTTCAATGTTGCTTGCAAGGGATGTGGAGAATATCAGGTCCGGAAAACGCTCCGGCATTGACACGTACTGCCTCGTCCTCTCGTCCAGATCGGCAAAGAACAGCTGCATCTTCTGCAGAGGCACGCCCTCCCTGCGCACGGTCTCCTTCAGGTCGTCAACCGGCTCCCTCAGCTTTTTCATGAGCTTGAGATAGTTGTGGTCTGGGAAATACCGGTCCATCACATCATACATGCTCCTGCTCATCCTACCTGTGTCGTTCACATAGCAGTCGTATATGCAGGGCACCGTGTCCGCGTAATCATAGAAGGCCAGCGCATCCTCCACGGGTATCTCCGCCCGAGACACGACCCGGTCCTCCTTTGAGTCATATATCTTGCTTCCGTTTATGAGAATATAGTATCTGATGAAGGGCAGCGCCATTATCTCAGGTGGAATTCCCTTGTACAGGCGGCCTGTTGCCGGCACTATCTCCACACCCTTGGAGGCCGCATACTCCAGCGCCTTCATGTTTTCCTCGGGAATGCTTTTATCATCCCTGAGAAATGTGCCGTCCAGGTCAAATGCTATCAGTCTAATTTCGTTCATTTTTTCACAACCTTTTGAATAATACCTGAGACATTATGCAACAAAAAGTGCTTTTTTTCAAGCAGTTTTTGTTTTGATTTCCTTCAATTTGCCGTGATTTTTACCATTTTGTTCACGTGCTCATTTGGGCTTTTCGTCATGTTGTACAAAATGTTTACCGCTTTATTGCATTAAAGCGCGTTATCCTATAAAATCTTGACATTAATCAGTAAATCAAAATGTATTATTTTATAGGAGGTATATCATGAAAAAATTATTAGCTTTAATTCTTGCTCTGATTATGATCTGCGCACTCTGCGCATGCGGTCAGAGCGGTTCGAAGAACGAGGCACTGACCTTCACCACCGGCGGTGAAACCGGCACATATTACGCATTCGGCAGTGTTCTTGCTCAGTTCGTCTCCTCCAAGGCAGGACTGGACATTACCGCTGTTGCAGGAAACGGCTCCCAGGCCAACGTTGAGGACCTAGCTTCCGGCGATGCCCAGCTCGGCTTCTGCCAGTCTGACGTTATGAGCTATGCATATTCCGGAACCAACCTGTTCACAGACCCGGTTGACTGCTTCTCCGTTGCAGCTGCTCTCTATATGGAGCAGGTTCAGATCGTCACCATGGATTCCTCCATCAAGACGGTTGCGGACCTCAAGGGCAAGACCGTCTCCATCGGTGCTGCAGGCTCCGGCGTTTACTTCAACGCTATTGACGTTCTTGGCGTATACGGTCTCACAGAGTCCGATATCAATCCTGTTTACCAGTCATTCGGCGACAGCGCTGAGTCCCTGAAGGACCACAAGATTGACGCGGCATTCATTGTTGCCGGCGCTCCCACAACTGCTATCACAGACCTTGCAACCTCCGGCGATGTTTATCTTGTAAGCATTGACGATGAGCATGTTGACAAGCTCCTTGCTCTCTCCCCCTACTACAGCAAGTACACAGTTCCCGCAGCAACCTATAATATGCCCGAGGATGCAAAGACAGTTGCTGTTGCAGCAGTTGTTCTTGTACGCGATGATGTTTCCGAGGATGCTGTATACAAGTTTGTATCCACCATCTTTGAGAATGTTGATACCATAGCAGAGCAGCACGGCAAGGGCGCAGAGCTCGATGTGGACTTCGCTTCCTACATCACCGATGTTCCCTATCATCCGGGTGCAGCAAAATACTTTGCAGAAAAGGGTATTGACGTCAGCGTAAAGTGATTTAACCATGCATTTTCTGCGGCGCCGAAATAACGGCGCCGCATATTGCTTTTTAACGATGTAAAGAATTCTTAACCATACTTTTTCCCGCGTTTAGCGTTTTATGATACGCTGCAAACACCCTTCGAAAGGAGTCCCCCGCACATGAGTGAAAATGAAAAGAGTACCTACAGCGATCTGCACCCCGACGTGGATGTGGGTGATGCGGATCCTGTCGAAACCGAGGTCGAAGTCGACGTCGGCACCGCGGCAGATGTAGAAGAGATAATGAGGAAGTACGACCGCGAGTCCAACACCAGGCTGTGGGAGGGCACGCCGGCGATAATAGTCAAGGCAATAACTGCACTGTTCTCGCTCTACTGCATCTTCTCAACCCTATTCAGCACCGCGGCTCTTGAAAAGAGGCTCACCATCTTCCTTGCTTTCATTATTCTGGTAGGATATATGACATATCCCGCCTCAAAGCACCATGCAAGAGTGAACCACATGCCTTGGTATGACATCATTCTTATGGTTCTGGGCTCAGGAGCCTTCCTTTTCTACTGCATCAGATACGACATACTCATTAAGCTCCTCACCAGCGCATCAAAGATGAATGCCCTGTATATCACCATCGGTATTGTCGGCATTCTGTGCCTGGTGGAGCTCTGCAGGCGCTGCGTCGGCATACCCATTCTCTGTGTTGCCGCCGCCCTGGTGATTTACACCTTTGCCTCGGGCGTTAACCTGAAGAAGGCAATCTATGTCCTCTTCTACTCCACCAGCGGAGTCCTGGCAACGCCTGTTCAGGTCTGCGCTAAGTATATCGTTGTGTTCATAATCTTCGGTGCATTCCTTGAGCGCACAGGTATAGCCGCCTTCTTCATCGACCTAGCCAACTGCATGGTCGGAGGCTTCTCCGGCGGACCCGCAAAGGTTGCCGTCATTTCCTCGGCTCTGTGCGGCATGGTTTCCGGTTCCTCCGTCGGAAACACGGTCACCACGGGCTCGGTTACGATACCCATGATGAAAAAGACGGGCTACGAGCCTGAATTCGCGGGTGCAGTTGAGGCCGCCGCCTCAACCGGAGGGCAGATAATGCCGCCTATTATGGGCGCCGCCGCCTTCCTAATGGCGGAGTACATGGGCATCACCTACGGTGAGGTTGCACTGAGGGCAATTCTCCCCGCCGTTCTGTATTTCACCGGTATCTTCATCGCCGTCCACCTGGAGGCAAAGAAGCTCGGTCTCAAGGGTATCGGTCGTGAGAGTCTGCCGAAGTTCGGAATACTCATCAGGAAGATCTACCTGCTCCTGCCTCTGGTCATTCTCGTATGGTTGGTTACCACAAACACCCGCACCATGCAGTTCTCTGCATCAATCGCAATCATTGCTTCAATCGTGGTGAGCCTTTTTGACAAGGACAACCGCATCTCCTTCGCAAAGATATTTGAAGCCCTTGAAGCAGGCGGAAAGAGTGTCGTAACAGTTGCCGTGGCATGCTCCATGGCGGGAATAATCTCCGGCTGCATAACGGCAACAGGCCTCGCCTCCAAACTTATTTCCGCAGTCGTGAACATCAGCAACAGCGTCTCGATAATTGACCCGACCCTGATTGCCCTGTTCCTCACTATGATATGCTGCATCATCCTCGGCATGGGTGTTCCCACAACCGCCAACTACTGCATCATGGCATCAACCTGCGCACCGATTCTCATTACAATCGGCGTTCCGAAGGTGGCTGCCCACTTCTTCGTGTTCTACTTCGGCATTGTTGCTGATATCACACCGCCTGTAGCCCTCGCGGCCTACGCAGGCTCCGCAATAGCCAAATCCAACCCGATGAAAACGGGCGTAAATGCAACAAAACTCGCAATAGGCGCATTTATCGTACCGTATATCTTCTGCATGAACCCAACCATGCTGCTGATTGACGCGAACGCCCTGCAGATTGTGCAGATAGTGCTCACGTCACTGGTCGGAATATTCGGTCTCGCAGCGTGCCTGAACGGCTTCCTGTATAAAAAAATTCCCTGGCCCGTGCGCATTGTGTTCGCCGCCGCCGGTCTGCTTATGATGAACCCGACCCTCACAACAGACATTATAGGCATAGTCCTGATGGTCGCCGCATTCGCTTGGCAGTACTTTGGCGCAAAGAAACCAAGCCCTGCCACGTAATAACACTACAGATATTACAAAAACAGCAATCCCCTCTGCATTGGTGTGCAGAGGGGATTGTTTAATATTCCAATAAATTAAACTAACAACTCACTCTTCCTTCAGGAGGGCGGTGCTGAGAGTTTTGATCAGAAGCTCCGGATCAATGGGTTTTCCCAGGTGCGCGTTCATGCCGGCTGCCAGGGAGTTCTTTATATCCTCATCAAAGACGTTCGCCGTCATGGCGATGATGACTATATCAGCAAGCACGGGGTTCTCCAGAGTGCGGATAGCCTTTGTGGCTTCGTAACCGTTCATGCGGGGCATCTGCACATCCATGAGGACGAAGTCATAGTAACCCGGGGTGGAGTTCTTCACCATATCAACGGCGATGTCTCCGTCTTCAGCCGTTTCAACCGTGAGGCCGTTATCCTCAAGGATGTCGGTGGCGATTTCGCGGTTCATCTCGTTATCTTCAACCAGGAGCACGCGTCTGCCCTCGAGAGAAACCGTGACGGGTATTTCGCCTGAATTCTTCTTTTCCAGGTATTCCCGGATCTCGTCTTCCGTGGCCAGTCTGAAGTCCATAAAGACATCGACCTCTGTGCCCATGCCCTTTTCGGACCGGATATCTATTGTGCCTCCCATAATGTCGAGCAGGTTCTTTACGATGGACATTCCCAGGCCTGTGCCCTGGGCGCCGCTCTCCGTAGCGCTTCTTTCACGCTCGAAGGCGTCGAAGATGCGGTTGAGGAATTCCTCATCCATGCCGATACCGTTATCCTTGACGGTAATCTGATATCTGCCGTAGCCCGGCTTTTCGTTCGGGAGCTGGGCAACCCTGTAGATAACCTCTCCGCCGGGGTTGGAATACTTGATGGCGTTGGACAGCAGATTCATGATAACCTGGCGCACACGGACCTCGTCCGCCCATACGAAGTCATTCTCGATGCTGTTGAAGTCTGTTAGTATCGTGACATCCCGCTCAGCCGCAGTGACCCTGACGATGTCTGCCAGCTCAAGGTCGCCCGATTTAACGCGGCAGATATGCTCGTTTAGCTCAATCTTGCCGGACTCTATACGCGCCATATCCAGGACGTCATTAATAATGGTGAGCAGGTACTCTCCGGAATCCTTGACCTTTGTGAGGGAATCGCTGAGTACCTCAGGTTCGTTCTGATGGCGGATTGCCTTGTCTGTAAAGCCGATGACGGCATTCATGGGAGTGCGGATATCGTGGGACATGTTGAAGAGGAATGTGGTTTTCGCCTTGTTTGCAGCCTCCGCCACCTCACTCATACGCTTGGTGAGGTTGACTGCCTCCATAGCATAATACTGCTGAATCCAGTTGATAACTATGGAAAGGATGCCAAAAACACCTACGAAGCCTGCTATGAACTGGATAAGCAGTGATTTAATCCAGTTTTGGTATTCGATGTCCGCAGTAATCTCTTTTGCGCTCATGTACCAGTCCATGCGGGACATCAGGTGCATGCAGATAAACACACACATGGCGGCGAGAACAAGCCCTGCGATTACTATCCTCTTTTTACTGTCTGTTCCGGTGTTTTCTACGCTCTGGCTTATCGTATTCAGGAACTTCTTCAGCTTTCCTGAACGGGTAATGAGGTGGAATCCAAGTACAACTGCAACTGTTACTGCAAAGAGGGTTAAATTCTGGACAACCAGCTGGGAGCTGAATTCGCTGCTGGTCTCTACCGAACCGGCATCGAAGAAGAAGGCCGCTGCAGCATACACGAGCGTATTGTGTAGAAGCGTTACAAAAATTGAAATTATGGAAATTCCCAGCACCTCATGCTTGCGGGGTTTGCTGAGATAGATGCGGAAGGCATATCCGGCAACAACTGCGAAGACAACGCGTGTGGCCACTGACATCACGACACTGCCAACAGGATTTCCGCTGAGAACGGGTGAGAATATCAAGTCTCCGAATTCGGTGGAGGTGACCGTGGCCTTCCACATACTGGTGGCGGCAAACACCAGCGCAACAACCGACGCATCAATCGGCCCGAAGTACAGCGCCGCCACAATAACCATGATATGCATGGTGGTTACCGAAAGCGGCGGGATTGAGAGGTAGCCCAGATATGAGAATGCGAGGACTATCTCAACGCAGCAGAGGAGAGTAAGAAGCTCTATCCTCTTCCCCTTTGAAAGCTTTATTCCGTATGTCTTTTCAAACTGGGTGATACCCTTCATAATTCAAGCCCCATTAATACAGTGTGGTTTGGATATAATTTCATATTTTAATTATTATAAGGTAAAACAGAAGATGCGTCAACAGAAACCAACCCTATGTCGCGATATCGCAGATTCGGGAGTTTGGGAAGGGAGAATCGCAGGTAACAACAAAACCCTCCCGATGGGAGGGTTTGAGGATAGAATGTGTTAAATTACTCTTTATTTTCGGGAGCTTCGGTTTCCTTTTTCGCATCCTTGGCGGCCTGTTTTGCAGCCTTTTTAGCCTGGCGCTTCTCTTTGGATTTCTTTACCCAGTCCTTGCCCTTGATGGCTCTCTTTATGATGTGGATGAGGCCAACCAGCAGAATTGCAAGGAGGATGAGTACCGGCAGGGCTTCAATGAGCTCTATGAAGAAATCGCCCAGGTCGTCCAGGCCGTCGGAGAAGGCGCGTGCGAGTCTACTGCCGTAGCTCGGGCTTGCTTCGGGAGTGTATTCGCTGACTTCCCTGACGCTCAGATAAACCGTGGAGTAGCTCACCTGTCTGTCCCAGCTGTTGAGGGAGGTCTGCAGGCTCTCTATGCGGTAGCGGACATCAGTCAGCTCATTTTCAACCTCTATGACATCGGAGACCGTCTTTGCCATATCGAGCAGCTCAAGGAGGCGCTCCTCTTGGGCCTTGTAGGTCTTCAGGCGGGCCTGGGTGTCATAGTACTGGGATGTGACATTGCTTGTATAGACATGGCTGTAGGGGACGTTACCGAGATTTGAAAGGCTGCCCATCATATCATTGAACCTGTCAGCCGGGACGCGGATTACGTACTCGCCGGAGCGGTTTGTTGCTTTGCCCTTCTGGATGCTGGAGTAGTTGGAACCGTTCACACTGCTGGACTCCAGCCACGCGTTGTACTTCTTCACCATGCCGTTGAGAGCTTCGATGGCGGCATCAAACTCTGTGGTTTCGACTGTGGCGTCTGCGGAATAGATGATTTTGTCCGGGTTCTCATCCGGGGCGTCGGAGCCCTCGGCGGGAGACGGGGTCGGCACAGCTCCGGCGGACTCGTCTTTGTAATACGCTTCTTCGGCGACTTCCATATCAGCTGCTGCGAAGCCTCCGAAATTGCCGGCGGCGACCGCTGACTCGCTGTAGGTGTTCATTGCCGCTGCGGGGGCATAGTCTGAACTGCCGTAATAGCTCTCGGTCTTGGGGCTCTTTGAGCCGCAGGCGCAGAGGGAGAGCAGCATCAGAAAGCTGAAGCCGAGCGCAAGGATTCTTTTTGTCTTTTTCATTTCATTTATCTCCTTTAGAAATCAATTCTAAAACGATGTGCTGGGTTAGAAGGAGGCCGGCGGTAGCCGGGACCCAGACGAGTGAACCGGGTACGCTTCTGCGGCCGGGGGGAGGGGTTTCAGTCTCCTCGGGTTTCATCGGCTCCTCCGGGCTGAACACCACTGTATGGTGCTCCACACCTCTGGATCTCAGTTCCTTTCTCATCACACGGGAAAGCGCACAGTTGTATGTGTCTGAGATGTCCGCTATACGCAGAAGGGTGGCGTCCTTTTTATTGCCTGTGCCCATGGCGGATATTATTGGGATATTCCGCTCGCGGCAGCTCATAATCAGATCGAGTTTGCAGGATACCAGGTCGATTGCGTCCGCCACGTAGTCATAATCCGCAAGGAAGCTTTCTCGACTTTCGGCATTGTAAGTACCGGTTATGCAGTTGAGCTTTATATCCGGGTTTATGTCTCTGAGTCTCTCCGCAGTGACTGCGGTTTTATCTATACCCAGGCTTGAGTACGAGGCCCCAAGCTGGCGGTTGATATTGCTCTCGGTAAAGCTGTCGCTGTCTATGAGAGTGAACTCGCCGACACCTGCGCGGCAGAGTGACTCTGCGCACCAGGAACCAACACCACCGAGACCGAAGACCGCCACATTGGCGGATTTCAGCTTTTCAACTGCCTCGCTGCCTATTAACATTTCCTCCCGGGATAATCTCTCCATTATATCTCCATTAGCAGAAAAAGCTGCCGGGGGTGGCAGCTTTTATATGTGTTAGACCTTGCCGGCGAACTTGTAGAAGAACTTCTTCTCAACCTCAAGCGGCTCTGCGTTTTCTTCAAGCCAGGTGCTGAGCTTTTCGGAAGAGAGGTCTTCCTTCGCCATAGCCTTCCTGCAGTTCTCGCCTTCACCCACATAGTACATCACGTGGTATCCGGCGTAACTTCCGTTGTCACCGTAGACGATTGCTGTGTCTCCCGCCTTGTGCTTCCCGTTGAAGCAGAAGTCGTTAAACTCCTCCACTGTCTGGCCCTTCTTTATGTCTTCATAGAGACCGCCGTTTGTGTTGGAACCGGTGTCCTCGGAGAATTCCTCAGCAAGAGCTGCAAAGCTCTCTTCGGTTGCATCCCCGGCCTTCCACTGGTCGAGTATGTCTTCGGCCTTCGCCTTTGCTGCTGCCTTGGCTTCATCGGTGAATTCGCCGTTCTCGTCCGCCTCAGCCTTTACGAGGATGTGGCGCACCTGAGCTACATTGTAGTCGTTTCCGCCGCGGTCCTCAAACACCACCACGTAGTATCCCGTGTGGCTCGCGTCCTCGCAGACGGTGATGTCCCCTGCCTTGCGGGAAGCATCCTTAATAAACTCGCTGTAGGATGTGGATACATAGCTGCCGGATGTGTCCTTGCTCTCGGAGGGCTGCTCCGTGATACCTGCCTCGGCAAGTGCCGCGGTGAGCTTTTCGCTCGCATTTGCGCCCTCGGCGGATTTGTATGCCTCTGCAACCGCGTCTGCAGTATCCTTTGCGGCTGCGAGGGTGTCATCTGTTACCTTGCTCTTGGTTTCGCCGTCTTCCTCAACATCCTCCTTGTCGGCTTCCACAAGATAGTACACATAGGAGAAGGTATCATAGGTGTCGGCATTTTCCTTGTAGTAGTCCTCCAGCTCCTCATCCGTGAATTCGAATGAATCCTGAAGTGCACTGTATGCCTTGGAGGCGAGGTGGCTCATAGACTCCATATCGGAGGCTACTTTTTTGTTCACGCCCTTGCCGTAGTTTCCAGCGAGGAACTTGGCAGCATTTGCATAGCCGTAGCTCTTTGCTGTCTCTTCGAGGTCAACGAAGCTCTGGGCAATCTCTGCCTTTTCGTCGTCATCGAGGCTTATTCCGTTTTCATCAGCGTAGTTGTTGAGCGCAACAAGCTGCTTGAGGTTCGACTCGGTCTGCTCCACAAAGTAATCCTTCCAGGTGCCGCCGTCAGTCATTGAACACTCCTGGGAGGCCAGGCCATTCAGGCCGTAGCTTGTGTCAAGGCCGAAGTATGAGGCATAGGAGCCGTAGTTATTGGCAAATGTGAAGTACTGGTTTGCATAGTTGTAGGTGAATTCAGCAGGGCTGAAGCTCCTGTCACCGACCTTCACCGCGGTTGTGCCCGTATAGACAAGGCTGGTGTTCATGATAATCACGAATGCGATAAGCAGGACTGTGATTATCGTGCCTATAGTCCATTTTCTTTTGCTCTTTGCTTTTTTCTTGGCCTCTTCCTGCATGGCCAAGGTTTTCTTGTCGGTACCGGCGGCTTTGTCTGCCTTACGTACCTTTTTCTCTGTTGAAGCGCTCATAAGTGTTTCTTCTTTCTCATTTTTATATTTTCATTATAATTAAAATGCTTGTAAATGTGTGAACTAATTTGAAAGAGTTCACGGTGTCATGCCTGGTCCGCGGCTTTCTTTGCGAGGTAGGCGTTTATGAAGCCGTCTATGTCGCCGTTCATGACATTATCTATGTTTCCGTCCTCATAATCCGTGCGGTGGTCCTTCACCAGCTGGTAGGGCATGAACACGTAGGACCTTATCTGGCTGCCCCACTCTATCTTCATCTGAACGCCCTTGATGTCGCTTATCTTCTCGAGGTGTTCACGTTCCTTGATTTCCGCAAGCTTTGCTCGAAGCATGTTCTTGCAGTTTTCAAGGTTCTGGAAGTGGCTTCTCTCAACCTGGCTGGCAACCACTATTCCCGTGGGGATATGGGTGAGTCTTACGGCAGAGGAGGTCTTATTGACCTTCTGGCCGCCTGCGCCCGATGAGCGGTAGACATCCATCTTTATGTCCTCGTCCCTGAGCTCAATCTCGCTGTCGTCCGTAATCTCCGGCATTACCTCAAGCGCGGCGAAGGATGTGTGCCTTCTGCCCGCCGCATCGAAGGGGGAAATTCTGACAAGACGGTGGATTCCGTTCTCACTCTTGAGGAAACCGTATGCATTGTCGCCCTCTATCATGATTGTGGCGCTCTTTATGCCCGCCTCGTCTCCGTCCAGATAGTCCATGAGCTTGACCTTGTAGCCGTGGCGCTCAGCCCACATGTTATACATGCGATAGAGCATCGATGCCCAGTCCTGAGCCTCCGTTCCGCCCGCGCCCGCGTGGAAGGTGAGAATCGCGTTGTTAGCGTCGTACTCGCCTGTGAGCAGGGTGGAGAGGCGTGTAGCCTCAAGGTTGTCCGTGAAGCGGTCGTACTCCTCCTGAAGCTCGGTAAGCATCGAGTCGTCATTCTCCTCGATGGCCATCTCGCACATCACGTACATATCGTCCCAGCGGGAGCAGAGGTCCTCGTAATTCTCCTTCTTGCCCTTCAGGACCTTGAGACGCTTCTGAACCTTTTGGGATTTCTCCACATCGTTCCAGAATCCGTCCATCTCGCTGGCCTTTTCCAGCTCCTCTATTTCCTTTTCCGCCGCCTCAAGCTTCAGGGCATCCCGCAGTGCATCCAGCGACGGTTTTATGTTATTCAGCTTTACCTTATACTCTTCAAATTCAAGCATATTTTCACTCCAAATCCGCAAGTCAGTCTGACAAGGTATTATACACAAAATAAAGCGCGTTGTAAATGTGTTTTTTCTATAAGAATATGAAGATAAAGTGCCTATAATCACTTTTATTTTGCCAGATGCCGTGGTATAATCAGAGCATAATCAGAATGCTTTATGGAGGAAAGTCTATATGATTGCTCACGGCAAGGAGATCAAGGTCTTCGCAGGAAACTCTAACCCCGCTCTCGCAGAGGATATCTGCTCGCATCTTTACAAGAATCTCGGAAACGCTACCGTAAGCCAGTTTGCAGACGGAGAGTGCTCCATCTCAATCCAGGAACCCGTCCGCGGAAACGATGTCTTCATCGTTCAGTCCACCTGCAACCACGTTAACGATAATCTGATGGAGCTTCTCATCATGATTGATGCCGTGAAGAGAGCTTCGGCAGGGCGCATCACCGCAGTTATCCCCTATTTCGGCTATGCCCGGCAAGACAGAAAAGCCAAGAGCCGTGACCCGATTTCCGCAAAGCTTGTAGCAAACCTCATCACAGCAGCCGGCGCAGACCGTGTGCTTACCATGGACCTCCACGCAGCCCAGATTCAGGGCTTCTTCGACATCCCGGTTGATAATCTCTCCGGCGGAAGCATCTTCTCAAAGCATTATGCCAAAAAATTCGGCAAGGGCAACGAGGACGTGATTGTTGTCTCACCTGACGTGGGCAGCGTTGCCAGAGCCCGTAACTTTGCAATGAAGCTGGGACTGAACCTGGCAATCGTCGATAAGCGCCGCGAGAAAGCGAACCAGTCCGAAGTCATGAACATCATAGGCAGCGTTGAAGGCAAGACCTGCATCCTGCTTGACGACATCGTTGATACAGCAGGCTCGCTCTGCGGCGCGGCAAACGCCATCAAGGAAATCGGAAATGCCAAGGAAGTCTATGCATGTGCAACCCACGGCGTCCTCTCAGGACCCGCAGTCGAGCGCATCAATGACAGTGCAATCAATGAACTCCTCCTTCTTGATACCATCCCCTATCCCACCGACCAGCCGAAGTGCGACAAGATCTCCTATCTCACAACGGCACCCATGTTCGCGGAAACCATACGCAGAATCTACGAAGAGGTTTCCATCTCCAACATCTTTGAATAATTAACGGAAGTTTTCTATGCTTTTTAAGAAACCCGGGGCTGTCTCGAGACTGGTTGTCTTTCTCGGCAACCCCGGTCCTAAATTTGAATACACGCGGCACAACGCGGGCTTCATGGCTGCGGATGCCTTTGAGAAGGAGCACGGGCTGAAAATCAACCGCTCCCGCTTCAAGGCACTCACAGCCACATGCAGTATTGGCGACGAGCAGGTGCTGCTCATGAAACCGCAGACCTACATGAATCTGAGCGGCGATGCGGTAAAGCAGGCGGTGAGCTTCTACAAGATTCCACCAGAGAACGTCATCGTGGTTTCGGACGAAATGTCCCTGCCTATAGGCAGGATAAGGGTGCGTGAAAGAGGCTCCGCCGGAGGGCACAACGGCCTGAAGAGCATTATCTCAGCCCTGGGCACGGAGGATTTTCCCCGCATCAGACTTGGAGTGGGCTCCCCTCCCCATGAGGATTACGACGTGAGGGACTGGGTGCTCTCGGTCTTCAGAGACCAGGATGCCGAGGACATGCGGGACGCCGCACAGCGTGCTGCGGGGGCAGTTGAATCGTACATACTCAATGGTCCGCAGAAGACCATGAACAAATATAACCAGTCAGGAGGAACCGTCAGATGAGCAAAAGCTGCATAGCTATGCTGCTCGCCGGAGGACAGGGCTCAAGGCTCTATGCCCTCACCCAGGACGTTGCAAAGCCCGGTGTGCCTTTCGGCGGAAAATACAGAATAATAGACTTTCCCCTTTCCAACTGCGCAAATTCAGGAATCGACACCGTAGGCGTTCTGACCCAGTACCGCCCCATGCAGCTCAATAGCTACATAGGAAGCGGACAGCCCTGGGACCTGGACGTGAATGACGGCGGTGTGTACATCCTCCCGCCCTACCAGAGCGCCGGTGAGAAGGGCTCCTGGTTTTCGGGAACCGCAAACGCGATTTACCAGAATATAGAGTTCATCGAGGCATACGACCCCGAGAACGTGCTCATCCTTTCGGGTGACCATGTGTACAAAATGGACTACTCCGATATGCTCAGGGAGCATCTGGAGCATGACGCCGCGCTTACAATCTCCGTACAGCAGGTTTCTCTGGAGGAGGCAACCCGCCTCGGCATCATGAACACAGGTGATGACGGATATGTCTGTGAGTTTGAGGAGAAGCCCGCCCATCCGAAGAGCGACCTGGCCTCCATGGGCATATACATCTTCAACTGGAAGAAGCTGCGAGAGTACCTCATAGCTGACGAGAACGACCCGGATTCCGACAAGGATTTCGGCAAGAATATAATCCCCGCCATGCTCAAAAACGGCGAAAAGCTCTGGCCCTACCGCTTTGAGGGTTACTGGCGTGATGTGGGAACCATAACCAGTCTCTGGGATGCCAACATGGATATGCTGAGCACCACCCTGATCAACCTCTACGACCCCGCATGGCCGGTGTTCTCCCGTTCGCCCATCTGCCCGCCCCACTACGCGGGAAGCGATTCCGAGATTATCCACTCGATAATCTCCGGCGGCTGCGAGATTCTGGGCTATGTTGAGAACTCGGTTCTGTCCCCCTCGGTAAAGGTGGGCAAAGGCGCAAGGGTGCTTTACAGCGTGGTGATGCCCGGAGCCGTCATTGAGGACAATGCAGTAATTGAATACGCAATCATAGGTGAAAAGACTGTTGTACACTCGGGCGCCCATGTGGGTGCCGAGCCTGACGGCTCAGGCGACTGGGCAGTCTCCACCTGCGGGCCGGGCATAGAAATCAGAGAAAACGCCGTAGTCAAACCCGGTGCCATGATATACAAAAGCGAGGAGGTCTGAGCAATGAACGATTTCCATGGAATTATTTTTGCCTACAGCGCTTCGCCCGAGCTCAGAGAGCTCGTACAGAGCAGAACGGCGGCCTCCCTGCCCTTCTGCGGCCGTTACCGTCTCGTTGACTTTGCCCTCTCCTCCATGCGCAATGCGGGCATCACGGATGTGGGTCTTATAATGCAGAGGGACTACCAGTCTCTGCTTGACCATATCGGAAGCGGCAAGTCCTGGGATATGAGCAGGAACAAAGGCGGACTGAGCCTTCTGCCCCCCTTCGGTCTGCCGAGCTACCACAAGGGCGATTACACGGGCACGATTGAAGCCCTGAACGCCGCGCACAGCTATATCGAGGACATCCCACAGAAATATATCGTGCTTATGCAGGGAAATCTCTGCGCGAACATCGACCTGAAGAGCATATGCCGTTTTCATGAGCATTCCGATGCGGAAATCACCGCCATATGCGCAAATTACGAGCCTGACATAGTCCATCACCGCTATATCGTGGACAGTGACGGATACATCCAGCAGGTTCTGTTCGACCGCTTCGGCGCCGGCGAGGGAATACCCTCCCTTGAAGGCTATATCGTAAACAAGGATACCCTCCTGAAGCTCATGGACCGCTGCAAGGCCATGAACCAGTACCGCTTCCACAAGGACGCAATCTCCATGTTCCTGCGGGAGGGCGGCAGAATGAGGCCGTATATCCACAGGTCATACGCACGTATCATCCGCACTGTTGACGGGTACTACGATGCCAATATGAATATGCTTGACCCCGTAAACCGCGGCACGCTCTTCCCCGAGGACAGACCCGTGTGCACCAGATTCCGTGAGGGAGTGAGCACCTACTACGGCGAGCATGCCGTTTCGAAGAACAGCCTTGTAGCGGACGACTGCATCATCGAGGGCAGCCTGGAGAACTGCATAGTGTTTGCCGGCGTAAGAGTCGGAAAGGGCGCAGTTATAAAGGACTCCATCATCATGAAGGGCTGCCGCATCGCCGAAAATGCTGAGCTCAGCTATGTGATAGCGGACAAAAATATCAGCTGCTCACCGGGGCTCACACTAACCGGCAGTCCAAAGCTGCCCATCGTTATACCAAAGAATTCTGAAATCTGATCCGGGAGGATTTTCACTGCATGAACAGCCAGATATCACGCGACGAGCTTCGCAGCGCAATCGAAGACAAACTCTGTGCCTACTTTGCGGTCACGGGTGAAACAGCTACAAACGACCAGCTCTTCCGCGCCTCTGCGATGGTCATAAGAGAGATAATGAACCGCTTTCTCGCGGTTGAGGACCGTAAGAAGCATAACAAGGAAGTCCATTACATGTCCATGGAATTTCTCATGGGCAGAAGCCTTATGAAAAACGCCTACAACCTCGGCATTTCCGATGCGCTCATTGGGGCACTGCAGGACATGGGACACAACGCCTCCGATATATTCGAGGATGAGCCGGATGCCGGACTTGGAAATGGTGGTCTGGGCCGTCTCGCCGCCTGCTATATGGACAGCATGGCAACACTGGGCATGGAGGCCACTGGCTATTCCATCTGCTACGAGCTGGGCATTTTCCGCCAGGTTTTCAAGGACGGGAAGCAGACCGAGGTCGCAGACAACTGGCGTACCTCCGCAGACAGCTGGCTTGTACCCAGATACGAGGACACCGTTGAGGTGCGTTTTGGCGGCCGTCTGGAGCCCCATTGGGACAATTACGGTCACTACACATACGAGTACACGGGATACACAGCAGTGAATGCTGTGCCCAGAGATATGCTCATCGCCGGCTACGGCGGAAACGAGATCAACACCCTGCGTCTCTGGGATGCCCAGAGCACAGACTCCTTGGACATGTTCCTCTTCTCCGAAGGCAAGTATGTGGAGAGCCTTGAGGGCCGTACTATGGCAGAGGTCATAACTAAGGTTCTCTACCCAGCGGATGACCATATAGAGGGCAAGATTCTCCGCCTGAAGCAGCAGTACTTCTTCGTCTCCGCCACCGCCCAGGATATCGTGCGCAAACAAATAGCCGAATGGGGTGACATACACAGCTTTGCCGAGCACCACACAATTCAGATAAACGACACCCATCCCACACTGATCATCCCCGAGCTCATGCGTCTTTTCATGGACGAGCACGACCTCGGCTGGGATGAGGCATGGGAAATTGTAAGGAAGAGCGTGGCTTACACCAACCACACGGTCATGAGCGAAGCTCTTGAGAAATGGCCGCAGGACATCATAGCCAAGCTGCTGCCCCGTCTGTGGGAGATTATGTGCGAGATAAACCGCCGCTGGTGTGACTATCTGGTGGCAAGCTTCGGCCAGGGTGAAAAGGTCGGCCGCAACCTTATCATACGCGACGGACAGGTTCACATGGCTAATATGTGTCTCGCCACCTGCTACAAGGTGAACGGCGTTTCGAGGCTCCACGGCGACATACTCAAGAACGATCTATTCAACGATATATACACGCTCAAGCCGCAACTCTTCACATACGTGACCAACGGTATAGATCACCGCCGCTGGCTCTCCCAGATTAATCCGGGGCTGCACAGCCTTGTGGTTGACCTGTTGGGCAGCGATTCGTATCTCACAAGGCCAGAGGAACTTATCCGTCTCTGCGAATTTGCGGAGGTGCCCGAGATTCAGAACCGCATGCTGGAAATCAAAGCGGATTGCAGACAGCGCTTTGCGGAGTTCGCAAAACGCAATGACGGGATGGTTCTGAACACGGACGCAGTCATGGACGTCCAGGTGAAGCGCCTTCACGAATACAAACGCCAGCTGCTGTGCGCGATGCACATCACCTCGCTCCAGATGCAGCTGCACGACAACCCGAATATGGAATTCCTGCCCAGGACCTTTGTATTCGGGGCTAAAGCCGCAGCAGGCTACAGAACGGCGAAGCGCATAATCGAGCTTCTGCTCTCGCTGGCTGATGACATTAACAACGACCCCCTGTGCAAGGGCAGGCTGCAGGTCTATTTTGTGGAGAACTACAGGGTCTCCGCAGCTGAGGCGATTGTTCCCGTCGCACAGGTGTCAGAGCAGATATCCACCGCCGGCAAGGAGGCTTCGGGCACGGGCTGCATGAAGCTCATGATGAACGGCGCCGTCACAATAGGCACGCTGGACGGTGCAAACGTGGAGATGTACGAGCGGCTCGGAGACAATAACATGTTCCTCTTCGGTCTGCATGAGGATGAAATCACAGCACTCAGGCTGGGCGGATACAATCCCACAGATATCGCCTACACGGATGCGGAGATTACCGCAATACTCAGCCGCTTCAGTAACGGCTTTGCCGACGGAAAGAGCTATTCTGACCTGGTTTCCAACCTTCTCTACGGTGGAGACCCCTATATGCTCATAGCCGACTACCGCGCATACGCGGAATGCCACGACAGGCTGTACGGCCGCATATCCGACCCCGCTGAGCTGGGTCGTCTCGCAATAATGAACGTAGGCCAGAGCGGATTCTTCGCCGCCGACAGAGCCATTCGTGAGTACGCAGAAAATATATGGAACATAAAATAAAAACCGCCCTTGTTATAGGCGGCATAAACGTTGACATCTGGGGCTCTCCTTCGGGAGAGTTCCGTTTGTATGACTCCAATCCCGGCAGAGTGGCTCTGCGACCCGGCGGCGTCGGGAGAAACATAGCCCACAATCTTTCATTGCTAGGTATGCGCGTTGATATGCTAACCGCGCTGGGCGGAGACTCATACGCAGATTTCATCAGAAGCCACTGCCGCGTGGCAGGGATAGGGCTCGGGCTTGCCGAATGCTTTCCGGAGGAGCGCTCCTCCACATATATGTATATCACGGACGGCGAAGGGGATATGGTCACAGCCATAAACGATATGGACATCGTGAACCGCCTAAGCCCCGAAGTGGTTGAGAAAAGGCTGGAGCTGATAAACGGCTATGACGCCGTGGTGATTGACGCCAACCTCCCCGAAGAGACCGTGAAGTATATCGCGGAGGTTTGCACTCCGCTGCTGTATGCGGACCCGGTATCCTGTGCGAAGGCCTCCAGGCTGATTCCCGCGTTGGGCAGGCTCAGAGCAATCAAGCCCAACCATGCGGAGGCGGAGGTCCTCACGGGCTGCTCCGACCCGGAGGCAGCAGCTCTGAAGCTGGTTGAAGCGGGCATCTCGAAGGTCTTTGTAAGCCTTGGGGAGAACGGCATAATATCGGCGGACTCCTCGGGCGTGCTTCTTCACACACCGGCGGAGAAGGCGGCCGTGGTCAATACGAACGGTGCCGGGGATTCGGCCTGTGCGGCGGTCATATTCGGAGACGCACAGGGCATGAGCCTTGAGGAGATATCCCGACTCGCCGTAAGTGCCGGCGCCCTCACCGCCTCCTGCGAGGAAACGAACAATCCTTCCCTTGCAAGCATTCTTTAGCTGAACGCTCGTACCCACACTCTTCATAGCGTATGCCGACAACATTTACTTCGAACTTACGTAAGAGAGGGCATACTTTGTAGCAGGAGGTAGGTTCAGCTTGGCAGCTGCAGTCGAGCTGCTTTGCTAACTCCACCACCAGACAAAGCACGCCAAGGTAATGACAGTACGAGGTAAGCAACTGTCGCGTGCGCTATGCACATTGTTAGAACGAGCACCTGCAACAAAAAATACCGCCCCTGATAGGGGCGGTATAAAAAAACAGTCTTAAAATTACTTGATTTCGACTTTTGCGCCGGCGCCTTCGAGCTGTGCCTTGAGTGCCTCTGCGTCTTCCTTGGAAACGCCTTCCTTAATCTTTGCAGGAACGCCTTCAACAAGTGCCTTTGCCTCAGCAAGGCCGAGACCTGTGATGCCGCGGACTTCCTTGATGACCTTAATCTTCTCTGCGCCGAAGTCTGTCATGACAACGTCAAACTCAGTCTTCTCTTCAACTGCTGCTGCAGCTGCACCTGCGCCTGCTGCGGGGGCTGCTACTGCTGCTGCTGATACGCCAAATTCATCTTCAAGTGCATGTACGAGCTCTGCAAGCTCAAGAACGGACAGAGCCTTGATCTCTTCGATCATAGCGGTAATTTTTTCGCTCATTATTAAATCCTCCAATAAATTTGTGTTGATTAGCCGTTATTATTCGGCTGCGGGAACTTCCTCTGCAGGAGCGCTCTCTACGGAGCCGCCCTTCTGCTCGAGAATTTGGCCAAGACATACTGCGAGGCCTGTGATTGGTGCGATCATGGTACCCAGAACCTTTGCATAGAGAGCATCCTTTGAAGGCAGAGAAGCCATCTCTGCGATTTCGTTTGGATCAAGAACTTTGCCATCCATAAAGGCTGCCTTGATGTTGAAACGGTCGCCCAGCTTCTTGCTGTAGTCGCTGATTATGCGGAAAGGAGCAATGGGATCATTTTCTGCGGTTGCCAGAGAGGTTGTTCCCTCAAGGACTGAATCCAGCTCATTGAGATTCAGCTCGTCAAGAGCTCTTCTGACCAGTGTGTTCTTAATGACGCTGTAGTTGATGCCTTCCTTACGCATCTCGGCGCGGAGAGCGGTATCTTCAGCAACTGTAATTCCCTTATAGTCAACAAGGATACCTGCCTGTGCACCCTTCATGCGATCGACCAGACCTGCAACTATCGCCTGCTTTTCGCTAAGAACCTTTGCATTTGGCATGTGTGTTTCACCTCCGTTTAGATGATCACGCTCATAAAGAAAACCTTTGCATCCGTAGACGCAAAGGTACAAAAACAATAATTATTATTCTTGTCCTCGGCTGGATTTACACCTTTCGGCAACCGGCTGTCTTCGGAGCGCTCAAATAATATACTATTCCCGTCTTTAATTGTCAAGCATTTTCTTTAATTATTCTGCTCTTTTTCCTGTTCTTTTATCCTGTTCTTCCAGCACTTGTGGCACATTGCGATATAACTGTCGTTTCCGCCCAGAAATACCTGGTCACCCTCGGTAATAACCCTGCCGTTCTCGTCAATTCTGGCGTTCACCGTAGCCTTTCTGCCGCAGGCACAGACGGTCTTTATCTCTGTGAGGGAGTCGCTCAGCTCCATGAGCCTCTGTGCGCCGGGGAAGAAATGTGTGAGGAAGTCGGTTCTCAGGCCGAAGCATAGCACCGGCAGGTCCTCTTCATCCACCAGTGTGCGGAGCTGGTCAATCTGCTCCGGGGTGAAGAACTGCGCCTCATCGGCAATAATCACATCGTGCTTTCCCGCGCGGGAGTATTCGTCCAGTATGCTCATCTCGGGGGTGATGATTGTGGCATGCGCCTCAAGCCCGATGCGGCTTCTTATGATATCCGCGCCGTCTCTGGTGTCAACCGAGGGCTTTATGAGCCATACGGTCATGCCCAGCTCCTCGTAGTTGAATTTCGTAATGAGCGCCTGGGCGGATTTTGAAGAGCCCATCGCACCGTATTTGAAATATAGCTTAGCCATTTTTCCCCTCCTGCTTCTCATCAGTATCAAGATGCGCCCTGACGCGCTCCATGACCATGTCCAGCGCCACCTTGTTGTGCCCGCCTCTCGGGATGATTATATCCGCATTGCGCTTGGAGGGCTCCACGAACTGCTCGTGCATGGGCTTGACCGTCTTCAGATACTGGTCTATTACGCTCTCAAGGCTTCTACCGCGGTCTCTTACGTCGCGGACTATTCTTCTGAGTATTCTCTCGTCGGCATCCGCATCCACGAATATCTTTATATCCATAAGATCGCAGAGCTCCCGCTCGGCAAAGATAAGGATGCCTTCAACGATGATGACCCTCGCGGGCTCAATCTGCTCGGTCTCCTCTGACCTGTCGTGTACCGTGTAGTCGTACACCGGGCACACAACACTCTTCCCCGCTTTCAGGTCCTTCACGGCGTCTATCAGCATATCCGTGTCGAAAGCGTTGGGATGGTCATAATTCAGCTTGGCGCGCTCCTCATAGGGCATGTCGTGGTGCGCCTTGTAATAACTGTCGTGGTGTATGACCGAAACATCGGGTCCGAAGCGCTTCATAATCTTGCGCGTTATAGTGGTCTTTCCGCTTCCCGTGCCGCCGGCTATACCTATTACTATCACATTGCTCATAAGCCGTCCTCCGTATAGAATACTCTCGAAGCCTTTTTGTTTATATTATCATATATCGCGCACGCTTTCAATTTGACTTTTTCACTTTTCTCTAATATAATTTCACCATACTTGAATTGCATAAGGAGATTCCAAGATGGCAACACCGCATAATTCTGCTGATATAAAGGACATAGCAAAAACCGTTCTGATGCCGGGTGACCCCAGGCGCTCGGAATACATTGCAAAGAACTTCCTCACCGACCCGGTTCTGGTGAATGACGTGCGCGGCGTGCACGGATACACAGGCACATGGAAGAGCATTCCGGTAACCGTCATGGCTTCCGGCATGGGTATGCCCGCAATCGGCATATACAGCTGGGAGCTCTTCAACTTCTACGATGTGGAGAATATAATCCGCGTGGGTTCTGCAGGCGCGCTGTCGGACGAGCTGGAACTCATGGACGTCGTAGCCGGAATGGGTGCCTGCGTGGCCTCAAGCTATATCGAGAACTTCCAACTACCCGGCACCTTTGCCCCGATTGCGGATTACAAGCTTCTCTCTGCTGCTGTTGAGGCGGCAAAGGAGAACGGCGTGGACATGAAGGTGGGCAACATCCTGTCCTCAGACAATTTCTATCCCGCCTTCCCCTCCGACGAAAACGACCGCTGGAAACAGATGGGCGTCCTGGCGGTTGAGATGGAGTCCGGCGCCCTGTATGCCAACGCAGCTTACGCGGGCAAGCGCGCCCTGTGCATCTGCACAATATCCGACCACCTTTACAAAGAATTGGCGCTCAGCCCCGAGGACCGCGAGACTGGCTTCAACCGCATGATCACCATCGCCCTCGACGCTGCCGTAAAGATGTCCGAATAACACCCCTGGTATATATGTAATAAAAAGAGACAGGCCTGCCCCGTCTCTTTTTTTGTTCATATATGAATAATTCTTAAATTGCGCTTTCCTCCGGCATCAGGTAGACGGTAACCGGCTCGGAGCCCGTCATGGTCATGCGGAGGAGGCCGTCATCCTGCAGGCCGAGGGTGACCGAGATTCCCTCCGCCTCATAAGTCAGCACGCCGCCGTTGAAGTCCGCGTCCACAATGATGTCGCCGAAGAGCGGCCCTCCCAGGGCGACTCGGCTGCCCTTTATGTAGATATCGGTGTTCTCACCGAGCTCTGAGGAGAGCATAGTTCCGTCCCCCACCGCCACGAAATGGCTCATCCAATAGCCGTCCATGTCGCCCAATTGGGCCTGGGTGTTAATTCCGGCGGGCACGTAAGTATCGGGCGCCTCACGGCTAAGCACCAGGTTGGTGCTCTGCCAGCAGAGCCTGCCGTTCATAGGCATGATAGCGTCGTCCTCGTTTCCGTCCAGAACAAGGTATCCTTCGCTCAGGGCCCAAGTGCCCGTTTTGTCATCCTGACCGGGAATCCGCAGCGTATAGCTACCGTCCTCCGAAAGTCTGAGATTCAGCACAAGTCCGCCGTATCCGGCATACCAGTCGCCGGGGAGGCGGAGCGCAAGCGGCAGCTCCTCTTCGGGCATCAGCTCATACGTCTCCTCCTCGATTTCGGCGGAGACATTATCACCGGCGGTCTTATTGGAGCCGCAGGCCGTGGTGAACAGGACTAAGGCCGCAAGTAAAATCAAAAGATATTTTTTCATATTTACCCCTTTGAACCTCCTTTCAGCGCTCTGCGTCAAAACCGGTCTCTTCTATTACCTGGCCGTCCGCGGATCTGATGTAGATTGAATATCTTCCCCGATAGCCTGCACCGTCAATGACCGGGCTGGCCGCCAATGTGAGGTTTACGGTTATTGTCTTTCCGCCGTCAAGGTACTGCGTGTAGCTGTTTGTGGGTGTATCTTCAGTGGTGGTGAACGGGGTCCCGTCGTACCGCCAGTCCGCAGCAAGGTCCATATCTATGATGATACTGTCATACAGCAGATTACTGACAATACTCTGTCCATTAGACTGGAGAACTTTCGACTCTACATACACATCCATGGTATACGGGGACTTGCCGCCGCTAAACGTGAGTGTGTACCTGTTCCGCAATTTGGAAGCGCCTTCGTAAAAGCGATAGTCGGACAAATTGAGAAGTTTCAGTTCTCTGGAAATCGGTGTGACTTCGCTGTAGGCAGTTTCTCCCGTGGCGAGATCCGTGACCTTGCAGCGGTAATTCCAGGCGAAGGATGTGGTAACGGTCTGAGTGTCGGCAGCAAAGAGCTCCCACCGGCCGTAATTCTGCTGATCGTACCAGTCATATCTGAGGTTGCTGTTGTTCCCTGAGCCTGAGATGGCTGTGCAGCTGAGCTCCGTTGAGTCTCCCGTACCGAGTATTCTGAAGGGCGTGCTTGAGATAATCCAGGGCACCTTGCCGCGATAGAAGACATCAACTGTTTTGCTTTGAATGCTTTCGCCTTTTGCATCCTTAATCTTGCAGTAGTACTCTCCGACCTTGCCGACCTGGATTTCCCTTCCGCTGCCCGCCGTGTACCTGCGGCCCGAGTCTGTGTATATCCACTGATAGCTGTAGGGCTCCTCGCCGCCGCTGACCCGTATATAGAGCTCCGCGGTGCCGTTGGGCTCTTCTATCCCTGCGGACTCCGACTGCTCTATGATGCGGAAGAATTCATCCTCAACCATCACGGAATCCGAGATTCCGTAATGACCGTCGGAATCTACGATGCGGAAATAGTACTCACCGCTGTCCGAGACGGAGAAGGAGTGGGAGCTGCCGACGTCGTTCTCAGATAAATAGAGCGAGCCGTTGCGGTAAAGCTCGAATGTGTAGGGCTCCTTGCCGTCAGAAACGCCGGCGGACAGCTTAGTAGCACCGTTCTTCGGGAGGTATCCGCCCTCGGGCTGCTCCGAGATCGTGAGCTGTTTGTCTTTGCGGGTGGTGGATCTGACAATCTGCGCGCCTCTGGCATCCACCGCGCGGACGGTGAAGACTCCCGCCGCGGAGGACTCAGCGATGTAACGTGTCTGGTCCATCAGGCCGAGAGCTTCCCTGGTATCGATGGGCTCGCCGTCCTTTTCCCATTGGACCGTATAGGGCTTCTCGCCTCCGCTGAATACAGCAGTAATGCTTTCGACCTCCTCGGGCCAGAGCTCTTTCGCCGAGACGCCCACGCCCACCAGCTTAAAGGGCTCCCCGGAATAGACCTCTATGTCCTTCGTTCTTGCAGAGCTCCCGTCATCCCTGTCCGAAACCTCGCACCAGTAGGTGCCGAGGGCGGTGACCTTCACGGTTTCACCCAGGTCGAAGGGCTCCCCGGCATCCTCTGAGGAGTACCATTTATAGAGGTAATCCCCGCTGCCGTCCTCCGCCCTGCACATCAGCTCGAGGTATTCCACATCTCCGCCGTCGGTGTTCAGGGTCTTCATATCCGCCTGCCAGTTCGCGCTGACGGTCTGCTCGGCTATGCGGAGCTTGTAATACACCTGCACCGTATCGGACGTGATGCTATGGCCTTCAGAGTCGGATATCTCGCACCAGTATTCGCAGTTTCCCGTGCCGGCATCATAATCCGGGCTGTCCGTGGTTTCGGGGTGGTCAAAGAAGCTCTGACCCCCAAAAAGCGTGCTTTGTCCGGCGGCTACCTCGCTCAGCCAGCTTTGGTTGAAGGCCCCGCTGTAGGCTTCGGAATTGGCATTGAACCAGTCACCCGCCATACCGGCGTATTGGGATTTGAAACTCTCAGCCACTTTTTCAATGCCGGGCCTCAAAGCCGCGGCCCTGCTCTCGTTCTCAAGGTTCTTTCTGTGCCACTCATAGGTATAGGGGGGCACGCCGCCCTCCACGGCCACGGTGAGCGTAACGCTCTCATCCGTGTTGCGCTCAAGCGTTCCGCCGACAGGCTGCTTTGTGATATGCATGCCTCCCGTGTCCAGCGGCTTGTTGCGCAGTGAGGCGAAGAAAGATCCGGAGGCGAAGACAATCTCGGTCTTCTCCTCTCCGCAGCGCTTGCAGCGCGTGACTGTCTTTCCGTCGGTCATGCCCTCGGGCTCGGTTGTTTCGGGCTCCTCCCAGTCATGCTCCAGGGCGGGAACGATTTCGTTCTTCTGCGCGCCGCAGCGTGTGCAGGTGCAGATTTTCAGACCGTCCTCCGTGCAGGTGGCGGGCTTCATCTCGATGCCCTCGTCCCAGTCATGGCCCAGGGCGGGTACATCCCGCGTCTCCATCTCACCGCACATGGAGCATCTGCGGTATTCCTGACCGCCCTCGGTGCAGGTGGGCGCCCTGTAGGTTGGCGTGAGAGCGCCTGCGTCGTAGGTCCATGCGCTCCAGTCATGGTCAGTGGCAGGGACGTTCTCTTCGTAATCCCTCGTGCAGTCATTGCAATGCCATATGCGCACTCCGTCCCTTGTGCAGGTGGCCGGGACCTCGTCGCTCAGGACCAAGCTGTTACTGCCGCAGTAAGGACATGGGTTGTACGTCCATATTGCGTGTGTTCCGACCGGCACAAGCCCGGCGAGGAACAGCATGGCCAGACCCAGGCACAGTATCTTTTTAAGGTTTTTCACTGTTTCCCTCCTTATCTGATTTTCTGCCGATGTTTTCTTAATTGATTAAGTATAACATTAAGTTTCAACTTAAATCAAACTTTCTGCCAAATCTCGTCCTTTTCCACAAAAATGGCACTCCGCTTTTGTGCACAATGGCAAGAGAATTGGGAGGAAACGGCCTTTGGGCAGGGGCAAGGATAATGCAAAAGGGAAACAAAAGTTACAAATAATATTCCTTGATTTGTTGTTGTGATAACAGTATAATAATAAGCGGTATGGGCAGTGGGCCCGTACCGCATAATCTGTTCTAAATTTTATTTAAGGAGAAAACAAAATGAAGAAGATTTTAGCACTCGTTCTTGCACTCTGCATGATCTTCGCTCTCTGCGCATGCGGCCAGAAAGCAGCTCCCGCTGAGGAAGTTGTTGAAGAAGTCGTTGTTGAAGAAGTTGTCGAAGAGCCCGCAGGTCCCGCAGTAGCAATGATCACCGACTACGGCGACATTACCGACCAGTCCTTCAACCAGACCACATACGAAGCCTGCAAGGCTTTCTGTGAGGCAAACGGACTCGGATTCCAGTACTACAAGCCCGCATCCGACTCCGATGCAGACCGTGTAGCATCCATCGAGACCGCTATTGACGAAGGCTTCAATGTTATTGTAATGCCCGGTTACGCATTCGGTCCTGCTATCCAGGAAGTTGCTCCCGCATACGAAGATGTTAAGTTCGTTGCACTTGACGTTTCCGAAGGCGACATCGGCGACCTTGCCAGTGCTGTTCCCGCAAACCTCTACTGCGCAGTATACCAGGAAGAGCTCTGCGGCTACATGGCAGGCTATGCAGCAGTTAAGCTCGGCTACACCAAGCTCGGCTTCCTCGGCGGTATGGCAGTTCCCGCAGTTGTACGTTACGGCTACGGCTTCGTTCAGGGCTGTGATGCTGCAGCAGCAGAACTCGGTCTGACCGACGTTGAGGTTAAGTACGTATACGGCAACCAGTTCTATGGCGATGCAGACATCACTGCTTACATGGATACATGGTACCAGGATGGCACTGAGGTTGTCTTCGCATGCGGCGGCGGTATCTTCACTTCCGCTGGTGAAGCAGCAGCAAAGGTTGGCGGCAAGGTTATCGGCGTTGACGTTGACCAGGCTCCCACCATTGACGGCGCATACGGCGACGGCATCACAGTCACTTCCGCTATGAAGGGTCTTGCAGCAACTGTTAACACTGTTCTCAGCGACATCGTTGCAGACAAGTTCGCAGGCGGCAAGGTTGACACTCTCGGCCTCGTATCTGATGTTCCCGCAGAGAACTACGTACAGATCGCAGGCAGCACCCAGTTTGCAGACGGCTTCACCGCTGACGACTATGCAGCACTCGTTGCTTCTATGTTCGCAGGTGACGTAACAGTCTCCAACGCAATCGACACAGAGCCCGCTGTTACAGCTATCGCTGTTGATTACCAGGGCAACATCAAGTAATTTAATCCCCTGCTGATTATTCAGAGACAGGTCATTTTGGCCTGTCTCTTTTATATATTTCTTTTGCTTTATATGGAATAATATAGTATACTATTTTTATTGTGAATATACCCATACACACTATGGAAGGAGGGCGTTTAACTTGGAAGCTCCTTATGCAATAGAGATGTTGAACATCACTAAAAAGTTCCCGGGTATTATCGCCAATGACAACATAACTCTGCAGCTGAAAAAGGGTGAGATCCATGCGCTGCTCGGTGAGAACGGAGCAGGAAAAAGCACTCTGATGTCCGTCCTTTTCGGTCTGTATCAGGCTGAGGAAGGCATCATTAAGAAAGACGGTGTGGAGGTTACCATCAACGACCCGAACGATGCGAACGATTTGGGAATCGGTATGGTGCACCAGCACTTCAAGCTGGTGGAATGCTTCTCAGTTCTGGATAATATCATTCTCGGTGTTGAGCCGAACAAGGCAGGCTTTCTGCAGAAGGCCGAAGCCCGCGAGAAGGTTGTTGCCCTGTCAGAGAAATACGGACTGCACGTTGACCCGGATGCCATCATAGAGGATATAACCGTCGGTATGCAGCAGAGAACCGAGATTCTGAAGATGCTCTACCGCGAAAACGAGATTCTCATCTTTGACGAGCCCACCGCGAACCTCACTCCCCAGGAAATCGTGGAGCTTATGCAGATAATGCGCAACCTGGCGGCCGAGGGCAAGTCGATACTCTTCATCTCCCATAAGCTGAACGAGATTATGGCGGTATCAGACAGATGCACGGTTCTGCGCAAGGGCAAGTACATCGGCACTGTGAACACCGCCGACACCAACGTTGAGGAGCTCTCCGCAATGATGGTAGGCAGAAACGTCAGCTTCCATGTTGATAAGGGACCCTGCAAGCCCGGCAACGTGATTCTTGACATAGAGAATATGTCCGTGGCTTCAAAGCTGCACAAGAACAACGCCGTGAAGGACGTGTCATTGAAGGTCCGCGAGGGCGAGATAGTCTGCATAGCGGGTATTGACGGCAACGGCCAGTCCGAGTTCGTATACGGTCTGACGGGTCTTGAGCCCCTGGTGAGCGGCAAGATAACGCTCTGCGGCAAGGACATCTCAAACGCCCCGATTCGTGAGCGTAACATCTCCGGCATGAGCCACATCCCCGAGGACAGACACAAGCACGGTCTTGTGCTTGACTACACGCTTGAGGACAACCTGGTTCTGCAGCGCTACTTTGAGCCGGAGTTCACCTCGAAGGCGGGCTTCCTGAAGCGGGACAACATCCGCGAGTATGCGGAGAAGCTGATTGACCAGTACGACGTGCGTTCGGGTCAGGGCCCGGAGACCCCCGCAAGAAGCATGTCCGGCGGTAACCAGCAGAAGGCGATTATCGCCCGTGAGATAGACAAGAACCCGGAGCTTCTTGTTGCCGTTCAGCCCACACGCGGACTTGACGTAGGCGCCATTGAATATATACACAAGCAGCTGGTTGCCCAGCGTGATGCGGGCAAGGCCGTTCTTCTGGTTTCACTTGAGCTGGACGAGGTTATGGACGTTTCCGACAGAATCCTTGTAATGTACGAGGGCGAGATTGTCGGCGAGCTCTATCCCGAGTCCACAGATGAAAATGAACTGGGCCTGTACATGGCAGGCGCAAAAAGAGATGAGGTGAAGGCATGAATAAATTTCTGAGAAAGCCCGCCGTGCAGTCTCTGATCGCTTCATTAATCTGTATTCTGCTCGGCCTGTTTGTGGGCTATATCGTTCTTCTGTTCATCAACCCGAGCGGCGCCTGGGACTCCATCATTGAGGTCATCAAGAACTTCTTCCATTATTCCAAGGCCAACCTCAGGATGAAGAACTTCGGTAATACCCTGGTTAAGACCATGCCGCTTATCATGTGCTCACTGAGCATACTGTTTGCGTACAAGGTCGGGCTTTTCAACATCGGTACCGCAGGACAGTACGTGGCAGGCGCCTGTGCATGCCTCTATGCGGCTCTCGCATGGCACTGGGGCTGGTTCCCCTGCATGATCTTCGCGATTGTGGCGGGCGGATTTCTCGGCGCTCTGGTGGGATTCCTCAAGGCATACTGCAATGTGAACGAGGTCATCTCGGGCATCATGCTCAACTGGATTTCCCTGTACACAACGAACACCGTGCTTTCAAACGTGAAGGAGAGTGCGAGCCCCTACACCACCTACATAGACGCTGTGAACCCCTCGGCCCTTCTGCCGAGATTCGGGCTTGAGAAGCTCTTCAACAACAACACATACATGACCATCGCGATTCCCATAGCAATCCTGCTTGCAATAGCCGTTGAGATAGTCCTGAACAAGACGAAGTTCGGATACGAGCTGAAGGCAACCGGCAATAACAAGAATGCCGCAAAGTACTGCGGCATGGCCGAGAAGCGCAACATCATCCTGACACTGCTCATCTCGGGTGCTCTCGCCGGACTCGGAGCCTCGCTCCTCTTCCAGAGCGGCTATATGCGCTGGGAATGCACGCAGTCGTCCGTGCCGAGCATGGGCTTCAACGGAATCGCAGCGGCCTTCCTAGGAGGACTGAGCCCCATCGGTGCAATCTTCTCCTCCTACTTCATCCAGCATATAACGGACGGCGGCTCATACGTCAATCTGAACTACTACTGCTCACAGATTTCCGACCTGATCTCCGCCGTGATCATCTTCCTCTGCGGCTTTGTTCTGTTCATCAAGCTGCAGCTCAACAAGAGGCTTGACAAAGCCGAGGAGAAAGCCGCAAAGGCCCAACCGGCCGAATCTGCGGAAGGAGGTGACAGATAATGGCTCTGCTTTTAATACAGTACACTTTAATCTTCTCCTCCGTCCTTATCCTTGTTGCTCTTGGCGGATGCATTTCGGAGCACTCCGGAGTCATCAATCTGGGTCTTGAGGGTATAATGGTTATAGGTGCTCTCGGCGGTGCACTGGCCATGCGTTACCTGCCCGCCGGCATGGGTGCCTTTGCAGAGGTTGTTCTCGTTATCCTGGCGGCCATACTCTTCGGTTTCATCTACTCCTGCCTGCTGGGTCTGGCATGTATCAACTTCAAGGCGGACCAGACACTCGTCGGAACCGCTATGAACATGCTGGGCACCGCCGCAGCGACTGTTCTGGTTAAGGCTATCAACACCGCTGCAAACCCGGACAACCACTCCTCCGAGATTGAGTACATCGTGGCAAGAAAGAAATTCCTGGTGTACTTCGGCAACTTCGAGTTCAACTGGTTCATGATTATCGCCGTGGTGGCTGTAATCGTGGTCTATGTGCTTCTCTACAAGACAAAGTTCGGTCTCAGGCTCATGGCCTGCGGCGAGCACCCCCAGGCGGCGGACTCCGTCGGAATCAATGTTTACAAGATGCGCTGGTCCGGCGTGCTGATTTCCGGTGTGCTTGGCGGACTCGGCGGTATATGCTACATCCTCGCCGGCGTTTCCATCTGGAAGTTTGAAAACGGCGTGGCGGGCTTCGGATTCCTGGCCCTTGCTGTTATGATATTCGGCCAGTGGAAGCCTACAAAGATCGCCCTCGCGGCACTGCTCTTCGGCTTCTTCCGCGCCCTGTCCAACGTATACTCGGGCTTCGGATTCCTGGCAGCACTCAACCTGCCCGGCAACGTATACAACATGATGCCGTACATCATTTCCCTCATAGTTCTTGCCTTCACATCCGCCAATTCCAAGGCTCCGAAGGCGGAGGGTATCCCCTACGACAAGGGCTCGCGCTAATCCAAAACGCAACAGAATATTTTCAAATACGCATTACAGGGGAGGGCTCTGCCTCTCCCCTGATTTTTAAGGAGTTAAAATGAATCAGTATCTTGACGTTTCACCTGAGGTTGCTCAGGCGCTCTCTGAGGGCAGACCTGTTGTGGCTCTTGAGAGCACGATAATCTCGCACGGCATGCCCTACCCGAAGAATGTTGAAACTGCGTTCATGGTTGAGCAGCAGGTGAGGGACTACGGAGCCGTTCCGGCAACAATAGCTGTTATAGGCGGCAGGCTCAAGGCGGGCCTCAGCCATGATGAGATAGAGTATCTCGGCAAGACGGGCCGCGGCGTGGCAAAGGCCTCCAGACGTGACCTTCCCGCTCTCGTGGCGGCAGGTAAGGACGGGGCTACAACAGTTACCACAACTATGATTATCGCCCACATGGCGGGCATTAAAATTTTCGCCACGGGCGGCATAGGCGGAGTGCACCGTGGAGCGGAGACTACAATGGATATCTCCGCGGACCTGGAGGAGCTGGCACAGACCCCCGTTATGGTGGTGTGCGCGGGCGCAAAGTCCATCCTGGACCTGGGGCTGACACTGGAGTATCTGGAGACCAAGGGCGTGCCCGTAATCGGCTACGGCACGGACGAGCTGCCCGCCTTCTACACCAGGAAGAGCGGATTCGGAGTTGACTACAGGGTTGACTCCCCGAAGGAGCTGGCAGATATGTTCCGCGCACAGCGGGCTCTTGAATACCGCGGCGGCATGCTGGTGACGAACCCCATCCCCGAGGAATATCAGATGGACAAGGAAGTCATCGATTCGGCGATTGAGCAGGCTCTGAAGGAGTGCGAGGAGCAGGGCATCAAGGGCAAGGAGACAACGCCCTTCCTGCTGGCAAAGGTTGTTGAGCTCACGGGCGGCGACTCGCTTGAGAGCAACATAAAGCTTGTTCTGAACAATGCAAAGGTTGCAGCACAAACCGCTGTTGAGCTTAGCAAGTAATATTTCACTCCTCCCCCTAAAAGTCGGTTAATTGAAAACTTAATTGCACGGCAAATAATTAGCACAACTCCACCAAAAGA